>ERZ1370068.3340-contig-2453_pt1 | contig 43468 bp, 45 predicted proteins | sample MGYA00561227_ERZ1370068 | MGnify/ENA primary metagenome ERZ1370068 (study PRJEB38410, sample SAMEA6850437) | metagenome | study: Metagenomic assessment of the ecological functions of the soil: analysis of the soil microbiota associated with the... | reverse complement strand
TTTTTGTCTGCTAGTTCAGTTACGTATTGCTGAGGAGTGCGACGACGGGAACCTCGCCGAAGCGCGACGGCTGCTCGCATCTGCACCGTGCGAGGGGTGCGATCCCCTACGCGGGCAGAGCGCGGCTGCCGGCGGCGATTCCCGTCGCACGCGTTAGCGGGTGTCCCGAGCTGTTTCCCCTCCACGACGCCGATGCTCTGCCGTCCTCGCGCCAGACGTGGTCAAAGTGGGTGACCGCTACGGCGACCACGCCGGCCTCTTCGCTAGCGCCGACCCGTCTGGCCGCCACGTTCGGCAGCTCTGCGTTGCACATGTTCGCGTTACCGCGCGGCCCCGGGCGATCGGCGCTCGAGCTGAAATCTTTTGGTGGCTCGGACGGGAACCGCGTTCCTCTACGACCGCGCGGCGCGCTCAGCTGGAAACGTATCGCTTGCCGCACGGCGGCGAGCCACGTCGCCACGGCAGCCGTTTATCGCCGTCGGCGTGCCGAGCGCCAGGCCGTCTACCTGTTCGGTACTGAGCGGCGCTGATCCGCAGACCCTGACTGGCAGCGTCGCCCAGGGCGCGCGCTTCCGGTTTCGCGATCGCGCTCGGTGCGAGCACTGGCGCGAATGTCGCCGTCGGCGCGCGCCGGCGTCTGTCGGGCCGGTGCCGTGTGGCTCATCTCTCGACGGCGCGATAACGACGCCTTGCGACACACGATCGCGAACCCCGGCCAGTGCTCGGCAGGCGGCCTGCGCAATTGCAGCTTCGCCGTGACGCGCCGGCTTCGGCCATGCCACCTTGCCACAGTCGGCACAGACTTCGTCGCCAGCAATCAATCACCGCCGCCGCCTACCGGTTCGACGGGTCGAGCACGCGCGACCTTCCTCCCGGCGCCGAACCGAGCCGGCAGCAGAGTTCAGAACTGCGGTCGCGGCCTTCCGGGCAGTCCTCGTCGAACCCCGGCGCGTCACCACGCGTGACTCGTACACGAACGGCATGGCCTATCTCTTCACGATGGCGCCAGCGGCGCGGCTGCTTTGGCCCTTTCACAGCCCGACGTTCGAGCGAAACGAAACCGAGACGTTCGGCGCATCCGTGACGACGTCGGCAACGACGTCGTGATCGGCGATCAGGGACTGGCACCTCGGGGCGACGAAGTAATCTTTTGTTCATCGAGACCACCGCGTGCGGCAACGCCACGCTCGACCCCGGCGAGCAATGCGACGACGGCGCAACCTCACGAACGGCGACGGCGCGGTAGAGAACTGCGCGCGACGACCGGCTGCGGCAACAGCGTCGTCACCGCGGGCGAGTGTGCGACGAGATCCGGGTGGTGGTGACGGATGCGACTCGGTTCACGATCAGCCGCTGCGGGAACGGGCTCGTCCGCCGTACACCGAATTCGGCGAGGGGAGTGTGATGAGCCACCGACGCCGTCGATGGGGACGGCTGTTCCGACTGCCGGCGCGATCAGTTGGGGCTGCGGCGGCGAGCCGTCGGGCTGCGCCCGGCATCATGGCGCGGGGGACGGCGCGTATCGCGAAGCCGCGCCTCGCCCTCCGTCATCTCGATACCGCCGCGGAAGACGACACACGCTCCGGTTGCGGGGTGAGCTCGCCGTCCTGCCGTCGTTCGACCCACCCCTCGACCTCACGCGCAGCAGCTTCCGGCTGATCGTCGATACCGCGTACCGCAATCTCTGAACGTCACGGTCCCAGGCGGCCGCTTCACGAAGCCCGCCCGGCAGGCTGGACCGCCGATCGCCGCGGCACGCTGGCTCTATCGCGATCGCGGCGCCACCTCACGGCGGCATCACGCGCGCGTCCTCATGCAGGAGCCACGTCAGACCCGGTCATCTGCGGTTCCGCATCAGGAAACGGCCGGCATTCGCCGTCGCGTCGTACGAGCTGCCCGCTCGAGATCCAGCTCGGAAACTCGATAACCCAGGGCGCCAGGAGCTGGGACAGTGCGCCGAGCTGGCCGATCCCCGTTTTACGACCGGCGTACGCTGCTCGCGAAATCGCGGTTCAGTTGCCAGTGAGTCCTGCGAAAGTTCGCTACAGAGGGAACGCAGAACGCCGCGGCGCGAGGTCAGCGGCGGTGGACGCGTACCGGAAGGTGCTCATACCCCTTCACGAAGTTCGAGCGGACCCGGACGGGCTTGCCGACCACCTCGACGTGGTGGAAGCGGGCGAGCACCTCCTCCCACAGGATGCGCAGCTGCATCTCGGCGATGCGGCTTCCCATGCAGAAGTGGACCCCCGGCCGAAGGCGAGGTGGTCGCGGGCGTTCGCACGATCGATCAGGAAGTCGTTCGGCCGCTCGAAGATGTCTTCGTCCCGGTTGGCGGACACGTACCACATGACGACCTTGTCACCCTTCGCGATCCGCTTGCCGGCGAGCTCCGTGTCATCGGTTGCGGTGCGGCGCATGTGCGCCAGGGGCGTCTGCCAGCGGATGATCTCGCTCACCATGTTGGGAACGAGATCCGGCTGCTCGCGGAGCTTCGCATATTGGTCGGGGTTCTCGTTCAACGCCAGGACACCGCCGGAGATGGAGTTCCGCGTGGTGTCGTTACCGCCGACGATCAGCAGGACCAGGGTTCCGAGGTATTCCATGGGCTCGAGCCCGCGGGTTGCTTCCGAGTTCGCCAGGGCCGTGACGAAGTCGAGCCGTCCGGTGGGCGCGGCATTCTGCCGCTCCTTCCAGAGCGTCGTGAACACCTCGAGGCACTCCATGAGCGCCGTCCGGCGCTCTGCCTCGGTCACGCCCGCGGCGCCGGTCTGCTGCGGGCTGGCGGTGGCCATGTCCGACCAGAACGTGAGCTTGCGCCGTTGCTCCCAGGGGAAATTGAACAGGGTGGCCAGCATTCCCGTGGTGACCTCGACCGACACGCGGTCCACCCAGTCGAAAGGTCTCGCCCACTGGAAGCGCATCGAGGAGCTCGCTGATCCGCCCTCGGACCAGCGGCTCGAGAAACTCGATGTTGCGTGGCGCGGCAACCGGCTGGACCACCTTCCGGTGGTCATCGTGCCGAGGCCATCCATGGTGATGAACCCGCCTCCCAGTGGGAAGGTCGGGATCGGGATCCCCACCACGATGCTGCGCGCCGACGAGAAGATCTCGGGGTGCTTCTCCACGTGGATGACGTCTTCGTACTTCGTGACCGACCAGTAAGGACCGAAGTCGCTCCGCGCGCAGTAGTGGACCGGATCCTCCGCGCGGAGGCGCGCGAAGTATCCCCAGTGCGTATCTGTCTCGAAGAGCTCGGAATCGGACACGTCGATCCGATCGAGGAGATGGAGTACGGGTCGGCGCCGGCCTGTCCCTTGGAAGGCGGGGTCATTGCGTCACTCATGGACTCACCTCACGTACGCGGTCATAGCTGAAGGCGTAAGGGTTTGGACAGCTCCCGGAGGCGCTCAAATCCCTGCCCGGAATGCCGGCGGATCAGTCGACGTGGACAGATCGCCGCCGCCGAAAGGTGGTCGCGACTCCGGATGGCTCGGCGTCTCTACCACCTACGTCGGCCTCGGCGTCAAAACAGCATCTTCGGCGTCGATCACCTCTTTCATTCGCGTGCTCCATTCTGGAGCGATCGGCGGCGGTAAGACCGGTCAAATCCGCGTCATAGCCGCAAGGCGATCGCCGATGCACGCGCGCGCTGCCAGCCACGCGCTCGTTCCGATCGTTCAGCGCAGACGAGATACGCCAGAAGCTGCAGGGGGCAGGGCATCCGGAACGCGCATTTGCTCTTCAGGGGTTAGGTATGTATCGACAGACGCGATCATCAATCGCTGAGTTATTCGCCAAGTAGAGCCGGTGAGATCTTGGAGGAGTTGTTGGGCCGAGATAACCCGAACATCGCGTCTTCACTGGGCCTCCCTATGAAAACCCATATGGGCCAGGGACGGAAAGATGAAGCAGATGGCCTTTTCGTGCGAACGACTCGACTCGAATAGAGAACGCGAGCTGGGCGGTTCAATAGGCTGGCCTTGTTGGTGCGGCTCGGGATCAGGACTCAGGGGCCAAACGCATTGGTGGATGACGGCATGATCGGCATGCTGTCGCCCCGAAACCCACACGTCTTCTTACTTTGCCTTGGGACGAAGCGTTCGATCAATCCAAGAAAAATACCGCAACCGCGGGGCAACGATGGGCATTCGGGGAATCCATTCATTGCGTTGTACGCTACAGCATTCCGTAAGCGACAACGCGAACGCTGCGTCGGAAGTCACAACCACTACAACTGTCGTTTCTGCCAGATCGCGCGTCGCGCACCGCGCGTCGGTGGCTGACGGCAGTGCTGGTGCCGGCTCATTACTCGTCGCTACCAGTCACGATGCGGCGGCGTTTCCGCAACTGCGTGTCTCGGTTGACGCGCGGCGGCACTAACTGCACCGCCAACGACGGCAGCATCGGCGCCGTCACTCTGAACGGCGGGAGCAACCTGCCGGCGCGGGTCAATCCGTCCAGCTGCACCCTCGGGTCGACGATCACCGTCGATCTGCTCGTCAACCTGGGCGCCATCAGCGCTACCAACCGCTTCAACGTCGGCTTTACGTTGCGCAGGACGGCAAGTCGCTGGTCGGTCGCGCCGCCCACCGGGGCGGAGACGTGCTCGGTGGGCTACGACGCCGGTGCCGGCGGGGACTACCGCCGGTCAACGCCGCGTTCCCGCCGCCGTTCCAGCGGCACTTGGTCGAACCTCGACGGCAATGCCTGCGGCGACCTCGACAAGCGACTTCGGCCAGGGCATCCCGGGGAACCCGGCCTGATCGCGCCGACCAGCCCGATCCAGGTGCAGTGCGTCGCCGGCGCGGGCGGCAACCTCAACGTCTCCGTCGGGCTCTCGTACCGGCAGAGCAGCGCCGCACCTGCGACACCCGGCAACCGACGTGCAACCCGGCACGTCGTCCAAGTGCAACACGACGTCGTTCACGATACCGATCGATGTCGTTCCGCCGACGGGGACGGTCACCGTCGTCAGGACCTCGTCGGGTTCAACGATCCCGGGCTCTTCAACCTGCTGGTCAACGGCATTGCGGTCGCCTCGGATGTCGGTGACGGCGGCCGGGCACTTCGGGGAATATCAACGCCGGCACCACGGTAACGGTGACGGAAACCGCGGGAACCGGCACCAGTCTCGGCAATTACACGTCATCGCTCGCCTGCGGAGCGGCGGGCTACCGGTTACTGTTACCAACGGCCAATTCACGATGCCGGCGGCGGGCGTCACCTGCACGTTCACCAATACGAGGCTGACCAACTCGGTGACGCTGACCAAGAGCTGGGTGAGCGCGGTGCCCGGCGACACGACGGCGCTCGTCATCTCCGGCGACCAGGTGACGAACGCGGCCGGTCCTGGGCACTAGCACTGGCGCCGTCGACGACGACCGCCGCGGTGGCAACGGCGTCGGTTGGCTCGACGGTGAACCTCGCCGAGACGCTGGGCGTCAGCAACGTCGGCAGCTACACGGCGTCGCTCGCGTGCACGGCCGGCGGCAGTCCGCTCACGGTCACGGGCAACACGATCACGATGCCGAACGCGGCGGTGACCTGTACGTTCACCAACACCGGTGTGACCAACGCGGTAACGGTGATCAAGGACCTCGCCGGGTTCAACGATCCCGGGCTCTTCAACCTGCTGGTCAACGGCACTGTGGTCGCCCCGAATGTCGGTGACGGCGGCCAGGGCACTTCGGGGAACGATCAACGCCGGCACCACGGTAACGGTGACGGAAACCGCGGGAACCGACACCATTCTCGGCAATTACACGTCATCGCTCGCCTGCGGAGCGGCGGGCTACCGCTTACCGTTCCCGCCAATTCACGATGCCGGCGGCGGCCGTCACCTGCACGTTCACCAATACGAGGCTGAACAACTCGGTGACGCTGACCAAGAGCTGGGTGAGCGCGGTGGCCGGCGACACGACGACGCTCGACATCTTCGGCGACCCAGGTGCGATCGCGGTCCCGGGCGATAGCACGGCGCCGGGGCGCCGTTCGACGACGCGGCACGCGGCGGCAGCGGCGTCGGTTGGCTCGACGGTGGGCTTCAGCCGAGACGCTGGGCGCCGGCAACGTCGGCAGCTACACGGCGTCGCTCGCGTGCACGGCCGCCATCAGCGGTCCGCTCACGGTCACGAACAACACGATCACGATGCCGGACGAGGCGGTGACCTGTACGTTCACCAACATCAGGGCGCCAATACCGACGCCGACCTCCGACTCAACACCGACCCCGACATCGACGCCAACACGCGACGACCGACGCCGACGTCGACCGCGACGACACCGAAACGCTGACGGCGACGCCGACGTCGACCGCGACGCCGACGCGCCTGACGGCGACGCCGCGACGTCGACCGCCGACGCCGACGCTGACGGCGCACGCCGACGCCGACCGCGACGACCGACGCTGACGACGACGCCCGACGTCGACCGCCACGCCGACGCTGACGGCGACGCCGACGCGCTGACACGCCGACGCCGACGCCGACCGCGACGCCGACGCTGACCGCGACGCCGACGTCGACCGCGACGCCGACGACGACCGCGACGCCGACGTCGACCGCGACGCCGACGCTGACCGCGACGCCGACGTCGACGCCGACGCTGACCGACGACGGCGACGCTGACCGCGACGCGACGCCGACCGCGACGCCGACGCTGACCGCGACGCCGACGCTCGACCGCGACGCCGACACCGACCGCGACGGTGACGCTGACAGCGACGGCGACAGTCGACGCCGACGCCCATGCCGAGCGGTACGCCCTGAACCTGCTGCCCGCATCGTCCTCTCAGGTGCCCGCGCCGGCCAATGCCCTAGTGATGCCGTTCGACCTCACCACCGGCCACCTGACCTTCTTCCAGGTCGCCAACCTGACCGGGAAGTCCCTCGGATTCGCTTCCGAAGGTCCTCACCCACTGGACGGCGTGGAGCGAGAGCTGTAGACCACCTGGCGGATACGACCATCTGCCTGACGCTGCACGACTCGATCGTCGTCGACCCGACGGACATCCAGAGCGTCAACGAGCACAACGCGATGAGGTCGGTCCGAAGATCGATCTGACCGGTCATCGCGGCTACATGGTCGTCACGGCCTTCGCGACCGACCCTTCGTGCACGATCCCGTCGACACTCGTCGATTGCGCCCTGACCGGCGTGTTCACGGTGACCAACACCGGCTCCGGATCTTCCTTCGGCTCGGCGGCCTTCGGCTTCCACTCCGACGGCAGCCAGACCAAGATGCCGAGCCTCATCAGGAGACCGACGTCGACCTCCTGACGTTCGATCCGACGACCCTGGACGACTCGGAGGTCATCCTGATTCCGGTCGAGGAAGGAGCGGGCCGGTTTGCCCGGCGAGTCTCGGCCCACCTGCCAAAGCCGTGTCGGGTGGCACCGCGGTCACCGCGTCCGTGGCCTTCTTCGACAACCTCGAGGCCATGATATCCCTGCCCGACGTGAACATCCCCTGCGCCCCTGTTCTACAGAGCATGAAGGACGGCATCTTCCCGTCGTTCGCCCAGCCCGACTCGTCCGGCTACTGTCCGAGCTCTCGCACTTCCGGGTCGCGTCGGGAACAGGGCCGCTCTTCCTGGTCGGCTTCCACGGCGAAGCCGTCGGCCCCTAGGCGCCATGTTCCCGCGCACCTACCCCTGCGACGCCCTAGCCTCCTGCGGGGGGCCCGACGCCGAGCGGTATGCCATAGGCAGCCCCGGGATAGATCCCCGGTAGATCGCCCCGCCGACTCAGGCCGGCCGGCCTCGGCAATCAAGGAGGGCGCGCACCACATGCCGTGCAATGGGCGCACCGCGGGACCATGACGGGTCGTCAGAGTAATCAGGGACCACGCGGCTCCCATTTCGCGAAGAGACACTTTCCAGCGCGTTCATAGCCTTACGCTGCTCGCGACTCATCCGTTTCCGTCGTTTGAGGGTGGCCTGTTTGATCCGCTCACGCCGCGGTGGATCGTGGCTCAACGGCCGAAGTAGACATCCGCCGGCGTAACGTTCTGCAACGCTTCGTGCAGCCGGCGGTCGTTGGAAGTGACGTGACGAAGCGCCCGATCGCCGTTCGAGGCTCCCACGGGCTGTAGTAGTGCTCCAGCTTCACGACGTTCTTCATCGAGCGGTGATGGCGCTCGATCTTCCCCTGCGTCATCGGGTGGTAGGCTTGCCGCGCGTGTGGGTGAGCCCATGCGTGGCGAGATACGTCGCGAGCTCGCCCGAGACGTAGCAGGGACCGTTGTCGCTCAAGAAGCCGGGGCCGATGCTGGACCGCGACGCGATCGACCCCCGCTTTCGCTCGCGCGAGATCGAGCGTGGTCGCGACGTCGGTCGCGGCCATCGTGGTCGTGAGCGTCCACGCCAGGATGTACCGCGAATAGTCGTCGAGGATTCCGTCGCCCTTCGCCGATCGCGGCATGTACGCGGCCACCGTGAGCACGCTCAGAGCGACTCACGCGTGCGCCTCGAAGGCCGACTAATCGCCGGCCGACGTCGAGCATCTCATGGCGGTGAGCGGCGACGAGCAGACCCTCTCGCTCGCCGAGGCCGCGCGTCGTCTCTTGGGTCTCGCAGCCGCGGCTCATCCGCCGCCTCGGCACGGGCCGGACGTATCGTACCACCGATCGTTGCGTGACGCCGACCGTCGCCGGCGCCGAGGAGTTGCTGCGCGAGGGCGTCCTCACGGTGGCCGAACTCGCCTTCCGGCTTGGCTATCAGGACGCGGGCAATTTCCTCGCGTGCCTGTCGGCGGTGGTTCGGCGCGTCGCCCGGCAGCCTGCGCGGCAGAGTGCGACGCCCCACGGTCGCGCTGACGAAGGAATCAACAGCTCGGTTCACCCCGATAGCACCGTCACTGCCTTGCATGCGGCGCCGTTCGCATGAGTGGCGTCCGGTTGCGGTGAGTACCGCCACGCAGAACCACCACAGAGTGCGGCGAGAACAAGTGAGCTGCAGACGACGTCGAGGGCGTCTAAGCGGCGGCCTTGAGCCATGCCAGTATCGCCTCACGTAGGGCGGCGTGCGAGGCTCATGCCCTTGGCCTTGGCGCGTGCCTCGATCTGCTTCCACACTACGTCGGGAAACCGGACGGAACGGGGGCGGGTGCCTCCGACTTCCAGGAAGCTTCTTCGGTCGGCCCCGTCCGACCTGGATGGTAATCCCCTCCTTGGCGATGCGCGCGGCGTAAGGATTGCGGCGGACGCTTGCCTTCGAGAAGTCGATCTGTGGGATGTCGCGCAGTGATGCTTGCGACGGTTCACGCTGCTTACTGCCCTTGGCCTTGGCCTTGCTCATAGGTCCTCCTTTCGTGTCTCGTGGCACGCCGGGCGCTGATGAGGCGGATCTCATCGTCAGCAATCTCTACGAACACCGCCACCACGATCCGCCGGACGATCGACTCGCCGATGATGAGTGAGCGGTCGGAGTATTCGGCGTCGTTCACGATGAGCGCCAGAGGGTCGGCGAAGACTGTCGAGGCTTCCTCAAAGGTGAAGCGCACGCCCGTTAGTGTATTACACTAGCGCCGCCGATGGCAATTGCGATTGGGTCGGAGCCGTTCAGCCGCTGGCGGATCTCGGTCAGGTGGAACATGCCGGAGGTCGGACTTGAACCGACTGCCGTTCGCTACAGCTCGATCAGTGGCAGGCGAGGCGGGCGCCGGCGGCTTGATATCGGCAATTCTCCAAGGGGAAGGCCTGGGGTGCCGCAGGCGGCTGCGGGAAGGTCGAGGGTGAGTCGCGGCGGCAACGCGCCGGGTGCGACCGTGCGCGCCGTCTTGGCGCGTACTCGTACCCGCAACGTCTGGGCATCGATGAGGCGGACGAGGATGCGGCGGAGACCCGTTGCGCCCGTTCGGTCGGCGAAGCGTCCACACGTGGGTCTCCCTGCGCGTTCGCCAGCCGACGCGGGCACCCGGATGGATCCTCCCGGAGGTGCCAGACTATCGAGAATGGGTGTCCCGTCGCTGCTCGCCAGCGTCAGGTGCACACCCGAGGTGACGGGATCGATGGTGGTGCCGGCCATGATAGGAAACGTCGTCGCCAACTCCAGCTGCTGGCCACCCTGCTGGACGCCGAGCTGGCTGACGAGTAACCGGCCGGATGCCAGCGCACAGCCCCCGGCCCCGACACCACTCCCGTGTCGTAGCGCGCGATCGCGAGTATGTTCCCCTGTGGCCCCGGCGGACGGGCGAAGCCGGCCGCGACCACGCGTCCGTCCGATTGCAGGGCCAGCCGGATGATGACTGCAGTGTCGCCGATCCGGTGTCATCGTGATTCCGTGGGTGCCGAAGCTCTCGTCGAGCAGGCCGTCGGTGGTGAGTCGCGCCAACGTGAACGAATACGGAAAGCTATGATTTGAGGGCGCCTCGCCGCCCATGAGCAGCACCGCCTTGGTCGTCGAGGGCGATCGCGAACGCATAGGCGGCAAAGCCCGGAAAGGAACCGAGGAAAGGCACGCGAGCCAAGCCGCCCAAACCAAAGTGAGGATCGAGCGTACCGTCACGCAGGAAGCGGAGCGCACCGAAGGAAGCGGTTGCGACGATGAGGCGCCCGTCCGATGTAAGGGCGGCGGCGACCGGCGCACTCGCCGTTCGCCAGCACCACTGTCCCGGTACCGCCGAACGTTTCGTCGAGTTGGCCGTCTGCACGGAGCCGCGTCGCCACCGTCATCGAAGCGTCGTCCGCAATCGCGAAGGCGACCCCAACGGCGCCGATCGAGCCGTCGCTCCAACGCACCAATGCCGCCAGCTGGTTCTGACGTGTCGGGGGCTGGCGCGGTGAGTACTACACCGCCGAGACCGAAAGCTGCATCGAGGGCACCCCGGCATCGAGCCGGCGCACGATGAACTGGCGGTGGTCGCCGACGGCTGCATCACCACCGACCAGGATGTGGCCGTCGGGTTCGACCATGAGATCGGTCACGCGCTCGTCGGCGACGGGCTCGATGAGCACGATGCCGCCGGTGCCGAACGTCGGATCGAGTGCCCCGTTGGGAAGGAGGCGCATGAGCCCCAGCTTCGTCGAGCGGGGTCACGGATGAACCGATCCGCCTGCGATTACGAGTCGACCGTCCGGTTGGCGTGCAAACGCCTGCGCCGACGCCTGATCGGGGTCGCCGCCGGTCTCGAAAACGTAGCGTCCGATACCGCCGTCGCCGAATGCCGGGTCGAGCGACCCATCGGCGCGGAGCTGTGCGACGACGACGGTACGGCGATCGGGAAAGAACAGGCTTGTCCGGTCGTCGGTCGTGGCGACGACGACGGCACCTCCGCCAGGCATGCCCGCGACATAGCCGCCGATGGTGTTGTCGCTCGGAGCGAGCGTGACGATCCCACCCGTACCGAAGGTGGGATCGAGGTCTCCCGGTGCGGCCTGTACCTGGACGGTCGCGATGAGTAGTAGGACGAGAACGGCAGGCGCGTGACGCAGCATCGGGGCTCCAGGAGGGCGGAAGAGAGATTTTCGAAGGTGAGGCATACCACGAAGCACCGAATGGTGCCGAGGACTTCGCGTATTGGCGCGAGGTCGGTCCAGATGGTCACAGTAGCCCGTGCCTTGGACGGATCCCACGTGAAGCGCACGTACCCCGCGGATCAGTGACGCGCGCCGAACTTGCCCTTGGTGCGGTCGTTGATGCGGATCTCGTCGGGGGCAAAACCGACTGACCAACAGTCCCCGTTGGAGCCGTTGTGCAGCTCGGCGATCACCGGGCCGGCGAGCGGCAACAGCACCTCGTACAGGTTCAATCCCTTGCCGTGCAGTAGGACAGTCGCGTTGTCGCGGTCACCCTTTTGCAGCTGAATGGAAGTGACGCCGCCGCGCGAACCGGACTTGTCGCCGTGAAGTGAAAGCCGCCCCTGTTCGACTCCCAGTTTTGAGCGCTCAGCGCCGCCGGCAAGATCGCTTGGCTCACAAGGGTTCCGTTGGCAAACAGACAGAAGCGGTAGTCCGCTGACGTCGTCGGATCGGCAAACTCATCCGCCTGCGTCGACTCGACGTGTTTCATCCGCAGCTTCAGGAGGTCGTCGGCGTCATTGCTGCGGTCGGTGTAGACCAGCGTTCCGTGCCCCGCGCTGCGGCATGCCGATGGTGTCGCGCCGCACTGCACGAATTGCGCTTCCGCTGATGAAGCCGCCAGCACCACGACGACGGCAAGTCCGATCGACCCTACGGTGCAACGGCTCGCGTTTGCCATGGGGACCACCTCTCTCAGAGTTCGTTTTCGCTCGCAGGCGCCGAGACAGCCGCACCCTGCCCCACATGGCTCCCGGCATGCAACCGAAAACGTCGCCGCGAAGGAGCGTGCCCTTGGTCGTGTCCGGTTCATCTCGGTACACGAGGCCGTACGGAATCGACGGATCAGAAGGCGACGAAGCCGCTTGGAAAACCGATGCCCAAGTCTTGGGTTGGCAGCGAGGACGTCAGCGGCGCGGCGAACCTCCGAGATGAAGTCGAGGCCGAGGCCAATCCTGTGAGTCTCGTAGAAGCGTGCGGCAGCGATGAACTCTGCTTCTGCTTCGGGATGAAAGACGACACGCTTCAACGAAGAGAAGCTCGCGCCTTGCGGAACACGCGTGCGCAGCAGACCTGCCCTTCACCTTTCCGCTCCGCTGCGAAGCTCATCCAGGCGGCGTTCGGACTCGCTTCCCACGCGGCCTCGGCGTCGGGCTCTACCTCGTCATCGAGGCTCAAGATGAGGCGTTCCGGCGAGCGCGCGCGTTCACGCGGCGACAGCATGAGGACCTTCGATTCGATCTTGACGCGCCGGACTCGCCATTGGGAATTCCTACTACGAATTCGCTCCGCTGCCCACGGCTGGCTTGGCGTCCCTTCCGCCTGACGATTGCAGACTGGCCGGCCGCCAGCCAGCGTTTCGGCCGCAATTCTCCGGTCGCAGGAGAATCCCCTGCCAACCGTTTGTTGGGCAGCACTCCTCGGCAGCACACCCGCGAGATCGAGGACGTACGTGACGCTGCCTGCCGCCGCGCGAATGCCGGAGGTCGGACTTGAACCGACACGAGGTTGCCCCCACGGGATTTTGAGGACGGTAACGGGGCGAACTAGACGCGGCTGGACGCACGCATGGGAACGATGTCGGGGCCTTGGCGATGTTGAGCTGTGCGTTCGGTTGCGTCGTGTAGCGGTCTCCTTCGGGCACAGATCGGGCACAGACGCCACTCAGTCCCGAAGATCGAATGGTCAACAGATCGAAGTGCCGGAATCGATCACAAACCGCCCCGTACTGCCCGCACGTGGAGATCCACAAACTTCGGCGTGGTGAACGGCTCAGTGGACTGATCGTGCCTCACGACCCATGCATGGGTCATGAAATGGCCGACGAGGTGGAGGTCCAGGAGTCCCAATCTATGTTTCATCCCATCGCCGAAGAGCGCTTGGTCAGAAGCATGATTCTTGATCGTCTGAAGCTCGCTGCGTGTCGGAAGACGCCAGTCGCATTGGCCAGCGAAACAGCCATTGCTGTTCAACGTCGCGAGGAAGGTCGTATAAGCAGGGCCATCAGCCGCGGTCGAACTCGGCCCCTCCCGATGCCCAGGCGTATGTAGTTTCACCAAGGTGTATCCCGAAATCGATAATCTTCTGCTCCCACTGCAACCCCGTAAGGTTGTCAACAACGACCGCCGCCGGTCGGGACGAAGCGGTCGGCGTCGCACGTTTCCACGGTAGACGCGGCCTGAGCCTTCGCCTCGTAGTTTCACCCAGGCGGCGTCGTACTTCGCGCGACACTTCACAGTTGCCCTCATAAGCTGGAGATTGTCTCCCCCGCCAAGAAAGGCCCCCGTCGCCTTCGACTCGCAAGCCTCGTACTTTGCCTTCTCGCGACATAGCGCCCCTTTGACATGCCTGCTCGGGTGTACTGGCCGCGTGGATGGTGCTCGAGCTGAGTAGCAGTGTCTCCGATCGTAGCCATGGCTAGCATCATGCGTAGTGTCCATCGGTTTCGCATCGCCGTTCCTTTGTACCGAGCCTGCGAGCCACTGGGCTTAGGTGCGAAGCGATGCTGTTCTGCTCGGCAGATTGTCAACGAGAACTTGACGGCACCCAGACGAGAGAAAAACTCGTGTTCGAGGCGCAAGGAGGCAGTCGCCTGGCGGTACGGCCTCGGGCAGCGGAGATATCCGCACGGGATTCCCCATCCCGCCGCCCGCTGCAATGTGGGCGCCAACGCGCTGATTTCTGCCGCCTGTGCCCGACCCGTGCCCGCATTTCCGCTCACTGCGGCGCGTCGTCGCTCAGCCGGTCAACACCGGCGGTTCATCCATTGACCTTCCGATTAGACCGCCCCCGGGAGACCATCGACACTTCGGGTATGTGCGTGAACGGGCGCCGGTGCGTTACCGACGTGAAAGGTCGACCCGTGGTGCGCTGCCCACCTTGAGCGCATTGCGGCTTTCGTGTGCGCCCGGCCACTTACCATCGGTCGCCGCGGACGGCCTGTCCCGCGATTGCCCGCTGTGTCCCGCGCCAAGTGACACCAAAAAGGACACCACTGCGGCCGGGCCGGCTGGACGCGAGCCATGCCTCGCGTGTGCCAGTGTATAAGCCCTCGCACACCGGGGCGAAAATTACGGGGCCGATTGGCAGACGAAGTTGATGCACGTGCCGGAGCAGCAGTTGTCGGCCGTGGCACAAGAGCGCCCGTCGCCCTTGCATCCAAGAGCAGTACCGGGCGGAGCGCCAACAAATCGCGTTCGCCACCGGCAGCCCGGCCGTCACGCTGCAATACCAGCCCTTCCCGAGCATCGAGCTGCCTTTCACCTTGATCGCCCGGGTTGATTACCGATGCCGAGATCGCTCCGCCCCCTGCGCCCGCGACGCTACACCCACCTCCCGTGAGAGTCTCTTGCGTGGAAGCAGTCCGCCTGTGCTCGGCCTGAACGGTTGACGCACCGCCAATCGCTCGCGGGTCCTGTTTCGCCAGGCGGTCCAGACCTCACCAGGCGGTCCCTGCTCACCGGGCGGGCCTTGGTCACCCTTCTCACCCGGGGGCCTGCACTCGCCCTCACCAGGTGAACCCTGGGGTCCCGGAGGCCCGCAGAACTGAATCGCGACAGCTACCGAGTCGGTCCCATCGGTGAGGTCGCCAACGCAGTCCGTTGGAAGCGTTAGTTGTCTCGAAGCGAAACCCGCCTGACTTCGACGCCTGGGCCACAGGCGTTCCCTCCCAGGAGATCAGCGCGAGCGGCGTCGCCTTCTTTCCTTTCACCTGGACGGTGCCCTTCGCGACCCTTGCTGCGGAGATCTCGAGCCCCAGGGCTGGAGGGGCGTGAGAAGCATGGCAGCGTACGCGAAACCAATAGTGGTCAGGAACGGCTTCAAAGGTTCACCTCGAATCGCAGAAGATCGGTATGGACGGCGAGGGTCGCCCTGACCCACTGACGCTCCCGCTGTCAAGGCGACTACGCCGAGAAGTACCGCAGCGGCCGCGGCCGAACTATGCACATTCGCCTCCGGTCAGGACGCCGCCAGAGCCGCCGATAAGTCCATCTCCCCTAAGGAGAAGATCGACCTCAGCAGCGCGTACCCACGCGGACAACGGATGGCCCAATCATGCATTACCGCCAGGCGCATCGCTCCGGGGCCCAGATCTCCGCTGCGATCACCGCCGCCGGGAGCCTACACCGTCGCCGGTTTAAGCCATCCATGTTGTTCTTCGCGTCCCTTGCTCCTTCTGCGTCGGAAGGTGTCGACCATTGTCTATGGAAACCAAAGCAAAGGCCGGTCGGATGCTCAAGCCCTCAGAAGTCCAAACGAGGATGCGCTGCTCCCGCGCCACGCTGGCGCGACTGCTCCACGAGGGTCGGATTCCGCGCGTGGTGCTGTCCGCGCCCGGGAGCCAGCGGCGACAGTTCCGCATCCCTGAAGCCGCGCTTGAGCGTTACTTGCTCGGTCTCGCGGTCCCTCCGGAGCGGCGGGAACCGTGAACAGGCCGACGCCACACGCCCTGTCGTCCCTCCGGCTCGGCGTTCCAGGGCAACGCCGGAAGGTGCTGCGCATACGCGCGAGCGCGCTCGCGGCCTTCCTCGACCCGCGGGAATCTTCCGTATGACGAGCACCAGCGACAGCGCACTCCCGCCGATGACGGCTGCCGAGCTTCGCCATTACGACGAAGCCACGAACCGCGCGCTGGATAGGTACCCGCCTCTACCGGCCGATGCGCCTGAGGCCGAGCGACTGGCACGGGCGCGGGAGATTTCGGCGTATCGCGACGCTCTGATGTCGGGATGGACCGACGAGGAGCATCAGCGGCGAATGGAAGCGATCCGAAACGGCAACACTGGGGCGACGAGCGGCACTGACGGCAGGCATCCTGAGGACCACGACCAAGCTGGTGGCACCTCGGACGCTTCGGGTGGCGCCGCTGATGCGTCCGGCGTCGTGCTGACCCCTGCCGCGACGATTCGGCCCGCGCCCATCGCGTGGTTTATGCGGGACCGGCTCCCGATGGGCGCGCTTTCACTTGTGGTGGGCATCCCCGGTGAGGGCAAATCGACCTTCTTGGTCGACTGTGCGGCGCGCGCCTCGCGCGGCACACTCGAGGGAGACTTCCACGGAAAGCCGGTCGCGGTCGCTCTTGCGACAGCGGAAGACGCGCTCGCGGAGGTCATGGTGCCGCGCCTCACGGCCGCCGGGGCCAATCTCGAGCTCGTGAAGTTTGTTCAGGTGAAGCGGGATGGAACGACGGGCAACCTCGTGCTCACCTCCGAGGCAATCGCGAAGCTCGAGCAGCTTGTGCAGCGGGAGCAGATCCGCTTCCTCGTTCTCGACCCAGTGGTCGCGCTGTTTCCGGGGAAGATCGACACTGCACAGGGATGCGGCCGTGCGCCAGCTACTCGCCCCACTTGCCGCAATGGCGGAGAGCAACCGACTCGCACTCGCGGCGGTCATGCATCTGAACAAGTCGCAGGTGCAAGAAGTGCTCGCGCGTGTGTCCGGAAGCATCGGCTTCGTTGGGGCGGCGCGATCTGTGCTGCTGATCGGTCGGGACCCTGGTGACCGTGACGGGTCGACGCGAATCCTCGCGCACGCGAAGTGCAACGTCGGGCCGCAAGCTCCGTCGCGTCGCTTCACAATCGTGGAGTACCAATTCACCACCGAGGAAGGTGCGACCATCACCACATCCTCGCTCACCTGGGGGAGGATGCGCCGGATATCTCCCCACGAGACTTGATCGCCACCGAAACCGCAGAGGATCGTTCGGCGCTCGCCGATGCGATCGAGTTTCTTCGTGAGCTCTTGAGCAGCTCCCCAACGCTTCGGAGGCCAGGTGATCCGCCGTAAGGCTCGGCAGCACGGCATCGCGGATCGCACCTTGGATCGCGCAAAAGAAGCTCGGCGTCGTGTCGCAGTACGACGGCAGGAGCGCGACCTGGGGTGGCGTCTCCCGAATGCGCCGCCGTCGGAAGCGTAGTACGCCAACTTCGGAGTTTGGCGCTCTCGCTCCGGAAACAACCGCCACGCACGGCGTAAACGTCCTACATCACACGGCTTCGGAATCGCAGGGCGAGGGCGCCAAGGGTGGGAACGCGGACCACCTTGGCGCTCTTGCTCGTGACTTTGGCGGCGAGGCTTTTGATCCGTCCGATACGTCCGGATCGTGCGGCATCGAGAACGGGCCTGAAGGCGGGGAGGTGGTCGACGTATGACGACCGAGGTCGCCGCGGTCTTCAAGGAACTTCGCCGGCATGGCGTCGCGGCGTACCGACTCGACGCCGAGCACATCCGCCTGATTCCGAAGGCGGCGGTCACGCCCGAGTTGCTTGCTCTGATCCGTCAGGCGAAGCCGGCATTGCTTCGGTCCTTCCACCCGCGCCGCCGTTCGACCACCGGGATTCCTGCGACGGTACCTGCGACGAGTCCGGGGAGGGACGAATCGCATGTCAGGCTCCGCCGGGTAAGTCGGCCTCAGCCGACGGAACCGTCGACGCCTTCCTGGCGGAGTGCCTCGACCCGGTGCTCGCGCCGCCCTTGGCTGGTGGTACGACCAAGGGCATCCCGAGATCCTCGACGACGAGTTGCGGGTACTTCACCGCCTCGAGAACGTCGGCCCGGTGCCGGACGTGCGCGCCGAGCTGCTGCGACTGGTAGAGCGCGTGCGCGCGCTGCGCGCTGCCTACTGGCGAACTCGAACTCGCGAGGGGAGCCACCTGATGCCGAGCCGCACGGCTACGCCGAGTGGGGCTGATTTCGCGTGTGAGGATACCCAGCCGGGTTCGGGCATGCCCCGATTACCGTCTGTTCAGGAGATCAACAGCCTTCCGACGGAATCGCTCGCGGGCTTGGTCGTCGAGCTGGCCGCGCTGACTACGGCTGCCGCGGCCAGATGGCGAACGGCGCCCACCGCCGGGGAAAAGCCCGAAGCGCCAGACCAGCGCGAACAGCTGACTGCGGGAGAAGTGGCAGCGCTGCTGAACGTCAGGTCGGGTGGGTCTACCAACATCAGAAGGCGCTCGGTGGCGCCAAGCTCGACGGCCTCCTGCGATTCTCACGTCGGCGAGTCCTGACCTACGTCGACCGGCAGCACCGTCTCGCGACTTGACGAAGGAAGTACTAGCGTACTAACGTACGCTCCATGGGACGATCATCGAAGCCGACGGATACAAAACCGCCGATGGTCACGACAACCATTAGCCTTCCCGAACCGGATCTCATGGCGCTGCCAGCATCTTGCCGTCGAGCGGCGGACGACGGTGCGCGATCTCATGCGGGAGGCTCTAGCCGACCTGTTGAAGCGAGGCTCGGAAACAGAAAGGGGGACTGAGATGAGCGAAGCGACGATAGAGCAACGGACGGTACTTGAACGACTCATCGAGCCGATCGAGACGGCTACGGAACTGGCTGAGTCACGGCTACGCGATAGGAGGCGAGCACGGACATCGGCTGGTAGCGTTGAGCCTCGATCGGTGTCGGAGCAACCTTCGGTCGCCTCCGAGCGACTCCGGGGCGATGGCTACCTGTATCGTCGGCCCGGAAGTGGGATGCGGTGGGCCAAATACTACCTAAACGGCAAACCGCAACGTTTCTCGACGGGCAAAACAGACGAACGCCAGGCACGGGTGGCGCTGCGGAAGGCGGGTAGCGGCCGCGTTGTCCGGTACTGCGGCGCCTGAGAGTGCCCGAAAGCTGCGTTACGCCGAACTAGAGAAGGGTCTCTTCGACGACTACAAGGTCAATGACCGCCGTACCCTTCCGGATCTGCCGAGGGCGGTTGCTCCTCTGCGGGCAGCGTTCGGCGGCATGAAGGCGCTCGATATCACCACGGCCCGCATTCGGGCTTACACTGCGCTGCGTCTCGAAGAGAAGGCGGCGCCAGCCACGATCAACAAGGAACTGGCAGCGCTTGGCCGGATGTTTACGCTGGCCGTGCGTGATGGTCGCCTGACGTCACGGCCGATGATGCCCAAACTCCACGTCGAGAATGCGCGCACAGGGTTCCTCGATCCGGCGGATTTTGAAGCGTTCTGTGCAGCACTTCCCGACTATCTCCAGGTCCGGCGCGCTTCGCGTATCTGACCGGGGTGGCGGAAGCGTGAGGTGTTTGCGCTACCGTGGCGACAAGTGAATCTGGCGACGGGTTCTGTGCGCCTCGAAAACTCACAGAGCAAAAACGGGCAGGGGAGGTCGCTGGCGTTCGGACCTGACAGCGAGGTCGCTCGCGTTCTGAGGATGCCGCCGGACAGCGACGGCTGGACTGCCTTTTCGTATTCCACCACGACGGACGCCCGATCCGGAGCCATTACGGCGCATGGCGGAAGGCGGCGACTACGGCGGGACTCGAGGGCTCATGTTGCACGACTTCCGGCGTTCGGCTGCGGAAATCTGGTGAGAGCTGGCGTGCCGGAACGCGTCGCTATGGCCGTCACCGGGCACAAGACGCGGGCGATCTTCGATCGCTACAACATCGTCAACGAGGCCGATCTGCGCGATGCCGATGCGAAGGTCGGGACCTATGTCCGAGACCGTGCAACCGACGACAACGGGCACAATTCGGGCACAGTGGGGCGGAAGGTCGTCGCGCTCCCGAAGCAGTGAAGGCTGTAACCGTGGGAAACTGCAAGTGCCGGAGGTCGGACTTGAACCGACACGAGGTTGCCCCCACGGGATTTTGAGTCCCGCGCGTCTGCCATTTCGCCACTCCGGCGTGCGAGAGGTGGGACGCGTTAGTTAGCGCGGGGCGCCGGGTCGCACAAGATCGCGGGCGATGCGCGCTACGATGCGACCGCGCACGACGCCAACCGCATTCGCATCAGCGACAGCGTCCGGCGGAGCGGATTCAAGATCAACCCGAGGGTGTCGAGCGTCACCGTGCCGAGCAGGCCCACGTCGTCGCCGACGCCGAGGATCACCGAGCTCGGGGCCTCGATGCCCTCGCAGATGAAGCGGCAGTCGGAGACCTGGCGTGCGATCGACGTGCCGTCGGCGAGCACGAACTCGAGCTCGCGCGTCGCGACGAGGCCGATGGCTTGCCAGGCGGGGGCGGGGAGGACCGAGTAGAAGGCGCCGCTGTCGACGAGGAAGCGCACCGTCAGGCGGTCGCCGCGCGGGCCGATCACATCGAGGTCGGCGTGCACGAGCATGCGGCCCCTTGCCAGCTGCGGCGCCGGCTCACGATCGCTACGGGTCTTCCGTCGCGCGCTACTCTAGCGGCGTGCCGTGGGTGGCTTGTCCGGGTCTTCGAGCGCCGGGATCTGCACCGCGACCGTCGACGGCGAGAGCCGGCGGTTGATCTTGGCGACGGCTTCCCCGGCGAGGTTCTGCATGTGCGGGTCGGTGGCGTCGGTCTGGATGGTCTGGAGCTTCGGGATCGAGGCGTGGTCGCCGATCTCGCCGAGCGCGAAGATCGCGGTGCCCTTGGTCGCTGGATCGGTGTCGCGGTCGAGATACTCCGCGATCGGTGCGGCAGCGCGCACGTCGCCCATGCGGCCGAGCGAGACCAGGATGCGCTGCTGCACGGGCACGGGCACGTCGCGCATGAAGAGCTTCTGCACGAGGATCTGCGTGGCGGCGGTCGCCCGGAGCTTGCCGAGGTAGTCGATCGCCTTGATCATGACCGACTGATCGGGATCGCCGGTCGCTTGGATCAGGTACTCGATCGCTTCGGGTTTGCCAGACTCACCGAGCGATTTCACCGCCTCGAGACGCACCGCGGGATCCGGGTCGTTCAGACGCTTGGTGAAGTCGTCGATGCTCTTGCCTTCGCTGGCCTCTTTGTAGCGCTGCTGGACGCGGAACGGGTTCACCTGCGCCACGGCAGGTACTGCGATCGCGACGGCGAGCAGCGCGGCGACGGGACTTACGACGTTCCAACGCGCCACGCGGGACCCTCCTCGCGCGATGTCATGCCGGATGGTACCCGCGTTTGCAACTGAGCCCGCAGATGCGGATTCCGCTGCACCTACGTCGGTCGGCACGTTTTCAGCGCTCTGCCGCTACTCGATGTAGCCGAGGGCGCGCATTTTTCGATGAGCTCCGGGTCAGCCGCGCGCTCCGGCCCGCCACTCCCCACCGGTACCGACGCCTGGCGATGCAGGTCGATCAGCTCGGAGAGCTCCGGACAGCTCCCCGTCGGTCTCATCTCCGCGCGATCGTCGGCGGCGAAGCACACGAGGGTATTGGTCGTGAGGTCGAGGATCGCCGCCGCGTGATTGCGACGCACCGCCAGCTTCCGCACCGCCGTCTTGTCCATGCGATCGACCTCCGCGAAGACCGGACGGCTCGGCGTCGGCCGCCGTCTCGGTGCCGGATGCGGCGGCGCGGGCCCGTGACACGAGGCTCACGCCGCGTTGTCCGGGGATGGGCGACAGGCCGAGGAGGTCGAGCAGCGTCGGCGCGACGTCGAGCAGGCTCGCGGGTGTCGTGACCTCGACCGGCGCGAGCAGGCCGGGCGCCGCGATCACGAGCGGGACGCGCAGGACCTCGCCGTACAGCGTGCGGCCGTGGCCGAGGCCGCCGTGCTCGCCGAACTCCTCGCCGTGATCGGAGGTGACGACGACGATGCTGCGCCTCGCTCAAGCCCAGTCGCGCGAGGTGGGCCAGGAAGGGGCCGATGTGGTCGTCGGCGTACCGCGCCTCCTGGTCGTAGGCGAGCGCGAACTCCGCGGAGCCCCTCCGGCTCGCGAGGAGGCACGTCGGTGAAGAGGAGCGATAGCTCTCCGGCGGCGCATACGGACTGTGCACCTGGTAGGTGTGGAGGAAGAGAAAGAAGCTCCGGTCGGCGTGGGCATCGACCCAACGCGTGGCGTCGGCGAAAACGGCGTCGACCTCGCCGCGGTAGACGAAATCCGCGCTCCGGCGCTCGGCATAGGCGGAGAAGCCGCGCGCGAAGCCGGCGTGGGCCCACACGCCGCCGTCCTCGGTATACGCGCGTGTCAGGTACCCTTCGCGGCGCAGGCGCTCGGCGAGGAGCTCGATCGCCGGCGACGGCGACGCGATGAAGCCTTTGACCCCATGCTGGCTCGGATACAGCGACGTGAAGAGCGACATGTGGGAGCCGCTGGTCTCGGGCCAGACCGACCACGCATCCGTGAACACGACGGCGTCGCGGGCGAACGCGTCGATCTGCGGCATGGCGCGACGATACGCGCCGTAGGCGGCGAGGCGGTCGGCGCGGAGCGTGTCGATCGAGATGAGGATGACGTTCCGCCGCGCCGCTTTCGGTTGCACGGGTGCGACGATCGTCGGGTCGGCCCAGAGCGGCACGAGCGCGGGACGCCCGTCGCCGACGGTACGCGCGCGGAAATGAAAGCGGGCGTTCTTCCCCGCGACGGCGTCGAGCGGGACGCTGACCTCGTTCCAGCGCGGGCCGTCGGCGCGCTCCCCTTGGATGGTCGCGTTCCAGAGCGACACGACGGCGCCGCCTTCGGGCTCGGCGGCGACCTCGAGCATGACGGGCGCGGCGCCCGGGATGCCGGCGGCCGGGCTCAGTCCGAACGCCAGCTCGAGCCGGGCGTGCTCCGGGACCATGACCGCGTCGATGACGGTCTCGATGCTCGGGGTCGCGGGTGGGGTCGTCAGCATCAACGTCAGCGTCGACGGCTCACCGGCTCCGAGCGCGACCTCGGGAAGGGTGAGCGTCGCGCGCGGCGAGCCGTCGGCATCGCGGCTCCGGAGGAGCAGCTGCGCCGGCATCGGGTGGAAGTGCTTCGCCCGCTGCAGGATGCCCGTCGCGATGACGTCGCCAGCGACGTCCTCGGGGAGCGTGAAGGTGTACGCGGCCTCGCCGCCGGCGGGACCGGCAGGTCGAGACGGCGCTCGGGTGGAAGCGCCAGCACGGGCCGGGTCTCGTCGGCGAGCGTGTACGTCGGCGGCAGGACGCCGGGCGGCGTCGCGATCAGGCGGACGACGTCGACCGAGAGCGGCGTCCCACGCGAGCACGCAAGCAGGCTCGTCGCCGCCCCGAGCGCGAGCCCGGCCACGATGGACGCACGGGTCAATGCGCCCACGGCGGCGCCCCGTGCGTCCCGATCCCGAAGACCGGAATGCCGATCGCGTAGAACACGACGGTGATCACCAGGATCCCGAGGAGGTCGATGCCGATTCCGGCGCGCACCATCTGCGCGACCGTCAAGTGCCCGCTCGCGAAGACCATGGCGTTCTGGTGCCGTCCCGCCCGGCATCGTGAAGCCGAACGACGCGCCGAGCGTCGCGGGAATCATGAGCAGGCGCGGGTCGACGTGCAGGCCGACGGCGGTCGCGGCGAGGACCGGCATCATGAGCGCGGTGATCGCCGAATTGACGGTGAACTCCGTCAGGACCACGAGGAGCGTCGTGATCGTGAGCACGAGGAGGAGCGGCGGCATGTCGCCGAGCCGGCCGAGACGGTTCGCGAGCCAGGCCGCGAGCCCCGACGACTCGACGGCGGCGGCGAGCGCGAACCCGCTCCCGAGCAGCACCAGCACGCCCCAGGGCACGCGCTTGGTCCAATCGTCGCCGAGGAGGCGTATGCCCGGCTCACCCGACGGCAGGATGAAGAGCAGGGTCGCCATCGCGACCGCGATCACCGTGTCGTCGACGGCGTGCGGATCGGGAAGGAGGCGGGTCCAACCGGGAATCGTCGCGATGCCGACGTCGAGGTCGGCGCGGAACACCCACAAGAGCGCGGTCGCAGCGAAGACGATCAAGACCCGGCGCTCGGGTGTCGACATGGGGCCGAGATCGGCGAGCGTCCGTCGCACGACCGTCCCGTCACTGCCGGGGCGCTTCGCGGTACGCGGAACGCTACGAAGGTTAGAAAGAGCCAGGTGAGCGGCGTCATGATGATCGCGATCGGCGTGCCGACCATCATCCAGGTCGCGAAGCCGACCGGCGAGTGCCTCGGGAAAGAGGCGCGCGAAGGCGCCGGCGAAGATGACGTTCGGTGGGGTGCCGACCAGCGTGCCGACGCCACCGATCGAGGCAGCGTAGGCGACCGAGATCATGAGCGCCGGGGCGAACGCGGCGCGGGTGTCGAGCTTCGCCACCTCGAAATGCTCGATCACGGCGATCGCGATCGGCATCATCATCATCGTGGTCGCGGCGTTCGAGGTCCACATCGAGATGAGGGCCGTCGCCGTCATGAAGCCGAGCACGAGGCGGCGGGGCGAGCCGCCGAGGCGGTTCATCACGTGGAGCGCGAGCCGGCGATGCAGGCCCCAGCGCTCGACGGCGGCCGCGATCATGAGGCCGCCGAGGAAGAACAGGTTCACCGGGTCGGCATAGGGCGCGCAGGCGTCGCGCGTCGAGGCGACGCCGAGCAGCGGGAAGGCGAAGATCGGGACGAGGGCGGTCGCGGCGATCGGGATCGCTTCGCTGATCCACCAGACGGCCATGAGCGCGGTCACGGCGGCGGCGCGCCGACCGGCCTCGGACATGCCGTCGGGGAGCGGCAGCAGCATGATCGCGAGCGCCGCGAGGGCACCAGCGACGAGGCCGATCCGGAAGCGCGAGAGCGTCGTCGAGGTGCCCAAGGCAGGGCCTGGTAGCACGCCGCTCCGAGGCTGGCCACGGGAGGCGCGGTGCTGTCGCGGCGGGCGGGCCATGCTATGGCGAGCGCCCATGAGTCAGATCGTCAATTGCGCGGAGTATGCCGACGGCCGACGGGTCGGCGACGTGCACTTGCCCGACGTCAGCGAGGTGCTCGGCGCCAATCGGCCGAGCCGCTTCGTGTGGATCGGCTTGCACGAGCCGAGCGAGGAGCTGCTCCGCCAGGTGCAGGAGGAGTTCCGCCTCCACGACCTCGCCGTCGAGGACGCGCACCGTGCCCACCAGCGCCCGAAGCTCGAGGAGTACGGCGACGCCATCTTCATCGTGCTCCGCACCGCGCAGCGCGGCCCCGACCAGAAGATCGCCTTCGGCGAGACCCATCTCTTCGTCGGGCCGGGCTACGTCGTGTCGGTGCGGCACGGCGCCTCGGTGCCGTACGTCGACGTGCGCCAGCGCTGCGAGAGCGCGCCGCACCTGCTCAAGAAGGGTCCGGGCTTCGTGCTCTACGCGCTCATGGACTTCGTCGTCGACCACTATTTCCCGATCGTCGACGAGCTCGAGGAGGAGCTCGAGAAGCTCGAGGAGGAGATCTTCGGCGGCAACTACCGCCGCGAGACGACCGAGACCATCTACGACCTGAAGCGCGATCTGTTGGGCCTGAAGCGCGCCGTGTCGCCCTTGATCGACATCTGCAATCGGCTCACGCGCTTCGACTCGATGCTCATCGACGCCGACAGTCGTCCATACTTCCGCGACGTCTACGACCACGTGATCCGGATCCACGAGACCGTCGACAGCCTGCGCGAGCTCCTGAACGGCGCGCTCGAGGCCAACCTGTCGTTGATCTCGGTGCAGCAAAACGAGGTCACGAAGAAGCTCGCGAGCTGGGCCGCCATCCTCGCTTTCCCGACCATGGTCGCCGGCGTCTACGGCATGAACTTCGAGTTCATGCCCGAGCTCAAGTGGGTGGGCGGCTACCCGCTGGTGATGGGGAGCATGCTCGTGGTGTGCTTGACGTTGTACTGGCGCTTCAAGAAGTCGGGCTGGCTCTAGATTCCCTGGGGCGCGGCGGCGGGATAACGAGACCGAGGGCGAGGCCCGCGGCGAGGCCGCCGAGATGGGCCATCGTGTCGACGCCGGGCTCGGCGCCGACGGCGACCGCGAGGTAGGCGAGGAGGGCGGCGATCACCTGCCAGCCGCGGTAGCGCGCGCTCGCGGCGAAGCGCAGGCGCTGCCCGCCGAGCGCGCCGAGCACGCCGAGGATCGCACCCGACGCGCCCGCGCTCACGACGTCGGGCGGGGTCACCTGGTAGCTGAGCGCGTTTCCGGCAACGCCGGCGAGGAGATAGACCGCGAGGAAGCGCCACGGCCCGAGCGCCGCGACCAGGGCGGGGCCGAGCACGAGGAGCGCCGCCATGTTGCCGAGAAGGTGGCGCGGTCCGATGTGGATGAAGAGGGCGGTCGCGAAGCGCCACCACTCGCCGGTGCGGACGTGGGCAGGTCGTGAGGCGCCGAAACGCAGCAGGACGCTCGTGACCTCCGATCCGCCGGCGCGCTCCTCGGCGAGGAACACGCCGACGCAGACCGCGGTCAGGAGGAAGAGCACCCACGAGCCCGGACCGAACCAGCGGTCGGCCTCGGGTCCCGTCGCCCACGCCCGCGCCGCGGCCTGCTCCGCGGCGCGCGTCGCGAACGCGCGCCCGACCCCGGCGGGATACTCGTCGGCGAGGATGCCCTCGGCCCGCCGCGCTTCCGCGTCGTCGACGACGATCACGAGCCCACCCGCCGCCGGCTCGAGCGTCGCGGCGATCCCCTCGGCCGCGAGGACGAGCACGATCTCGTCCGCGATCTGCGTGGGGTAGGGGCCGGAGGAGGCGCGGGGCATCGGAGCAATCCTGGTCGCGAGGGGGTGCCGAGGGAAGGGCGCGTTTTTGGGGCGGGCCGGAGAGGGAAAGACGGTTGGGGGTCGGGGGTCGAGTGGCACGGGTGGTGCGCGAGACGGCTCCGCGGGTCCTGCGGCCGGCTGGCGTGCGCGTCGAGGGGAAGAGGTTGGTAGGGGAGGCCACCGCGGCTCGGATCGGAACGTGGAGCCTGTGAACTCGGGATGGTTCCGTGGTCCGAGACCGCACGCGTTCCGTGGCGAAAGAAGAAGGGTTGATAGGGGTCGTTGTCGGGCGGTCCGCAACCTCTCGACGCGACCCTTCGTGGGCGATGCGAAACGGTGGTGGTCGGTGGGCTCTGCGGCCGCGAACACGCGGGTCTCAGGGCGCGTGCATTTGACATTCGTGTGGCGATATCACCACCGGATCCTCCCGACCCCGACGGAGGTGAGGACGGCGCTTCGCTACGTGCTCCTGAACGCCCGGCGGCATGCCGCGAAGGCGCGTGCCGCTGTCAGCGGTCCGGTGCGGCTCGATCCGGCGTCGTCGGCGCGGTGGTTCGATGGGTGGAAGCGGGAAAGATTGCCGCTGACAGAAGAGAAAGACGGCGCGTCAGGCGACGCGCCGGTGGCGCGCGCGCGGATGTGGCTCTTGGCCGTCGGCTGGCGTCGTCGCGGGTTGCTCGATCCCGCGGACGTTCCCGGTTGATGCCTCGATCGATGGGTGAACGGTGGATCGGACGCGCCGGGGCCTTGCGACCGAATGTTCGCGATACCTCGCGAGCGCGACGCTACCGCTCGATCAAGCTCTCCGCCGTCACGGGCGCCGGGATCGGTAGCCCGAGCAGCTCCAGCACCGTCGGGCCGATGTCGGCCAGCACGCCGTGGGGGCGGAGCTTGTCCCGCGGCGCTCGTCGGAGACGAGCACGCACTCGACGTCGTTGGTGGTGTGGGCGGTCTGGACGGCGCCGGTGTCGGGGTCGAGCATCTGCTCCGCGTTGCCGTGGTCGGAGGTGACGATGACGGGTGCCGCCGCGGGCGCGTGTGGCCTCGATCACGCGGCCGATGCACTCGTCGGTGACGGCGACGGCCTTCACGGCGGCGTCGAGCACGCCCGTGTGCCCGACCATGTCGCAGTTGGCGTAGTTCAAGACGATCAGATCGTAGGTGCCGAGGCCGCGCTCGGCTGGGAGGGTCCGGCTCGGCTCGATCTCGACCTCGCAGCCCGGGGTCACGGCGGCGCGCGCGCGGACGGCGGCGATGCCGTCGCGGATCGCGACCACGGCGAGCTCGGTCACCTCGTACGCGCTCATCTCGGGCTTCTGATCCTCGGTGACGGTGACGCTCGGGACGAGGACGCGGTCCTCTCCGGGGTAGGGCGCGACGCGCTTGCCGTTGAAGAAGCTCGTGACGTGCCGGTACTTCTGGTACTCGGCGATGCGGAGCTGCCAGAGTCCCGCCTTGCTCGCGATCTCGCCGACGAGCTCGTCCATGTTCATGGGCGGGAGCACGCCGTAGGGGAACTCGTCGTAGTAGCGCGTCAGGCCGCGATAGCAGACGTCGAGGCGGGGGCCGCGCGCGAAGCCGGTGAAGTCGTCCTCGACGAACGCCTTGGTCAGCTGGATGGCGCGGTCCTGCCGGTAGTTGAAGTGCACGACGCCGTCGCCGGCCTGGATGGTCGCGAACGGGTTGCCGTCCGGCCCGGTGATGAGGGTCGGCTGCACGAACTCGTCACTCTCTACTATCGTGCCCGCCGGCACGCCCCCGGCGGCCCGCGCGGTGAGGGTCGCGTCGGCGCGCGCGTACGCCTGCTCGATCGCGATCTTCGCCGACGGCGCGCGGAAACCTTTGCCGTGCACCAGGCAGTCGTACGCGCGCTGGATGCGGTCCCAGTTGAGGGCGCGGTCCATGGCGTAGTAGCGCCCCATGATCGATGCGATCGTGCCGACGCCGAGCGCCGTCATCTTGCGCTCGAGGCGGTCGAGGTAGGTGAGGGCGCTCCGCGGGGAGTGTCGCGGCCGTCGGAGAAGACGTGCACGAAGACGCGCGTGAGCTTCTCGCGGCGGGCGAGCTCGAGGAGCGCGTAGAGATGCTCCTCGGTCGCGTGTACGCCCTGGTCCTGCAGGAGGCCCATGAAGTGCAGCGCCGAGCCGCGTTGCCGGCAGTGCTCGGTGACGCCGAGGAGTGCTGCGTGGCGGAAGATCTCGCCGCTCTCGATCAGCTTGTCGACGCGGACGATCTCCTGCTCGACGATGCGGCCGGCGCCCATGTTGAGGTGACCGACCTCCGACGATCCCTGATAGCCGGGCCGGAGGCCGATCGGCCCAGCCGGCGGCGCCGAGGACCGTGTGGGGGTAGGTCGAGAGGATGTGGGCCAGGACCTCGGGGTGGGCGAGCGTGACGGCGTTACCCGGGTAGTCGCGTCCGATGCCCCAGCCGTCGCGTACGATCAGGACGATGGGAGCCCGCATGGGACGCCTGGTTTAGCGGGCACCACGCGGACTGTCCACGTCCGAAATGGGTTCGGTCCCTCGTGACTAGCGCGCCCGACCGATGCTAATGCTTGCACCATGCTGACGCGGCGTGAGGTCGAGGGGAGCTTCGGAGTCTCGGATTCCGCGCCACGGCGCGGCAACGGCGGGCCGAGCGCGAGCGCGCGTTGCGCTTCGCGCGCGGCGCGGCCGGGGTGCTCCTGGGGGTGGTGCTCTTGGCGATGCTCGGCGCCGTGAACCTCCTCCAGTCCGCGCCGGCCGACCTGGCATTCGGCCCCCGTCGACCTCGCACGGCAGCGAATGGGTCGGCGGCAGCACGCAGGGCGCGTCGTCCCGCCGCTCGCTCTCGCTCTTCTTCACCGGCCGCCGCACCTGGCACCCGAACGACCCGCGCGGCCGCGGCCGCCATCACGGCGACTCGGACTGAGTCGTCCTCAGCCGTCGAGCCAGGCGACGATTCGCTCGGCGACTTCTTCGCCCTTGTCCTCCTGCAGGAAGTGCCCGGCGTTCTCGATCACGACCATCGTGCCGGCGGTCGGGATGCGGCGTTCGAAGATCTTCGCGGCCGGGATGCCGAGCACGGGGTCTTTGTCGCCGGCCATGACGAGGCAGGGCTTGTTCCAGCGCTCGAGGTTCTTCCAGGCGGCGCGGTTCTCGGCGGCGCCGGGGGCGTCGGGGGTGATCGGGACGAGGCTCGGGAAAGCCTGCGCGCCCTCCTTGTAGGAACGGTCCGGGTAGGGGCGTCGTAGCCGGCGAGGATCTCGGGCGCGCGCCGGTCCTCGGGAAAGATCGCGCGGCCGAAGAGGGGACCGATCGGTAGGTCGGGAGTGTTGGCGACGTAGTCCCGCCACGCGAGGAAGCCGGGACCCACCTCCTCCTCGCCGGTCGGCAGCGCGGTGTTCATGATCACGAGGCGCGCGAAGCGCTCGGGATGCTCTCCCGCGAGCTGCAAGCCGAGGAGACCGCCCCAGTCCTGACAGACGAGCGTGATGTCGCGCAGCGACAGCGCGTCCATGAACCCGAGCAGGGCGTCGTGGTGCATCGCGTACGAATAGTCGGCGCGCTCGGTGAACTTGTCGGACTTCCCGAAGCCGAAGAGATCAGGCGCGAGCACGCGGCCGCGTTTGGCCAGGATCGGGATCATGCGGCGATAGAGGAACGACCAGCTCGGCTCGCCGTGCAGGCAGAGGATGACCTGGCCGCTGCCCGCGTCGACGTAGTGCATGCGGGCTTCGCCGCTCCGGCCGACGGCCTTGGCGAGGTCGACGTAGTGGGGCGCGAACGGGTAGCCCGGCAGGTTGGCGAAACGGGACTCGGGGGTGCGCAGGACGGCCATGGACGATCCTCCTCGAGCGGTCTCTCGCCCGTGCCCGGGCGTGAGTCAACGCCGCACGCGGCGAAGAGCCCCGTGCGGACGATCGAAAAGGCCATGCGGCGTCCCGCCAGGTGCGACGAGCCATGGCGCGCCACCGTCGCAGCCCGACTCCACTTGGGACGGTTGCCGTGGCACGATGCAGATCGCGACGATGGACACGACCCTGGCAGCAGCACCTCCGCGCCGACGCCCATGGATGTGGCTCGTCGGACTTCTGGTCCTCGCGTACGGTGCGTATCCGCCTGATGGCCCACCCCGGCGACGCGCCGTCGAGCGCGGCGGTGTCGGGCCAAGGGAAGGGGCGGCGCCGCCGATCCCGGTCGTCGCGGTCGCCGCGCGCCACGACGACATGCCGGTCTATCTCTCGGCGCTCGGCACGGTCACCGCCTTCAATACGGTCACCGTGAAAAGCCGGGTCGACGGCCAGATCGTGAACATCGCGTTCAAGGAGGGACAGACGGTCTCCGCGGGCGATCTGCTGGTCGAGATCGACCCGCGACCGTTCCAGGTCCAGCTGGCGAACGCGCAGGGCCAGATGGCGCGCGACCAGGCCCAGCTCGAGGTCGCGAAGCGGACGCTGCAGCGGAACCGCGAGCTGCTCGACCAGGGCATCATCGCGCGCCAGCTGTTCGACGATCAGCAGGCGACGGTCGGCCAGTACGAAGGCGCGGTGCAGGTCGACCAGGCGTTGATCGACCAGGCGAAGCTGCAGCTCACCTACAGTCGGGTGACGGCTCCGATCAGCGGTCGCATCGGCCTTCGCCTGGTGGACGTCGGGAACGTCGTGCATGCGAACGACGCGACCGGGCTCCTCGTGATCACGCAGGTGCAGCCGATCACCGTGCTCTTCACCGTGCCGGAGGACGATCTCCGCGCGGTGATCGGCAAGAGCGGCGATCCCGAGCCGCCTGGCCGCCGAAGCCTACGACCGCGCGGGTCAGACCAAGCTCCGCGACCGGCGCGCTGCAATCGACCGACAACCAGATCGACCCGACGACCGGCACGACCAAGCTGAAGGCGGTCTTCGACAACACAGACCTGGCGCTCTTCCCGAACCAGTTCGTGAACGTGCGACTCCTCCTCGACACGAAGAAGGACGCGGTGATCGCGCCCGCCGCGGCCGTCCAGCGCGGCAAGGACGGCACCTTCGTCTACGTCGTGAAGCAAGACCAGACCGTCGAGGTGCGGCCAGTCGTCGTCGGTCCGACGGCGGGCGGCGCCGCCGCGATCACGAGCAGGCTCGCCGCCGGCGAGCAGGTGGTGACCGACGGAGTCGACAAGCTCCGCGCGGGTGCGGCCGTGAAGCTCCGCCAGCCCGACGCCGGGTCGAGCACCGCGCCGGGTAACGCGCCGGGCAAGGGCGCCCCGGGGTGACCTCGAGCCGGCGCGCGCGGGGGTCGCATGAACGTCTCGCGGCCCTTCATCCTGCGGCCGGTCGCGACCTCGCTCTTGATGGTCGCGCTCCTGCTCTCGGGGATCGTCGCGTACCGGCAGCTCCCGGTCTCGGCGCTGCCCCAGGTCGACTACCCGACGATCCAGGTCGTGACCTTCTATCCGGGCGCGAGCCCGGACGTGATGGCGTCGTCGGTGACCGCCCCCTCGAGCGCCAATTCGGGCAGGTGCCGGGCTTGAAGCAGATGACGTCGACGAGCTCCTTCGGAAGCTCCGTCATCGTGCTCCAGTTCGCCCTCGAGCTCGAGATCGACGTCGCCGAGCAGGACGTGCAGGCGGCGATCAACTCGGCCGGCACCTTCTTGCCGAAGGACCTCCCGAACCCGCCCGTCTACAACAAGATCAACCCCGCCGACGCGCCGGTGCTGACGCTTGCGCTCTCGTCGAAGACGTTGCCGCTCGCCAAGGTGCAGGACCTCGCCGATACGCGGCTGGCGCAAAAGATCTCGCAGCTCCCCGGGGTCGGCCTCGGTGAGTCTCGGCGGCGGCCAGAAGCCGGCCGTGCGCGTGCGCGCCAACCCGACCGCGCTCGCCGCCTACGACCTGGCCCTCGAGGACCTCCGCACGGCGGTCGCCGCCGCCAACGTCAACCAGGCCAAGGGCAGCTTCGACGGTCCGAAGCGGGCCTGGATGATCGGCGCCAACGATCAATTGATGTCGGCCGACGACTACCGGACGCTCGTGATCGCGTACCGGAACGAGGCCCCGGTTCGCGTCATGGACGTCGCCGACGTCATCGACGACGCCGAGAACGTGAAGCAGGCGGCGTGGATGAACGCGGACCCGGCCGTGCTGGTGAACATCCAGCGCCAGCCGGGCGCCAACATCATCGGCGTCGTCGACCGCATCACGAGCCTCCTGCCGCAGCTCACGGCGTCGCTGCCGGCGGGGATCGACGTGCGGGTCCTGACCGACCGCACCACCACCATCCGCGCCTCGGTCCACGACGTGCAGTTCGAGCTCATGCTCACCGTCGCCCTGGTCGTGATGGTGATCTTCCTCTTCTGGGCAAGCTCTCGGCGACCGTCATCCTGAGCGTCGCGGTGCCGCCTCGATCGTCGGCACGTTCGGGGCGATGTACCTGCTCGGCTACAGCCTCGACAACCTCTCGCTCATGGCGCTCACCATCTCGACCGGCTTCGTCGTCGACGACGCGATCGTGATGATCGAGAACATCACGCGCTACATCGAGGAGGGAAGTCGCCGCGCGAGGCGGCGCTCGAGGGCGCGCGGCAGATCGGGTTCACGATCATCTCGCTCACGGTATCGCTGGTGGCGGTGCTGATCCCGCTGCTCTTCATGGGCGACATCATCGGCCGGCTCTTCCGCGAGTTCGCCGTCACGCTGGCGGTCACGATCCTGGTGTCGGCGGTGGTGTCGCTGACCCTCACGCCGATGATGTGCTCGCGGCTCCTCCGCCACGTCCCGAAAGGCGAGGAGGCCTGGTTCGCGGAGCGCTCGGCGGCGGCGTTCGACTGGGTGATCGCGCGCTACGGGCGGACGCTCAAGTGGGTGCTCCGCCGGCAGACGGCGACGCTGCTGAGCTTCGTCGCGACGCTCGCGGCGACCGTCGTGCTCTACGTGATCGTGCCGAAGGGCTTCTTTCCGGTGCAGGACACGGGGTGATCCTCGGCGTCTCGGAGGCCGCCGAGTCGGTGTCGTTCGCGGCGATGGCCGAGCGCCAGCAGGCGCTCGCGGCGATCGTGCTGCGGGATCCGGCGGTCGAGAGCCTCTCGTCGTTCATCGGCATCGACGGGGTCAACACGACCGCCAACGCCGGCCGCATCCAGATCAACCTGAAGCCGCTCGCCGAGCGCGACGCGTCGGCGAGCGAGGTCATCCGCCGCCTCGAGCCGAAGCTCGCCGAGGTGGACGGGGCGACGCTCTACATGCAGCCGGTCCAGGACATCACCGTCGACGATCGCGTCAGCCGGACGCAGTTCCAGTACAGTCTCGCCTCGCCTCGACCCCGAGGCGCTGCAGCGCTTCACGCCCGAGCTCACCGAGCGCCTCCGGGGCCTCCCCGAGCTCCGCGACCTCGCGGACGATCAGCAGACCGGTGGCCTCGAGCTGACGCTCGCGATCGACCGCGACACCGCGTCACGCCTCGGGATCACGCCGCAGATGATCGACGACACGCTCTACGACGCGTTCGGGCAGCGCCAGGTGTCGACCATCTTCACCCAGCTGAACCAGTACCGCGTCGTGCTCGAGGTCGACCCGAGCTTCCAGAAAGGCCCGAAGGCGCTCGACCACCTCTACGTGCGGTCGACGAGCGGAGCGGCCGTGCCGCTGGCGTCGTTCACGACGGTCGCGCAGGGCACGACGGCGCTCTCCGTGACGCACCAGGGGCAGTTCCCGGCGGTGACGCTCTCGTTCAACCTGGCGCCGGGTGTCTCGCTGGGCGAAGCCGTCGATGCCATCGATCAGGCGGCCGGCGAGGCCGGCCTTCCGGCGTCCATTCGCGCCGGCTTCCAGGGGACGGCGCAGGCGTTCCAGGCGTCGCTCGCGAATCAGCCGTTCCTGATCCTCGCCGCGCCTCGTCACCGTCTACATCGTGCTCGGGATCCTCTACGAGAGCTACGTCCACCCGCTGACGATCCTTCTCGACGCTGCCCTCGGCGGGCGTCGGCGCGATCCTCGCCCTCCTGGTCACGGGCGGCGAGCTCAACGTCATCGCGCTCATCGGCATCATCCTCCTGATCGGCATCGTCAAGAAGAACGCCATCATGATGATCGACTTCGCGCTCGAGGCCGAGCGCAAGGAAGGCAAGTCGCCGGAGGACGCGATCTACGAGGCGTGCCTCCTGCGCTTTCGGCCGATCATGATGACGACGATGGCGGCGCTCCTCGGCGGTCTGCCGCTCGCCCTCGGCTCGGGCATGGGATCCGAGCTCCGCCATCCGCTCGGCATCACGATCGTCGGCGGGCTGCTCGTGAGCCAGGTGATGACGCTCTATTCGACGCCGGTCATCTACCTCGCCTTCGACCGGTTGGCGGCGCGCTTCGCGCAGCGCTCGAGCCGAGTCGGTCGGCACGACCGTGAGATGGACGAGCTGCAGGACGCCGAGGTCTCCGGCCGTGCAGCCGTTCGGTCTGGAGAACGAGTGAACATCTCGGCGCCCGTTCATCCGGCGTCCGGTCGCGACCTCGCTGCTCACGCTCGCGCCTCGCGCTCGCGGGCGCGATCGGCTTTCAGCACCTGCCGGTGGCGCCGCTCCCGCAAGTCGAGTTCCCGACCATCCAGGTGTCGGCGAACCTGCCGGGCGCGAGCCCGGAAACGATGGCCTCGGCGGTCGCGATGCCGCTCGAGCGCATGTTCGGGCGGATCGCCGGCGTCACCGAGATGACCTCGACGAGCGGCCTCGGATCGACGCAGGTGACGCTGCGAGTTCGACCTGAGCCGCAGCATCGACTCGGCGGCGCGCGACGTCCAGGCGGCGATCAACGCCGCGAGCGGCCAGCTGCCCGCGACCCTTCCGACCAATCCCAACTATCGCAAGGTCAACCCCGCCGACGCGCCGATTCTCTTGTTGAGCCTCACCTCCGACACGATGGCGCCGAGCGACCTCTACGACGCCGCGGCGACGATCCTGCAGCAGGAGCTGGCGCAGGTGGAGGGCGTCGGGCAGGTGAACCTCGGCGGCAGCTCGCTTCCGGCCGTGCGCGTCGGAGCTGAACCCGACCGCCCTCAACAAGTACGGCATCGGCTACGACGAGGTGCGGTCCGCGATCGGCGCCGCCAACAGCAACCGCCCGACCGGCGAGATCGCGACCGCGACCGAGGCGTGGAACCTCGACACCGACGGGCAGCTGATGCGGGCCGAGCAGTATCGGCCGCTCGTCATCCGCAGCCGGAACGGCGCCATCGTGCGCCTGACCGACGTCGCCCGCGTCTCCGACGCCGTCGAGGACGTCCGCACGGCGGGATTCGCCAACGGCAAGGACGCCGTGATGGTCATCATCTTCCGGAAGCCCGGCGCCAACATCATCGAGACGATCGACCGCATCCGGGAGCGGCTGCCGTACCTTCGCGCCGCGATCCCGAGCGCCGTCGACTTGGACGTCGTGATCGACCGCAGCGCCTCGATCCGCGCCTCGGTGCACGACGTCGAGCTGGCGCTCGCGATCTCGATCTCGCTCGTGATCCTGGTGGTGTTCCTGTTCCTGCGGGATCTCCGGGCGACCGCGATCCCGAGCGTGGTGGTCCCGCTCTCGCTGATCGGCACGTTCGGCGCGATGTACCTGCTCGACTACAGCATCGACAACCTCTCGCTGATGGCGCTCACCATCTCGACCGGGTTCGTGGTCGACGACGCGATCGTCGTCCTCGAGAACGTCATGCGCCATCTCGAGCGCGGCGTGCCGGCGCGCGAGGCGGCGCTCCGGGGCGCACGTGAGATCGCCTTCACGGTGCTCTCGATGAGCGTCTCGCTGGTCGCGGTGTTCATCCCGATTCTCTTGATGGGCGGCATCGTCGGGCGGCTCTTCCGCGAGTTCGCGGTCGTGCTGTCGCTGGCGGTGCTGATCTCGCTCGTGGTGTCGCTCACGACGACGCCGATGATGTGCGCGCAGATCCTCCGTCGCGCGCCGAGCGGCTGGACGCCGGGCCGGGTGGCGCGCGTCGCCGAGCGGGCCTTCGACTGGCTGCACGCCCGCTACGAGCGCAGCCTCGCGTGGACGCTCCGCCACCCGCGCTTCACGCTGCTCGTCGCGGCGATCACGGTCGCCGTCAACGTGCACCTCTACGGGATCGTCCGAAAGGCTTCTTCCCACAGCAGGATACCGGTCGCTTGGTCGGCAACATCCAGGCCGACCAGGCGGCGTCGTTCCAGGCCATGCAGGAGAAGCTCGCCGAGCTCGTCGACATCGTGCGCGCGGACCCCGCCGTCGAGACCGTCGTCGGCTTCACCGGCGGCCAGCAGGGGCTCGAGCACCGGGCGCATGTTCGTCGCGCTGACGCCGCTCGAGAAGCGCAAGGTCTCGGGCGACGTGGTCGCGGCGCGGCTCCGTCCCAAGGTCGCGACGGTCGCGGGCGCGAGCCTCTTCCTCCAGCCGGTCCAGGACATCCGGATCGGCGGACGGCCGAGCGGCGCGCTCTATCAGTTCACGCTCCAGGGCGACGACCTGCGGGACCTCGACGCGGCGGCGCCGAAGGTGCTCGCCAAGCTCCGCACCATGCCGATCCTGACCGACGTCAACAGCGACCAGATGAACGGCGGCCTCGAGAGCACGCTCGCGATCGACCGTGACACGGCGGCGCGGCTCGGCGTCACGGCGCAGATGATCGACGAGGCGCTGTACGACGCCTTCGGCCAGCGCCAGGTGTCGACGATCTACACGGCGCTGAACCAGTACCACGTCGTCATGGGGGTGGCGCCCGAGTTCTGGCAGCGTCCCGAGACGCTCCGCGACATCTACGTCCGGTCGAGCAGCGGGACGCCGGTGCCGCTCGCCGCCTTCACCCGGGTGGCGCCCGGCACGACGGCGCTCTCCGTCACGCACCAGGGACAGTTTCCCGCGACGACCGTCTCGTTCAATCTGGCGCCGGGGGTCGCGCTCGGCGAGGCGGTCGACGCGATCACCGAAGCCGTCCGCGACCTCGACATCCCGCGCAGCGTGCGCGCCAGCTTCTCCGGCACCGCGCAGGCGTTCCAGGCGTCGCTCGCGAACCAGCCCCTGCTCATCCTCGCCGCGCTCGTGACCGTCTACATCGTGCTCGGCATGCTCTACGAGAGCTACATCCACCCGCTCACGATCCTCTCGACGCTGCCGTCGGCCGGGGTCGGCGCGATCCTGGCGCTCTTGCTCGACCGGCACCGACCTCAACGTGATCGCGCTTGATCGGCATCATCCTGCTGATCGGCATCGTCAAGAAGAACGCCATCATGATGATCGACTTCGCGCTCGAGTCGGAGCGCCAGGGCGGGAAGACCCCGAGGAGGCGATCTACGAGGCGTGCCTCCTGCGCTTCCGGCCGATCATGATGACGACGATGGCGGCGCTCCTCGGCGGCCTGCCGCTGGCGCTCGGCACCGGCATGGGCTCGGAGCTCCGCCGCCCGCTCGGCATCACGATCGTCGGCGGCCTCCTCGTGAGCCAGATGCTGACCCTCTACACGACGCCGGTCGTGTACCTGTACCTCGACCACCTGAGCCTCTGGTGGCGCGGGGTGCGGGCGCAAGGCGTGGCGCGGGCGCGCGGCGTCGCGGCCGGTTTCGCGGCGCGGCGTCCGTCGTGATGCTCCCCGCGGCTTCGATGACGCGCGCGGCCCTGGGTGCACGTGCTGGCGGCGGCGATCGTGCTGGCGCGTCGCCGCCGCGACGCTCGCGGGCATGGGTCGTCCGTGGTGGTGCAAGGCGGGCGACGCGGCGCTCTGGTCGGGCGAGGTGCAGAGCCGCCACAACTCGCAGCACCTCCTCGATCCCTACACCTTCACGCACGTGCTGCACGGCCTCGCGCTCTACGCGCTCGTCTGGGGGCTCTTCGGCCGCCATCGCGAGCCGGACCACCCGTGCCTGGATCGGCTTCGTGATCGAGGTCGCCTGGGAGCTCGTCGAGAACACCGACGCCGTGGTCGAGCGCTACCGTGCGGCGACGATCTCGCTCGACTACTACGGCGACAGCGTCGCCAACTCGCTCGGCGACATCGCCGCGTACGGGCTCGGCTACTGGATCGCCGGCGTCGCTGCCGGTCTGGACGTCCGTCGTCGGCTTCCTGGTGGTCGACGGGCTGCTCGTCCTCTGGATCCGCGACAGCCTGCTCATGAACGTGCTCATGCTGGTCCACCCGTTCGAGGCGGTGCGGCAATGGCAGCAGCGCGGCGGCAGTCGCTAGACGTCAGCAGCGGCGGGACGTCCTGCCGTGACGTGGCTCCACCTGCGGCGTCGAATGCAAGCCACCCAAGCGGAATCGAACCTCGACCTACCGACTACGAAACCGTGCGCCAGCCCTGGCATGAGCCGTTCGGCGACGTCACAGGCCGACGGGCTTCTCCGCAATTCGTCGTCGGGCAGTGAACGTCATGTTCCTCGGCAATAGCCGTCTACGACGGCGCGATCGTCGGGCTCCTCGCTTCGCAACGCGGGCGACGGATCGCTCGTCAGACTCGCGATCGAGAACGGACCTCGCCAAGACGACTTCCGGGCTCCATGGTTCAGAAGCGGCCAGAGTTGAAGAATGGGCCGAGATCGCCCAGTTTCCGCGCGCGCCCAGCAGGCGTGGCTTTTCCGCGTGACCTTGGACACTGCTAGGAATGTAGGGAACGAACTTGCTGCCTGGCGTGCATAGGCGTGGCCAGAGGCCACTGGTCGTAGACGACTGGAGCTGCTGGAACAAAACGAACATGATCGCAGGACACGCTCAAGCCGATCGAGGCGCGGATTCGAGCTGCGGGCACGATTCCGGGAGATCGTAAGGGCGAGCTGCTTCAACTGCTCGGCACCTTGCATTCTGGAGGTCGCAGAACTCGTCAAGACCCACGGCGAGCATCGCCGAGAGCATCGCGAGCTTCGCTGAAATCTCGGCGCGCAAGCGACCAGTACACAGCGAAACCCACGCCTGCTGGAATTGTCACTGGCGGGCCTTTCCTCCTCGGTCGAGGAATTTGAGCAATCCCATCCTCGTCTGGTCCAGATCGCCAACGCGATCAGCAACACGTTGGCGAATCTCGGAATCTAGTGGCGCCTTCTGAGACACCGCCGCATGACAATCTCACCGAGAACCACATGCGGCTCCTGGAGTGGCTCGACGCGCACCCACGGATCGCTCGCAGTACCCACGCGCTCGACGTGCCCATTGCGGATGTCGAGGGGCTCCGCAACGACCTCGTGGATTCGAAGATGATCCAGCGCTCGCATCCCCTGCATCTCCCTACCTCGACAGACTCCTAGTCAACACTCGTCGCAGAATCGCGCCCTTACGCATCGGAGTTTCCTGCGACGGTGCGGTTGCGTACCATGGCTTCATGGGTGTGAACCGAAGATTGACTCATCGCCTTCGTCGGCATGATCAGCCTCGCGCCGGCGGTCGCGGTCGCGAACCCGGTCGGCGTCGTGAGGGAGTCGGGCAGGACTGCCGGCCACGCGGTCCGCGATAGCGTGCAGACCGTCGGCCGAACTGTCGGTGCATTCTTCGTGCACGGGCCGCGAACGGCGAAGCTCACGTGGAAAGCCAACGCTGCTCGCCTCAAGGCCGACGCCCACGCGGACAAGCGCCCGTGTCGAGTCGGAAGCGCACGACGAGCGGTGATCGGCGCCAATCGGCCTGCGCCATTCCGGCTCCCATGGACGCCAGCAACCGCTCCCAATCCGTCCCGGGCATCACCTGCCCAGTTCGAGGCGGACTAGCGATGGCCAGTGCGACGCCGTCGGCAAGGTGTCACGCGACCAGCTCCCTGAAGTTGACGCGCGGCCAGGGCGGCGAAACCGCCTGATCTCCGGCTTTTCAGCCGAAGAGTTTTTGCACGCGCGCGAATTCGGCCTGTGCGGCCTTGGCGAGCTTCGACGAGCTCGGCGCGTGCGCTTCGGTGGCGCGCTTCTGCCCGGCCCTTGAACTCCGCATCGGCGGCCGCGAGCTGCTTCTTCAGCAGCGGGTCGCTCTCGACCAGACGTTTCGCGGCCGCGCCCTTGAGCGCATCGCGTACGGTCGTGCGCTCGGCGGTGAGTGACTCGAGGCGGTCCTCGACTCGGCTCGCCTGTGCACGTGCCGGCGCCGAATCTGTCGGCGATTTCTCCCAGGTTTACGCCCCCACGACCGTACCGGCACCAGCCTTGATGTCGGGCCCTTCCGGCAGGGATGAGCACGCCGCCCTTCGGGATGCGTGCGGCATCGGCGAGGTGCGGGTTCAGGGCCTTGACGCGCCTCGAGCGTGGCGGCCGCCGCGCGCGATGTGCGCTGCCAGCTCGGGCCAGCGCCTCGAGGTCCATTTCGTTTTCCGTGACGAAGATGCGCATCAGATCCTCACATTGAGTGGTGACCACGGCGCGGGCAGGGGTTGTCCCCTGACGAAGATCTCGCCGCTCGTGGCATTTCCAAAGACGGTGAACTGCACGTCGGTACACTGGGCACCTCGATCGAAAGCCGGCCGAGGCCGCGCACGATGTTCGCGCTCACGACGGCCACCCTGCAGCTTAAGAAGTACGGCCGTTTCGCCGCCATTGAGCGTGCAGCGGCTGTCGCTGAACTTGATGTCGAGGCCGGTGATCATGCTCACATCGCCGGCCTCCGCCGCGCGCGCGCAGCACATTTCCTCGCACGATTACGGATGAAAGCCGCAGCACCGGCCCATCGAGGGTACCGGCGCGTCGAGCACGGCCTCCGTCGCAAAAACATGTGTGCCATCGAGCACTAGGTGTGCGCCCGGCGGCGATGCACGGCGGTGAAATTCTGACATGAACAATCGGAATAGCGGCGGTGCGGGTTCTTCCACCAGCAGCGCAAACCAGTTCGCGGTATCGGAATCGCGCCGGCGGGGTCGCGCGCCACCCGGTTGCCCGCGATCACGTGATCCTCGTGGGGTCCATGCATCTCGATGCCGCTGATTATCGCGGTCGAGGGCGCGGCCGGCCCCACTTCCGCGACGTCGTTATTGCTCACGCGCGGCTGGAGCGCACGGCGAAGTGCACGATGCCGGCTATTCTCTGGATGCCGGGTGACGCGTCGATTCCAATGCGTTGCAACTGGTTGCCCACTCACGGTCGCCGACTGCGCCTCGACGCACACTGATGCCGTAGATGGACGGGTCATTCTGTGGCGGAGCGTGCGGAGCGCCGATGTCGCGCAGGTGATTGTTCTCGATCGAGACCGAGCTCAGCGACAACCCCGGCGACCGTCACGATGCCATTGCCGCACTTGTCGATGATGTTGAGCTTGCAAATGAGGTCCTGTACCGAAGCATTGATGAGGATGCCCGCGTCCGGGAAGCCGCCAACCTGGCTGGCGAGCAGCTGGTATTGCCCCTGGGCATCGGGATCCACGCCAGAGTCGATCGTGATTCCTGCACCGGAGGGTGCGGTTGTCCTCGGCTGACCGCAGTCACGCGGTTACCCTCGATCCAGCAGAAGTCTGTTCCGCAGCGGATGCCGTGTGCGTTGACGACCAGGCGTGTTGTCGGCGATGTGCACCGCCGAACCCGGCAGCGCCGATCCCAGCATGGCGATGCCAACCTCGCTGACAGCCTGGAAATCTCATTGCCACGGATACTCGTGCCCTGCATGTGCCTGACAAACCCGGCGAAGGCGATCGCCCGTCGTCTCGGACAAGAACAGATTGCTGCCGATGCGCAGGCCCGAGGTGATCAGGAAGGCGAACGGCCTCGGGCGCCGTGGAGTCCAGCGCGTATGCCGAACGGCGCGGAGATCCAGTTGTTGCAAATCGACAGTTCGAGCACCACGCCCGAGAGGGCCACGCCCGAGGCCGGCGCATCCGGATTCGCGACCACGATGAACAGGTCGTGCAGCGAAATGCCGAAGCCGGAGCGCACCGAGATCGCGGGTAGTTTGCCGGTGGTGGTCATCGCCAGGTTTTCAATGGAGACGGCGATGCCGGTGTCGATGGCAAAGGCGCCGCGGGTGCGAGCAACATCGTGTTGATGCCTTCGCCCCTGATGCGCACCGAGCGGGCGCTTGCCGACGGGCACCGCGCGGCGCAGCGCGTATTGGCCCGCCTTGAGACACACCGTGCCGCCGGTTTCGCGTACGCGGCTCACCGCCTCTTCGATGGTGAGCTGACCGCTGGCATGGGATTCCGGCGTCAGCGCACTGCGTGCAGCCGCAGTCCTCTCCGTCGCCTGTTGGCGGCCAGTGATGGCGGCAGTCAGTGGGCTCGGTGTTCGTGCCGGCATCCCACAATCCCAGGCGCGCGTAGTGATGATGAATGCCGCGCGGCGCCGCCTTTGTCGAGAATCTCCACGGACGCATCCGTGGTGCGCGCGGCGAACACCCAGTAGTCGCCGGCGCGGGAAGCCCTCTGGCGCCGGCGGAATCGAAGCTGACCGTCACCCCGTTTTCCAGCAGCAGCGTGGTGCCTGCGGCCGGCACTTTGATGAGGCCGTTGGATCCGGATAGATCCTGAACACGGTGGTGGCGCCATTGCTGGCGGCGGCCAGTATCACGTCGCGCTGGCTCCACAGACGCACGCGCAGGTTGCGTTGTTTCGGAAACGCGGAGTCGGGAAAGGCGGGCGGCGTGCCGGCCGGCAACATGTCGTTCGGCAGCGGCGCGTTCAGCGTAATGCGCCGCGTGGCATTCGCCACGGTGATGAGCAATACGTAACTGAACGAAGTACAAC
>ERZ1370068.2201-contig-1359_pt1 | contig 43474 bp, 66 predicted proteins | sample MGYA00561227_ERZ1370068 | MGnify/ENA primary metagenome ERZ1370068 (study PRJEB38410, sample SAMEA6850437) | metagenome | study: Metagenomic assessment of the ecological functions of the soil: analysis of the soil microbiota associated with the... | reverse complement strand
TGACGTTGGCCTCCGACTAGCTTCGCTCGCCCTGTCACCCAACCGTCCTCGCACGCGAACGTCAGCTAGCGTTTGTCGGGCGACGCCGATCGTGACCGTGCCGCCGTGCTCGAGCGCGCCGAACAGGATCTGATCGGTCAGCGGATCGCGCACTTCTGTCTGCATCGACGCGCGCGAGCGGCCGCGCGCCGAACACCGGGTCGTAGCCTTTGCCGGCCAGCCACGCGCGCGCCTCCGGCGTCAGCGTGATCGCGACGCGCCGCTCGGCGAGCTGCTGCTTCGAGCTGCAGCACGAACTTCTCGACGATCGTCTTCCATCACCGTCGGCGACAGCGGCCGGAACGTGCACGATCGCGTCGAGCCGGTTGCGGAATTCCGGGCTGAAGACGCGCTCGATCGCCGCCTTCGACCGTGCTCGGCCGCCGCGCCGGCTGCGCGTCGCGCTCGTCGCCGGTGCCGCGCGTCGGCGAAGCCGATCGATCTGCGCGCTCATCTCGCGCGAGCCGGCGTTCGACGTGAGGATCAGCACCACGTTCCGGAAGTCCGCCTTGCGGCCGGTGTTGTCGGTGAGCGTCGCGTGGTCCATCACCTGCAGCAGGATGTTGTAGATGTCCGGATGCGCCTTCTCGATCTCGTCGAGCAGCACGACGCTGTACGGATGCGTGCGCACGGCGTCGACGAGCAGGCCGCCCTGTTCGAAGCCGACGTATCCCGGCGGCGCGCCGATGAGCCGCGCCACCGCGTGCTTCTCCATGTACTCGCTCATGTCGAAGCGGATGAACTCGTTGCCGAGCTGAATCGCGAGCTGCTTGGCGAGCTCGGTCTTGCCGACGCCGGTCGGGCCCGGTGAACAGAAAGCAGCCCGCCGGCCGATCCGGCTGACCGAGCCCGGCGCGCGACCGCTTGATCGCCTGCGCCACCAGGTGCACCGCCTCCGGCTGACCGAAGACCACGCGCTGCGAGCGATTCCTCGAGCGTCCGCAGCCGCTCGCGATCGGACGCGGACGCCTGCCGCGCCGGAATGCGCGCCATGCGCGCGACGACGCGTTCGATGTCGGCGGCGTCGACGATCACGGGGGCGGGTCGGGCAGGTGGGCAGGTAGGAGCACGGGTGTCGGCAGGTCGGGGTCCGGGGCGGGGTTCCGGCGGCGGCCGGGCGCCGGTCGGTGCGCTGAGGCGCATCACCGAGCCGGCCTCGTCGATCAGATCGATGGCGCTGTCGGGCAGCCGGTAGTCGCGCAGGTGCCGCGCCGCGAGCTTCACCGCGGCTTCGAGCGCCGCGTCGGTGTAGCGTGACGCCGTGGTGCTCTTCGTAGCGGCTGCGCAAGCCGGCGAGAATCTGCACCGCCTCGTCGATCGACGGCTCGTCGATCGCGATCTTCTGCAGCCGCGCGCGCCAGCGCGCGATCCTTCTCGATGTGCTTGAACTCCTCGAACGTCGTCGATCCGATGACGCGCAGATCGCCGGCGGTGAGCACCGGCTTGATCAGCGTCGCCAGATCCATCGTGCCGCCGGTCGTCGCGCCGGCGCCGACGGTCGGAGTGAATCTCGTCGATGAAGAGGATCGGCCTGCGGCCGCGCGCTGAGCGCGTTGATCACCGCCTTGAAGCGCTCCTCGAAATCGCCGCGGAAGCGCGTGCCCGGCGAGCAGGCCGCGCCGTGTCGAGCGCGAAGATCTCGGCGCCCTTCAACGGCTCCTGGACGTCGTCGGCCAGCAGGCGCGTGCGCGAGGCCTTCGGCCATCGCCGTCTTGCCGACGCCGGCTTCGCCGACGAACACCGGATTGTTCTTGCGGCGCCGGCACAGCACCTCGATGGTGCGCTGCAGCTCGTCGGCGCGGCCGATCAGCGGGTCGAGCAGACCCTGACGCGCGCGCGCCGGTCAGGTTCGAGCAGTACGCCGACAGCGGATCGCGCGCCGTCGCCGGACCCTTCGTCGCCTTCGCCGCGCGGCTCGCGCCGGGCGCCTCGGACTCCGGCGCGCCGGCGGCCGGCGCTTTCGAGATGCCGTGCGAGATGTACTCGAGCACGTCGAGCCGCGTGACGCCCTGGTCGGCCAGCAGCTGCGCGGCGTGCGTCTTGGGCTGCTGCAGGATGGCCGCGCAGATGTCGCCGGCCTGGACCTCCGGCCGCTGCGCGCTCTGCACGTGCAGCACCGCGGTCTGCAGCACGCGGCGGAACGCCGCCGTCTGTGTCGGCTCGCGCTCTCGCCGCGCTTCGACTGCTCGATCGACGTCGCTCAGGTAGGCGTCGAGATCCCGCCGCAGCTTCGGCAGATCGACGCCGCATCGCCGCCGAGGATGCGCTCGCCGTCGTCGTCGTGCGCCAGCGCGTAGAGCAGATGCTCGAGCGACATGATGTAGGCATGGCGGCGCGAGATCCGCCTCGCGGTAGGTGATGCGTCAGCAGCACTTCAACGGACGCGGAAAACATCGTGGAGCCTTTGGCCTCGTTATTCCTCTTCTATCGTCGCACGAAGCGGGAACCCGGCGTGGCGCGCCATCGAGGTCACCGTTTCGACCTTTGTCTCCGCCACTTCCCACGGATAGACGCCGGCCAGACCGCTGCCTTGCACGTGCACCTGCATCAGATCCGGAACGCCTCGGCCGGAGACTTCTGAAACACCGTTTCCAGCACCCGCACCACGAATTCCATCGTCGTAGTAGTCGTCGTTGCAGCAGGATGACCTTGAATCGTTTCGGTTCCTGCTTGCGGGTCTGAACGCGCTCTTTGACGGCGTTGTCGGTCTCTGCTGGAGTCGCCGTTCATGGCAGTGCCTGCGAGCGCATGCGTTGTTCGGCGGAGGCTGTCCCATGTCGGTCGCCGAACGCATCGAGCAGGAGCGGGCAGCAGCTGCATTCGCCCGATCGCCGCACCGGATGGAGTGAAGCTCTTGCGGAATCCGGACGCCGCAAGCCGATCGAGCACGTCGCGCCGCGCTCGCCACGATGTGAACCGGACACGTTCCATGTACGCGCCTTCGCCGGACACCGGCGCCGGCGGCTGATGATCGCCAGAGCACGACCATCACGACATCGCGGTCCAGCATTGTTGCCGCAGGTATCCGCCATCAGACGCGGAACTCGTAAATCATGGAATCCACGTAGCCGGGCGCGAATGCTCCCAGTCGGCTGCCGTTCGTAGGCGCGCACGAGATCGGGTCCGTCATGCACGGACCTGCGGGGACGACAGGCGATGCCAGTCCGGCTGATACGGCGGCGTCGGGCTGAACGGAAAGTGCGGGCTGATGGTCGGAAAGAACACAAACAGCGGTGCGCGAGGATGTGCGGTTGTACCTCGAGCGCGCATCGAGCCGATGCAGCGAAAACTGATCGGGGATCGGCAAACCAGCCGAACTCGGGCACCATCGTAGGCGAGCCGATCGGCGCCGTAGATCTCGTCGAAGCCGTAAACGCGCCCTCCGGCCACGGAGCCGCGGAGGCCGGCATGAGCGCCACCGTGCAGGAAACCCTCGCCGGCCGAATGCACGGACCAGCGTGTCGTCGCCGCTCGGTCAGAGCCGCGCGTTGGTCCCCGCCTCGCGCACTTCCACGCCCGACAGCAGGCTCCACGTGCGCCAGCCACGACGCATCCGCCGTAGGTGGGCGATTCGACGTACGCCGACACCGCGTCGCGGTTCGTGTCACGGATCGCCGATGCGAACGACTTCAGGCTGGCTGCGAGCGGAGCGCGCGATCTCTGGCCGCTCGCATGCCGCGCGCCCCGTACGATTCGATGAAACACGACGAACGACGTCGGCGCCTCACTGACGCGCGACAGATCGGAGTCCATCGCCGGTGTCGCCGGCAGCGGCGTGGTCGCCGCCATGGCTTCGGACAGAAGCCGCAGTTGATGCGCATACGTCGCGGTCACCGGCTTGCGGGAACCAGCCGATTGGCATCGTCCTGATATTCCACGCCGGCGAAGACCCCACGACGTTCTGGCCGCACCGGCGCGATCGAGCGCGAAGAACGCGATGACGCCGCATGCGGCAGCCACGAGCACGCGCCGCTCCGACTGGATGCGCGAGCCCGACGTCGACGGTGGTCCACGCCCAACGGACGAGGCGATAGCGCCAGCCACGCGATCAACGCGACACGCCGCCAGACACGCCACGATCATCCACTACCGGCGTCACGCGCGTGATCATCGCGGCCACGTCCGGCATGTACCGCACGTCCCAGCATAGTTGATGTCGCGGCCGTAGAGTGCCGGCGCGGTGACGTCCGCGTAGCGCCCGACGATCGAGAGCCGGTCCAGGCGGCGCTCAGCCATCCGACCGCCGCAGGCGACAGGGATCGATGACGCCACCGCGCGGCTGCCCAGAGCGCGAGGATGCACCGGCACACTCGATGGACAGCGCGCCCGCCCAGCGCACCGCCGGCGTCGGCCAGACGTTCTCGAACGTCGCCGACGCGTCGAGCAGCAGCACAGCCGCGTGCGCAGCCGACGCAGCGCCGTCGACGTCGCCGCTGCGACTGCGGCGCCAGCCTAGCTTCGTGTGTCGCCACAACCAGATCGTGTCAGTCATGAAAGGAATACGACAAGACCCGAGGCCGGCGGCGGCGACGAGGGCGCTGGCTGGCGGCGTCACCCGGGGCCAGAGTGCGACGAGCGAGCGCGGCGGTCTGAACGACGCAGATCGTCTTGCGAACGAGGCTGGGCGGGGTGGGGAGCCTGCATCCAGGTCCAGACCCAGCCGGCCGCGACGAACCCGTAGCGCAGCAGACCGGACACGAGGATCCACGCGCCCGCCTTGTCCCATTGCCACGCGAGGATCGCGAGGACCTGAATCAGCAACGCGTCGACTTCCATGTCGAACCGCGCACCGAACGCGCTCGTCGTCCCGGTTCGCCGCGCCGCCCAGCCATCGAGTCCGTCGAGCGCGGCTCGCGATGATCGCCGAGCGATCGACCGCGCGCTGTCGCGACATCGGCCGCGCTGGCTTCGCCGATCGCGCCGGCCGCCAGCGAGACGAAGAAGGCGCGACTGGCCGTGATCCGATTGGCCAGGCCGAAGGTCGGAAAGGGGCGATGGACCGGCCACAGCGATCCGGCGATCATCACGATCGCCGCGAACGAGAGCCCAGGCCTTGACGGGGCGCAGGCGCTGACGACGACGTCCACAGGCGCGGGATTGTAACGTGCGCCGCAAAGGCTTCAGAATTGGCGGATGTCTTCGGACGCCGCGCGCCTCTCTGATCGCCGCGCCAGGGATCGGCGAGATTCGGACCGAGCGGCTGCCTGTCGCCGTCCGGCGACGAGGTCGTCGTTCGCGCGCTGCTACAGCGGATCAGCCGCGGCACCGAGGCGCTCGTCTTTCTCGGCCGCGTGCCGCCAAGCGAGTTCGAGCGGATGCGCGCGCCGTTTCAGCGCGGTGAGTTTCCCGCGCCGATCGAGCTACGGCTACGCGAGCGTCGGCATCGTCGAACGAAGGCCCGAGCGAGCTGCGCGGCCGCGCGTACCTTCGCGCTCTATCCCCATCAGACCCGATACGTCAGTGCCGGCGCAGGCGGTCCACGTCGCTGCCGGCCGGCGTTCCGCCGCGGAGCGCGCCGTTCTGGCGGCCAACCTCGAAACGGCGATCAACGGCGATCTGGGACGCGCGTCCGCACGTCGGCGATCGCGTCTCGGTCGTCGGCGCCGGCACGGTCAGGCTGCCTGATTGCGTGGCTGGGCGGCCGGATCGCGCGGCTGCGACGTCGAGCTGGTCGACATCAACCCGGCGCGGGCGGCAGTCGCGCGCGCGTTGAGGCGTGCGATTCGCCTCGCCCGGCGACCGCGTCGGAGCAACGCGGACATCGTGCTCCACGCGAGCGGATCGGCGTCTGGTCTGGACGTGGCGTTGCGCGTGGCTGGCTTCGAATCGACGATTGTCGAGGCGAGTTGGGTACGGCGACGTGCCGGTCCCCGCGCCGCTGGGCGGCGCGTTCCACGCGCGGCGCTTGACGCTCGCGATCGTCGCAGGTCGGACATCGTGGCGGCGTCGCAGCGGCGCGTTGGGACACGCGGCGCCGCATGGAGACTGGCGTTGACGCTGCTGGCCGATCCGGTTCTCGACGTGCTCATCACGGGCGAGAGCGAGTTCGACGCCTTGCCGCAGGGTCATGGCGGATCTCGCCACGCGCGCCCGGCGATGCGCTTATGCCACCGGATTAGATATGCGTAGTCGACAGTCGACGGTCGAGAGTCGACGGTCGACGTGCCGAGACTCTCGACCCTTGACTCTCAAGGCCTGTTGACTCGCGACTACGGAGCACGCGATATACAGCGTTACGGTTCGCGGCCACATGATGATTGCCCACAGCTTTCGCGGCGAGGTGTTCGGACCCGCGCGCCAGCTCCACGGCGCCACCTACGTGGTCGACGTCGAGTTCCGCCGCGCCGATCTCGACGCCGACGGCATCGTCGTCGACATCGGCCGCGCCACGACCAGCGTGCAGGCGATCCTGGCGGCGCTCAACTACCGCAACCTCGACGACGATCCGAGCTTCGCCGGCCGCAATACGACGACGGAGTTTCTCGCGCGCCACGTGTTCGACCGGCTCGTCGCTGCGATCCGCGGCGGTGAGCTTGGCGACAATCGGCCGCGCGATCGAAAGCATCAAGTCACGCTGCACGAATCTCACATCGCGTCCGGGCGCGCCTACGACGGCCGCGTGATCGACGCGATCGCCTGAGCATGCGCCCAGACGTGAACACGCTCGTGGTGAGCTTGTCGAACCACGAGCACTGCCTCGCTCGTCCTGCGACAGGCTATCCTGAGACGAGGCGGCTCATCCTTCGACAGGCTCAGGATGAGCGGCGAGTCGAAGGACTCGGGACGAGCGGTGACCTCGCGTGCACTTACCTTCGTCGTGCCCGGTCGGATCGACACGCGCACCGGCGGCTATGCAGTACGACCGCCGCATGATCGCCGGCCTGCGCTGATCGTGGATGGATCGTCGACGATGCGCGAGCTCGAGCGACAGCTTTCCGGAGCCGACGCCATCGGCGCCCTCGACGACGCGGAAGCGGGCACTGGCCGTCATTGCCGGAGGGACGATCGTCGCGATCGACGGTCTCCGCTCGTGCAGCGCCATGCCGGCCGTCGTCGAAGCGGCACCGGTCGCGCCTGCTCGATCGTGCCGATCGTGCACGCGTTGATCGCGTCGGAGGTCGGGATCGACCGTGCGACGGCCGGCCCGGCGCGGCGGAGGCCGAGCGACGCGCGCCTCGATTGCGCCGCGCCGGATCGTCGTCGGCCGGCCAGCGCGCTGATCGAGCCTCTCGTGCGCTCTACGGCATCGAGCGGAGCCGCATCGTCCGTCGTCGACGCCTGGCGTCGATCGCGCGCCGCTGGCGCGCGGATCGAGAGTGACCGGACGACATCTGCATTTCGTGACCGTCGCGACGCTCAATCCTGGAAAGGGTGCACGAGCATGCTTGTTCCGCGCGCTGCTCGCGGCTCGACCGATCGACGCTGGCGCGCTGACCTGCGCCGGCAGCGCGGAACGGCATCCCGACACCGCCGGCGCGCCTGCGATCGATGCTGACGACGATCTGCATCTCGCCGATCGTGGTCGAGCTCGTCAGGTGAGTTGGACGCGTGCGGCCATCGCGGCGCTTTACGACAGCGCGGACGTCGTTCGTGCCTGCCCACGTTGTCGGAGACGTGTCGGGCTCGCGTCGTTGCGGAGCGTTCGCGCGAGGGTTGCCGGTGGTGAGCACCGTCACCGGCGCGATTCCGGACCTGGTGGGCATGGGCGATGACGCCAGCAGGGACTGCTGCGTGCCGCCAGGCGATGGTCGGATGCGTTGGCCGATGCGCTGGAAAAGGTGATCGACGACGCGTGCTCCGCGCGCGGCTGGCCGGAGAACGCACGACGCGTGCGTGAGATCGGCTGCCGACGTGGGAGGATGCCGCACGCGTGATGATGGATTCGCTCATGGTGAGCGTGTCGAACCATGAGCGCGGTGCATGAGCGGAGTTTCCCCTCATCCCCTGGCTGAGCGCTGCGCGAGCCGCTCGACGCCGCGTCGCGATCCGTCGACGCTCACCCGTGCGGTCGGCTGCGGCTCTCCCCCGCGATCGGCCGTTGCGGATCGTCGACCTCGGCTGCGGGACGGGATCAACGTCCGCTACCTCGCAGCGGTCTCTCCGCGGCTGCGCACGATTGGCTGCTGGTCGACGCGGGATCCCTCCGTGCTTGCGGCGGCGCCGGATCAGACACGGCGTCTGGACTCTCGGCAGGCGCGACGCGCCAGAGGTCTTCGCGGGACGCGATCTCGTGACCGGCGTCGGCGCTGCTCGACCTCGGTGTCCGCGGAGTTCTCGACCTGGCTCGCCGAGCCAGTGTCGCGTCGAACGGCGCCGTGGCGCTATTCGCGCTCACCTATACCGGCCGCTCGCGCTGCCACTCCGGCCGAGCCTGGAAGGACGGCGTCATCTGCGCGCTGCTGAACCGGCATCAGCAGCAGAGCGACAAGGGATTCGGGCCCATGGCCGGCCCTGGGCGCCGTCGCGTGCGCCGTACACGCGTTCGCCGCCGCCGGGCTATCACGTGCCGCCGCGAGCCGAGCGAACTGGCACGTCGCAGCCCGAGGCGATCGCGAGCTGCAGCGGACTGCTCATGCAGGGCTGGGCCGATGCCGCGCTGGAACTGACGCCATTCGAAGCGGACACGATTCGACGACTGGCACGCCGCGCCGCCTCGCCCATCTGCACGCGGGCCGCTCGCGCATCGTCGTCTCGCACGAGTGATCTGGCTGCGTTTCCGTCGGCTAGTGTGTGCGCTCCAGCGCTGTCGGTGACAACGCAGGGGCTGAAGCCAGCCGGCGCACAGAGGTCTGCCGTACGCGCTCAGATGACGCGCGTGACGCGCGGTTCCGCGTCGGCGTCTGACGGCTCGGGCGCTTCCTGCGCACAACTCGCAGTCGAAGAGGATGTCGCCGCCCATCCTGAAGACGCGATACTTCGGCCGGTGACAGTCGCCGAGCGCGGCGCGCGCCGGCAGGCGGATCGCCGGCCGGCCGTCGCCGATCAGCAGGGCGCCACAGCGACGTGCAGACGATCGAGGAGACCGGCCGCCAGGAACATCGAGACGGTGACGCCGCCGCCCTCGATGAAGATCCGCGCGCAGCCGCGGCTCGCGCAGCAGCGCCATCAGCGGCGTGCAAGTCGATCCCGCCGTCGGCAGTGTCGTCGACGGCCGGCGATGTGCGCGCAGCCGACATGCGTCTCGCCGCGGCGCTGACGAACGATTTCCTGCAGGATAGCACGCGTCTCGGCCGCGCCGTCGGTGAACAGCTTGTAGCGCGGCTCGAGGCCGCGCGTCGGATCGAGCACGACCCGCAGCGGGTTCGGACCGTCGACCAGCCTCGTCGTGAGCTGCGGATCGTCGATCGCCACGGTGCCCGGACCGACCAGGACGGCGTCGCACAGCGCGCGCATGCGATGCATGTGCACCATGTTCTCGGGGCCGGTCACCCAGCGCGACTCGCCTTCGTGGGTCGCGATGAAGCCGTCGAGGCTCTGGCCGAGATGGCCGACGGTGATCGGCTGAGGTGGTTGTGGCGTTGCGAGATCGGGAAGGTAGAGATCGATCAGCGGGCGGCGCGGATCGTCGGGTGGGATGGCGGCATCCCACCCGGCGTCGGCCGCACCGCGAGCGGCGGCTTTGATGAGGCGCCAGGCGCTATCCACGTCAGAATCGCGCGCGCCCCATCGTGGCTTGATTCGCGCTACGCGATCTGTGACTTTGCGCGCGAACTGCGAGTTCTCTTCGAGGAACGACTTCTTCGATTCGTTCTCCGCGGCGGTCGGCTGCACCTTGCCGTTGACGTCGGTCGCGCGCGACAGCGATCGTGTGCAGGCCCGGCGTGGCGCCGTTCCAGGTGTAGGTGAACAGCTTCCACGAGTACTTGTCCTTGGTCGTCGCCGCATCCAGTGTCGCCGGCTGCCACGGACCCTCATCGATCTTCACTTCGACCGACTTGATCGGCGTGCCGTCGTCCGAGGATCACGCCGAGCACCTTGTGGGCGTTCCCGGCCTTGGTCACGCGCGCGACGAACGACTTCAGGTTCATGTGCGTGACGGCGGTTTCCGTATAGCTTCATCTCGCCGTCGATCATCTCGCCGCGAACCGTGCGGTACCAGCGCGCCTGGTACGCTGCCGAGGTAGGCATCTTCCTGAATGTGGATCTGCGACAGCCACTTCACGTTGGCGACGCCATGCCAGCCCGGCACCATCAGGCGCAGCGGCGCGCCCTGGTGTTTCGTGAGCGGCTCGCCGTTGAGCGCCCACACGATCATCGGCTCGGCCGACATCGCCTTCTCGCGGTTCAAGCTGCGGCCGAACGGGACGTCGATCTTGCACTTCTGCGTCCGCCATTCGACTTCCTCTTCGCCCTTGTCGGCGCCGAAGAAGACGAACTCGCGCGCCGACGCCTTGACGCCGGCGGAATCCAGCACGGTCTTGAGCGGGACGCCGGTCCACTTGCCGTTGCCGCTCAACTGATTGAGCGGTCCGCGATTGCCCGAGCACTCGAAGCCGGCGATGAGATCGGTGGTGCCCAGCTTCTTGAGGTCGTCGAGCGACAGCTGCTTCGGCGTGTTCACCAGACCGGAGATCTTGAGCTTGAAGGTCGCCGGATCGACGTCCGGATGGCCGTAGTGCTGCGTCGTCGCGAACTTGTCTTTCGGCGTGAACTGCCCGGGCACGATGGTGCGCACGTCGAGGCCCCGGCGGTCCGGCGGCGTTTCCCAGCGCACGTTCTCGGGGATGTCCGTGAACGGCACTTCGACCTCGCCTTGCGCGAGCACGGGGAGCACCCACTCCGGAACACCCAAGACGCCCAACCCCGCCACAGCCAGACTTCCTTTGAGGACCTCCCGACGGGTGGCCTGATTCTTCATATGTCGTCCTTTTCCGCAGTCACGCGGCGGTTAACCTGATACGTGTCAGGAATTTCTACCACGACCGGCAGTTTCGCGCCATCATTTCGAACGTCACAGGTTGTCATGAAGCACATTGCCTTCGCACTGATTCTGACGTCGTTCACGCTGGTCGGCGCCGCCCAACCGCCCGGCCAACCCAAGTGGAAGAGCACGAAGCCCATCAACGATCTGCCCGAATCCGTGCCGCCGCGACGCCAACTGGGCGCGATTGCCGGCCGGCATGAAGTGGGGCGCTGTCATCGGCGCCGAGCCCGGTCCCGACGGCACGATCTTCGTCGTCCATCGCTGTTTCGAGAATTCGTGCGCTGGACGCTCCGGAGCCGCCGATCTTCGCGTTCGATCCGGCGGGCAACGTGCTGAGGAGCTGGGGCGTCGGCGCGTACGTGTTTCCGCACGGGTTTCACGTGGACGCGCAAGGGAACGTCTGGGTGAGCGACGCGCAGGGCCGCGACGGCAAGGGCGCACCAGGTGACCAAGTACGACGCGAACGGCACTGTGCTCATGACCCTTCGCGAGCCGCTGCGCGAGCCGACCGATGTCGTCACGACCGCGACCGGCGACATCTTCGTGACCGAAGGGCACGTGATCGGCGGCCCGGTCAACCGGGTGAGCAAATGGTCGAAGGACGGAAAGTTTCTGATGACGTGGGGCAGGACCGGATCCGGCCCCGGCGAATTCAACGTGCCGCACGCGATTGCCGTGGACTCGCGCGGCCGCCTGTTCGTCGGCCGATCGCGCCAACAACCGGATTCAGATCTTCGATCAGAGCGGGACATTACTCGACGAGTGGACGCAGTTCGGCCGTCCGAGCGGCATCGCGATCACGAGGCGACGACACGATCTACGTGGCCGATTCCGAGTCGTGGGGACCTGACGAACCGGGCTGGAAGAAAGGGATCCGCATCGGCAGCGCGCGCGACGGATCGGTGAAATACTTCATCGAGGACATCGAGTCCACGACCGACGAGCACAGCGGCGCGGAGGGCGTCGGCGTGGATCGCGACGGGCAACGTCTACGGGTCGGTCGTCCGCCGGATGATGCTGGAGAAACACATCCTTCAGGAAGTCGCTGACCGCTCCCGCGATTCGGCTTCCCCTTGACAGTCGAAAGGAACAGCGGCTACGCTTCTTTCGTCTATCGAAAGGAACGCTGTGGCCAACGAACGAGGGGATCTGGCTGCAAGGCACGCTCGACATGCTGGTGCTCAAGGCGCTGCAGCTCGAGCCGATGCACGGCTGGGGCATCACCGAACGCATCGAGCAGTGGTCCGAGAGCGTGCTGCAACTGGGGCAAGGCACGCTCTATCCCGCGCTCTACCGCCTCGAACGCCAGGGTCTGATCCGATCCGAGTGGAAGGTCACCGAGAACAATCGCCGCGCCGCTACTACTCGTTGACGCGCGACGGCCGCCGGCACTTCACCGACGAGCTCGCGCAATGGCGGCGCGTCTCGCGCGCCGTCAACCTGGTGCTCGAGGCCACGATCAGCAGCTGAGGCGCGTATGAGCTGGATAGCCGAGAACTGGAAGCGGCTCCGTTCGGTCGCCCATCGCCGCGCGTTCGAACGCGAGCTGAACGAAGAGATTCGATTCCACATCGATCAGCAGACCGAGAAGAACCGCCGCGCGGGCATGGACGCCGACGAGGCGCGCCGCCAGGCGGTGATCAAGTTCGGCGGCGTCGAGCGCGTCAAGGACAACGCGCGCGCGATGAAGTCCGGCCGGCGCTGCTCGAGGACTCGGTGCGCGACGTCCGCCACGGCGTGCGCGTGCTGCGCCGGGCGCCCGGCTTCACCGCGGCGGCGCTGGTCACGCTGGCGCTCGGCATCGGCGCGACGTCCGCGATCTTCAGCATCGTGCGCGACGGTGATGCTCGAGCCGCTGCCGTACCGCCAGCCCGATCGGCTCGTCTCGGTCTGGGAGACCAACCGCGGCGGCACGACGCGGAACGGCATCAACATCGCGAACTTCGTCGCGTGGCGCGAGCGCTCCCGGACGCTCGACCACCTCGAGCATGGTCGGTCCGCGCACGGTCGCGATGGTCCTGAACGGCCAGGCCAGACGAGATCTCGCGGATTCAGCCGTGTCGTCCGACGCCTTTCGCGCGCTCGGCGTGCAGCCGTCGCTCGGCCGCGCCTACACGGCGGAGGAGGATCTGGCGGACGAGGCGTCAGTGATCGTGCTCGAGCCACGAGTTCTGGCAGGGACGGCTGGGCGGACGCGCCGGACGTGCTCGACATGACGCTCACGACCGACGGTCAGCGCCGCACGGTGATCGGCGTCATGCCCGCCGGCTTCACCGCTGATCGGCCAGAAGACCGACTTCTTGATTCCGTACAGCCTGACGCTCGGAGCAGCTGCGCACGGCGGGGGCCGCGGCCCGACTGCGCGATCGCGCGGCTGCGCGACGGCGTCTCGTTCGAGCAGGCCTACGGCGAGATGCGCCGGCATCTACGCTGAGCTCGAGAAGGAGGAGCCGCAGCGCAATGCCGCGCCGCACCGTCATGCTCTTCACCCTGCAGGAGCAGATGGTCGGGGAGATCCGGCCTGCGCTGCTCGTCGCTGATCGGCGCGGTGCTGCTGGTGCTGCTCGTCGCCTGCGTCAACGTCGCGAATCTCCTGCTGGCGCGCAGCGCCGCGCCGGGAGCGCGAAGTCGGCGTGCGAACGGCGCTCGGCGCCGGCCGTGCGCGGCTGGTGCGCCAGACTGCTCGCCGAGAGCCTCGTGCTTGCCGCCGCCGGATGCATCGCCGGGCTCGGCGTCGCGGCGCTGTTTCTCCGCGGTCTTGCTCGCGCTGGTGGGCGATCGCACCTCCGATCCCGCGGCTCGAGCAGGTGACGCTCGATCTGCCCGTCGTGGCATTCACCACGGTCGTGGCGCTTGTTACCGGCATCCTGTTCGGCGTCGTGCCCGCACTGGTTTCGACGGGTGGCGCCACCGATGCGCTGCGCGAAGGCGCGCCGTCAGGTCGGCGGCCGGCGATTGCACCGGGCGCTCAGCGCGCTCGTCGTCGCCGAAGTCGCGCTGTCGCTCGTGCTGTTGTCCGGCGCCGGGCTGCTGCTGCGCAGTTTCGTCAAGCTGCAGAACATCGACCTCGGATACCGCGCCGGGGGCGTGCTCACGGCGGGCGTGCAACTCCCGGGCGTCCAGTACGACCTCGCCAGGTCCGGCAGACTTTTTCCGCGACGTCCTTGTCGCGCGTCTCTGCGCTGCCCGGAGTGCGCAGTGCGGCTGGCGCCTCACTGCATGCCGCCTGCCGGGATCGTGCATCGGGACGAGCACCTGGCGCGCCGATCAACCGAGGCCCGCGGACGGCCAGCTGCGATCCAGTCAGATCCGGCCGATCACGCCGGAATTCTTCACGACGCATGGCGATTCCATTCCTGACCGGCCGCGATTTCGCCGCGGTCCGATACGGCGGACGTCGGTCCCCGGTGGCGATCGTCGGCGAGGCGTTCGTGCGCGAGCACTTCGCGGGTCAAAACCCGCTCGACCGGCGGCTGCGGATCAACATCGGCAGGGACGACGTCGAATGGGTGGTGATTGGCGTCGTTCGCGATGTCAGGTCGTCGCTCAACGGCGCGTCCGCCCCACCGATCTATATGCCGACCGCGCAGCTTCCCGGCCACGGAGCATGCGTCTGTTCGTGCGCACGGAGCAGGATCCGATGTCGGTGGCGACCAGCGTGACCGGCGTCGTTCGCGCGATGGAGCCGGTCGCGCCGGTGGACATCCGGACGCTTGAGGACGTCGTCGGCTCGACGATCGCGCGTCCGCGCGCGATCGCGGTGCTGGTCGGCGCGTTCGCGCTCGTGGCGCTCGCGCTCGCGGCTGTCGGCGTCTACGGCGTGATGGCCTACTCCGGTGCCGCGAGCGAACGCAGGAAATCGGCGTCCGTATGGCGCTCGGCGCAACTGCCTGCGTCGGTGTTCGGCCTCGTGCTCGGCCAGCGCGCTGCGTCTCGTGTCCATCGGCGTCGTCGTCGGGCTGGTGGCGGCCGATGCGCTCACCCGCCTGATGGAGCGGCTGTTGTGCGAAGGTCGAACCCGCTCGATCCGTGGACGTTCGCGCGTCACGACGGCGGTCGCTGCTGGCGGTGGCGGCGATCGCGTCGTGCGTGCCTGCTCGGCGCGGCATGCGCATGGCGCCGGTCGACGCGCTGCGGATGGACTAGCGTTAGGTAAAAATCGGATTGACGTCGTCGTCGTCGTTGTCGACGAAGCTGTCGATCGCTTCCTGCTCCGACTCGATACGCCTGCAGCACGGTGAGCAGCCGCGTCGTCTTCAGGACGTTGTGGCTCTTCCGCCGCAGATTCACCAGCTTGATGTCGACGTCGCGCCGCTTCGCGGTCGCGAACTTCCAGGCGATCGCGCCGACGCCGGCGCTGTCGAGATAGGTGACCTTGTCGAAGTTGAGCAGGATGCGCCGTCGCGGACTGCCGGATGAGGGCGCGTTCAGGTGCTCGACGAGCTGCGAGACACCGTCCTCCATCACAAGCCGGCCCTCGAGGTCCAGAATGATCACCCCGCGGACTTCGCGCTGTGCGATTGTCATGCTCATTCGCGCACCGTCCGTCACCCAGACTATCGCTTCCAGCGGCCGTAAACGCTGGTAAACGATTGAGAGTCCTCGGAGAAAAGATTGCCAGGGGCGAAGGCCAGCCCCCGCCGCTCGAGTCGTAGACCCAAAACCGAGCCCGTTCGTTCATGGCCGGTCGTGGCTGGCGATTCTACCATCGCTCCGAGACGCCGCTTGGCACACGTGAGCATGCGACTTTCGATCCTCGTCTCCCGGATTGGGCGCGTCCGTGGTAGCGCTCCCGCGCCATGCGGGTTTCCAGCCTTGCCGTTGATCCCCAGTTGCCCTTGGCTGTCTGGGCGCAGGCGCCTCGGCAGGACGCCGCCGGCCGCCTTCGATTCGCCATCTCGTTTCCCTCGGCGCGCAGCGCGCACCCGCATCGACGGCCGCGTGCTCCTGTTCATCTCCGACGATGGACGCACGGAGCCGCGAACGCAAACCGACCAGTATCGCGCCAACAGCACGCGGCCCATCTTCGGCGTCGACGTCGACGCGCTTCAGTCCGGGCAGGCAGATCCTCGATCGACGACACGGTCGTCGGCTGGCCGGCGCGCAGCCTGAAGGACATTCCGCCCGGCGACTACTTCGTGCAGGCGCTCGATCAACCGCTACGAGACGTTCCATCGCGTCGGACGGCCACACCATCAAGATGCCGATGGACCAGGGCGAAGGGCAGCAGTGGGCGGTCAAAGCCGGGCAATCTTCTACAGCAAGCCGGTGAAGATGCGCCTCGACCCGACGGCGGCGGCGAGGTCAAGATCTCCATGGACCAGGAGATTCCGCCGATCGAGCCGCCCGAAAGACACGGCGCAGGTGAAGTACCTGCGCGTGCAGAACGATCGCCTCACGAAGTTCTGGGGCCGCCCGATGCACCTCGGCGCGATCGTCCTGCTGCCGTACGGATGGGACACGCATCCCAACGCGCACTATCCCGTCGCTGATCCACCACGGCCATTTCCCAGCAGCATGGCGGCGCGACGGCTGGCGCGAGACGCCGCCCGACCCGAGCGCGAGCGGCAGCGCAGCGCGACAGCCGCAGATGCCGCCTACCAGTTCTACAAGGATTGGAACGGACCGAAGTTCCCGCGCATGATCCACGTGCTCGTCCAGCATCCGACGCCGTACTTCGACGACTCGTACGCGGTGAACTCCGCGAACAACGGTCCGTACGGCGACGCCATCACCTACGATCTGCTGCCGCTGATCGAGAAGCAGTTCCGCGGCATCGGGCAGGGGTGGGCGCGCGTCGACGACCGGCGGATCGACCGGCGGGTGGGAAGCGTTCGGCGTCCAGGTGATGTACCCCGACGCCTACAACGGCGCGTGGGCGCTCTGTCCCGATCCGATCGATTTCCGGTCCTATCGATCGGTGAACATCTACGACGAGCACAACGCGCTACTACTACGAAGACAATCCGTGGAAGCGCGACGCCGAAGCCGGGCTACCGCGACTATCGCGATCACCTGTACTCGACGTTCGAGGATCGCAACCTGGTCGAGCTCGTCCTCGGCACGCACGGGCGCTCGGGCGGCCAGCACGACGCCTGGGCGTCGGTGTTCGGCCCCGTCGGCGACGATGGCTACTACAAGCCGCTCTACGACAAGGCGACGGGCGCCATCGATCCGGAGGTCGCGAACGTACTGGCGCGACAACTACGACCTGCGCTACATCCTGCAGCGCGACTGGGCGACGCTCGGCCGCGAAGCTGCGCGGCAAGATCCACATCACCAGCGGCACGATGGACAACGGCTATCTGAACAACGCCGTCTATCAGATGGAAGAGTTCCTGATGCGCGCGACGCCGTCGGCCGAGTCGGAGATCATCTACGGCGAGCGGCGCGAGCACTGCTTCACGGGCGACACCGAAGCATCCGAACGCCGTCGGCAGCCGCACGGTCCATCAGCGCTACATGCCGGCGATGGCCGCGATGGATGATGAGGACCGCGCCTGCCGGGGCTGACGTCAAGAGCTGGGTGTGCTGAGCGGCCGCCGGCCATTTTCAGATTTCAGATTTCAGATTCCAGATTGATTGCACGATTCTCGTATTTGCGGATTGCAGAGTCGGTGCAATAGCGCAGTGCGTCGGTGGCCGCGCGCACTGCAGGCCAGCCGCGGCATGAATCCACAAGCTGAAGCTCCTGAAAGCTCGCACACAAGAAATTCGCGCTCGACGTTCTCGCATTTCTCGACGCGATTCCACGACAGCCGGGTCCAACCGGCGAATCATCTGGCAGTTATCCGATTCGCGGGACGTCCGTTGGTGCCAACTATCGCGCCGTCTGCCGGTCGCGCTCGGACGCCGAGTTCGCAGCCAAGATCGGCCAGGTGCTAGAAGAGAGCGACGAGTCGCTGTTCTGGCTCGAGATCTGTGAAGCGCGGACCGCCCGGGAGACACCAACTACCCGCCGCGAGGCTGCTCAGTCGAAGCCGACGAGCTGACCGCGATCTTCGTCGGCCTCCTCCGGGCACGATCGCGCGCGGAATCGCCCGAACGTTCGCGCGAAGCCGGCAAGCAGTAGAATCAATCTGAACTCTGAAATCTGAATTCTGAAATCACCGCTGCGCTGCCGAACTCTTCGTCGCAGCTTCAGCGAGACAACTGCTCGACGAGCGCGCGCAGTTCTTCTTGCTTCAGCCGCACGTGCTCGGCACCGGTCGCCGGGCTCGCGAAGCCGGCGTGCACGCTGCGGACGCGTGCCGTCGCGCCCGAGGTAGATCGTCGTCGGATAGGCGCCGAAGTTCACGAGCTGCGGCAGCGCTTCGGCGATCGTCTTCGACGTCGGCGACGGCTGCGTCGTGCCGGCGAGCAGCATCGGGTACTGGACGTCGTAGCGTTTGATGAACGACTGCACGCGCGGGCCGCGACACCTTGCGGATCCGGATCGTTCTCGAACATCAGCCCGACGATCTCGAGCCCGCGCGCGCGATAGTCCTGCATAGCTCGGCGAGAAACGGCGCCTCGTCGTGGCAGTTCGGGCACCAGCTGCCGCCGATCGCCAGAATCACGACCTTGCCGCGGAACTGCGCGTCGCTGTCCGACACCACCTTCCCGGTCAGATCCGGGAAACGCGAAACGAAACGGCGTCGGTCGGATCCTTGACGTTGGTGTAGCGCGACGGATCCGGCGGTTCGGGAATGCCCTTTGCGCGCGCCTCGCCGCTGCGGACGACCAGGTAGTGCGCGGTGCCGTTGAGCGTGACGGCGAGCGTGCCGTCGGCGTTGACGCGTCGCCTCGAACAGGTTCGGACGCTCGCCGGCGAAGTGGCTCATCACCAGCTTGCCGTCGCGCCAGTGCCCGACCAGCGTGCCGGTGTCGCCGTCCACGCGCAGGATCGATCCCGAGAATTCGGCGCCTGACTGACGCAGGAAGACATTCCACGTGCGGGTGTCACGTGGCGCGGTGACCTCCTCCGCAGCCCGTCGCATCTCCCAGGTCCCGCCGAGCGCCGGCGGATCCTGCTGGCCGATCGACACGGGCGCGAACCGCCGCATGCGGACTTCCTGCGGCCGGGCGTTGGGCCGGTTGGTGCGGTAGGTGCCGGTCAGCTGATCGTCCGGCGAACTTCGCTTCGAGAATCGTGTTCAGGAAGTCGTATTCGAGCTTCACATACGCCGTCGGCGAACGTGCCCGACGACGATCCCACCTTGCGATCGCCTTCGAAGAAAAAGCCCGTGACAGTGGATCCCGGTGTCGCAATTTCAAAGCGGAACGGGATCTCGACGTTGTTCGACACGACGACGGCGTCCCAGAGGCCGTCGACCGGCGAAGCGGCTTCGGACGTGCGGCGCCCACACGGACGCCAGGATGAGGGCAAGCGACAGGATGATCGTCCGCGACCGGCCGGGGTTCTCGTATCTCACGGCCCGTCCTTTCTTTCTGCAACCGTTGCGGATTCTACACCCTCGGACGACGGGCGCCGGTCATTTCTGCACCTCAGGTGCGGGACGGCGTTCGCCCCTGCATGCCGGTAGAGCGCGCACTCGAAGTTGCGCTCGCGGCGCGACTCGACCAGCTCGTGCGCGTGCCGTTCAGTCCGGCCTTGCAGAAGGAGTTCTGCACCAGGATCGGGAACGTTGCACCAGTAATTCCAGTGCGAGATACACGCCGCCGGCAAAGCGCGACTGCAACCGTTCGATCGGCGTCGCGGGTCTGCCTCGCGTCACCGACATCTGCAGCGGCGCTCACGTTCCACACGTGGAACATGGCTGGATTGTGGGTCAGGACGACCGAGTTGGGCGGGAGACGCGCCACGAACTCCCGCGCATCTGACGTCGGACGCGCGGCCCACGCCTCTTCGCCGGTTTCCCGGACCAGCGGCAGATACCAGAGGAACTGCGCCAGCAGGATCGCCGCGATCGCCGCGAACGCCAACGCCGTCGGTCCAGGTTCCGCGCGTCAACCACCGAGCATGGTCCGCCAGACGCCACAGACCGGCCGCCGCCAGGATCGCGATCGGCACGAACGTCATCAACGAGTAAGCGCACGTCGGCGCCGTAGTTGTAGCTGCCGGCGTAGAAGAAGAGGAACACCAGCCAGAAGGCGAGAAAGTATCCGCAGAGCGTGAGCCGTTCCCGCAGCTGCCCCGGCGTCAGCAGGCCGACGACCGCCGCCGCGCCACACAGCGCGGAGAACCGCTCATCCCGGAAAAAGAAGAAGAAGTTGGTGGGAGAAGTTCGCGACGGCGTGCTGCCACGACAGTTGCGGGCCGGTCGTGCCCCAACCCTCGTTGCTCACCGCCAGGATGTGAAGCACCGCCAGCGACGACGCGACCAGCGCCGCCCGCCGCGCCGAGCCGCCAGACGCCGCGTCAGGAATTCGTGTGGCGCGAGCAGCAACTAGGGTGAGCGCGATGACAGGAACGATCAGACGCACCCGGCCGCGCGTTGAGCGTGAATGCCGGTCACGGCGATCGTCCACACGAGCGCCGACGCTCGTTCGCACGCGCGCGAAATGGACGGCCGCCACCATCGAGCGTCGCAGCACAGCAGCGCTGCCACCGGTTCGACGGCAGCGGTGTCTCGACCAGTGCAATTGCATCGGGAGCAGCGCCAGGACGATGCCGCCTCCAACACCGCGATGCGCGCGTCGTTGAACAGCAGGGCGGCCAGGACGATCGTCGCCAGCACGGACAGGCCGGCGACGAGGTTGTTGCAGCCGGAAGGCGGCCGCGTCGGACACGCCGGCGACGCGGATACACGAGCGACAACAAGTACGGGGTAGCCGTTCGGTTCCTTGTTGTATGCTCGCCCTGGGCGCACTGCAGCCGCCCGTATTCCACGCGGCCGTCGTTGCACATCTGGGCGCGATGCAGATCGCTGGAGGCTGCGGCCGACGCCCTGATAAATCTGCTCGTCGTAGTAGATGCGATTCGTCCGGGGCGGCGCCGTGGCCGTCAGCGCCCACGCGCACAGGGCCACGAGCACACGCCGCGGCCACGCGTGGACCCTCGCACACGCACGCGCCTTACCTCGACCGTAGTCGTGACCAGCAGGAACGCGAACTGCGCCTCGAGCGCCCAGAACTGCCACTGCATAAGGAAGGCGCGAAGGGCGTGACTGTTCATGGTCGCCGCTGAAGGTGGTATTATGCGGTGCCGAGCGCCCGACAGAGAGCAGTCATATGCGATACACCATTGCGGTCCTGACGTTGGTCCTGGCTTCCGCGACTGCCGCCTGCACTGAAGAACACGTCCGAGCCAACCAGCTCGACAACCACCACGGCATCGCAGCGACGACAGAGCTCGACGACGTCCGTCTCCACGACGACGATCCAGGCGACGTTCACGGTCAGGGGAACGGTTACCTCTGAAAAGGACGGCACGCTCCTCCAAGTTCGCCGACATCGAGATCATCCAGGGCGCGAACATCGGCAGACGGTTTCAGGGCGACAGCAACGGCGCTCATCACGATGGCGGGCCTGAGTCCCGGAGCGTTCGTCGCCTCGATATTGGGCTGAAGGCTACCTGATCGGCGACGCTCATCACGATCACGACCCCGGATCAGACGGTGAACGTCCAACTCACGCCTGAGCCGCCAAAGACCACCACCGTGGTCACGTCCGCGCTAATGCGAGCTTCCAGCTTCCTCGCCGAACCCGTGCACGTTCAGTCCCGGGCCGTCGATCAACTGCACGGTCGACCCAGTTCGTCCACGGGCGACATCACCAGCCGCAGGTGGAACTACGCAGGCAAGCAAGTGGTCGATCAGATCTACGCACGGCCTGAGCTTCGGGTCGGCGATCTCCAAGGCAGCGGCATTAACCGCACGCTCTCGGTTCGCCCGATGGTCTCTCGACGCCGCCGGCAATCAGAGCACGGTCGACAACGAGTGCCGAGTCACTGATCGTCGGCGGCGCCTGTCCGTAATCTGATAGTAGTAACGGCGTCGGGGTCAGAGGCTAGGGGCGCCAGCTGAGGGATTTCCAGTCCAACCCTGACAGCGTCACCAGAAACGGCCCGATCGCCAGCGCATCGGCTCCACCCGCTCCCCACATCTCAATCGCGTCCTGCGGTGTGCACACCGCCGGGCGATCCGTGCAGGTTGAAGCTGGTGTTGAGCACGGCGCCGATGCCGATACGCCGTCGCAACGTCGCGCAGCATCGCCGCGAACGGGCTGGCGCATCGTCGGCCACCATCTGCGGACGGCACGAGCCGTCCACGCTGGTGACGCCGCTCAACGCACTCGCGGTATCCGGGCGCCACCTGATACGCCATCGTCATGTGCCGGTTCGATGCGCCGGTGAAGTCGGACAGCGCGGCCCGCGCGTCGCGATCGAGCAGGCTCGGGACAGAACGGCTGATACCAGACACGGCGCTTGAGCACCAGGTTGAGCCGATCGCGCAGCGCCGGCCGATCAGGCCGCGCCAGAGACGCTGCGATGGCCCAAGCGCCCGCGGACCGTATTCCATCCGCCCCTGGAACCACAGCACGATCTTCTCGTCCGCAAGCAGACACGCCGACCGTGGACGCGATGTCGGGGCAGTGCCGGTACTGTGAGCCCGCTCGCCTGCAGCGTCGGATTCGATCCGCTGGTCGGTGTACCGCGGGCCGAATGCCAGATCGTCGAGCTCTACGCGCGGCGTGACACCCGATCTGCGCCGCCGCGAGGAGCGCGGCGCCCAGCGCCAGTCCGCCGTCGCCCATGTGCGGGAAGCACGAACACGGCGCGTCGACGCCTTCGAGCAGCGCGCAGCCTTCCGGTTGACTTTGATGTTCGAGGCGACGCCGCCGGCGAGCGCGATGCGGCGTTCGCCCGTCTGCGTCAACGCCGCCGACACCACGCCCTCGCACGCGCGCTCGAGGGCCCGCTGCGCCATAGCGCGAACTGCTCGTTCGGATAGCGCCACAACACGTCGGCGAGCGGCCGATGCAGGGCGTGGCCGGGCGCGCGCGGTCGACGAACGACATCGCGCGGGCCGCTCAGCGATCGAGAGCATCGGATTGCGCTCGTCAGGGATGGGGAGGCGTAGTCGGCAATCGCCATCACCTTTCCCTCGTCTTCGAGCTCGCGCATGTTCAGCAGGCGCGTCACGTGCTCGAAGAACACGCCAGGCGACTGCTGCGAGCGGCGTGGACGCGACCAGATCGATCCGATTGTCGTGAAAGCGGCTGACCGTCGCGGCTTTGCCGTCACCCAGACCATCGATCGTCACGACGAGCGCCGATGGAAAACCGCTGCCGTAGGCGGCGGTCGCGGCATGACACGCGTGGTGGTCGGCATATCTCGAGCGTCGCGTGGCCGAACCCCGCGGCGGCGAGCGTCCGGCGCAAATGCCCATCGGCTCTGCCGCTCGACTCGCGGTGTTGGGCGCCCACTCCGTCAGCCGGTATTTCGCCCGCGTGCGCAGCGATGTCAGGAGACCGCGCGGCGCCTGACGCCGGCGCAGCTGGTAATAGCCTCCTTCGACGGCGGATACAGCCGTCCGATCGCTTTCGCCACGTCGGTCGGTCGCACGCGACGATGGCGACGGACTCCAGCGTGACGCCGGCGATGTCGAGGCAGGCGGCGATCGATCGCCGCGGAAAGTCGATCTCGAGCTTGCGGCGCGTCGAAGCTGTTCCTCGTTGACCGCCGCCGCAAGGCGGCCTGTCGACAGCGCGAGCGCGGCGCCCGCGTCGTGACCGTCCCAGATGCCGAGGATATTCACGGGTGTGTTGGCGATGCCTCCCCATCCTAAATCCAGCTCAGCCGCCGGATATCGCAGGGCTACAGCCCGCTCACCTGGCCCGGATGTGTCACGATCGGGATCGGGACGTGATGGCAGGAGAGCACCGCGACGCGAACGACCGGCATCGCGCTCACGCTGATCTACGCGACGTTGATCGGCTGGTTATGCGCGCGCCAGCCGCAGACCGTCGCGCAGTTCACCGGCGGCGCTTTCGGCCGCCGTCGGTGCGTACCACATCGATCGGGCAGTCATTACGACGACGGGCTGGCGTTCTTCCGGCGCGACCGGTTCGCCGAGGCGCGCGCCGCGTTCCAGCGCGCGCGGATCCCGCGGTCCGCGACGCCTCGCACGCAGTTTTACATCGCCTACAGCTTCTACCGGCAAGGGTGGGGGCGTCTCTACGAAGATGACGCGCTGTTTCGCGACGGCCTGAACGCCGTCGATCGCGCGATCGCGCTGGCGGCCGAATGGCCGGCTGGTCGTCGACGATCCCGATCTGCGTATCGCACACGGCCGACGAACTGAAGGCCGAACTCGAGGGCGGAATCGCGCGTCGGAAGCCTCCGGACTTCAGTCCGGCGCGCGTGTTTCGCGAGCGCAAATGACCGCGACGCGCGAAGCGCTCGTCTCTGCCGTTGCTGTTTCTGACCGTTGCGCTCTGCGGCAGCGTGCGGCTGGGGCAGACGCATCGTGTTGCTTGCCGCCATCGCCCTACGCGCTGCTCCTGGGACATCCTGCTCGTCCGGTTGCTGATCCAGAGCCGCACCCTGGTGCCCGGGGCGTTGCTGTCGCCCGCGCGCGGCGCGCTCGCCAACATCAACGGCGGCGTGGTGATCCTGACCCTGTGGGCCGCATCCGCTCAGGCCTTCGCCGTGCTGATTCCCGACAACGGCCTGCCGCGGCTGATCGTCAGCGTGTTCTTTCTGATCCTGCTCCTGAACACCGCCGCCGCGAGCCCGGATCGGCCCCGACTGCTCCGGAGCCTGGCTGTCACGTTCGGATCGGCGTTCCTCCTGAAGTTCGTCGTGCTGTCGGCGTTGTCAGAACCAGGCACCGGTTGGCTCAAACGCGTGCTGCTGGCGATGGTGGAAGGCGTCACCCTCGGCACGTTGACCCGAGACGTGCATGCATCCCGCGAGCGGGCTACATCGCGTTGTTCGCCCTGCGGCCTGTTCCTGATCGGCGTCTTCCTCCTGCCGTTCACGCGAGCCGCCGCAGACGACAGCCTCTGCAGGCGGATCAACGACCCGCTGGCGGCAGCCGTCGATCCAGCATTCGCGTTCGTGAACTGCACCTGTGCCGCCGACGATCGTGTAGACCACCTGCGTCGTCGGGATCTGATCCTCGGGGATCGTCGTGATGTCCTTCGACGAGCACGGTGATGTCGGCGAGTTTGCCGACGCTCAACGAGCCTTTGATCGTTTCCTCGAAGCCGGCGTAGGCGGCGTTGATCGTGTAACTGCGCAGCGCCTCCATGCGGCGACATCCGCTGATCCGGATAGAACACGCGATCCGTCCTTGAGCTTGCGCGCCACGGACGCATAGAACGACGGAATCGGATCGATGTCCTCGACCGGCGCATCGGTGCCGTTGGCGATGATCGCGCCGGACTTCATCAGCTTCTGCCACACGTAGGCGCCTTCCTCGGCGCGCTTCGGGCCCAGCCGCGCGAGCACGAACACCGCGTCGGACGTGGCGTGGATGCCTTCCATCGAGGCGATGACGCCGAGCTTGCCGAATCGCGGGATGTCGGCGGCGTTCAAGTGCTGCGCGTGCTCGATCCGCCAGCGAAGCGGCTTGCCGTTCTTCGTCCGGATGCCGCGTGAACGTCTCCTCGAAGATGTTCAGCGTCTCGCGGTTGCCGCGGTCGCCGATCGCGTGGACCGCCAGCTGGTAGTCGTGCTGATGCACGCAGCTCCGCCGTGCGTCGAATGTCGTCGAGCGATATCGGTGTTCATGCCGCTCGTGCGACGCGAGATCGGCGTACGGCTCGAGCATCCACGCGCCGCGCGACCCGAGCGCGCCGTCGATCGCGCGCTTGATGCCGCGGACGGTGAATCGCTTGTCGCCGTAGTTGATCGTCGCGGTATTTCGGCATGTCGACCGCGAGCCTGTCCGGCGTCTCGCGCAGCATCATCCAGACGCGCAGCGGCAGCTTGCCTTCGTCGACCACCTTCTTCATCACGCTCGATCGTCGGCGGCGGCGATCCGGCGTCGGCGCACCGTCGTCAGCCCTTTCGAGAGCGCTTCGCGCGACGCGAGCTCGATGACCGTGCGCAGGTCGGCTTCCGACCTGTGCGGACGTACGCGTGGAGCGATCGCGAGCCAGCGCGTCGCCGATGATCGACTGCGCGCGCTCGTTGAACAGAGCCGGTCGCGTTGCCGTCGGCGTCGCGCAGGACTTTTCCGCCGGCCGGGTCGGCCGTCGACTTCGTGACCTCCGCCATCTTCATCGCCAGCGCGTTGGCGAAGCCCGCGTGGCCGCTGGCGTGCGTCAGCCACACCGGGTTGTTCGGCGAGACGCGGCTGAGGGCTTCGTGCAGCGGAAAGCCTTCGACGTTGGGCGACGGCGCCGGCGTCCACTTCTCCTGATGCCAGCCGCGGCCCAGGATCCACTCGCCCGGCCGCGCGCTTTTCGCGGCATCGCCAACCATGCGGACGATGTCGTCCCAGTTCTTGGCGGTCCCGCAGCTTCAGGTTTCTCGCGCGGCTTCGCCAACGCCGGTGAAATGCGCGTGCGCGTCGATGAGGCCGGGTATGGCGAGCGCGCCCTTCAGATCGATGACGCGCGTCGCCGGGCCGACCAGTCGCTGGATCTCCGCGTTCGGTCCGATCGCGACGATCGGTGTCGCCGGTCACGGCGATGGCTTCGGCGACGGGCCGCGTGTCGTCAACGGTGACGATCTTTCCACCGCGCAGCACCAGATCGGCGCTGCGGGCCGGCGCTTGCGCTGTCGGCGTCACACCCAACAGACTCAAAACGCATGCAACTCGACAGGCTGTTTTCATCGACGTCTCCCGGGCACAGCTCAACGATGAACCATGTAAGTTCAGCGTCGCAGTTTAGAACATGGCCTGGTGCGCTGACCAAAGAGTAAGATATTGAATCGACGGCAGTTGTCTCTGGCGATGCGGATGACCCGTCTATTGCTACGGTTTTTCCTCTCAACTTGAACAGCTGAGCTTGACCCTTCCGTACTGGGAGCGTGATGACGTCATTCGGGCGAGCCCTGACGAACCATCGGTCGAGGGATTACGGCTTCCCGCTACTGGCGGTGGGGATTGCGGTCGTCGCCGGCGTTTTCACGCTTCGCGCCGGTGCCGCGCCGCTCGCCGCCACGCCACTCGGTCTCGCCGTGGCGATCAGCGCCTGGTATGGCGGTTTTGGCCCCGGTCTGTTCGCGCTCGCACTCTGCCGCGGCCGGCGCCGACCGTCTTCCTCATTGAGCCCGGCGCAGCGTGATGCGGTTCGCGAGCGTGGGCGAGGCCGTGGCATTCGCCTGTCTTCCTCGCCGGCTGGCTCGTCTTCTGTATCCTCGCCGAGCGCGTCTATCGCCAGTTGCAGCACGACCGCGAGGTCGCGACCACTGCCGGAAAACTCTTCGTCGCAAGCCAACCGGCTGGCACAGCTCACCGCGGCGCTGGCGCAGGCGCGGACGCCGCGTGCGGCCATCGAAGCGTCGCTGCAGGAGCCGCTGCACTGCGCTCAAGGCCGACGCCGGCATGCTGTTGCTCACGTCGCGCGATGGGCAGACGGCGGAGATTGCCCGAGCGGTGGCCGTCATCCGGAAGGCACCCACCCGGAAAAGATTTCGCTCGCCGAACCCGGTCCGATTTCAGACGCCGTCGGTCGCGGGGCGCCGATCTTTCTGCCGTCGTCGGTCGTCGTGCCGCTGTTGATCGGCAGCCGCGTCGTCGCCGTGGTGAAGCTCGATTTCACGCGCGCAGCGCGAACTGTCGGCGGACGATCATCGAGCACGTCCGCGCGTTCGCCACGTATGCGGCCCGCGCGCTGGATCGCACGTGGCAGCTCGAGTTCGCGGAACGGGCGCGATCCGATGCCGAGAGCACCTGCGCGCCCAGGCCCACCAGGAACTGGCGGAACGCAAGACCATCGAGCACGCGCTTCGCGCCAGCGAGACGCGCTACCGCGGGCTGGCCGCTCGAACCAGCCGCCTTCACACCCTGAGCTCGGCGCTCTCGAAGCCGTCACCGTCGACGCCGTGGCCCGCGCCGTCATCACCCACGGCCGCATCGTCGCCGGCGCGACCGCCGGCGAGGTGATGATGCTGGTCGAAGACGGTTCGCACTTCGACACGCTCTACGGCGAAACCACGGATCCGCACGGGCGCGGAACTGCGTCACATGCCGGTCGAAGACGGCCTGTGCGCGACCGAGGCGGTGCGGACGCGGCGCCCTGTGTTCGTCAAATCGCTGACCGAATGGCAGGATCGCTACTGGCGATCGGCGTCGATCGCCGCCGACGGCGGCTACGAATCGTCGGCGACGATGCCGCTGCTCGTGGAGAACGCACCGATCGGTGTGCTGGCGTTTCACTTCACCGTTCCAGTGAACTTCGACGACGACTATCAGGCGCTGCTGACATCGGTGGCGCAGCATTGCGCGCAGGCGCTGACCGCGCGCGGCTGTACGAGTCCACGCAGCGGGCCGCGCGCCGACGCCGAGCGCGCCAATCGTTTCAAGGACGAGTTCGTCTCCGTCGTCTCGCACGAGCTGCGCACGCCGCTGAGCGCCATCCTCGGATGGGCCGGGATGCTGCAGCGGGGAACGTTGAGCGGCGAGAAGACGGCGCGGGCGCTCCAGTCGATCTCCGACAACGCGAGCCGGCAGGCGCGCCTCATCGAGGAGTTGCTCGACTTCTCGCGCGTCGCCTCCGGCCGCACGTCGCTCCACATCGAGCGTGTCGACATCCGGCGAGCTGGTGCGCAACGTCGTCGAATCGATGGTCCCGACGGCGGCCGCGCGCGGCATCGACCTGCATCTGTCGCCGGCGCCGCCCGTCGACGTCGAAGGCGACGTGCGACGTCTCGAGCAGGTGTTCTTCAACCTGATCGACAACGCGCTGAAGTTCACGCCGAAGGGCGGACGGGTGTCGCTCGACATGCGGATCGTCGACGGCCTGGTCGAGGTCCAGGTCGCCGACACCGGCGCAGGCATCGACGCCGAGTTCCTGCCGCTCGTGTTCGATCGCTTCCGGCAAGCCGGACAGCACGACCAGCCGCGCGCACGGCGGCCTTGGGCTGGGACTGTCGATTGCGAAGCAGCTGGTGGAGGCGCACAAGAGGCACCATCGCAGCGAACAGCTCCGGCAAGGGCCACGGGGCGACGTCTTCACCGTGCGCATGCCCGCGGCGGCGAGCCGTGCGTCCGACGAGATCAGCTGTCGAAGCCCGGCCGCCGCTGCGCCGCGGTCCGACTCTGGCGGCGCCCTGCCGAAACGCGCCTCGACGGTCTGCGCGTCCTCGTCGTGGACGACGAAGCCGATGCGCGCGAGGTGATGGCGCAGACGCTCGAAACCTACGGCGCCAGCGTCGAGCTCGCCGGAGACCGCGCGCGAAGCGCTGGAGATCCTCGGAGCACTTGCGCGTCGACGTGCTGCTGGCCGACATCGCGATGCCCGATGAGGATGGGTTCGCGCTCATCCGCAACGTTCGCGCGTCGTCCGGTGCCCGGTGTCTCGACCATTCCCCGCCGCAGCCGTGACCGCGTTCACGCGTGAGGAACATCGCCAGCACGCGCTGACTGCCGGATTCCAGATGCATCTTGGCAAGCCCTTCCAACCCGCCGGAGCTCGTGCGCGCCGTCGATCTGCTCGCTCATCGGGCGATCCACTAATTCATTCACCGGAACGGAACCTGCAATCGCTCCGAACGGATCGTGCAACCGGATGGAGGAGGCGCCATGTGCATACGCACAACTGAGCGTCTCGGAGTCCTGGCACGCATTCGCCGTCGGGGCCGAATCCTCGTCTGGCTCCGTCGAGGTGGCCAAGGCCGCAGAGCAGCGCGTCGACATGGACGAACCTCGTGAACGTCGCGGTTCGCGGCAACGGCGTTGCAGAAAACCGACGGATGCAATGGGTGCGATGACGCGACGGCGGTCTCGCGGCAGATGATCCCGCTTCCGGCGACGGCTACGTCGAATTCACGGTCGGCGAGCCTTACACGTTCTGGATGGCCGGGTCTGAGCCAGAGCGACGGCAACGTGCACTTCAACAGCATCGACTTCGCCTTGCGGTTCAACGCCAACGACTCCGTCGACGTGATGGAAAACGGCCAGTACCAGGGAGGCGACAGTTACTACCAGCCCGGCGATCGGTTCCGCGTCGCGGTCATGGGTGGCCGCGTTCGTTACATGCAGAACGGCAACGTCATCTTCGAGAGCCGCCAGCCGGCACGATACCCGCTGGTTCTTCGCCGTGGCGCTCGGAACGATGGGGTCGTCTTGCGCAATGCGCGCATGGATACGAACAACCGTGCGTTCACCAGCAACGACTATTACATGAGCCCGACCGCTACGCGCGCGATTCGTTCACCCGTCTCGACCGCAATGAAGACGGCGTGCTGACGCGGCGCCGTGAATGGCAGCGGTCCTCGTGGCGAGTTCAACGCGCTCGACGCCAACCGCGACGGCGTGCTGAGCACGCGCGAGCACTCGCGCCTGAGTGATGGCGGCGCGGTGTCCGGCACCTCGGGTCAGCTGATCGCGGTGAATCCGACGCAGCGCTGGACCGACACCGGGATGTGGGTCGAAGCCGGCGACATGGTGACGTTCGACGCGGAAGGCAGCATCGAAATGAGCGGCAACAACGGCGACACGGCGACGCCCGCGGGATCGCGGACCGGCCGGCGCGCCGCTGACGCGCCGCTGCGCAATCAGCCGGCGGGCATCCTTCATCGCCCGCGTCGGCAACGCCGCGACGTTCGCCGTCGGCGATCGGCGGACCGTTCGCGCGCCGGCGAGCGGCGAGTTGTTCCTCGGGTGTGAACGACGACATCCTGGTCGACAACCGCGGCGGATGCCGGGTCAGCGTCACGGGTGCAACGGCGGTAGAAAATGGGGCAGGGAGGGCAGGTGGGGCAGGTGGGGCTGGCGGCTGGTGGGGAAGCCGGGGTTTCCCTACCCGCCTTACCCGCCCCACCTGACCTCTACCTGCCCTTGTATCTACCGGAAGTAGATCGCGATTCCCCGAGAAATAGTGACGCGAGCTGTCGTTGAGGCCGAGGCCGAGCTCGGCGAGCAGGTCGATTGAGTCGTTCAACCTTGTATTCGAGACCAGTGCATGAGGTGAACGGTCTTGAAGTTGCCGGGCACACCCCAACCCTCGAACGCGAAATCGAGCCCTGCGTACTTCGAGGTTCGGCGAGACGATGCCCGCCCGGCAGGAACGTCAGATCGATCCCGTTGTAATCCGCCGTCTGATCGCCGACGCGGCGATGGAGACCGAATGCGATTGAGAAGTCGATCGGGGCGTGTTTGACCGACCCAGTATTCGCCGTTCGCGCCGAAGAACGTGATACCGTCGTAAATGGCGACGCCGCCTTCGAGATCGAAGCGCGGCGTGAAGCCGTAGCCGAGCATCGCGGCGACACCGACGTCGCTGTCGAAGCCCTTGCCGAACAGGAACATCGGGTTTGCGCGCAGCTTGAAGTTGCCCTGGTTGATCGTTTCGGCCGATTCCATGATGCCGAAGTCCTGCGCCGAGGCCGCGGCAGCCGGGATAATCAGCAGACACGCGAACAGCAGAGCCAGTCGTTGCTTCTTCACGTCGACCCTCCCGCGGGTAGTGAGGAGGTCGCACTATGCGACGCTCAGCCGTTTGTCTGCTTTGCCAAGGTCGTGCCGAAGAGCCAGGAGTCGGCTCAGCTAAGATGTCTCCGTGCGGACAGCCACTTCTGGCGATCGCCTTCCTGCTCCAACTGCCGCCGCCTTTTCAGACACCCTGGTTTCGAAAAGCGACGCGCGTCGTGCCGATGCCCGAGAGTCAGCGGCTCGCCGTGCCGGCGGGATTCGCGATCAACGTAGTTTGCCGATTCGCTGCAGTTTGCGCGCTTCATGGCGCTCGCGCCCAACGGCGACGTGTTCCTCGCGGAACCGGCGCGCACCGACGGCCGCATCACGGTCTCTGCGCGACCGCGATCGTGACGGCGTGGCAGAGACGCGCGAAACCTTCGCGACCGGTCTCAACCGCCCGTTCGGGCTCGTGTTCTGGCGCAACTATCGTACGTCGGCAGCAACGACTCGGTGATCCGGTTCTCGTACACGTCCGGTCAGACCAAAGCGGCGGAGGCGGGGGAAAAGATTGCGGATCTGCCGGCGAGTGATGCCGCGCTCGACCAGGACACGGCGACCCGGCTCAAGATCGACATCAGTCAAACACGCGGCTACAACCACTGGACGCGCAACGTCATCGTCGATCCGGCGGGTCGAAGCTGTACGTCACGGTCGGATCGGCGACCAACGCGACGCCGGAGAATGCCGCCAACGGCTTCCCGCGCGGCGCCATCCACGAATACAACCTCGATGGCAGCGGCCACCGCGTGTTCGCCGACGGGCCTCCGCAATCCGGTCGGTCTCGCGTATTTCCCAGGCTCGACCACGCTCTGGACGGCGGTGAACGAACGGGATCACCTCGGTGATGACCTGGTGCCCGACTACATCACGTCGGTGCGCGACGGCGGTTTCTACGGCTGGCCGTATTCGTATCTCGGTCACCACGTCGACCCGACAGTCGAGCCGCAGCGGCCCGATCTCGTCGCGAAGGCGATCGCGCCGGACGTCCTGCTCACGTCGCACGCCGCGGCGCTCGGTCTGCTGTTCTACACCGGGTCGCAGTTTCCGCCCGCCTACCGCAACAGCGCGTTCGTGCGCCCTGCACGGCTCGATCAACCGCTCGAAGCTCTCCGGCTACCGTGTCGTCCGCGTGCCGTTCCGCGACGGCCGGCCGGCAGGATCGCCGGAAGACTTCCTCAGCGGCTTCGTCGCGCGCGATGACGATGAGAAGGAGGCGTGGGGCCGCCCCGTCGGCTTGTTGCAGATGCCGGACGGGGCGCTGCTGGTGTCCGACGATGCCGGAAATCGTGTCTGGCGTATCAGCTATCGGCGGTAACTCCGGCCTACGACCGCGTCGCTCCCAATCGTTGCGGCAGCGATATCGAGACCGGCGCTCGAGAGCCCAGTCGACGGCGGTTTTTCCATCCACCGTGCGCGCGGCGGGATCGGCGCCGTGCGCCAGAAACAGATCGATGATCTCGACCGCGCGCGGCTTCGTCGTCCGGCAACCACATCAGCGGCGTCGCGCCCGTTCGTCTTTACGGCCCTTGGCCAGGGCCGGTTCCTCGTCGAAGAGCTCGCGCAGCCGCTCGACCTGTCCAGCGAACGTCAGGTTGAAGACGTCGCGGCTGATGCGTAGCGAGCGCACTCGATCGCCCGTCGACGTTCGCCAAAGATCGCGAAGCCGAGCGGTGTCGCGTTCCAGTTCGATTCGCGCGGATCGACTTCTGCGCCGCGCGCGATGAGCAGCGTCGATGACGCCGACCGCGTCGGCGCCGGCAGCGTGATGAAGGGACGCGAATGTCCGAGGTCCGCGAAAGTCATGGTCCGCCGGACATGCCGCGATCGAGGAGGTGCTCGACGATTTCGGAGCGATCGTGCTGGACGGCGACCAGCAACGCTCGCCGGCCCGTCCTCGTCTGACGGCCGCTGCCTGACTCGCGCCGGATCCGGACGCGCGCCGGCGCCGTGCAGCCACGCCGTCAGCGTGGGGTGATTGCCGTCCATCGCCGCGTCGAGTAGAAAGCCGGCGCCGTGCCCGCGACCCCATGGATCGAGCATCGGCCAGTCCGGATTGTCCCAGTCGGCCTTCCGCCCGCGTTGCAGCGAGTGGGTATAGATCAAGTCCAATAGCCACACCAGGTCGTCGCCGAGCAGGCCGCGCGAGCTGTTGTCGGCAAACACGTTGTAGAGCAAGCTGCCGGTCGTACGGCTCGGCGCCGCGTTCGAGCAGCAGACGCGCGAGCGGTTCGGCGCGTGCATGCGTCTGCGCCTCTTCCTCGCCACGTCCGAGCACGCAGGCCAGGGCCGAATAGGGATAGTCCTCGACGCCGTGAAGGATGTACCGCGCGTTGGGGTCGGCATCCCGCGTCGAGCAACGTCCGCGCGATGGCGACCGCATTCTCCTGGGCAGCGGCAACATCAAGACGCGCATTGCACAAGTAGAGGAGCGGTGGCCATGCCCTGGGTCCGCCGGGTTCGGACGCGAGCCCCGGTTGCGCGTCGAGGAGGCGCTGCACGCCTTCGAGATCGCCGCACACGACACTCGTGAAGAAGTTGGCGGCGGCGATGTCGGGATGCCGCGTGATCAGGCGCATCGCGGCGTGCAGGTGCATGCTGCGACTGCTGGGGCCGCGGACGTTGCAGTCGGGGCATGCGGCTTCCAGGAACGCGGCCACACGCGCGGCGTCGGCGTCAACCCGGCCACGGCAGCGGGCGCGTGACTCGTTTTGTGATCGAGCGCGGTCCGCAACGCCTGCCAACTCTCGTACCCGTGTTCGCGTGCCACGCGCGTGCTGCAGACGCTCGCGCAGCGCCGGCAGTTCCGGCGCGCGCGCGTGTGCGCGATGCAGGCGTCCGATGGCGTCGGCGTCGCCGGCTCGGATGGCTTTGAGCCAGCGCCTGGCTTCGCGGCGGAAATTGTCGAGGGCACTCACGAGACACCTTCCTTCCGTTTGCCTGGCGTCCGCCTCGGTCAGGCCGGAAGAAGGTTGAGTTGAGTGGCGATCCGGCTGGGTGAGGGACGATTCCCTCTGCCGCGGACAGGAGGCGCCCCAGGGCGCGCTGGGTCTAGTGTTGGCGCATGCCGCGGGCGTGTCAAGCGCTGTCCGGATCCGGGGTCTAATACACGCATGACCGATGTGCGTATGCCATTCGCATCGCTGCGACGGTCGCCCGGCTTCACGTCCATCGCCGTGTTCACGCTCGCGCTCGGCATCGGCGCGACGACGGCGATCTACAGCGTGGTCGACGCGATCCTGCTCCAGCCGCTTCCGTTCCTCAACTCGGATCGGCTCGTCCGCATCGTCGAGAACGTTCCATCGGTGTTCCCGGGCCGCCCACCAGTGCAGCGCGGCGTCACGTTTCAGGAATTCTGGGATTGGCGCGACGCGCAGTCGCAACTCTGTCAGATGCGTTCGCCGTCGCGCACGGTGAAACCAACGTGCGCACGCCGCGACGGCGTCGCGCGTCTGTGGGGCGACGCGGTCTCGACCAACACCCTTCGTAGTGCTCGGGGAGGCGCGCCTTCCTGGGCCGGACACTCGAGGCGAGCGACGAGGCGAACCCGAACGTGGTCGTTCTCAGCTTCGAGACGTGGCGGCGGCGTTTCCGCGGCGATCCGACCGTGGTCGGCACGAGCGTCGAATTCCGCGCCGACTTCAACGCGAGCGGCACGTTCGACCGCGATCCTCCTCGGCTCATGACCATCGTCGGCGTGATGGGCCCGGATGTCGAGCTGCCCACCGGCGCGGCGGAGTACTGGGCGCCGTTCGCGATCGACCCGTCGAAGCGGTCTCCGGGCGTCAGCGATGGTGGGCGTCCTCCGTCCGGGTGTCACAGCCGGCGGCGATGGAAGAAGCCACTCTCCTCGGCAACGCGATCCGCCCGCCGCGCCCGGCCAACGCGCCACCGCTCACCGGGCCGCGGTTCGACGTGCTGGTCCTCAAGAATCAGATCGTCCAGGAGCTGCGTCCGGCGCTCCGTGTCTTGCTCGCTGCCGTGGCGTCCGTGTTGCTCATCGTCTGCGCCAATGTGGCCAACCTGATGCTCGCGCGCGGCACCGCCCGTCAGCGCGAGATGGCAGTGAGATTCGCGATCGGCGCCAGCCGCGGACGCGTGATCCGACAGGTGATGACGGAAAGCGCCGTGCTCGCCGCGGGCGGTGGGGTGCTTGGCGCCGTGCTCGGCGCCGCCGGCGTCGCGCTCGTCAAAGCGCTGGCGTCGGTCGATGCGCCCGGCATCTTCCGGCTCGGCTTTGGGACGTCGATTCTGCCGCGCGGACACGAGGTGGGCATCGATCCGCGAATGTTCGGGATCGCGTTCGGCATAGCCGCGATGCACCAGCCTCGTGTTCGGCGATTCTCCCGGCGTTGCACCTGTCGCGAGGCACGCGCGCTGCAGACGATGATCCCGCGGGCGAGCGGCGCCGGTCGAAGGGAATCGCGGATTCGAGCTGCCGCTGGTCGTCGGGCAACTCCGTCATGGCCACGGTGCTGCTCGTCGGCGCCGGCTCTGTTGATTCACAGCTTCGTGAAGCTGCTCGACCGTCGAGCGTGGCTACGATCCCGCGAAGGTCCTCGCACTGCAGCTCGTGTTCCCGCCGAGATATCGATCGCGAGAAAGACGGAGACGATCGACGCGCTGTTGGCGCGGCTGCGAGCCAACCCGAGCTGTCGAGTCCGCAGGCTTCACCCGTGCGGGCATTCTCATCGGCGAAGCCATCACGATCGGCACGTTCGTGCCGCCAGGGCGAACGGTCGATGAGATGCGCGCGTACCCGATGCGGCCGCTCATTCGTCCCGTCAGCGCCGGATATCTCTCCGCCGTGGGAAGCCGACTGCTCGAGGGGCCGCGAGTTCGATGCCGGCGACACACCGACCTCGTCGCCGGTGATCGTCATCAGCCGAAGTGTGGCCCGCCAATACTTCGGCGCGTCCAGCGCGGTCGGTCAGATCGTCAACTGGCACTCCGGCTTCGGACAGCCAAGCCCGACCCGCAGTCAAAGACATCGTTTCACCGTTACGAGTTGTGGGTGTTGTCGAAGATGTGCGCAACACGTCGCCGGATCGTGCGGGGAATCCAGAAATCTTTCTGGATACCGGCAGATGCTGGCGCTGCAGCGGCTATGGGGCGATTCGACGCACCGGCAGGAACAGACGTCGATTGGCTTCTTGTCGTTTGCGATCCGCGCGAGAGGGAATCCTGAGGCCATCAGCCCGACGGTCGGCGAGATCGTGCGCGCCGTCGATCCAAACGTCGGCATCGACGCGATGATTCCCATGGCGTCACTGGCAGCGACGTCCATTGCGCGCCCGCGCTTCTACGCCGTCCTGCTCGGCGTCTTCGCCGGCGTCGCCGGGTCTGCTCGCCGCAGTGGGGATCTACGGCGTGCTCGCCTACGCCGTCGTTCAGCGGACGCAGGAAATCGGCATTCGCATGGCGCTCGGCGCGCGGCGCGCGCAGGTGCTCGCGCTCGTGCTGCGGCAAGGGGCTGGTGCTCGCGGCGATCGGCATCATGCTCTGGCGTGGCCGGCGCGGCGGCGAGCGCGCGCCTGCTCCAGGGCATGCTGTTCGGCGTCACGCCCTCGACGCGCGCACGTTCGTCGTCGTCGCCGTGCTGTTCGGGCTCGTGGCGCTGCTGCGCGGCCTACCTGCCGGCGCGTCGAGCGACGCAGGTCGACCTAACCGTCGCGCTGCGCGCGAGACTGAGGTGTCAGACGTGGTCAGACGTGTCAGACACCTTCATGCGCGGCCGTATCAAGGTGTCTGACACGTCTGACACCGTCTGGTATAACGAAAGTATGCGGTTTGCGGTCGCCGTCATCGCGATCACGCTCGCGGCGTGCAAGACCGGCTCGCCGAACGGACCAGCTGGAGCCGGTGGGCTTCGCGTTGTCCTCGCCCCCGGCCAGCAGGCCGCGTGCCGGGCTGCGGGTGCCATCCGATTCGAGAGCGTAACCAACGACTCGCGGTGTCCAGGCGACGCGATCTGCGTCTGGGCCGGCGGATGCGACGGTGCGGGTTGTCGTGTCCGCGTCCGGCGGCGCGTCGGCGAGCTACGAGCTCCACACTGTTTGACAACAAGCCCGTCCAGCATCTCGACCTGACCATCGCCCTCGAAGCGCTCAGTCCGTATCCCTTCGCACAGCAAGGGGCCCGATCCCGCCTCGGCGACTACCGCGTGACGCTGAAGATTACGCGCTAGCGCGCGCGATGTCGCGCTGCTCCAGAATCGGCGTTTTGGGCTGCCGCACGCGCCACGCGTTCAACATCGCCTTCCCGACCTGCTCCGGTGGTGACGATCGTGTTCGGAAACAGACGCCGCGCCAGCGGCATCAGCGGCGCTGACGCGGTAGAAGAGACGATACAGCGGCGTCCTCGACGTGATGCCATGCAGCGGCTGGATGAGACCGGGTCGAAACGCGTACGCCGCTTTGAACGGGCAGCCGCTGCAGCGCGTTCGGTTCGTCCCTTCACGCGCGCCCACATCAGCCGTCCGTTTTCGGAGTTGTCCGTGCCCGTGCCTGACACGAAGATGAACGTCATCGTCGGATTCAGGCGCGCCAGGGTTGTCGGTGGCGGCGAGCGTCAGGTCGGCCGTGAGACGCGTATAGTCCGCTTCGCTCATACCGCGGACGCGACGCCGAGACAGAAGAAACAGGCGTCGAACGGCGTCAATTGCGTCTCGACCGACGAGTAATTCCAGAGGTCGCCGTGCACCAGCTCCCGCAGCTTTGGATGCGACTGTCCTGTCGCGCTTCGCCCCACGGTCTGCACACGCTCTTCGACATCCGGCGCGAGGAGGCATTCGCGCAGCACACCCTGACCGACCATTCCGGTGGCACCAAACAACAGGACGTTCACAATGCGACCCTTATGCGCTCGCCCGGTCCCGCCGATAAGGTAGGACACAGGTCCGCATATCTGCAATGAGTGCCACCGCCACCGAATCCGAGCGCCTCGAACTCCAACTCTTTGGTGTCACGTGACCAGGCAGGGGCCGGCGGCGTTCACCGATGGGATGATCAAAACCATGCTGGGCGCCGGCGAAGGCGTCAGCGATCTCGTGTTCTCTCCGGGCCGGCCTGCGCAGGTCGAAAAGCACGGCGAGCTCGACCGGCGTCGACATCGCCGCGATGTCCCGATGCTCGAGGCCGAGCACACGGCCCGCGTGGCGCGCGAGCTGATCGGCGGCAACGAGCACGCGCTGCGGACGCTGAAGGAGAACGGCGCCTGCGACATCTCGTACTCGGTCGCTGAACGACGCGCGCTTCCGCGTCAACGTATTCCGCCAGCGCGGCACCTTCGCCATCGTCATGCGCGTGATCGCGACGCGTGATCCCGATCGCTCGCGGATCTGCATCTGCCGGCCGTCGCTCAGCCAGATCGCCTCGCTCAAGAACGGCATCGTGCTGGTCACCGGTCCGACCGGATCGGGCAAGTCGTCGACGCTGGCCGCCATCATCGACCTGATCAACGAGACGCGCGCCGAGCACATCATCACGATCGAGGATCCGATCGAGTTCCTGCACCAGCACAAGAAGGCGACCGTGCATCAGCGCGAGCTGCACAGCGACACGCCGACGTTCGCGCTGGCGCTGCGGGCGGCGCTGCGGCAGGCGCCGAAGGTGATTCTGGTCGGCGAGATGCGCGACCGCGAGACGATGGAGATCGCGCTCACCGCGGCCGAGACCGGGCCATCTGGTGTTCTCGACGCTCCACACCATCGACGCCTCGAAGACCGTCGAGCGCATCGTCGGCACGTTCGAGGCCGGGGATCAGCATGCGGTCCGCATCGCGCCTGGCCGCGTCGTTCCGCTACTTCATTTCGCAGCGCCTGGTGCCCAAGAAGAGCGGCGGCCGCATCGCGGTGCTCGAAGATGCTGAAGTCGACGATGCGGACGCGCGACTACATCGAGCGGGGCGACGGCGAAGGCCGGTCGCTGCTCGACGCCATGCGCGACGGCGAACTCGACGGCATGCAGCACTTCGACGGCGAGCTGGAAAGCTGGCGCGCGCCGGCGTCATCACGACACGCCAACGCGCTGCTCTACGCGACCAACGCCGGCAACCTCACCGTGCAGATTGCGCGACATGCTGGCGCGCCTGACGTGTCGGCCTGAAAGGCCGCCGCTACGTCCGGAGCGGACAAGGTAGGCTTAACGCGTTCGCGCTGGTTACGCCGACAGCCACACTTCGCCGGCCTTCAGGCGCGCGTGCAGCCGATAGGGGCCGTGGCCCTTCCAGTCGAACGACCGGAACAGGCCTTCCTTCCGCACGTTGAATGGGTCGGCGTGGATCTCACCGCGCCCAGACCGACGCGTCAACGGTGTGGTAGTCCTCGGCGCGGTTCACGTCGATGCGCATTTCGCCCGCGCTGCAGCTCGATGTCTTTGCTGCCTTCGACACGCGTCGAGACGCAGCTCGCCGGCGGTCAAGCGGACATATAGATCACGCCTTGAGCGGCACCTGGATATCCACCTTGAAGTTGCTCATCGGGCCATCGGTGACGATTCTCGCCTCGAAGCCCCGGATGTCGGCGCGCGCGCGTCGACGTCCGGACAGCCGATCGTCCCGGCCGACTCGCCAGGTCAGGCGGATCTTGTTGTCGGGCATTGCCGGTGATGCGGTATTCGCCGGCCGACAGGTCCATGGAGATCTTGCCGTTTGCGACGAAGCCGCCGTTCCAGCGAGCCGGAGGGCCGCGAGGTCTGCTGGGCGTCGAGCCCCGTCGCGGCGACGAGCGCCAGCCCGACGAGGGCCGTCGGAAAGGAAGGTGCGCATGTGACCTTAAAGACGGAATGCCGTGAGGGGAGTTCCGTGTTTTCTACGGAAACGGCGCCGGCCGCGCGCGCGCGCAGCACCTGCGCCGACCATTGCGCGTGATGGATCGCGAGCCCCGACGAGGCACGCGATTTCTTCCTCGACGTCGTGCTCGACCCGTCGGATCACCACAGTGTCGTCATCGATCGATGGCGTAGGCGGCACGCGGATCGCCGTCATACGAGAGGCTGACGCTGCCCGCGTTGACCACGGTGAGTGCCGGCAGCCGGCGCACGAACGATTGGTGAATGTGTCCGAATACCACGCGCTCGCAACAGAGGGGACGGTATGCCAGCGCCAATTCGTCATCAGACGCGTTCGCTGCCGGCGACCGCCACACGTCGCCGGGCGACGCGTGCACGACAGCCAGGTCGAGCCGCGCGGTATCCAGCGGCAGCGCTTTGCAGCCATGCGAGCCGCGTCTCGCCGATCGCGGCACGCGTCGCCGGGAATGATCTCGGTCCGCAGCGCCTCTCGCATCCGTGTGAATGCCGGCGCCTGCAGCGCCGTCTCCAGCCGATCCGGCGCCCACACCATCTCATCGGTGTTGCCGTGGACGCCGGGCCAGTTCAAGTCGCGCACGCGGTCGATGACCTCCGCCGGCCGCGATCCGCCCGAGATGAGATCGCCGCCCTGCACCACCAGATCGGGCCGTTGTCGCTCGAGATCCGCGACGACGGCTTCGAGCGCGGTGAGATTGGCGTGGATGTCGGAGACGACCGCGATGCGCACGAACGCATTATCCGCCAGCCGGCAAGAATGGACGCAGGATCGATCGACGCGGCGCGCGCCGCGCTGGGACGATCGACACGATCAGCGTCACTGCCGTCAGCGCCGCCACGGTGAGACCGAGCGTGAGCGCGTCCAGCGAGCGCGACGCCGAACAGCGCGGTGTGCAGCACGCGCGCGACGGCAACCATCAACGCGAGACCAATCGCTACGCCCGCTGCCAGCAATCGGCCGGTTCCAGCGAGCACGAGTGTCACGACCTGGAAGGGTGCCGCGCCGAGCGCCATGCGGACGCCCATTTCTCGCGCGAGCGCTCGGAGACGATCAACATCAGCAGGCTGCACAGCCCCAGCGAGGCGAGGCCGATCGCGGCGCCGGCGAACATGCCGAGCATGCTCGCGTTCAGCCGCGGCTGATCGAGTGCGCCGGCGATCACGTCGTTGACGACGCGCACGCCGAACACGGCGCGATTCGGATCGAGTTGGCGCACCAGGTCGCGCGCCGCCGACATCAGCGCCCGCTGATCCGCTCGCGTTCGCACTACGTATTCGGGATCCGGCCACCCGCCGGCGAACGCGCAGGCGTAGACGTACGGCATCGCGCGCGCCGCCGGACCATCTTCCGCGACATCGCCCACGATGCCGACGATCTCGTGCGCCGAGCCGAACTGATCGAAACTCACGTGCCGTCCGATGAGATCGAAGCCGTGCCGCTGGGCGAACGTGCGATTGACCATCGACTTGAGCGGCGCCTTGGGATCGAGCCGAAGCGGAGGACACCAGTCGCCGGCGATCAGCGGCGCGCCCATGGCCTTGAGGTAACCGCCGCTCACTGTTCCGCTGACCGACGGTGATCTTGCCGTTGTCCTCGGCCGATGCGGCGCCTTCGAGCGTGATCTGGTAGCGCAGCGTGGCGCCGGTGGCCGGCAGGAAACTCGTCAGCCCGGCGGCCACCACGCCGGGCACTTCTTGCAGTCCAGCCACGAGCCGCTCCTGCAGTTGCCCGACGCGCGTCCGATCTTCATCCCACGCCGCGCCGACGTGAAACGCGATCGCGCCGTCGGCGTTGAATCCCGAGATCCGCCCGCGTCAGGTTCCGGTAGCTCTGAGCATGAGGCCCGCCGACCCGACCAGCACGACGCTGAGCGCGATTTGCGCGACGACGAGGCCCTGCTGCAATCGGTGGCGCGCCGCCGACGTGTCCACGTCCGCCTTCCGCGAGCACGGGCGTCAACTCGCCGCGCGTCGCATGGAAGCGTCGGCCAGAGACCGAATGCGACGCAGCCGCGAGTCCGGATGCCAGCAGCGAGAAGAGCAGTCCGCGTGCGTCGAGCGTCAATCTCGTTCATGCGCGGAACGGTTGCGAACGTCTTCGCAAACAGCTGCACCAGGCCGCACGCGGACGCCGCGCCGGCCGCCGACCCGGATGGCGGCGATCAGCAGGATGTCGGCCATCACCGCGCCCGACGATGTGCCTGCCGCGATCCGCCGAGTGCCTGCCGGATCGCGCAGTTCTCGCGCGCGCGACCTCGGAGTTGGACCAGGAGCAGGCCCGCGATGTTGGCGACCGCAATCGCCAGCAGCAACGCCACCGCGCCGAACACGAGCCATAACGTGCGGCGGTAATTGCCGATGCGGCGTCTCCTTCAGGTCGGCGATCGATGCCGACCACCCTTGTCCGACGCTGGATACCGCTCGCCCAGTGCCTGCTGGACGCGCGCGCAGGTCGGCCGAGGCCTGTGCCAATGCGTGACGCCCGTCTTCAGACGGCCGATGCCCGACAGAAACCGCGCTTCGCGAACGCGCAGCAGGCCGGCGGGCGTTTGCGCCGGCAGCCAGACATCGGTGGACGCGCTCGTGAAGGTCGACGGCATGACACCGACGATCGTGTAAGCGGCCCCGCCACACACGAGCCGCCGGCCGACGACGTCGGCGGCGCGATTGAAGCGCCGCTGCCAGAACGCCTCGCTGACGATCGCCGCTTTCGGTCCGCCGCCGCGCTCTTCGTCCGGTGTGAACAGCCGGCCGACCAACGGCGTCATGCCGAACACCTCGAAAAATCGGGGGTGCGACGCGCCGGCCTTCCAGGCGCTCGGGTTCGGCGCCGCTCGTGTCCGTCTGAGTTTTCGGAATACTGACCCCGAGATGGCGGCGAAGGTCCCGTTCGCCGCGTTCCAATCCTCAGCCAGCCGGCCGGGCGCGATCAGGCTGAGCCGGGCGGTCTTCGACGGGTTCGCTTCCATCACGGTCACGAGCCGATCGGCGTCCGGGAACGGCAGCGCCTTGATCAGCACCGTGTCCACGACCGAGAACATCGTCGTCGTGGCCGCGATCCCGACGGAGAGGGTGAGGCACCGCCGCGAGGGCGAATGCCGGACGCCGGGCGACTGTGCGCGAGATGGACCAGGACGTCACAGCAATACGTAACTGAACGGGCGCATATC
>ERZ1370068.3071-contig-2194_pt1 | contig 43477 bp, 75 predicted proteins | sample MGYA00561227_ERZ1370068 | MGnify/ENA primary metagenome ERZ1370068 (study PRJEB38410, sample SAMEA6850437) | metagenome | study: Metagenomic assessment of the ecological functions of the soil: analysis of the soil microbiota associated with the... | reverse complement strand
TTACGTATTGCTAAATGCATCCGGTGTGAAGGGCTGGCTGTGCAATCGGAGAAAAGACAGGACGCCGGCCTTTGGCTCTAGAGATATGAGCATCAGGCAGCAGATAATGGATTTTGGCCTCATCTCCGACAAAGGCAGAGATGATCGTAACAAAGCCACTGCCACGCGGATACTTTGCGGAGGTCATCGCCAGCGATGCTACCTGGCTGATGGTTTTCAATAGAGCGATAGACCGTATCATAGCCAACAATCAGAAGGTGAGAAAGCAAACCGACGTGGACTTGCAGCTCGATGGCTACGCGTGGGCCAGAACTCTTTGACGGCAACCTCCAGAAATTGGATTGATAGGGTTCCGCAAAGAAAAAACCCTGAAGCCTCTTTGCTCCAGGACGATGGACCAAAGAGAACCTGCACCAGGATTCTCAGAAACGATGAACCAAGCTGAGCAGAAGTCCTGAATATGCTTTCCCTGATAAAGCCGGAGCGTCGGAACCGGAAGCCCCATCAACTGCTGGCGATGCAGCTCACTGCAAATGGGACACAAGACCAGAAAACGTTCTTTGACCGCTATGTAACACGTCAGTGACGCGGACCTCCCGTGAAGCCTCAGCAGTTAGTAGCTTTTACCTGGCAAAGCAGAAAGAGAGCCCACGACGGTCACCGTGGATAACGCTGAAATTGGGAAAGATCTGGACAAATATCGGGACAAAATGGAAGTTCCGAGAGGTCTGGGCGGCTTCCAATCCATGTTCAACCTTGTGCCCCAGGAGCCGATGGGGGTCGAACCCACGACCTCTAGAGTGCGATTCTAGCGCTCTCCCAACTGAGCTACGGCCCCAGTACTTAGCTTGGTGGTCGCTTTGAGATGCTCGACGACCCGATCCCTTTAGATCGGGCCTTTTCAACGCATAGGCGACAGTGGCGCCGGACGAAACCCGAATTTATCGCCGATATCGTACCGCTCTCCGCGAAACTCGCAGCCGTACATCTTGCGTTCGCATGCACTAGTTGCGACAATCCATCGGTCAATTGAATCTCGCCGCCTTTTCCAGGAGGCAGGCTTTGTAGAATGGAAAAATTTCCGGACGCAAAACATAGCGACCGATGATCGCCATCTTCGAGGGAGCTTCTTTGCGCCGGAGGCTTCTCCACCATGCGCCTCAACTTGGTAGAGACGTTCTTTCACTGCTTGCCCTTGAATGACGCCGTATCGATGAACTTCCGTCTCGGCGGAACTTCCATCAGTGCAATCACCGATTCGCCTGTCTCTTCGAAGATCTCCAATAACTGGCGAATGCAAGGCGTTTCACTATCGATCAGATCGTCAGCCAACATCACGGCAAAGGGTTCGTCGCCGACCAAATCGCGCGCGCAGAGGACCGCGTGGCCTAAGCCCAGCGGCTTTTTCTGCCGAACCGGACACCACCTCGGTCATTTCCGCGATCCGCCGAGAGCATTTCGACCATTTCTGTCTGTCCTGCGCTCCGTCAGGACTTGCTCCAGCTCAGGGCGCCTCATCGAAGTGATCTTCGATGCCGTCCTTGCCGCGGCCGGTGACGAAGATGATTTCCTGGATTCCCGCGTCAACCGCCTCTTGTACGACGTATTGAATGGACGGGATATCGACGATAGGCAAAAGCTCTTTCGGCACGGTCTTTGGTCGCTGGTAGAAAACGCGTGCCTAAACCCGCCACCGGTATAACTGCTTTTCTGAGCTTCATGGATAAGTCAAGATACGATGCTAAATGACCCTTCTGGCTTTTTCGCTCTTCGATCTCTTGGCTGGACTTGCATCCAATGCAGAGCGTGGTTACTGGACGTGCCTTGAGGCGTTCGATTCCGATTCTCTTCGCCACATTCTTCGCAGATGCCGTAGTTGCCGTCGTCGAGTCGCTGCTAGCGCTTCTTGGATCTTAAAGATCAGTTTGCGTTCACGGTCACGAATGCGCAGCACTCGAGTTTCGGTTCGATTCCATCGACGCTCGGTCGGCAGGATCCGGAAAATTCTCGTCTTCGTCCATATCTTCCACGGTTTTGCCGGCTTCCGAACGGAGCTCTTGCATACGCTGGTTCAGAAGATTTCGAAACAATTCAATTTCGTTGTTGGTCACTTTAGACTCGCCTAGTCGCGATTAAGAGTGAATTTATAACATTATAGGATTCGGATGTAAAATCGAGGAAGCTGCAGCCGAAACCGCAAATCTTCCGAGGTCAGTCGCCGAAGGCTACGGGATGCGGGATGCACTGAGAACGTAAGATTTCAGTCGATTTGGGCAGCATGCCGCGACTCAGTTCCAATTGGGAGGTTACCGATTTTCCGTACCGGATAATGTTCTTTGGCAAACGCTGTAAACAGTTCTCCCTGCCGGGCAACGTCGTAATGCATTGGAATCACGATGGGAGGTTTGACCTGGTCGATCACTTTCATTATGTCTTCGAAGCCGAGATTGGTCATCGCATCGATTGGGATCATCATCACGTCGACCCTTTGCATCACCTTTTCTTGCTCCGGCGTAAGCAGATGTCCGATATTGCCCAAATGGGCGAGACAAAGGCTCCCCATTTCATAAATAAAAATGGAGTTGGCGACTGCGCCCCAACTTTGTCCTCGCTGGCTCGGTATATTGATGATGGTTATGTCTTTCACACTGGTTCGTATCGGATTCCAAGTCTGCCGGAAGGTGATGCCCCGCAAGATGATCGGATTGCCGGTAACCGCTCCCGTATTGTTGTGTGTAAAGTGATCGTTGCTGACGGTGACCGCGTCAGCCTGGATACCGGGTGTGACATTGAAGTTTGGATCCGCCACAACTTTGGTCTGGCTGCCGGAATGGATCAAAAACTCGAGTGTGCCATACCATTGGATGAAATAGTGACCTAGAGACGGTCCCCGACCCGGCCGGGCCTGTACTGAACTGTCGCACCTGCCCAAGCAGACGTACCAAGGAGGGATTGCAAATTGCGTGTGCAACGTCCCACGGAAATTAAGAGTGCTGTCGCGAACAAACCTATAAACCCACGCCGTTTCATAGTTGCTCCTCGATAATCAACGCAGTAAAGCCTGACACCTGCGCATCGGATTCCTTCCAGGCATTCCTTTCGCAAACCGGCTTTCAGACATGTCTGTTCGAGAAAAGTCTTGATATCCCATCCAGTATTGCGTCGCAACCTGTGGAAGAAGAACGCCGGCGTTTTCCCCCGAGGCAATATAAAGAACCGTGCTTGCCGATCTCTTAGGGTAAGGGGGTCTTCCAGGGGCTCCAAAGGCGAAAGCACGGTGATATCGATTCGGATTTCGGCGAGTTCTTTTTTTGCGACCGGCTTGACCCTGGGATCTCGCGATGCGGCTGCTTGTGTCATCTCGGTAACGGTTTCAAACAATCGAGCCTTGGGTGCACAATTGCCGATACAACCTCTGAGTTCTTCTTTCTTATGCAAGCTGACGAACGCACCATACTCGCGGCTCTGAAGATAGGGATCGTCGATCTGTTCTCTCTCTCGCTCTATGCCCCGGACAAAATCCTCCAGGGCTTGACGTGATAACTCCATAAGTTTTCTTTGTGACTCGGAGGGAAGGTAGACGTGCGTCATTTTCTCTTTCCCGCCTGATTGGGGCCGAGTTTATCGCCCTCCTGTCCTCGTTACAAGCAGTAGCCGCCGGATGTTATCTCTCTTTTAGCTTAACCTTCCGTCGACAATTTTCTCCACCGGCAGTAAGCTTTTCTCCGCATATTGGAGAACCAGAGTTTTCCATCTTGATCTATCAGCCGTAGTCCGGAGACAACCTTTCTTTGATTTACTGGTTCTGCTATCTTCGTAAAGAAAAATATACGGCCACGAAAAGAGGACGTCCGGATGATCTCAATTGATGAATTCAGGAAAGTGGAGCTCAAGGTGGCAACAATAAAGGGTGTTGAGCCCCATCCCAACGCCGACAAACTCATGGTGCTTCAGATCGACCTGGGTTCCGAACAGCGACAGATTTGCGCGGGCATCAGAAATCACTATGCGCCCGAAGAGCTTATCGGCAGACAAATCGTAGTGGTTGCCAACCTAGAAACCGCCAAACTGCGCGGCTTGGAAAGCCAGGGTATGCTTCTCGCCGCTTCAGATGAAGGACGTGTTATACTACTTACGCCCGAGAAAGCCGTCGAGCCAGGTTCCAAGGTGTCTTGAGCGTTTACGCCGGTATCTCTAAGCCATTCATGGTCACTATTCCACAGGGACGCCCTACCGTTTGCTCTCGTTGATCTCAATGCCGTGGGTTGGAACTTCCGCCAGATCCGCTCCAAGGTCGGATGCCAAGTTAAAGTTCTCTCTATGGTCAAGGCAAACGGGTACGGCCACAGCGCGGCGGCCATTGCCAAAACCTTAGCCGCTGAAGGCAGCGATGCCTTTGGTGTTGCAACCCTTGAAGAGGGCGTCGAGCTCCGGCAAGCCGGCATCTGCACACCGATTCTAGTTTTGGCTGGCGCATATCCGGACCAAGTCGATCAATTTTTCGACAACTCTTTGACGCCGGTGATCCATGCATTGGCGAGTCTCGAGGAACTCGACGCCATCGTGCACCGTCGCAAAAGCCGTTGAACGTTCACTTGAAGATTGACACGGGCATGGGACGCATCGGGCTCCTCGCCGCCGAGGTCGATTCCTGGCTGCCCAAAATCCAAAAGCTAAAGGCCCTCAAAATCGAAGGGTCTTCTCACATTTCTCCCACGCGGAAAGCGTCGAAGGCACTTACACCCAGGAGCAACTGCGGCTTTTCCAGAGCGTCGTCGAGCGACTGCGCGCCGAGGGCATTGCGCCATCGCTGGTGCGCCTGGCAAACAGCGCTGCAACCATCACTTTGCCCGCGGCTTACTTTGATATGGTGCGACCCGGTTTGATGCTCTATGGCATCTATCCCTCCGCAGCCATGGCGAGTCAGATTTGTTTGAAGCCCGTCCTATCGTGGAAAACTCGCATTCTCCAGCTCAAGAAAGTTCCTGCAGGATCGAGCATTAGTTACGGCCAGACCTTCGTTACAAAGCGCGAGAGCCTCATCGCTACGCTGCCATTGGGATATGCGGACGGCTACCCGCGGCTGCTTTCCAATCGCGGCGAAGTCTTGGTTAGCGGGAAGCGAGCGCCGGTAGCGGGAAGAGTGTGCATGGATTTGACTATGATCGATGTTACCGATATAGAAAAGATACAGCCGGGAGATGAGGTTGTTCTCCTCGGCCGTCAAGGCGACGCGGAAATCTCCGCCGACGAGATGGCCGCTTGGGCAAACACGATCTCGTACGAGATTCTCACCTCCATCAGCAATCGAGTTCCCCGCATTCATTACAATACTTAGGAGGATCACCAGCAGTGGGCAGGATTCAAAGGGCCCTGATCAGCGTTTCTGACAAGAAAGGCATCGTAGAGTTTTCCGGGTCCTGTCGGACTTGGGTATTGAGATCGTTTCCACCGGCGGCACGGCTTCTTTGCTGCGCGACAATAGAATTCCCGTCAAAGATGTTTCCGAGATCACGGGCTTTCCGGAAATGATGGACGGCCGAGTAAAGACGCTTCACCCGAAAGTTCACGGCGGCATTCTCGCCTTGAGAGACAATCCCGAACACGTCGCCAAGATGAAAGAGCATGGGATCGTCCCCATCGATCTAGTGGTCGTTAATCTTTATCCCTTCGAGGCGACCGTAGCACGCGGCGCATCTTCGATGAGATCGTCGAAAATATCGACATCGGCGGTCCGAGCATGGTACGGGCGGCGGCGAAGAATTATCAACACGTCGGCGTGATCGTCGATCCCGATGACTACAGCTCTATCCTTACCGAACTGAGACAAAACAGCCGCTCGTTATCACCGGCGACTCACTTTCGCCTGTTTTGCAAAGCGTTCCAGCATACGTCCCACTACGACGGCGCCATCTCGAACTATTTTTCCGCCCTCGACGAGAACAAGAAGCCGGCCCCCTGGGGCCAAACGGTCAACATACAAATCTCCAAGATTCAGGACATGCGCTACGGCGAGAACCCTCATCAAGGGGCCGCTTTTTACGCCACGCAGGAGAGACGGGTCCTTCCATCACGCGAGCAAAGCAGTTTCAAGGCAAGGAACTCTCTTTTAACAATATCTTGGATGCCGACGCGGCGTTAAGCACAGTGCTGGAATTCTCAGACATCGCAGCGGTAGCCATCAAGCATAACAATCCCTGCGGCGTCGCCCTGTCAAAGAAATCACTGGCGGACGCGTTCCGTAAAGCCAAGGCTTGCGATCCGGTGTCTATCTTTGGCGGCGTTATCGCGTTCAATCGACCCGTGGACGAGGAAACCGCAAAAGAACTCAAAGAGATTTTTCTCGAAATCGTCATCGCTCCGAGCTTTACGCCTGAGGCGAAGGCGGTGCTCTCGTCAGCAAAACGGCTGCTCAATATCCGGCTGCTGGAATTGGATATGAGCCAGCCCCAGCGTGGCGGCTACGACCTGCGCCGCGTTCGTGGCGGCATTTTGCTTCAAGACTGGGATACCGGGTCGGTTGACGTGCATGCTTGCAAAGTAGTCACGCAAAGAAAGCCAACCGAACAAGAATATCAAGCGCTGGACTTCGCCTGGCGCGTCTGCCGGCACGTTAAATCCAATACGATCGTCTTCGCCTCACCGGATCAGGTTCTCGGCGTGGGTGCCGGTCAGATGAGCCGCGTGGATTCGGCCAAGATCGCGGTGATGCGCGCCGCCACCCACGGGTTGGACCTAAAAGGCTCAGCGGTGGCTTCAGACGCTTTCTATCCTTTCCGGGACGGTGTCGACGAAGCGGCCAAGGCAGGCGCCGCGGCAGTCATCCAACCCGGTGGCTCCATCAAAGACGAGGAAGTCATTGCCGCAGCCAACGAACATGACATGGCGATGATTTTCACCGGCATGAGACATTTCAGACACTAGCCGAAGATCGAAGATGGAGGATGGATGATTGCGATCCTCGATCTTCCATCCTCGATCCTCGGCCCTGTTCTTTCGTGGTGAGTCATGAAAGTTCTCGTCATCGGCAGCGGCGGCCGCGAGCATTCACTGGTCTGGAAAATCAGTCAAAGTCCGAAAGTTGACAAAGATCTTCTGCGCGCCAGGCAGCGCGGCCATCGGAGAACTGGCTGAATGCGTGGCGATCGAGCCGGAAGCAGATCGAGAAGCTCGCTGACTTCGCCGAGAAAGAAAAAATCGATCTCACGGTGGTCGGACCGGAACTGCCACTCACCCTCGGAATAACCGATCTCTTCGAATCACGTGGCCTAAGAATCTTCGGTCCGAATAAAGCAGCCGCTCAGCTGGAAGGCAGCAAGGCCTTCGCCAAAGAGATTCTTCAGGCAAAACACAGTATTCCTACGGCATCCTTCGGAACCTTCACGGATGCGGCATTAGCTAAACAATATCTCGCGCAACAAACACCGCCATATGTGATCAAAGCGGATGGCCTCGCCGGCGGCAAGGGCGTTCTGATTTGCCTGGATATCCATGACGCCATAGCGGTTTGTCGACAGTATCCTGGTGCAAAAACCTTTGGTGAAGCAGGTGAAAAAGTCGTCATCGAAGAATTTTTGGAGGGCGAAGAAGCCTCATTCATGGTCCTTACCGACGGTGACCACATTCTTCCACTGGCCTCATCTCAGGATCACAAGCGTGTCTTTGACAACGACGAAGGACCGAATACCGGAGGCATGGGCGCATACTCACCCGCGCCGGTGGTGACTTCGGCAATGCACCAGCGCATCTTGGATGAGATTCTGAAGCCTCTTCTCGCTGGGCTAAAAATAAGGGAATTCGTTACCGCGGCGTGATCTATGTTGGTTTGATGATTACCGAAAGCGGACCCAAAGGTATTGGAGTTCAACGCCCGTTTCGGCGACCCCGAATGCCAGCCGATCATGATGCGGTTGAAAAGTGATCTCGTACCACTGTTGGAAGCCACGATCGATGGAAAACTCAACCAGGTTCAGCCGGAGTGGTACGAAGACCCGGCCGTTTGCGTGGTGTTGTCCGCCAGAGGCTATCCGGGACCGTACGACAAAGGCTGACGAGATTCGCGGATTGGATAAATTAAGGCATTGGGAGAAGGGTTTTGTCTTTCACGCGGGCACCGCAAAGAGAACGGTCGCTGGCTTACCTCCGGAGGCCGCGTGCTCGGCGTCACTGCGAGGGGAAGCGACATTGGCAACGCCGTAACGAATGCTTATGCCGCCGTGAGCCAAATTAGTTGGGACGGGATGCACTATCGCAAGGATATTGCCCGCAGAGCTATGCTAGAAATTGACCGGGAGGAATCAGAGGTGGCGAAGAATATAACCGGCGAAGCCAAGAGTCGGTATTTTGATGGGCAGCGATTCTGATTTGGAAGTGATGCGGGAGGCGGAGAAGCGGCTCGACTATTTTGGAATCGCCTACGAGACCCGCATTATGTCCGCGCACCGCACACCGGACAAAGCAGCGAAATACGCCGCGACTGCGCAGCAACGTGGGCTTGAAGTTATTATCTGCGGCGCAGGCGCCGCGGCACATCTTGCGGGGCCATCGCCGCCAACACAACCTTGCCGGTCATCGGTATTCCCATTGATTCTTCCAGCCTCAAAGGTTTGGACGCACTACTAGCCACGGTGCAAATGCCTGCAGGAATTCCGGTAGCCACCATGGCGATCGGCAAGGCCGGCGCAGCCAACGCCGGGATCTTTGCCGCTCAAATTGTCGCCCGCAAAGATTCCAAAGTCGCCGCCAAGCTCAGCGAATTCAAAAAGGAGATGGCCGCGGGTGTCGAAGACCGAGACCGCAAGCTCCAAAGCGCAAAACGAAGCGCTTGAGAACTCATCCACAGCCGTCCAAGCACTCAAGCGCGGCGATGTCATCGTTTTCCCCACGGAGACTCTTTACGGCTTGGGCGCAGACGCGCTTAACGATGCAGCCGTCGAGAAAGTATTTCAGCTAAAGGGTCGGAATCCACACAATCCGATCCCTGTGCTTGTGGCCGACCAGGAAATGCTTCATACCTTGGTCGCGAAGGTACCAACCGTAGCTCGGAAGTTGATGGAGCGCTACTGGCCTGGACCGCTAACCTTGGTTCTGCCTGGGCAAAAGAATATTCCGAAGCCGCTTTGTAATCCCGAGGGGAGTCGGTGTACGGATTTCGAGCCAGCCGATTGCAACGTTACTCGTCAATGGCTTGGGTCGCCCGCTGACCGCCACCAGCGCCAATCCGTCCGGCAAAGAACCGGCTCGTACTCTTCAGGTGGCTAAGAATTACTTTGCCAACCGAGTGGATGTTTTCGTAGATGGTGGAACACTGACTTCTAAGAGCGGCTCCACTGTGGTCGAAGTCATGGAGGACAGCATAAAAATTATCCGCGAAGGCGAGATCAATGCATACCGAGCTTCGACAAGTTCCTGGGGCGGGAAAAGTTGTCGGCTGAAACTCAGCGCGTCGTCATGCTTTTGCACAAGACCTCTTGACCCGTTCGATCTCTTTGCCGTCCTCCCCTTCATAGTAGTCGACGTTTTTGTCTTTGACATAGAGCGCGCGAAGTCCAACTTGCTGGCCAACCGCCGCGGTTGCATAGGCGCCGACCTTATTAGAGTCGGGGTATTCGCAGATATCGGGGAACTCCATCGTACTGACAGCCAGGTAACGAAGTTCTTTGTCTCCCGTGTTGATAAGCTGGTGCAGGATACTCCGCGCCCGGCGGACACGCGATGACCGTTCCCGCGGTGACCGCAACCTCTTCCTTTCCAAACCTGAGCACTCCTGTTCCGTCGATAATGTAAATCATTTCTTCATTGCCGCTATGGGTATGGTAGGGAAAAGCCGCCTTCCCGGAGGCACATTGAAGAAGCTGTAGCCGAGTTTTTGCGCGCCTATGTGCGCGCCCACCCGTTGTCTTGACCCCCAAACGGGGAGCCTTCCGGCGCGTTGATCCGATCCACCGCCATTTCTGAAAGATTGATCACATGTTTGTGTTTCGCCATAACGTCTCCCAGGTTTTGTTTTATAGTGATTGATTTTGGTGCGCTGCATCCCGCCAAACTAAATGACACCGGCCAAGGTAGTCATTCTGAACGAAGTGAAAGATCTAGAGTTAAGTGAGTCACTTCGCTTCCACACTACCATTCGCCGCGGTCTTTGTGCTATCAGAATCATTTATGCTCGTCTTATCTGAAGGGCAGGTTCGAAGCCTCATCGATATTGAGGAGCTGATCACCGCGCTGGGTCAGGCTCATATCCAATATTCCACGGGGAAAGCGGTCATGCCCGTGCGGCTTGTGGTGCCGCTGCCGCAAATCCAGGGGCGCATCACCAGCATGCCGGGATATCTAACTGAGGACAAAGCCCTGGGCATGAAGGTCGTGACCTATTTTCAGAATAACCCCGAGCAAAATCTGCCGGCAATTCTCGCGACGGTGATGCTATTCAGCGCGGCTACGGGTAAAATAATTGCCGTCATGGACGGAAGCTATATCACCGCCATCCGCACGGCTTGCGCTTCGGCTATGGCGACCAGGGCGTTAGCGAACCCAGAAACGCCGGTGTTGGGGATACTGGGAGCCGGCGTTCAAGCCCGAGCACACATCGAGGCTTTGTGTCGGGTCAGAAAATTGAACCAGATCAAACTGTACAGTCCTTCCGGCACGAGCGCCGCAAACATCAAAAGAGAGTTGGAGCCCGCGGTGGGAGTTGCCATCGATGTGGCCAAGAGCGCTGAGGAAACCGTGCGAAATTCCGACTTGGTGGTTACTGCCACGACGGCGCAACAACCAATCTTAAAATGCGAATGGTTGAAGCCCGGCGCGCATATCAATGCGGTCGGGTCTCATCGTCCAGACTCCCGGGAAATCGACGGCCCGACCGTGGCCCAGTCGAAAGTAGTCGTCGATTCACGTGAGGCGATCATGGCCGAGTGCGGCGATATTCTCTTGGCGATCAAAGAGAAAAGCATCACAGAAAACCATCTCCACGCCGAAATCGGCGAAGTGCTGGCGGGAACAAAATCGGGGAGAAGCAGCGCCAGTGAAATCACCTTATACAAATCTGTCGGCATCGCCATCCAAGACGTCGCTACGGCACAGCTGGTCTATCACAAGGCATTGGAGCTCAAGGTCGGCACGAATGTGGAAGTTTAACCGGGCGATAAGATGACCTGGGATCTCACGAGCTATTTTCCGCAGTTTGACGGACCGGAAATGCGCCGGTTCAAAGAGGACGCTCCGTAGCGACGTCAGCATCTCTGCGAGAACAGGCAGCTGCCCTCCGCTCCATTGACGGAAGAAAGCGCCGACACCTGGGAGCAGGTGCTTGCTCGTAACGAGGATCTCTCGCGGCGTATGTCCCACTTGAGTTCATATATCAGCTGCCTGGCGTCTTCAGACGCCCGCAACGAAGCCTACCTCAAAGAGGAAGCCGGGCTGGCGCGACAGCGCGCCAGAATTGGCCAAGGTGAGAATCGAACTGCTGCGTGGCGTGAAGGATGTCTCTGATGAAGTCTTCTCGTCTTTCGCTGGCCGAAATTCTCTAGCGACCGCAGGGCACTACCTTAACCGGTTGCGGGAAGAAGCGCGGCGGGTAATGGTTACTGAGAAAGAAATCTTGGCCACCGACCTGGCCGTGGACGGGATTCAAGCCTGGGGACGGCTCTATGACACGATTTCGTCGAAGCTCGAGTTCGACATGATCTATCCCGACGGACGGCGTCAGCGTCTCCCATGTCCCAACGCCGCTCGCTGATGGATCATCCGGACCGCCGGATCAGAAAGGCGGCGTTCGAGGGCGGTAACGCGGCGTGGCAAACGATGGAAGACGTAGCGGCAGCAGCACTCAATGCCATCGGCGGAACGCGTCTGACACTCAATCGCCATCGCGGCGTCGAGCATTTCCTCGATATCGCTCTCTTTCAGGCATCCATCAGTCGAAAAACCCTCGATGCTATGTTTGATGCTCTTTTGCCAACGTCGAACTCCCCCGCCGCATTCTCAGGGCAAAAGCGAAACAGATGGGACAAAGCGGCGTCGCCTGGTTCGATCTCGGTGCGCCACTGGATCTGCCGAATCAAGCGAAGCTTTCTTGGGACAAGGCTAAAACCACTGTCAGAGAGTCATTTGCCCGCGCCTATCCGGCCCTCGGCGATTTCTTCCAAGAGCAGGTGATCGACAAAAGCTGGGTCGACTGGGAACCGCGACCAGGCAAACGGCCCGGCGGCTTTTGCACCAGCTCCATGCTGTCCAAAGAATCGCGCATTTTCATGACCTACAATGATTCCTTGGGTGACGTACTGACCCTCGCCCATGAGTCAGGCCACGCCTTTCATGGCTACCTCATGCGCGACATTCGGCCCTACGCCCGCGGCTACCCCATGACTCTGGCGGAAACGGCGTCGACGTTCGGCGAGCAGGTTCTGATGAATGGCCTGCTGGACGATCCTGCCGTCAGCGACGCCCAAAAGGCGATGATGCTCGACGTGGAAGTCGGCCACGGCGCCATTTATTTATTGGATATCCCCGTGCGCTATGAATTCGAGAAGGCCTTCTACGAAGAGCGCAAAAGCGGAGAGCTGAGCGTCAGCCGGTTAAAAAGAACTGATGGTGGAAACCCAGCGGCGAGTACTCGGTGACGTGCTCGAACCCGGCGGAGAAGACCCTTACTTCTGGGCGTCAAAGCTACACTTTTATATCACGGGCATAACCTTTATAACTTTCCCTACACCTTTGGCTTTCTCCTGAGCCGCGGTCTCTACGCCATGTTCAAGAAAGAAGGTGTAGACTTCTTGCGCCGGTATGAAGAATTTCTTCGGCTTACCGGCAGCGATACGGCCGAGAATGTCGTGCGGCGAACCCTGGGACGAGACTTGGAACATCCGGAGTTCTGGAGCGAAGCGATTAGAAGTTTGGCAGAACCGTTGAATCGTCTGGAAACTCTCCTGCCGAAAGTCCTGCCGTCCAAAGCCAATTAGCTCAGCTTATTCCTTCGATCAAGACTGTCCGCAACAAATCGATGGGCGTTGAGCGTCATTCGCGTACGGTCGTATGCGCCCTCGACCTGCCATGGTACTGGTTCGCTGCATGAAGTTGCGGCCGTCGGTAGCAGAGATATAAGTCTGCCCCCGCGCCAGATTTTGGATATCGCTGGCAGGATCAGGAATCGCATGGAGGGCTACACCCAAATCGCATCCGGTTTGTTTACGCACCGACCAGGCGAGCTCATCCGTCAACGCCACTGGATCTTGCATTATACTATCGCTGCGCTCCGGATGGCGCCCATGACCGAGCAATGCACGTGTCGCGGCTTGCGAATTACTGATAAATCCCCGGCAAACTGTTCCGGACTCGCCGTCTGCAGTCGCTCGGCCAGTTGACCGCAGGTCAGATCTTCGTAAACGGCCACGCTTTTGCGCTGGGCGCGGAGCAATTTGCCAACGACATGTTCCATGGTCTCGTCGTCGGCAGCAAAGATCGCGTTTCCTAACAATTCTCTAACTTCGGTCTCCAGCGGCGCGATGAGCTTCATGGCTTCGTCTCGGTTAGCGGCCTTTGCCGCAATCCGCACGTCGACCTGTCCCGGCAGCGCGAGCACGCCCACGGTGGGGTTACTGGAGTTCGCAATCAGATGGCCGATCTTGTCGTCCACGGCGCTTTCACCAACGCCGACGATCTTCAAAACCCGATAGTGAATCACTTCTGCGAGATTGAACTTGCGGCGCAGATACGGCTCGACTTCATTCTCGAACAGCCACTTCATCTCCACCGGCACGCCGGGCAGGGAGAAAACCACGCCCCGGGGATCTTCGACAATGAAACAGGGCGCCGTGCCATTGGGATTCTTCACCGGGATGGCGCCTTCGGGCATATACGCTTGCCGCCGATTATTCGGCGTCATCGTCCGGCCCCGGCGTCGGAAATGCTCTTCGACTTGTTCCAAAAGGTTGTCGTCGAGCACCAGTTTTCGTCCCGTGACTTCAGCGACGATCTCGCGCGTCAGGTCGTCTTGCGTGGGACCAAGCCCGCCACTGGTGATGACGATATCCGCTCGCTCCAACGCCCTCTGGATGACCTCTTTCATCCGGCCGGGGTTGTCGCCGACAACCGACTTGAAATACAGATTGACGCCCAGCGCCGTCAGCCGCTGCGCCATCCAGGCGGAATTGGTGTCGACGATTTGGCCCAGGAGCAGCTCGGACCCGATAGCAACGATTTCCGCATTCGCCATTGGACTTATCTCCTTCGTCTCGACTTAGAGCTATAGCGTGGCGGCGCATCGGGTACAAGATCCGCGAAGCTCCCAAAGTTGCGCTTGTTCCTTTGCCCCTTCTTTGCCAGAATACGTCCATGATTATCCTCCTCGCCAATGACGACGGCATTCATTCCGACGGCATTATCGCCCTTGAAAACAGCCTCCAGCAGGTTGGCGAAGTCTACACTGTCGCACCCGACCGGGAGCAGAATTCCATGAGCCATGCGTTGACCTTGCATAGACCGCTGCGCGTGCTGGACATGGGGCCGCGCCGGTTCGCCGTCGACGGCACTCCGACGGATTGCGTGAAGCTGGCGTTGACCGGGCTCTTGCCCGTTCGCCCGGATCTGGTTGTCTCCGGAATCAACAAAGGACCAAATCTGGGCGATGACATCATCTACTCAGGCACGGTTTCCGCGGCCATCGAAGGTGCCCTTGCTCGGTATTCCCGCCATTGCGCGTATCGCTTGTGACGTTTGAAAATTTCCAATTTCAGGTAGCAGCCGAATTTACCGCTACTCTGGTTTCGCGCATCCAAGAAAGAGGCATGCCCCTCGAAACACTGTTGAACGTCAACGTTCCTCCCCTTCCGAAGGAACAAATCAAAGGCTGGCGCCTCACCCGACAGGGCAAACGGCACTACAGCGAAAACATCGTGGAACGCACCGACCCACGCGGCAAGAAATATTATTGGATCGGCGGGGACAACTTGGGATTCGCCCATGACGACGGTACGGACTGCATGGCAGTGCACGAGGGCTATATCTCCGTCACTCCGCTTCAAGTCGATCTCACGAACTACAAGTTGTTGCAGGAGAGCTACGTGCCCAGCTTTAACTGGCCGTGATACTGAAAACCTGAACCAACACCTACACGATGAGCGACAAAGAGATTGAAGAAAACAACGAGTCGATTCGTATCGACAAATGGCTCTGGGCGGCGCGCTTCTTCAAGACCCGCTCCTCGCTGCGGACGCCGTCACCGGCGGGAAGATTGACGTCAACGGCGCCCGCGCGAAGCCAAGTAGGATCATGCGTCTCGGCGACAAATTGAGCATCCGGCGCGGCCCCTATGAATGGACGGTAGTCGTGAAGGGCCTGGCAAAGCTTCGCGGCCCTGCTTCTGAAGCGCAACTTCTGTATGAGGAAACGGAAGAAAGTATCCGGAGGCGGGAACTGGCATCTGCGCAACTCAAGCTCGAACGGCCGCCGGAATTTCACAGTCCGGGCCGCCCGTCCAAAAAGGACCGGCGCGCGGTGTTGAGATTTACCAAAAGAAGCTGGTAACAGGCGTGATAGAGTCGTTAATGGTGATCCCTCGAATAAGGAAGATAAAATGATGAGACCAACCGCTGTTTTTGCGGCATTGATCGCCTTCATGATTTGCTTCAGTCCGGCTGCGGTCGGTCTTCGCTCAGTCCGCTCCCTACTTCCAGGGAAAACCATCATGCTGATTCAAGGACGCGAGCCCGGCGGAACGGGAGCGTTGCGAACTCAGGCATTGATTCCGTTTCTGCGCAAATACATTCCCGGCGAGCCGATCATTGTTACCCAGTTCATGCCCGGTGGCGGCGGCCGAAAGGCCACCAACTATATTTTCAGAAATGCCAAGCCGGACGGCTTGACCATCGGGAATGTGGGCTCCGGGCTGGTCGCCAACGCAGTGCTCGGCTCCACCGGTGTTGAGTACGACATCGACAAGTTGATCTATCTCGGCGCGGCCAACAGTACGGCGCAATATGTTTTCAATTCCGTGGCGAAACTTGGGCTGGACAGCATCGACAAGTTGCGTGCGCGTCCAGGTTTACGAGTCGGCGCACAAACCGTAGGCCATGACATCTACATCAACGGCCGACTATTTTCCTGGCTTCTCGGCCTCAAGGAACCGAAATTTGTCACCGGCTATTCCGGTCCTGAGCTCGATTTGGCCATGATGGGCGGCGAGCTGGATGCTCGGGCCAACATTCCAGACACCATTCTCCAGCGATCGCCGGAGTATATCGAAAAGAAACTCGTCAACTTTCACGCTATCATTCAGATTCCCAAGGAAGATCGCCATCCCCATCCCGCTTTTGCCAAGCTTCCTGAACTCGAAGCTTCGCCAAGTCGGAGCGAGAGAAGAAAATCATGACGATGTTCCGAACCTTTCGCTTGGTGGGTTCTCCTTACATTCTTCCACCCGGCACCCCGCAAGAACCGGTCAGCATCTTGCGCGAGGCCATGCGCAAAACCTTCAAAGACCCGGCGTTCCTGAAAGAGTTCAAGAGACTTTCCGCCGACGATGCCACTCCGCTTCTACCGGAGGAACAAGAAAAAGCTATCAAGGAAATTCCACGGGATACGGAAATCGTGGCTCTCTTTAACAAACTGGCCGGGAATGACCCGTTGCCCCCGCGCTAGACTCAACGCTTTCGCGCAGAACAATACATAAGCCCCGCAAGATCTGGGAGGAGCAGGAATGTCGATAGACCCAAAATTCGTAAGTACCGGATTTGAATTTCCGGGTTATCGCATCGCGAAAACCCTCGGCGTCGTCCGCGGCATCGTGGTCCGTTCCCGAAGCATTATCGGCACCGTCGGTGCCAGCTTGCAGACACTACTGGGCGGCAACATCACTCTCTATACCGAGATGTGCGAGCGCGCCCGCGCCGACGCCCACCAGCTGATGATCGATCACGCCGCACAATTAGCCGCCAACGCGATCATTGGCGTGCGCTACGACGCCAACGAAATCACCGCCGGCGTAACCGAAGTGCTGGCCTATGGCACCGCGGTGCATATTGAAATTTCGCGAAGTTGAAGAAAGCCGACAACTTCTGTCGAAATCGAATTTGGCCGCCTTCCAAAACAATTGAATCAGCCGCGTTAGAATCGGCCTTCTTTCTCCAGCTTCCGGACCGCGCTATCATCGACCAAGTCCTCTGCTTTGAGGCGCCGGATCTTCTCGTTGTTGGCGCCCAGCAGGCGAATGACGTTGCGGATGCCATCGACGCTGGGATAGATTTTTTTCGTAGAGGTTAACCATGCTTTGATAACCGTCCTCAGCGTCCTCGATGCGTCTGAAGCGAAGGGCTTTGGCCAGACTCTTGGTCACCTGGCCCTTGTTTTCCGGATTGCGGATAAACGCAGCACTATCGAGCAAGCCTCTGATTACGTTTTCCACGGTCGCCGGCGACGAGGTAACGAAGCCGCGCCGGGAGATTATTCCTGAGCCCTGGTAGGGAATAGGCAGTTTCTCGCTATCGGCCAGGACGCGAAACCCCTTGCTCTCCAGCATCTTGCCGAATGTGTAACCCAAGAAGGCGGCATCCACCGTGCCATTCAGTACTCCCTGCGCCATAACCGCTTGCTCGCCCAGTGTCCTGAACTGTATTTTATCCCGCTCGGGCACAAGTCCCCAGTAGTCCAGCATCAGCATCGAAAAATCCATCCGCCGCCGCTCAAGCTGTTAACGCCGAGACTTTTCCCCTTCAACTCCATCGGAGTTTTGATTTTTGCGTTGGTTACGAACATGCCTGAAAGCCGATTTATAAACCCGGCGACAAACACCAAATCGGCGCCTTCGGCGATCGCTCCGAGGTTAGCGCCGGAAACAGAGCCCCAGTGAAATTGCGTCTCTCCCGAGCTCAGCGCAGACATGGCCACGGGCCCATTACGAACCTGCACGAAGCTCAAATCCAAGCCATATTTTTGAAAACCCTTGATCCTGAGCCACGTAGACCACGCCGTCCCGCTCGCTCGCGGATCCGGAGGTCATGATTACCTTGGTCAGCGACGTCGCTGCCTCGCCCGGCGGGTTGCTGATCATGAGAAAAAGAAAAACTAAAACGAGCCAATGAGTCCATCGAATCTTCATTTAGAAGCTCCCTGTAATGCGAAATTTCATGAAGGATCTTACGTACGATAGGGCGGACCGATAAATGGAGTCAAGATGAAAAAAGGTGAGATGGTGTGCAGGCTCGTCAGCCAACGATTTGTTATCAAGTGCGACTTCAGCACTCCGTTAGCTACTAAAGCGTGCAATCCAGCGGAGGAAGGCTTCCAGGAATTTCTGAATGTACTGGCGCGTGGTCTCGTCGGTTAGTTTTCCTGAAGCATCAAACAGTTTTGCCACCGAAGGAATTTTGATCTCCGGTTGAAGCATGGCATGCGTGTCGGTGAATACGAAAGACTGACGTAGCGCGTGCTGCGCTCGTATAGTCCCGCCCAGTCCCTGTGAACATCCCATAATCGCAGCAGGCTTACGGTTCAGAACGGATTGGCCCGCTGGCCGGGAAGCCCAGTCAATGGCGTTCTTCAGTACACCGGGTACCCCGTAATTATATTCCGGCGTCGCGATCAGCATCGCATCCGCTTCGCGAATCGCCGTCTTAAGCGCCTGCACAGGCTCCGGATTGCCCTTATCGTCAACGTCGGCGTTGTACGGCGGAATGTCGCCAAGACGAGTGAACATCTGAATTTCCATTCCCGCCGGCGCTAACTCGATGGCGGCGCGCAGAAGCCCTCTGTTGAACGACCCTTCTCTGAGACTGCCGGGGATGCCGACGACTTTGATGCTCATGAATCCTCCAAAGAGATAATTTCACCGTAAAAATGATCACGACGCGAAAAGTGCGAAGGCGCGCATTTCGATGCTCTGGCGCGGCTGCGCGTCCGCAGGGCTTGCCGGATCTTCAAACGACGTGTGCGCCGTGAACCTTGCTCGGCCGTCCTTTTCTGAATCGTAGACTTTGAAAACGATCGCTCCATCCCGGCGCATTTCGGGGAAATAGATCCATCGGTGGTTGGGATTGTAGTTTCAGCCGATAGGTCTGGCCGACCTATGAGGGTAACGGCGCTCCGCCACCATCAGGTCGTCCGGCGCAACGCTCTTGGCATCGGCAAGCGCCAGCGGATTCGATTGTATCGGCCGATTGATCGCCCGCCACACCTGGAATGATCCGCGAAGCGCCGCGTAAGCAGAGCTCTCCGCCTCATCGGGAAGGATCTCCCGCAGCCTGTTCGGTCCGGACCATTCGGTATAGTCGTTATGGGCCTGGAGGAACCGGAGTACGGATAAGTTTTTCCCCTCCGCTCCGCCTCGTCGCCCGAGCGCAGGGCATGGTCGAAGATTCACCACGCGCGAAGCTCCCGACTCGCGCCGGATCAGTTGCTCGATCTCCGGGTAGTACACGGACTTCAACTGGTTCTCGTCGAAGAAATCGCTCACATTCGTCTTGTGTTCGACAAAAACCAGACCTTGATCGTCCAGCGAAAGGCGGTCGGCGAATTAAAACGGCTGGTTCCGCACCGTCATCTTCTTGCGCTCGACCGTTCCAGTCCTGCGCCCACGAATATTGCTCTGACTGAAGCGATTCATTGACCAGAGTTTCACCTGTGGGAACGGTGTAGGGATATTCTGCAGTGATCGCATCGACCATATGTGAAGCCCTTCCTATATTGTTGCAATTTTCATGCAGTACCGGCGGTAGTTTTTATCGATCTCGTCCATCTCTTCGCGCAAATAGTGACCGCAAGTCCCAAAGCCTCAACGCTGTAAAAATTACGCTGATTGAAATGCCCGGCTAATGAAGATATCCGCTGCCGCCGCCTTCGGCTTCCGCCAGCGCTAAGTTGTAGCGTACGCCATCGAGATGAGGATGGATTTCCAGTGCGCGGCGAAAACGCACTGCCGCCTCCCGGTACTCGCCAAGCGACATGTGGCAGAGTCCCTGCCCCGATGAGGCGCCGAAGTGATTCGGATTTCGCGCCAGAGTTTCTTGGCAGTCGGCGATGGAGCCAGCGAAATTTTTCTCATGAAACGCACCGTGGCGCGCTTGTTCCAGCCTTCCGCAAAGTCAGGAGCGATATCGATAACGCGCGTAAACTCGTTTTCCGCTTCTTCGAGCCTGTTCTGCTGCATCGCATCTACTCCCGCGCGAAAAATTCGATCTGCTTCGGAATTTCCCGAACGACACCAAGTTCGCCACAGCATCGCTTCAGCGGTCGCCGCCAGCGTGGGGTCGTCGCCTCTGAGCGCTTCGAGAAATTCTTCTTCAGTCTCGGGAAACATGCCCTGAAACACCTCTAACGGAATTCATGAGATAGCATACGACATAAACTACCATCTGCCAATCTTCAAAGTCTCTAATACCCATGATAACAAACGGATTAATCGCGTGCAGGCCCGCGCCGCCACCGCAAGTCGCTCTCTATGATTAGTCTTTGAGCAAACACTGAACGCAAAAAGGGCACTGCTATTTCGTAGCAAACAGCGGGCGTGAAAACGCTCGCCTTTTTCATAGGTCGTTAATGGCATAGGAATTGCCCCTTATAGTTTTCATAGGGCAGGCATCGACGCCTCCGGAACACAGCAAGGGCGCTGACCGGTTTTGGTACAGCGCCTTTTTTTGGTTGTTTTCAAGCCGAATGTTTGACGGAAAATAAGAAGGAGAAGTCGATTCTATGATCCGATTAAGAAGTTCGCATTTTCTCGATAGCGGTGCCGAACCGGAAACCGTCGCCGTGCGAAGATCTAGACAGTTCATTCTGGGACTCTTGCTGGGAATCAACATCTTGGTTTTCCGTTCGGCAGCTTTGGCAGCTTCTCCTTACGACACCTGGTTTTTCACGGCGGAAGAAGTCGAAGCGGCACATCAGTATCAGGAAAATTATGGTGAACGGATACGCAATCCACTACCGGCGCGAGACTGTATGTTCGGCCAGAACGAAATCACGGCGAAGTACAGCGGAACGCAATTTCTCGTCCCCTGCCGTTTCATTACGGAGGCCACCCGCCATCTGAAGGAAATGCTTGCGATCGGCGCCGCGAAGTATCTTTTTCCTCTCGATGCGGATCACGCTCATCTCGCGATTCCCATGGAATTGTGGGCAACCAAGTACAGCAAACTTCCTTCGGAACAAATATTGCCCGCGCTCTTGCGCGAACCCCAGCTCGTCGCTCTCTACCATACCGCCGAACACCTGGAAATCAGCGATCCCAAAACCGGATCAGTCAACGAAGCGGCCAAGGCATGGAAAGAAAAACGCAACGTGCTCGGCTTCTTTGATGGCCGTCCAATTCGAATTTTACCGCCGCATCCCGCGGGACACGGCGTCGGTATGCCCGCGGGGTACAATTCCTACGGAGGCTTTAACTTTCTAGCCAATCCTCGAGGAGAGTTATTTATCTTTCACAACAATAAAGTGATCACATTCGATGTGAGCTTGAGCTTGAAGATGAAGCCGACCGGCCCTCTTTCAACCGCCAGCTGATTCGCACCAGCCCTTGATGGAAGAATTTCCCGCCAATCAAACAAAGCAGCCTTGGAACTCGCTCAGTAAGAAAACAGTTGCCACCGCATTCTCGCTTCGTAACCAACGCTGTATGGAAACGATAGGCACCGCATAACAGGAGGAAATCATGCGTAAGCTGAACAAGATATTAGTACCCATCGATTTTTCTGAGGCGTCCGCAAGAGCGTTAAAATATGCTTTATCCTTGGCTGAGGAGACCCGGTCTGAGCTGGTGGCTTTGCATGTCATCGAAAAACCGACGACAGCGATTTCTTTATGTCTTCTGTAGCACTGCTTGAGGGCTCGCCTTTTCCGGTCAAAGAGTTTCCAGGAATTCCAGTGGACGTCTTATTGCAGGAAAGATCCCTCGACCTTTGGAATTTCATCGGGCGGACCGTTGGCAACCAGGTCAAGATAATCAAGAGAATAAAGATGGGCAGTTTGCTCAAGGCAATGACAGCGACGATTCAAGAAGAAGACATCGACCTTGTGGTTCTGGAGCTGCGCAAGCGGTCGTTTCCCAATCTGGTGGCTTTGAAACTCATCAAACTGATCCGGGCTCTACCCTGTCCCGTGCTTCTGGGTCCTCCGGTCGTCCACCCTCGTGATGACCCGCGAAAGCCACTGCTCTGGTTTCAACCCGCCTCCGGAGAGACCAGGGCGTGTAACTCTACTTTCACCGGGTAAGGCGGGAAATCCAGGACGAGGTTTTCGTCACCGCCTCATCCAGAGCTTGATCGTCAGACCGGCCTGAACTCTTGAGCAAGTGGAAGGAATGGTCACCACCATCGATGACAAAAGCTCGGCCTTCTCGCCGAGACGAGCGCAAAGCGGCTTGAGAAGTTTGAGATCGGCCAGAGCATCCCGGGACCCCTGCAGGAATAGCATCGGCAATTTGACGTCGAAAAGATGCTGCCCTCGATCTGCTGAAGTCCTTCCGGCGGCATGCAGCGGGAACCCAAAATAGATCAAGCCGCGGACACTCTCCAATGGTTCCTTCGCCGCAGCCAGCGATGTCATTCGTCCGCCCATGGATTTGCCGCCGGCAAACAGCGGCAAGCCTTCGCCATGTTTCTTCGCAGTGGCGACGGCCGCGCGAACGGTCGCGGTGAGAACCGCTTCGTTGTCCGGTCGTTTGATGCCCTTTTCCATGTAGGCAAATTGGTAACGAAAAGTTGCGATCGCGTGATCCGCCAATTTCTGCGCGGTCTCTTCCATGAACCTGTGCCGCATCCCTGCCCCGGCACCGTGAGCAAGCACAAGCAACCCTTGGGCGCCTTTCGGCAGGAATGAGCAGGCCGGATACTTTGCCAACCTTCTCCCCGGCAGAGAACTTGATTTCTTCCGCTTTGTGCATTCGTCAGAGTCCTTTCCTCAGAATTTCACTAGGCCAACGCTCTGAGCCGACTCACTCCAATCAGAGAGCAAAGTACCACAGTGTTCGGGCCTTTCTTCCTCCCGGCCTTGAACACTGAGCCTCGAACTTTGAACTCTAGCGCCTCTAGTCTTGCTATTCATGGCAGTGCGGGTTAGTGACCAAGGTGGTCAGCGGAAGCGGGAACGTGGATCCTCGCCGATTGAATCCGCTTTGTAATTTCCAAAACACATGACAGTTAAAAAATCCGAGTCCATCTGGACGCGCACGTTTCTGCTGCTATGCTCGGCGCAATTTCTCGGCTACGCGCAGCATGCCGTGCTTACACCCGTCTTGCCGCTGTATGTCACCCACCTGGGCGGTTCTGCCTTCATAGTCGGCCTTGTTCTTGCCACATTTGCCGCCACCAGCGTTGTCGTCCGGCCGTTGGTGGGCCATTGGGCTGATCGTTGGAACGAAGCAGGGGTCATGGTTTCAGGCTTGGTGTTTCAGGGCGTCAGCATTTTCTTTGCTTCATTCCGTTTGTCGGCGCAACGATGCTGGCCAATGGCCTGCGCGGAATCGGCTGGGCCGGGCTCAATACCGGCGGCTACTCACCCTGGCGCTCACCGCGCCGGAATCTCGCCGCGGCGAGGCTTCCGGTCTTTATAGCGGCGTTCAAAGTGCCTCCGCCATTTTGTTCCCCGCCCTCGCGCTCTGGCTGCTCCAAGTTTCGTTCGACGGTTTCGCCACCGTGTTCGTGGCCAGTGCAATATTCTCATTTGCCGGCGCCGCGCTCGGAGCGATCATGGCCCGTAGCGTTCCTCGAGCGGTTGCCCGCAATACGGAGCCGGAGGCGACTCGTCATTGGTGGCGCGAGATTTTCCACTTTATCGAACGCGACATCTTGTTGCCGTCGATCATTCTCTTTTGGTTGAACATCTCGCTCCCTTCGATCACCAATTTCAGTGTCCTCTATGCCCGAGATCTCGGCATCGTGAACTTTGGTACATTCTTTATCGCCCTAGGTGTCAGTAGTTTACTCGGCCGTCCCTCTCCTTGGCCGCCTATCCGACAAGTTCGGACGAGACCGATCGATCGCAGCGGGTTTTGTTTTACAACTGGTCGCTTTGCTATTGATCAGCACCGTTGCCAATCTCTTTGGCATGATTGTCGCCGGCATACTCTACATGATGGGCAATGCGCTCGGCAGTTCCACGACTCTTGCGCTCGCGGTTGAAAGAGCCGACCCACGCCGGCGCGGCAAAGCGATGGCAACCTTTTCAGTCGCGTACCCTTTGAGCTATGGAGTGGGATCGTTTATCACGGGCAGCGCTGTAGAGCTTGCCGGTTACACCGGTATGTTTCTGGTATTGACCGCCGTACAGGCGCTGGGACTTGCTTTTGCTTTGATCAAGGCAGCAGACCTGAGATCTCAGGCGAAGTAGCGAATACCTGGTCCGGATTATTCATGAGTCCAGCGCTCACGGCGAAGAACTGGACGATCTTGAAATAAGCGATCCGGCACTGCGCCCTCTTGTTGAACGAATTCTGATGCGCTAAGCGTGATCGTGCCCTACAGCGGCAATGACAAAGGAGGTCGCGCCGATGAAAACCCGTCTTTTTCTATCAGTTTCTTAATTTGGTTCACGGCCTTGTTAGCGGTCGCCAAGCCGGTTCTCGCGAAGAGCTACATCGCTTACATTTCCGATTCTACGAGCTCCTCGGTGATCTACTGGCTGGCTAAAGAGGCCGGCATCTTCAAAAACACGGGCTGGATCTGGATACGATCTTTATCAACGGCAGCGTTCGCGGCATTCAAAGTCTGATCGCCGGTGACCTCGGCTACAGTGGTGCAGTAGGAACGGCTGTCATCAACGCCAACCTTTCAGGCGGGGAGATCGCCATCATTCAGAGCCAGATGAATACCCTCCCCTACTTCATCATCGGCAATGCAAACATCAAGTCGCCCGAAGGCTTGAAGGGGCGGGCGGCGGCGGTGCATATCCCCGGCACCTCGGCAGATTTTGCCATGAGATTGGCGCTGCTGAAAGTCGGTATTCCATACAAAGATATCAAAGCGGTTACGGTCGGCGGTGCTCCGGCTCGCCTCGCGGCCGTGACCAGCGGACAGACGGATTTCACAGTGGTAACGGACGGCGAAAGACTCCAGGGTGAGAAAATGGGACTCAAGGTGATCATCGATATGGCTAAGTTGAACGTTCCCTTTCAGTTCAACTGCAGCGTCACTACTCGGAAGAAAATCCGCGAGAACCCCGATGAAGTGCGACGGGTGGTTTGGTCCATGGCGAGAGTCGATCCACTACTACAAGACCCACAAAGAAGAATCTATTAGAGTAGCGCAAAAGTATACCCGCAGGGCTGAACCGTGAAGTTCTCGAAGGCGCCTATGCTGCAAATACCTCGCTTCTCGTTGAAGACACCTACCCTACCCTGGAGGGCTGAAGGCTACACTAGAAGTCCAGGCGCTCACGGATGCCAGAGCAGCCAAAGCCAAAGTGGACGACTTTGTCGAGCTTCGCTTTGTCGACGAAATGAGAAAAGCGGTTTCGTGGACAAACTCTACGGGAGACGCTGATATTCTTCGCGCCAATGACCGATGCATCGTCTACAAAAACATCCATGGAGGTTGGTTTGTCCGTATGTTGAATGTCTTGATGAAAGCCCTCTATCGATCGCTTCCGCTTCTCATTACCTTAAGCCTGATAACTTTCACCGCCTATGCGGCGGCCGATCTTTCGCCGCTCGGTTTGTGGAAAACCATTGACGATACTACGGGAGAGCCCCGTGGGTTGGTGCGCATTCGAGAAGTAAACGGGCAGTACGAAGGCAGAATTGAAAAAATTTTCCCAAACCAGGGACGAGCCACAATCCCAAATGTGATAAATGCGCGGGTGTCCGGCACGATCAGCCAGTGATCGGCATGATTATTTTGTGGGATTTGACGAAACAAGGAGACGAATATCAAGGCGGACAAATTCTGGATCCGGAGAATGGCAAGACCTACCGCGCCCGCATGAAGCTGATCGACAATGGCCAAAAACTCGATGTCCGCGGATTTATCGGTTTCTCTCTATTCGGCCGAAGCCAGATCTGGATACGCGCAGAGTGAGCAGTCCTCGGATCAAGACAGGATGGATATTGGGCGTAGACCTGTGCTGCAGCACGAGAACCCGATGATTACGCCCCATGAGGCAATCGCGGATGTTGCAGCGGTGGCCGCCCACTATGACGACCTCGATCTTTTTACCGAACGATCTGGGGCACTCACGTCCATCATGGTTATTGGAAAACCGGCAAGGAAAATCGGGAAGAGGCGGTTCTTAACTTGACCCGCCTGGTCGCGGAACGGGCCCGGGTCCAGGCCCGGCGATCGAGTCTGCGACATGGGCTGCGGTTACGGCGCAACCGCGATGGTTCTCGCCCGAGATTACAAAGCGAAAGTAACCGCCCGGACGGTTTCACAGAGACAATATGATTTCGCCAGATCCAGGAACTCCGGTCCGGTGGATCTCGATTTCTTCCTCCGTGACGCCCTCGATAATCAGTTAGAGGCGGAATCCTTCGATCGTATAATCTCTATCGAAAGCTCCGAGCATATGAAGGACAAGCTCGCCTTTTTCACCGAGGTCAATAGGCTGCTGCGGCGGGCGGCCGCTTTGTCGTGAGCCGCCTGGTTAACCCGTGAACAGCCCGCTCTCTGGGAATCGAAATATCTGCTGGAGCCGATCTGTGTCGAAGGCCGCTTGCCCAGTATCGCTTCGGCTCCAGAGTATCAAGACATGCTCTCACGCGCTGGGCTTCGCGAGATCATCTTCCAAGACCTGACGCGGCACGTCCAGAAAATCCTGGACTATTTGCGCGGCTCGCTTCATAGGCAAAACCATCACTGAGCCATCGCTGCGTAGCCGGCTTTTAGATCCGAATTTTTCAAACCGGGTTTTCGCCAAAGCTGTCTTTCGCATATGGTTGGCCTACAAGACCGGCAGCATGCGTTACGGCCTTTTTCACCGCACGGAAATAGTTGAACGATCCCGGCTAGTCCGATGTGGATATTTCCTTCTCCTTAGGATAAGAACGGTCATCTGTGGCAACCCACGGCTTCGAAGACGTGACAAGAGATAAGGCCTCTCGAGCAAAGGAGCGGTTTGTATGAAATTCGGCATTTTCGTATTCGGTGACAATCCTCCCGAGATCGGCCGATCCAACCAGAAGTATTACGAGGAAGTTTTGACCATGGCTGAATGGGCCGAGGAACTGGGATTCGATTCTTTCTGGCTCGGCGAGCATCACTTTTACTGGTACGGCACCTGTGTCTCACCGCCAATGATCATTGCAGCGCTCGCGCAGCGTACCAAGAAAATCCGGCTGGGACCGGCGATAAGCGTTTTGCCGTTTCACCATCCGCTTATTGTGGCTGAGGAATATGCCCTGGCGGACAACCTCTGCGGCGGGCGGCTGAATTTTGCTGTCGGCAGTGGCTTTTCCCGCTCGAATACAAGACTTTCGGGATGTCGATGGAGGAAGCGAGAGAAAGGTACTGGGAGGGTTTTGACGTCATCCTGAACGCATGGCGACAGAACGAGTTTTCCCACCAGGGGAAATTTTACCAGATCGAGAACTTCTCTTTATGGATGAAACCCTTGCAGAAGCCCATGCCGCCCACCTGGGTCGCCGCGTCAAGCGACGAGACTTTGATTAAGGCCGGGGAAATGGGACTCTCCATCATGGGGATTCCCTTGCGCGATCAAGCAATATATTCGAGGTCAAGGAAAAAATGACCTTTTAAGGAATCTTACTTTCGTGCCGGCCATAAGGAAAATCCGGATATTATTGTTGCGCTGCACGTTTGCCTGCAACGGAGCGAGGAAGATGCGGTTAAGTTATCCCGGCCGCACTTTGCCCGTGTCGCTGACTATCTAAAAACGTCTCGGCGTCCGGGAGCTAAGGTTCCTGATTTGGACAACATGAAAAACGAAAAACTCGCCGTCTTCACCGCTCCTGAGGATGCAGTCGCCATTCTAAAGGACTACGAAAGATCGGCGTCACCCACGTGATCTCTATGGTCAACTTTCGGCGGCCTCCCCATGCCCGACGTGCGCAGAACCTTGGAACTGATGTCAAAAGAAGTCTTCCCGAAGTTTCAGTGAGGAAACAACCGTTAACTGAAGGCGCTGTGCGCCGTTAGAGCTGCAAAGGTTTGACTGAAAGCGTAACCGACTTCATTCCTAAATCGTTGGGCGAAAGGCATCTCCCGCGCTCGTTTCCATGACTACATGCAAGAGCAGTCTCCGGCCAGATCACCTTCTGTCCCACGCCATTTCTCGAGGCCGCTGATAGACAACGCTGCGTAGCCGCCAGCTTCGTACCGTCTTGAACTCCGTAACCGTGCCGCAGATACCACCAATCTATTGAGATTCTCCAACGTGAACACCTTCCGCGCGTGGCCAGCAACAGGTTTCTTCATGTCTTCTCGACGAACCAGAATCCTCTGACCTGCGATACAAGCAGATGACCTCGAACCGCCGGTGACTCATTTGAACTACGGCCCGCATGCTAAGCGAGCCAAGGTGCTGCACTCTCGTTATCTTGTCGCGGGCTGTACCGTCGTCTTCAGTAAGCTTCGCTTCAATGACAATCCTGCGGGTTGAACTCGTCCGGCACGATGAAGTCCGGCGTCTGATCAAACCCGATAACGCGCTCAGCTCGCTTGGTCTTACGGAAGCTGACGCGCGCATCGGACAACCAGCCTCAATTGCAGCCTCCCACTACATCGCGAACCAATTCTGAAACGCTGTGCGGTGGCGGTGGAACGGTCTGTCAGAAAGCGCTCGTAGAGAACCATCGCGCGTGATACGGCACAACGAGATTTGCCACTGGCTAGATGCTTGTGAGACCATCCGGTGGTATCGCCCTTGTCCAGACGATTGGTACGCACGCCGGGCGTTTGCGGCGCGCCTTTGATTCAAAGAGCTGGCGGGCTGGATTATCGAGAAGGGATAAAGCACCAGATGTTACGTCCATTCATTGCTCAGCAGATCGAAGAAGTCTTCAGCTCCATGACTTCAAGCTGCCGCAAGTCTGAAGTATCACCCACCTTGCGCATCAGTCTTGGAATGTCGAGACGCACGGATTCGAAGATATTTCCCTGGGTTGTCGAGAATCACAATCTGTATTGCTCCGTAGCCTTCGTCGAACCGCTTGCCGAAATGGATCCGATACGAGCGTGTCAGCTAACAAGTCCTTAGCTTTAAACTCTTGAAACCGTGGCGGCCAGTTGATTTCACCTCCACTCGCCGCGTCCGCCCGGTTGAATCAAATAATTGCACATCCGACAACGAGCCGCCAAAGGTTCCTTTCCAGTCAGTACCGTAAAGTTTTTCCGAGCTGCGGCTATGACGACAGGCTTCCGCGAGGATGGCTGGGATCTGGGATACTTGATGCTAGCGAGCTGCTGGTATTCGGTTTTTTATATCACGATGTGAGGCAAAAACATCGACAAGGGCTCGATCGATTTCAATAATCTCTCTGGGCTCAGAGGCTTGCGCAATCAGAAGTCCCCTTCGGCATATACAACAGAAAGCCCCATTCACGACTTAGCCCGCTCCAACCGGACCTCCATTACGCCGGGGCAACTCTGATGGTCTCATATGTGAGAGCTTTCGCGAGTCTTCCAATTACTGCAGGAAGTAGGGAGATTTTTGCCTCACGCTCGATCAGACTAATGTAAGTACGGTGGACTTCGGCATCGAATGCTAGTGTTTGTTGCGATTTCTGCAGTGATTCTCTGGCCTTCTTAATCTCGCAGCCATGTGCCCGCTCTACCGTCATCTTCACAGCTGACATCGTTCAGTCGCAGACGATAGTATGCGATTGACTGCAAAATCGTCCACAGACTATAGTATGCAACCGGGATGAAGATGATGGGGGTTTGAATTATGGTGCGGAATCAAATGGCTGGCTTTTAGAACCATGGAGGCCTTTCTTCTGGGATCGCTGGTTAGCAACAGGCGTTTATCTGAGCGATGCGGCGACCCGCCTTGCTTCCGTCCGGCCATAAGGTGGATGAAGAGATTTACGTTTCGCGGTTCGATTGATACCAAACGTTGAAATAAAAGATTTTAAGGTTTGTTGGATACGCTTTCCGGATAGATCCGGGGACACATACGAGACATTCTGTGCGCAGGGAAGGCTATTGGCAGTTTTATTTGGGCGATGCTGCCTCTCCAGTAGCCTCGGATCAACGTTTTCGGAATGCGTCATGCGTTCGTTACAGAAGCTCGCGTTCGGCCGAAGTGTGCTTCGCGACTATCTAACGGTATATTGAACGACTTAATCGTTTGGAGAACAGCGAATGACGCTGGCAGGATCAGGATCGTAGCGCAGGCGCCGAAAAGAATTTCCGAACCAAACGCGACACTCAGTCACAGTAAAACTGCACAAGATATCCGCTAGGGTCATAGAGTTAGGTCTTTAATCTTCACGCTATTGGACTGAGAGGGACCAGAGGTCGCGGCATTCTTGGGGTCTTGTATTTCGACAGCTATTATTCCGATTCAGCACCCGCTACTCTTTTGCACCAGGATTGCTAGAAAGCCGCGGGCGTCAGATGCGTCCTTAGTGGACCAGCGGGTCAGCGCCAGAGAGTCCGGGGGCGCGGATAGAATCAATTCGGCGGAGAGAGCCGTTACTCCGTTGCCGAGCGAATAATGTTGACGCCCGGAGTGGACACAAGATGAACCGCGCGAGAGATTTAAATCTCGCATGCATTGCTGGAGGAGTCCCGGCATCCCTGAGCTGTCGGAGCGAGTGCAGTTTGATTTCAAAGTGGATTTTCTTAGTTCCGAGATCAACTAGAAGATCGATTTCATGACCCTGCGAAGTGCGCCAGAAGTATGGCGCTGACTGCCGGGTGCGCTGCCTGTTGGAAAACCGAAATCAACTGGTCAATGATAAAGGCTTTCAGCTCATCCCGCGGGCGGGATGGGTATCCAACATAGAAGCGGAATGAATGCCGAGAAAAAAGTGCAACAGGCCGGTGTCCCGAAAGTATAACTTGGGGCTTTTCACCAGCCTCTTGCCGATGTTGGCAAAATAAGGTGGCAGTTTTCGAATCAGGAAAGTCTGGTCCAGGATATCGACGTATCGATTCACGGTGTGGTAGCTCACCCCCAGAGAGGCTGCCAATTGAGAGGGCATTCCACACTCCGCCGTTACAATGGGCCAGCATCGCCCAAAGTTTGCGCATCTGCGGGGCGGAAACGTCTGCATACCTAGAGCTGGTAGGTCGCGCGTTCGATAAAGGATCGAGTGTACGATTCCAACCAGTCAAGTCGGTGCGCGATCATCTCGTTCCAAGAACGCTTCGGGAAAACCACCGCGAAACCATAGCGGTCTTGAGATCTCGCGCCTGCGGGTGGCTTTTGACCTCGCTCCAACGAAACGGAGGCAAGTCCAAGAATGCGGTGCGACCGGCAAGTGATTCCGGAGATATGACTTACAAGCGAGGGAGAGGCCGACCCCAGAAGTACGAAGCGACTCCTTTGAGCGCGCGGCGGTGGTCACTGACGCCGCCGCAAAACTGGGAAAAGTTCGGGAACACGTTGAGCTTCGTCGAAGACAACCCTACCGTCCAATTGGCTCAAACGCGCCTCTGGGTCCGCCGCGAGCGGGACGTTGTCGGAGGGTCGTTCCAAATCCAGATACGTCCAGGCCGGTAGCGCGGCACGAATAAATGCTCGTCTTCCCGCACTGCCGCGGCCCCAACACGGTAACGCATGGAAAACGACGCAGCAGGCGGCGTAGAAGGGGTCCATAGTGTCGTTCGATCATCTGTGCATTATAGAAGTCAGACTTCTAATTTGCAAAGCGGGCCAGGATAATTGTAAGTTTTTCGGTTCCTGCACTATTACTCCGGGCCCGAAAATCGGAAATCCGGGTCTGGTGTACGACAAGCGACTCCGATCGGTTTCACCACAATCCGCTTTACGCTATAAGTCAATCTATGACTGAAGTTCGTTTCGTCGACACGACCTTGCGCGACGGCCAGCAGAGCCTGTGGGCCTATAACATGCGCACCGGGATGATGGTGCCGATCGTCGAGTTGATGGATCAGGCGGGCTTCGAGGCCATCGAGCTTGGCGGTCCGGTGGAGTTGCCGAAGTGCATCAAGGAGCTGCGCGAAGATCCCTGGGAGCGCTATCGTCTGGTCATCCCGAAATTCAAGAAGACGCCGTTGCGATTGATCCACGGCACCCGTAGTGGATTTGCGATCTATCCCCAGGCTCTTCATCAGCTCTACGACACCTGCATGGCCAACGCCGGCGTCAGCGAGGTGCGCATCTCCGACTCATGGAACGATCCCACGGACTGGGCATGGCGCGTTACACAAGCGAAGAATGCCGGTCTCAAACCGATCATCAATCTCATTTACACCCTGTCGCCGCGTCACACCGATGAATATTTCGCTGCCAAGATTCGGCAGGCATTTACCCTAGATGTCTACCGCGTTATCCTCAAAGACCCCGGCGGCATCCTAACTCCCGAGCGGACCAAGACTCTAGTGCCAACGGTGCTTAACGCAGCTGGCGCCAAGACCGTCGAACTGCACACGCACTGCACCACGGGACTCGGCACCCTCTGTTGCTTGGAAGCGATCAAAGCGGGCATGACGCATATCAACACTGCAATTCCGCCACTCGCCGACGGTTCATCCAATCCGTCGCTATTTAATGTCGCCATGAACGCGCGCTCGCTAGGTTTTAAGATCATGATCAATGAAAAGCCACTCCGCGCCGTGGCCGATCACTTCACGGCCTGCGCAAAGCGGGACAATTTGCCGATAGGCAAACCTCCTGAATACGATTACGCCCAGTATGTGCACCAGATTCCCGGCGGCATGATTTCCAACCTGCGCCATCAGCTCCGGCTGGTCGGCATGGAGAACAAGCTTGACCAAACCCTGGAGGAAGCAGCACAGGTGCGCGCCGAGTTCGGCTACCCGATCATGGTCACGCCGCTGTCGCAATTCGTCGGCAGCCAAGCGGCTATCAACGTCATCATCGGCGAACGCTACAAGCAGGTCACCGATCAGACCATCGAATACGCCATGGGTATTTGGGGGAAGGAAGGCGCGGAATTCATGGACCGCAACGTGAAAGAAAAGATTCTAAACCGCCCGCGCGCCAAGGAGATTGCGGCACGGCCACACCCGACCGATTCGCTCGAAGACCTGCGCCGCAAGTACGGCGGTACTGGAGTGAGCGACGAAGATGTGCTGCTGCGCTTTTTCTCCAGCAAGGAAGACGTCGAGCGCATGCGCGCCGCCGGCCCGGCGCGCGCCTATCCGAGCTTGCGCAATCCGATCCTCAACTTGGTGGAGACTCTCAGCAAGAAAAGCGATCGGCACAGAGTCTTTATCCAGAGCCGGAATTTCTCGTTACGCATGGAAAGATGGCGAGAGGTTTGAGCTACGCCGAAGGACTCTGAGTGAATTTTCAGCAACCCGCTAGTGACGCGATAGTTATGAAGCTAGTCCTGGAAGTTCCGGAGAAAATTTATAATGGAAGTCGGAAAAGGTGTCAGAAACCCATTCTGAGGCTCGATGAGTCGTAGGGGCTTGAATGTTCTTACAGGACACTGGAATTTTGCCCCCAGCTAACCCGCCCAAATCGGAAAATTGGTCATTTGGACGTCTTCCGCACTCAAACGGCTCTATCCCTAGCGTCACAGCGCGGTGATCATTGACACGGACTGGTCATCTGTGGCAATAGTGCGATCGTAAAATTTCCGTAATAGTTGGGGCTGGACGCTCCACCCCCGGCCCCACAATGGGGGCAAATGGGCAACGGGACGCGGCTTCTATTTGATCCCTTCGTCCTCGACACGCCGAACCGATCCCTCCTGCGAGGCATGGAAAAGATTGTCCTCAGACCTAAGACCTTCGCCGTGCTCCGGTTTTCCTATCCGAAATCCCCGTCGTTTGGTGATGAAGACCGAGATCAGACGACCCTAATACCCGATCCCGGCTCGATGTCTCTAACCAGCTCACTGTCAATCGAATGTCGTCGAATGTCAAGACAACAACAACTTCTCGAAGCATTAGTTCAGGACTTAAGGTAAAGCAGGGATGACAGCCACGTCTTTCCTCCATTGGGCCGAGCTACTGGCAAAGCCGGCGGCGATGGCCGTCAGCCTACTATGTCGTAGGTAGACTTGGACTCTTATTGGCCATCCCCCGGGCTATGCCACGGCTGTGTGGCCAGCATCCGGCATTGCTTTAGCTGGTACTCTACTGTTCGGATATCGAGTCTGGCCGGGCATTTTGCTCGGGTCGTTTTTAATTAATCTACGGACTTCTCTCGATACCACAAGCACCGCGTCGATTCTAAATACCACGGCGCTAGCGGCCAGTATCGGCATGGGAGCTGCGCTACAGGCCATTGTCGGGGCTTTCCTGATACGCCGCTTTACGCAATATCCGACCGCGTTTGTCGAGGCGCGCGATATCATCAAATTTCTGCTTCTGGGCGGCCCGGTAAGCTGCCTCGTGAACGCCACATGGGGTGTGACGAGTCTGCTGTTGGGCGGTGTTATCCAGCCGGTCGACTACCTGTTCCACTGGTGGACCTGGTGGGTGGGCGATGCTATTGGAGTCATTACCTTTACTCCGCTGATTCTGATCTGGGCAGCCAAACGCCCGCGGTATTCTCACAGCAGGCAGACAAGTCTCCCTGCCGCTGTGTCTGGCATTCACACTGGTTGTCATATTTTTATTTACACAAACGCGTGGGAACAAGATCGAATTAAGCTGGAATTCAACCGTCGCACGGACCAGCTGGCCCAACAGCTAGAAGAGAACTTTGATAACTATATCGCTGTCCTCCATTCCGTAGAGAATCTTTATGCGAGCTCGGTTCCGATTAACCGCCAACAGTTCAAAACTTTCGTCTCGCGCTGGTTCTCGCGCCATCCAGGGATTCGTGCAGTCTCGTGGAGTCCCAGGATACTCGACTCGGAGCGGGCAAACTACGAGCAGGCCGCCCGGGAAGATGGCCTCAGTAACTTCCAGATCACGGAACAGAGCCCACAGGGGCAGTTGGTTCGGGCAGCGCGGCGCGCCGAATATATCCCCGCCTATTATTCAGAATCGGTCAGAGGGAATGGAAGAGCTTTGGGTTTTGACGCGGCGTCTGATCCCACCAGACGCGAAGCGCTAAATCGGGCGCGAGATACGGGGGAGCCAACAGCCACTGATCCGCTCACACTGATACAGGATATTGAACGCGAAGGAGGTTTTGTAGTTTTCCTACCCATCTACAGACCCGGACGCCCTCAGAATAGCCTGCAAGAGCGACGTCTCAATCTGCAAGGTTACGTGAGCGGGGCGTTTCGGATTCGCGATATGATGAATACCGCACTCAAAGGTGCGAAGATGGAGGACATCGAAATTCGTCTCTACGACGCCAGAGGCGGAGAAAAAACGTCTGCTCTATGAGCATCGCTCAAAGGAGCGCGAGTCACAGGATCTGCCGGTTGAAGCGAACGAAGGCATTCAGCCGGCGCCGCTCCAGAGAGTCGTTCCATTCGAGATAGCCGGCCGCCAGTGGATAGTTCAGTTCGCTCCAACCAAAGAGTATCTGATCGCTCAACGAGGGTGGCAGGCGTGGAGTGTCCTCGCGGGAGGGCTCTTTTTACCGGCCTATTGGGCGGCTTCCTCCTTATACTCACCGGCGGCACGGCCAAACTCCAGGCCATTAACACGGATTTAGAAAAGGAAATTACCGAAGCGCAAGCGGGCGGAGGACGCGGTCACTCAATTGGCCGCTATCGTAGAGTCTTCAGATGACGCGATCGTTGGTACAACATTGGAAGGAGTCATTACAAGCTGGAACAAGGGCGCAGAAATCGTCTATGGTTATTCCGCTGAAGAGGTCACGGGCCGTTCCGTCTCTATTCTGTATCCGCCAGACCGTCTCGATGAGTTGCAGCGATTGCGTGGAAAGCTCAAACAGGGAGAACCGGTTGCTCAGTACGAGACTATTCGGGTGCGGAAGGGCGGCGCTCAGGTTCATGTTTCTCTAACGTTATCGCCAATAAAGGATGCCACGGGCAAAATTACGGCTGTTGCAACGATTGCCCGCGATATCACCGAGCGCAAACGAGCGGAATCTGAGCTGCAGCGGCTTCAACAACTGGCGGCCACTGCGTGAACGTACCCGCCTCGCCCGTGACCTTCACGATAACGTGCTCCAGTCTCTCGCCGTCGCCGGCCTAAACCTCGAGGCCGCAATCCAAGGCCTAAAAGTGGATCCTAAAGTGGCTAGGGAGCAACTGCGCGGGGTTCAGGATCTTATCGTTCGGGAACAGCAGGAGCTCCGCTCCTTTATTGACGAGTTGAAGCTCGCCACGCTCGTCCCGGGCGAAATGGACTTCAAATTCGGCTACCTCCTCCAACAGCTGGCCAAGACGGTTGAGCAGCAATGGCACCTGCGCGTGGAGCTAAAGATGGATGGCCTTGACGGGCAGGTACCCGCCGTACTGGCGCGCGAAATCTATCAGATCATCCGCGAGGGGCTGGTCAACGCTGCCCGCCATTCTCACGCCTCGGTAGTTGAGGTGGATCTCAAAGCCGACGATCACAATGCGCGCGTAACCGTTTCCGACAACGGCTGCGGCTTTCCCTTCCGCGGTCACTATGATGACGCCGCGCTTACCTCTACGGGGCTCGGTCCCGCCGTAATTAAAAGCCGGGTCGCTTCTCTCGGCGGGACTCTAAACATCGACTCCTCCGAATCTGGAGCGCGGCTTGAAGTGACCTTGCCGCTTTCATCGCCTCGAGCCTGAGATGCCGATCACCTTGGTTATCGCAGACGATCATCCATTAATCCTCGACGCGATGGAGAATCTGTTCCGCCTGGAAAAGGATCTTAAGGTCGTCGCGCGCTGCCTCGATGGCGACGAGGCCCTCAAGGCGGTACGCCGGCACCAACCGGACATTTTGGTGCTCGACATTCAGATGCCGGCAAAAGACGGCCTTGGTGGTGCTCCGGGAGATGAGAAAAGAGAACACTGCCGACGCGAGTCGTGGTTCTCACGGCTACGCTCGACGAAGAAGGACTGACCGAGGCGGTCCGTCTCGGCGTGCGCGGCCTCGTGCTCAAGGAGTTGGCGCCGAAGCTTCTCGTGCAGTGCATCCGGAAAGTGCACGCGGGCGCACTGTGGCTGGAGAAGCGCTTGGTGAGCAGCGCGCTGGAAAAACTGCTCCAGCGCGAGACCGCAAGAAACGAGGCCGCTCAGGTGCTGTCGCCCAGAGAAATCGAAATTATCAAACAGGTGGCGGCGGGGCTGCGCAATATGGAGATCGGCAAGAAACTCTTCATCAGCGAGGGAACGGTCAAGATCCATCTCCACAACATCTATCAGAAGCTCGGCGTCGATAGCCGCACAAAGCTCGCCCGCTACGCCCAGGAAAAGGGACTCGTGTAGAAGCGCCGGCCGAGCCAGCAGAGCTGGAGATCCATCACTCCAACACTCTATCACTCCTTGTCTCCGTGATCCTCCTTGTCTCCTGATCTCCTTGTCTCCTGATCTCCTTGTCTCCGTGTCCCCTGTCTCCCCCTATCTTTCGATATATATCGAACGGCATAGAAAAGAATGTATCTCCCGATCAATTGTTTTCACCCGGGATCCACTGGCATGGTACGCACTGTGGGAGGCAAGAAGGTTTTGAGGAGAACCGAAAGGGAGAACGCTATAAGCTCGCTCTACCTGTGCAATTGAACGATGTGGACCATTACCGGTAAGCAGCTGAACTGGAGTGTAAAGCGCCTCAACCGCGTACCAGGGACAAACAGAGAAGGAGGATTATGGCAGGACAAATCTTGGTTCCATTCAATTCGCATCTTCGGGTTGAGGACATCATCTCTGTTATTGAAGAGGCCGCCAAACCGGGGATGAGAGTCGTTTTCCTCGTTCGTTATCCCGTAGATCCCTGGGAATGGTTCCGGGATCACTGGGTGACAACAGAATCTTCGAGGGACGCCATGCTGGCGGGAAGGAAAATCATGGAGAGATACTCGCGGGAGGGGCAAAGGGCGTTGGCAGAAGAGATGGTTGCTCCATGGCGTCACGTTTTGCAAAAGATGGGAGTAAAGGCGACCGTGGATGTTTATACCGGCAGTTTGTCAAGCGTGGTGGAAACTTATAGTCGCGGGGACGGGATCTCTCTCGTAATGCGGGATCATCCGCGATATCAGCACACATCGGGAATTTTCTTTGGGGTGCCAAAGCTATGGACATATGCGACGTCAAGGCTAAAATGCTTGACGTTTAGCACGGATACCCACGGTATTGGTTTCGACTATGCTGAGACGCGCTGGGCGGAAATATTGACGGCAGAGTGCGGCTTTTTTCGGCGGAGCGCCTGACGTCTTTTTTGGTGACGCGATTGAGGAGCCAGAGATCGCTCTCGAGGTCGTCCAGCGATCATCAGCGCGTCGTGATCGGCCAATGGTCAATGGCACCTGCCCTTTGGGTCCACGCGAAAAGGAGGCTTGATGGGAAATCGGTGGTTCGGCCTGCTATTGTGACGTTATATCTCGTAGGAATTGGTGTTCGCGACTTTGGCGAACGCATCTGGATTCGACGAATCCCGGAGCGTTCTCTTGAAGCAGTTTGAGGACAGGAGCAAACTCACGGCGGCTTATGGCGATCGAGCGCGGAACAACTGTTGAGCAAGGGGAATCCGTAACGATCTTTAAATTGACTAGTCGTATTGGGGGATGAATTTCTTCCCAGCGGGAATTTTTCTTGAACGATTTGAGTCTTATTGTAACAAAGGCCCGGGAGTTAGATATGGCAAAGCGAATTGTGACCTGCTAAAGAGGCATTCCCTAAATCGAGGAAATCCTTCCTGTCCTAGAAGATTACCGACCTGGGATGAAGGCTATTCTCCTTATTCATTATCCAGTCGAATCATGGTCGTACCTTAACCACGGAGTCGCCAACAAAGCCATGTTGGCAGGAAGAGAAATCTTGCATCGGTCCTCCGGGACTTGCAGAGGATTGGCTGAGCGGAAGATCGCGCCGGCCCGAGAGAGTCTGTAGCATGCAAGTAGAAGTCGCTGCGCACGTGTATACGGGGAGATTAAAAAGGTTCTGGCAGCTTACAAAGATGAGGACGAAACGTATCTGACTAAGTACTTCCGCTAACAAGGAACCGGCTGTGGAGAACGGATCGTGTGCGCATCCCAGTGCTGCCTTTCTTAAACAACCGGGTTTTTCGCCCGTTATGCTGCAGCTTGTCTAAAGACTGTTTAAAGTATCGGGGCATCGTTCCTTAAACTCGGTTCTCCGCATGCGAGCCGTATTACCGACTGAGTGAAACCGGATTGGGGGTCACCTCTGACGCCTATTTGGCTAGAGAGAACCAGACGCAGCGTTCGTGGTCGACTCTGGGCTGTCTCCGCTTTTTCCAACTTGGCTGGCGATGCGGAAGGCGCGTTAGTATCTCGCAAACCCGAGCGACGATCGCCAAGGGTAAATACGTGGCCAGGGCACACGTGGTATCTTAATAAGATTTGTCCTCTTTCTCTTCTCTGCCAGCGAAAACTCTCGCAGCGCGGTTGATCATTAGGTTTTCATAGGTGTCTTTTTCCGCCTGATGATTCCCACATCGCGAGCGGCTGCGACCGTGCAAGGTGTTGTGCAAGGTGGTCATTACACCACGTGCGCGCCGACTCGATAACGGTCGAGCAAGGCATCGTTGGTCAGAAACGTAAGCGGCTCGACAAGGCTCTGCGCAATCAACAGACGGTCGAACGGATCTCGATGAATCGGTGGAAGCCTTGTCACTCCCGCCGCGTGCACTGCAGTTATCGGCAGCTCGAGAAGGCCCATCTCGGGCAAAGTGGCCAGCAACTGCGCGAGATCGATCCGAAAATCTTTGCGTCGGAGCGAGCTCTTGATCGCGATTTCCCAAATGCTCGCCGCGCTGTAATACACCTCGTTGTCGTCGTGTTCCAAAAGCTCACGCGCTTCACGCGGCAACCGCTCGCTGCTCGCTGCCGCCCAGAGCAGCAAGTGGGTGTCGAGCAAAAGCCTCACCGCTTCCGGCCTTCGAAAGCGCGAATAACGGAATCGGGCAACGGTGCGTTAAAGTCGTCCGGAATCTTGAACTTGCCATCAAGCAGTCCAAGACGGCGATGGCCGCGAGATGCGGTCAATGGAACAAGCTTGGCGGCAGGCTTGCCGGCGCGCGCGATGACGATCTCCTCGCCCGCCTCGGCCCGCTCGACGAGCTTCGACAAACTCGGTCTTCGCTTGATGAATGTTCACCTGTTTCATCGCCAGACCCATATCGGATAGTTAGCTGTTCTGGACACGACGACGCACGGACGCGTCTTGGGGACCTCTGCTCCACGAGCAGGGTCACGGCTCACCTACACTAGGGAACCTCTCACCACGAAGGCCAGCCTTCCTTATCCATGAGGCAAATTCGCGGCTAAGTACGGCGCGATTCTTCCGCGCGCAACGATACCCGCGACCAATCGCGTCTTCAGTTCTTTCCGAGTATGGTTGGCAACCCAGTCTGCCAAGCAACTGTTCAACAAGCCACTCAACGTTGTTTCAGGGGAGAGTTTTTTTGTTTTCCCGACAAGATCGTCCTTGAGTACTACCGTTGTTCTCATACTTTCCTCCCGGCATAACAATGTCGGTAAGCGTCATACAATTTGTGTCCTTTCTCGCGATTCACGCGCCCACCTACAATCACGATCCAGGTTGACGTGTGAATAGTCCGCGCCAATAGAGCCGGCGGTTTGAATCAAAATATTTTAGTCATTGAAATAGATTTCTTTGAACCTTGCGATAAGAAGATAAAGATTCCAGGCACAAGCAACCAAAGCGACCTTCAGAAAAAGGCATCCATGGCGCGCGTACCGTTGATCGACGAAAAAGAACATCCAGAACTGTCCGAGGCTCATCGCGCAAGATCAAAGGCGCGCAGGGGGGACGGCTGATCAACATCTATCGCTTGATGTTGCATAGCCCCGCGCTAGCAGATGCCTGGTTCCGACTTGAATCAGGCCGTGCGTTACGGGACTGAGATCGACGGCCAGTGCCGCGAGCTAGCGGTGATTCGCAGTAGCGATATTGAGATAATGTCGAGTACGTTGTTCGTGCCCATGGACCGGCCTATGCATTGAAGGCCTCACCCCGGCGCAAGTTGAAGCGCTGGTGGATTGGAGTCGTCGAATTTGTTTACCGACAAACAGCGTGCGCTTGCTCGCCTATACGTGGACGCGATCGACGCGCAGATATCGACGTACCGGATGCGGTATTTGCCGAAGTCCGTAAGCACTTCGGCGAACGGCAGACTGTTGAGTTAACAATGCTGATCGGAGCGTACAATATGCTCACACGGGTCCTGAAGGCACTCAAGGTCGATCGCCTTAGCGGCCGCTGAAGAAGCTCATCAGTAATGCCGCGGATTCAATGAGGATCGGAAGAGGATCGAAGATGGCGACTCATCGATCCTCCATTCTCAATCCTCGGTCTCGCGAACGCGCGCCTCGCCTCTGAGGTCTTTTGAGCAGCTTGAAAGCAGTTTTCAGCGCTCTATTAGAAATGGTTCAGTTCCGCGATCGTAGCAATCAATGGCCTCATCACCCGTCTCAAATTCGTCGTCGAGAACGACAGCTTCCTTCGCCTCATTCAAGTTGTGCTCGATCCAAGCGCCCCCGAAGAGCGTATCCGAGCGTTTGCCCATTTTTGTAAACATGATACGCCGGACTTCCAGGGTTGGTGCGATGCCATTCGCGCGCAGGCGCAAAATATTTACCCGAGCGACGTTCACCTTGCAGACAACCAAGCCGAGCTGCTGGCGCACGCTGCCGGCGCGAGCGTCATCGTACGTCGAAGAACTCACCGTCGGAGAGCAGGAACTACCCGACAGCGGGAAGCTCGCTTGAGTTGCGTGCAAAAATACGGCTTTCACCAACTTCGCAACGTTGATGGTCTCGCCTGTCGAGGACTGCAGGCGTTCAAGCGCACGACCATCCGCCGGCGTGCCAATGTTTCCACCGCGGAGCCAGCGGTTGACGTTGATGCTCGGGCTGGCGCGCGACAACTGAACCGGAACGCAAACCTCCATCAGCCTCGAGCAACAGCACACGCCGGCTATAGTCCGATATCGACCTACGACCGCTCGCATACGCCGGGCGGTAACCGGGCGCGCATCCCGGGAATGGGTGTAACACTCTTATCAACGTCAGTTGGGTATCTCGTCCGGCTTGGGCGAAATCGGCAGGAATTGGCGCTCCGCGCGCCAGCGTTGGGCATGCGCATCGTCACCATACCCAGCGCACTTCGGCTTGCCGACGCGACGTCGAACGGCAATATCAGGCGAGTTATCTCCCCTCGAGGAATTTGGCTTGCGACTTCCGGTTGCGTAAGCCTGCATTTACCACGCGGCCCGGCAACGGATTGAATTTCATAGGCGAGACGCGGCTCTCGGCTACCTCAAGCCCGGCGCCTTCTTGATTAACGTCTCTCAGCGCCTAATCTGGTTGACCGTGAAGCGTTGCGTCGCGCTCTTCGCTTCCGAGCCGTCTGGGCGGCTATGCAGACATCGATACCTTTTACGAAGAGCCTGGCGATCCCAGCGATCCCGCTGGCCAGTTTCCCAATGTGATCGTCGTCACCCCACCCGGCGGCTCGCCGCGCTGGAATTCTCTCGACGACATCGAGGAGCGAGTCGGCAGCCTCGGGCGTCTGTTCGCTAGATTAGAAGAACGACGCCCGCTGCTCCAAGCTTCCTCACGTACTCGCGCGGGCCCTGTCGTCGCTGAGTGAAACTATGGAAACCTCATGCGCTGTACCTTTGCCTTTGACGGTACGAATTTTCTCTCTCCACGCCCAATACGCTATCTTCGGCACCGCCTCTCGCACAACTTCGCGCCTGGAATCCAGGAGTTGTTACATTTGCATCCTTCCGTAAAACTTCCTGAAAGCGGCGAAACTTCGTTACCGACCGTCAGCACATCCTTGGCGGCACCGTCCGTCCGGTCCCCTGGTATCGACATTATTGCCGGGCCGCCGCGTCGGCTGTTGGGCGGTCTTCCACGTAGCTCCCGCCCCTCGCGGCTCAGCAGCCAATTGAAAAACAGCTTCGCGCCATTTCGGGTCGCGGGCGCCGCCCGCTGATGATGCCGACAATACCCGTTGCCGCCGCTTCCTGACGTAGGTACCTTCCGCCCCGAGCGTCACGGCAGATGACCCAGCGCCGGCAAATTTGCGGTCCAAAGTAACGCGTCGAAGTCCCGGTAACCCACGCCGAGTCGTCAGCGAATAGATTGCCCTTGGCCCGAGCATCGGCGATCTGCCGGGCGTTGCGGCCGACGAACATCTCTTGCTGCGCCAGTTTTCTGATGTACTCTTCGCCTTTTTGGGGTCAGAAATGCCCACATCGTGAGGCCGCCCGGCACGCGCGGATCAGGCCGTTTTCCCTTTCCCTTTGGAATCAAGCAGATCGTTGTAACGCCACGTCTTGGGGCTTGACCCAGCAATACGTAACTGAACGAAGTACAA
>ERZ1370068.6642-contig-5612_pt1 | contig 43484 bp, 51 predicted proteins | sample MGYA00561227_ERZ1370068 | MGnify/ENA primary metagenome ERZ1370068 (study PRJEB38410, sample SAMEA6850437) | metagenome | study: Metagenomic assessment of the ecological functions of the soil: analysis of the soil microbiota associated with the... | reverse complement strand
CCAGACTTCGTGCACGGAGATGAACAGCAGCAAGGCGGCCTTGCCCGGGACGTAGCATCCTGCTCGGCCGGCGATCCAGCTGGGAGTCGGGCGGCGCGATGTAATAGGTCGCGGGAAGATTCTTTCGTACGGTCCGGGTACGCGCACGCAGGCGAGGTTATAGCGCTCGTACGCGGGCGCCTCGGCCACGCTCGCCTGGTCGGCAGAAGGGATCGTCACGACGCGGTTTTCTGCGACAAAGGCGCCGAAGGCCGGCGAGTTGCGCCTGCGCTCCCGCGACAGCCGCACCCTGCGGCTTGTCGGCCTGCATTTTGGCGATGCACGATTCGTCGCTTTGCCCGGGCGCGTAGGCCGCGCATGTCGGCGCGAAGCGCCGCAAGATTGCTGCGAGATCGCGCTCGGCCGCGTCCTTCAACTGGGCCAGCGGGACATCGACGAGCTCGGTCCTGCGCAGCATCTCGCCGAATTTTCCGGCCCGAGCGCGAAGCGATCGGTGGCGGTCGCTTCCAGCGTGCCGAGCCAGGCATCGAGGCCGCGCATCGCCGCGATCGCGCCGGCGTTGGCTCGGCGCAAGTCCGCCTGAAGCTTCGCATCGGTCACCGCCGAGAAGATGCCCGGGACTTCCTCTTCGTGAAAGTCGCCAGCCCTCCGAACGCGCGATGCGTCCGATTTGCACGAATACGTGCGCGGCATTGGCGCACGGAGGTTCTGGCGAATCTGCGCCGCCGCCGCCGGAACCGCTTCGGCATACTGATGTACGCGCGCAGTCGGTCGGCGAGCGGCGCGTAATTCCGCGCGACATAGACGTTGGGATCGAGCCCGCCGCCGTAATAACTGGGGTCGTTGAAGGGCGACTGCGCCGACTCGAGCCAGAACAGCTCTCCATCGAGCCTCGCCACGACATGCGTCGCGCTCGAAGCGCCGAGTCCTCGTCAGAGCAGCCGTCGTCGAACTGTCAGTGCGCGCTCGCGCTGGGCATGCATGCGGCGGATTCTCGCTGTCGATGCCGGATCGGCTCCAGTCGGGAAGCCGCCCGTCGAATTCGTGCCTGCCGGCCCACACGGCGGTCGGCGGATTGGCGTTGAATTCCGACTCCAGCAGAGCGCGTCACATAGTCGTCCCACGCAGCGGCGCGCGACGGACGTGGAGGCAAGCGACGCTGGACGGATCGCTGCTGGCAGCCGGAACGCACGAGCAGCAGCGCAGCGCGCAAACAGCGCCAACGGCAGTCGACAGGATTCTTGTTTTCATCGATCTGTTGGTAGGCCGTACTGGACTTCGAACCAGGTGACCAACGGATCAAAGAGGCGCATAACTCATTGTTTTACCAGCAACATGCTCGTCCTCGAGCGCAGCTAGCGCCAGCAAAACTCGCAGAGTTTGTCACGTTTTTGGCGCGTTTTGCAGGCGCTGTCGTTCGGCGTGATGACTTTCATCGCCAGACCGCGGCGGTCGCGGCGATCGAGCGCTCGAGCGTGGACGTTCGATGCAACAGCGGTCCCGCTGCAACGCGATTTGTACCAGTATTTGTATCAATTCATGTCAGGGCCGCTTCCCAACGCTGCGCACAGGCTGGATGGATCCGCGCTCCAGACAAGCGGGATCCTTGCTGGCCGCAAAAAGCGGGCATATACTGCAGAGCATCCGCAGCGAACGCGCGAGTTTATCGCTCGCGCTCGAACGAGCTCCGGCAGCGCTATCGCTGAATTCAACGCAAGGAGGAGCGGCAGCAGTTACCGCTCGCAAATGAAGGCGCTGTCCGTGACCTTCGGCACCACGCCGATCGCTGGTGCCATCGACCACGCATCGACGCACGGTCCGGATGGTCGGTGATCGAAGCTTTGCTCGTCGTCATCGCGATCGCCTCGCTGCTTCCCGTGCTTCGCAGCGCTCGCACTGCACGCGTCGGGACGCGACGGGCGCTTCGCCGACGCGATCGTCGGGGTTTCGCATATGCCGGGCCCCGTGTTGCCGAGCGTCTGCTCAGCGCTTGCCGCGCGCGTCGACGAGCGCCTGCGCGATCGTCTCTGCGGTAGCCAGAAGGGCGCGTCGGGTCGAACCTGCGCGCATCGACGACCTGCCGCGCGCTGTCATCGACGGGCGCGCGCGTCTGCGACAGGCTCTCCAGGCACCGCTCGTCGCGGCCGATGCACGTCTCGCCGATCTTCGACAGGCGCAACGGCGAGGGTGTCGGCGATCCCGACGTGCTGCGCGAGGCGATCGCCTCCGCAGAATCCCAAATCCAGCAGTACGCAACGCGGTTCAGGATCGCGCCTGCCGCAGACGCCGAACCGCCTGCTCTCCGTGCGCGTTCGAGGGCGCGCGTGCCGCGCTTGCCCCACCCGCGCCCAACCCCGGCAGCGACTGGCGACGCTGCGCGCGCGAACGCGGTGATGTTAGCTACGCGGCGCTCGATGGACACCCCGCGACGGCCGTGCTCGCGCGGACAACGACGATCGAGCACGCCGCCCGCGCCGTGGCTGCGCCGATATGGGATCGGTCGACGCGCTGGCGCGAGTCGCCGCGCTGACGAGCGATGCGCGCGCTGCGGCGACGAGCGATGCGAAGAACGCCGCCATGCGCGCGCTCCTGCGCACCGCAGGCTGGCAATGGGCAGGATGGATGCTCGCCGGACTCCTGCTGCTGCAGCTGAGCCGCCGTGCGGGCTCGCCGCGCGCGGCATCGCATCTGCGCTCATCGTTGCCGCTGCCGCCGCGTGGCTCGGTCGCGTGCCCTTGCCGCTTGCGGCGGATCACGCCTTCGTGCTGGGCCGCGAGTCGATGTCGCTCGTTGTCGATGCCCGCTCCGTTCGTGTCTTGCGCTCGCCGCGGCCGGGGCGCTGCTGTTGCTCTGCGCGCTGGGTCTCCAGAGGCTCTCGCCACCGGCGCTCAGCGGCCTTCGTCCGCATTCGCGTACCCCGGTCTCGTGTTCGCGACGGGCATCGGATGGCTCGTCCTGCTCGATCTGTCCGCGAACGGCCATCCGAGCAATCGTTACCTCGCGCTGTATCACCAGGGCCACCTTTGGGCCGGCATGCTTGCCTTCAGCGTCGTCGCCTTCGCGCGCCAGCCGATCGGCCGCGCCCTCTCGTGGGCGCTGTCGATGCTGACGGCGGCGCGAGCCGCGTCGCCGCGCGCTGTCGGCGCTGCCGGCGGCGCCGCGGTTCTCATCGCGCTGCTCATCGTGCTGATTGGCCTCGTCGGCTCGCTGCTCCTCAACGTTCGCCAGCTCACTTCCGAGCTCGGGCGCCTCTGGCTCATCGTCGGCGCGGCGTGGTTCTTCTTTCTGCGCGGCACACCGCTCACCGAGCGGCTGATCTGCGAAGCGGCACGTCGATCGGTTCGCTCGTCCGCTGACGCTGTGGCCGCTCCTGTTCGTGGTCGCGGTGCTGATCGGCGCGATGCTCGTCACCCACGACATGGGACCGCTCCTCATCGCGGGCTACGGGGTAGGCGCGTTCATCGCGGCATCCGTCGCGATGTGGTGGTATCAGCGCCGCGGAACGACCGGCGTGGCGTACGGGGTCGCCGTGGCGGTCTTCGTCGCGTGGATCGTCGCCACGACCGGGGCACTGTTCCGATTGGGCTCGCTCGACGATGTCGGCGCCGCGCGCCTCGAAAATCTCGCCGCTCCGCTCGCGTCCGCGAACGACCAGCTCGCGCTCGTAACGTGGTTCCAGCGAGCGTCGCCGCCGGCCGGTTTCAGGCTCGGCACGGTTCCATGGTGCGGATTCGGAGCGAGCCGGCACGTGCGCCGGCGTTCCCGTGCAGATCCAGAGCGATTACACGTTCACGGCGCTCGTCGGCGAGTTCGGCTGCGGCTGCCGCGTGGGCGTTCACGCTCGGCTGCGCGATGTGGCTTCACTTGATCGGTTCGAGCGTCATGCCGGCGCCACGCGCGGCGAGCCTCGCTTCATTCGCGCGGGAGCGCGCATCCGCAACGACGAGCAGGCATTCCTGAGCTGGATCTGCGTGACGTGGGTCGTGCTCACGCATGTGCCAGCTCGCGGTGACGGTCGCCGGCAACATCGCGGTGATCCCGCTCACCGGCGTCACATTTCCGTTCGTGAAGCTTCGGCATGACGTCGCTCATCCTGAACGCTGGCGATGCTCGGGTCTCGCGATCAACGTGAACGCGACGTCGGGCGACGCGTCATGGCTGAGCCGCGCGCCGAGCGACGCTGCTGCAGTTCGCGATCGCGGCGAGCGACGCGCGGTCGTTGCCGGTCTCTGCTGCGGCGTGCTGCTGATCGTCGCGTCCGCCCGGCAGGACACCGGACCCGCGTCGCGCAGCGGCGATCGCCACGTCAGCGTCCGCCACGTCGCGGCGCTGAAGACGTTCGAATACGCGATCGTTCGTCGCGACCGCGTCGCGGCCGGGCTGCCGTACGGCCAGAGACGCTGCTCGAGCGACATTCCGCACTGCCGCGCAGCTGGAGACGCGAATCCGGTGCGCTGGCGAGCGCTGCGGCGCTCTCGAGACAGTGCGCGACGGAAGCATCGCCTGCATCGCGCATCGCCGCGCAGCTGCAAACGATCGACCGCGCGCTGCGCCGCTTTCAGCAGCATCGACAATCGCCGCGTCAGCGACGTCGTCGGCTTCCGATGCCGGGCGCTGGTTCGACGCAGTTAACCGCCGCGCTGCGCACACCGGTCGAAACGGCCGAGTATCCCGACCAGCGCTTCGCGCTGCAGGTGCGAGGACATCGCCGCTGCAGTTGCGCGCTCTCGCGCGTTCCGGACGGACGCATGCTCGCCGCCTTCGCCTGGCGCGGCACGGAAGTCCGGCGCGTGGTCGCCGCGCTGGCGCCCGAACAGTTCGTCGAGATCGCCGGCGCGCGGCCTCGGTCGCACGAATCCATGGGCGGGCATTCCGGGCTGCATCTACCTCTGGCGCATCGCAGTCTGCAGGAAGCGATGCCAAGACGTACTTCGCCGCCGGCACGCGCGGCATCGACGACCTCGTATGCGCGCGCGCCGAACATGCGCGGCATCTCGCGGAGAACGCGCAGCGTTCGCCGGCGCTCCGATCGCCGGCGAGCCGACTCCGGACATGGCGGTGCAACGATGAGCGATGGAAGATCCCGCCGTCGCTCGGAGCGATGCTCAGCCGCTCGAGGCACTGCATCGGCCGGCCGGCGCGCTGTACCGCGCATTACCGAGGCGCAGAGCGACGCGCAGGCGATGCGCCCGCGCGCATGCGTTGCGGGCCGAACCGCATCGAGCTCGGCGGCGCTGGCGTCGACGTCGGCTTCTCGATCGATCTCACGATCGATCCGGCGCTGCAGGAGCTCGCCCAGCGCGATCGGCCTGCGTGCTACACCGGGCGCGACCGACGTGTGTCGCGCGCTTTGGTGTCGCGCGGAAGGACGACGGCCGCGCGTGCGTCGGCGACGACTGCTCGAGCGACGCGATGGTGCGCATGGCCGCGCGTCGCGCGTGATCGACGTCGAGACCGGCCGCATCGAAGGCGCTCGCCGGCGCGCTGTCGCCGTGCACGCGACAGGAGTACGACGGCCCGGGCTCGCGCGGCGCGTTGCGACCGCGCGGCTGCCGTATGCCGATCCGCTATCGGCCGGACGCGCTGCTGAACCCGGCCGTCTTCCACGACGCGATGCCCGGCTCGACGATCAAGCCGATCATGGCGGCGGCGTTCCTCGCCGACCGCGTCGGTCGGCCCGCGCATGGCTCGCCGAGCGAACGCGCCGACATGACGCGATCGGCCGACCGCCGTTCCGTCGGTCGAGAGCCTGCGCGGACAACTCGCGCGCTCCAACTCGCGCGCGCTTCTCGATCGCATGTTCTGCGCGGATCACGAGTTCGCGCCCGTGCGCGCGTCCGTGCGAGATCCAGGCGATGGCGCGCGCGTTCGGCTGGAACGACGGTGCGTGCCGCGAGCCGAGTGATCGATGCGGCAAGCACGACCTTCTGTTCGGCGCGCGCCGCCGACGCGCGCGCGCGACGATGGCGGCGTCGCGGCCGCTCGCGCTCGACATCCCGTACGGCCGGCTGCTTGGCCGCAGCCCGTCGGCGGCGAAGGCCGAGGCGCCGTTCCGACTGCGCCCCGAGCTCGCGCTCGATCGCGCACGCTGCAGCAGATGCTGCCGCCGGCGCCGACGGCGAGCGGTCCACGCCGCGACGACTGGGGAAGTGCCGCAGCGAGCGTCGTCGACATCGTCGCCGGAGGGCTGGGGCCAGGGCAGGCGCGCGCGAGCGCGCTCGGCGTCGCCGGGCATGATGGCGCACGCTCGCCGCGGCCGCGAACGGCCAGGCCGAGGTGCGAGCGCCGCATCTGGTCGACGCGCTGCGCGGCGTGGCCCGCCGCCGACGGCCGCGGCACCGGACCGGCGCCGCGCGCGTGAGCCTCGCCGACGCGAGCCGAATCGCATTCCGCACGAAGCGGCCGAGGTCATCATCGAGCGGCCTGTCCTTCAGCCACCGCGCAGGGCACCGCGCGCCTCGCCTGCGAGCAGGTCTTCGACGCGCGCACGTGCTCGCGCATGGACTGGATCGCCGGCAAGACCGGCACGCCGACGTTTCCCAACGACGACGCGCTCGCTGTCCGAGCTCGCTCGGCTGTGCGCGCCGGGCGCTGGCAGGCGAAGGCGCGAGCGCGACCGCGATGCTTGCGGTCCGCTGCGGCCGTACAAGTGGTACGTCGCGGCATACCGGACCGATCCCGACGACCCGCGCTGGACCAAGGCGATCGCGCGTGCTGACCGAGCGCAACTGGTTCGTCGGCGTCCGGGCGCGTCCACGGCGCCGGCGACCGCGGGCCCGAATCCCGCCGCCGAGATCGCGCATGCAGATCGCCGGGCGCCACGCGGGCGTGATCCGGGAACGTCGCGGTGAAGCCCGCGTCGCAAGATCCGCGGCGCTCGACCGCGCGCGCCTCGAGCGCATCGGCGGACCCGTTCGTGTGGACGTTCGACGGTCCGTTCGCCGACCTGCCTCGCCGACATCGAGGACACGCTGCGACGCGCGATCGTGCAGCTGGGCGACGTCGCGTCGATCAGTCGTGCTGATCGAGCTGTCGCTGCCGGCGCTGCGAGCGGCGCGGTCGACTGCGGGCGACGCGATCCAGCCCGCCTGGGGCGAATTCGCTCGACGCGCCTCGCGCAACGCTATGGACTGCCCGCAACTGCCGCGCGTGCGCCCGCTGCACGACGACGGGCCGCTGGCCATCGCTCGTCATTGCTTACCGGAGCTAAGACATCATGGCCGTGAAGGGCTGGATGCTGGGAAAGATGCAACGGCCGGACGCGACGCGATCGGCCGTCGCACGCGCACGATGCAGCGCGGCGACGCTCCGGAGCGGCGCGCGTTGCGCGAGCCGAGCGTCGGCGCGTTCGAGCGCCGGCCGCGGCACAATCGACGAAGCCGAGCACCTCGGGCCCCTACGCGCCGCTGATCGGCGCGATCCGCGAGCGAGCTCGAGCAGTTCGTCGACGAGCCAGCTGCGGCTGCATCTCGCGATCGCCGAGCGCGACCGTTACCTGCTGACGTCGATCGAGGTCGAATGCGAAGGCGACGATGCACGAGCGCGACGCTGCTGCGCCGCTTCGTCCGCGAGTTCCGGCCGGAGCAGATCAAGCGCTATCCTCGCGCAGCGAAGTGATCGCGCGGCCTGCGCAACGCCAGCGCCATCGACCTGTCGCAGTTCGCGGGCCTGAACGCCGAAGTCGACGCCGACGACTCGCCCGCGAGCGCGAGAAGAGCGCTACGGCGATCTCATTGCCGAGCTTGCCTCGCGGCGCGCCGCGCAGCGCGCGCAGCCCGTATCGCGTGACGCTCGTCGGCCGCTGGTCGGAGGTCGATGCGCGCGCGCGATCGCGCGACGAAAAGCGCCGGTCGCCCGAGACGCAGCGAACGCCGCTCGCCGCGCGCGCCGATCGCAGGTCGACATCGAGGACGCGGCCGGCACGCAGCCGCATCGAGCTCGCCGATCGTCGGCGGGCCGTCGCTACTCGGTCGGCAAGGGCGAAGGCTGCGACATCGTCGTCGACGGCGTTTATGCAGCCGCCGGCATTGCGAAATGCTGGCTCGAGAACGGCGCGTGGCGGGTGGCCGATGCGGGCTCGACCGAACGGCATCCGCATCGAGTCGACGAGCGGCGTGATCGACGCGCTTTCGGCTCGACGCGCGGCTCCGCGCGCCAGGCTGCCGATCGAGCTCGCCTCTCGGCACGTGCGCTCGTGCTCTGTCGCGCGCACGCGCGGCGAGCCGGGTCAGTATCCGCGCTTGTCGCTGCATCTGCCGCGCGGACCTGGAGCAGTCGCCGGCCGCGGGAACGCCCGCGAAAGCGCGTGGCGACGCCGGTGACGCCGATCGCTCCACCGCGACGGCGCGATCGACGCGTGGACGATCACGGCGCGAATGGCGTCGGGCCGCGCGCAGCATCGACATCGACACGGATGCGCTGCCGCTGCGCGTCGGCCGCTCGCGCGACCAGGCGCTCGTCGTCGACTGGGCTCGCACAGCGACGTCTCAGGGCACCATCTGGACATCGTCTCGTTCGACGAGGGCAGCGCCACCGTCGCTCGTGCATGGCGACAACGGCGTCAGCAGTCGACGGAACGCTGCACCGGCCCGGCACCGAGTTCCGCTGGCAGCCGGGCGAGACGCTCAAGCCTCGATCAAGGCACCGATCGCGTCGCGGCGTGCGAGCTCACGCTGTTACGCGCCGGCTGAGGCCTCGTCGAATGAGGACCGAACGTCGAAGCGATCCTGCGTGCCGTCGCCTACCTACCGCGCGCGCGAGCGTCTGCGGCGCCGCGCGTGCGCGAAGCGGTGACCGCAACGCGATGGGCTCGCGTTCATGCGGCCGTCGCGTCGTCGCGCGGGCGGCAGCATGCCGTGAACGAAGACGAACACAGTCCGCTTGACGGAAACGCGGGCTCTTCGTCGTCGCGGACGGCGTGGGCTCGGGCGCGCTTGGCGTCCTGCGCGAGCCGCGAGCTCGTCGCGCACGTCCATGCGGTGCTCGGCCGCGGCCGCGTTCGGTGCCGACGCGGTCAGGACGCGCTGATCCTCGGAGCGGACCGCGAGATCGCGCGGAGCATCGCGCGGCGGACGAGCACGCCCGGCGCAGCGACGGTCGCGCTGTGCGTCGGCGATCAACGCACGGCGCTCGCAGTGGCTCGTCGCGTGGGTCGGCGACTGCCGCGCGTATCGACTGCGCGTGCGGTCGCGCGGAGACGGGACCGAGCTTCTCACCGTCGACGACACCTATCGGCATCTCGACGAGCGGTCGCCTTCCGGCGGGTGCCCGACGATCCCGCGCGGATGGTCGGCAACGGCGCCGTCGATGCACCGAACGTCCGAAAGATCGAGCTGTCGGCCGGCGAGATGCTGGTTTTGTGCAGCGACGGCGTCCATCGGCACGCAGCAGCAGGCGATATCGCGCGTGTTCTTCGCACCTCTGCGCCGCTCGGCGAGCGCTGCGCGCGGCTCGTCGAATTCGCTCGGGAGCGAGGGAGCAGCGACGATGCCACGGTGCTCGTCGTGCAACCGTCGAGCGGCGCTGCTGCGAGGATCGCACGCGGACTCTCGCTGGGCTCATCGGTCGCGCTTCTCGCGGCAGCGGGTGCGTGGCTTGCCACGCACGATACGGTATCGCGCCTGTTCGCGCAGGCGAACGTCAATGTCCCAAAGGTGCAAGCCATGACACCAGCAACAAATCGACCGCGTATTCGGCCGCGAACGCCTCGAAGATGGTTACCGGCGAGCACGTCGAGGTATATCGCGAGGCAGTCGCTCCCGGCGAGCCTCGACGCTACACCAAGCGCTTCCTCGCGACGCCGAACGGCGACTTCGGGCCGTGGACGGAACGCGAAGTGGCGTATCCTCGCGCGCCTCATCGGTCACGGCATCCGCTGCGTGCCCGAAGTCGTGCAGTTCGACGCGGGCGCGATGAGCGGCATGCGCAGCGTGCAGACGTGCGACGCGGGCGTCACCGTCGACCAATGGGCACGCTCTGTCCCCGTCGCGCGCGACGGCACAGTGCGCGGGCATATCTTCGAGGATTGCGCACACTGGTGGGCGCTCGCGCATCACTGTCTCGCCGCGCTGAGCGAGATTCACGCGCTCGAGCTCGCTTCACCTGGATATCAAGGCCGACAACATCTGCATTCCGTACGGGCCGGCGGACTTCGACCCCGACGGCGCCGACGGATCGCCTGCATCCGGCCTTTGCGCGGCTCGCGCTCATCGACTTCGCGTTTCGCTCGTGAGTCGCGAGAGTCTCGCGCTGCCGCTGCCATTGGGCTGGCAGAAGGATTACGACTACCAATCGCCGCGCCTGCTCAAGGCGCCTCGAGGCCGGCCGCAACGGTGACCTCGAGCCGACGAGGGTGCTCGACTGGCGCTGCGACTTCTACAGCCTCGCGGCGATGCTGAAGCGCTATCTGCCGTCCGATCGTCGAGGCGCGGACGGCTTGGAGATGGGCTGGACATCGAGTCGCTATGACGATGCGCGGTCGCTGATCTTCCGCCTGCGCGACACCCATGATCGCGACCTGCCGCACTGGCGTCCGCACGCGGAGCTGATCGATTTCGCGCGGCGCGGCTGGACGAGCCCGATCTCGTCGCCTCGCCGCAGAGAGGGTGGACGCTCGCGCGTGGCGAGATCGGCGGCGGGCATGGCGACGCCGATCACGCCCATCACACCTGTCACGCGCATCGCGGCTTTCGGGCGCGCCGCGTCGGTGACGCCGCTCACGCCACATCGCGAGCCCGGAGCCGATCGTGCTTCCCGAGCTCGTCGGGCCCAGCGCTGCCTGCGGCGAAATCGCGGCGATCGGCGCCCACGTTCTTCCCATGAAGCTGCGCGCTGTTCGCGGCGAAACGGCCGCGATCGGACCGCACGTTTCTTCGACTGGCCGGAAGCGCAATGCGCCCTGGCGAGCGAAGCCGCTCCTGCTCTCGCTGGTCGCGGGCGTCGCCGCATCGGCGCTGCCGTTCATCGGCAATCCCGCAAATCCTCTGTTTGAGTATGCGAGCCCTGCATCGGTCGAGCGTGCTGCCGTTTCGCCGGTGCGGAGCCCGAGTTCCAGCTCAAGCGCGAACGGCGCTCCCGCGCCGGCGGCGCCCGAAGCGGAACCGGCGAATCCCGCCGGCAACGCCAACGATCGCCTGGCGCGCTCGCAGCGCGACCAGGTCGCTGACGCCCCGGAACCCGCCGCGAGCATCGCCTCCGGCAGCCTTGCCAACCGACGAGCCCGCCCCGCGAGCGAGACCCCGCGCGAGCAGGCAATCGTCGCCAATCCCGCGCCAGCGCCGGTATCGACGCCCGCCGACAAAGTTCTTCGTCATCCGACGCAACGACTCGCGAACAAGCTGCCCCGCGTGCAGCGCAAGCAGCGCATGAAGTCCGTCGCGCCGGCCAAGCGCGTTCCGGCGACTTCGTGGTCACCGTCGAATGCGATGCCGACGCCGCATGGACGCGGAGCCGTCGTCGGCGCATGCGAGCGCGCGCGTCCGCTCGGTGCCCGCGCCCGCCTGCGCCAGCCAGTCGCAGCGCGATCGACATCGCCGTGCCTCGCGTTCGCGTTGCGACGGCAAGCCCGTCGGTGAACGCCTGATCTAGCGACGCTGCCGCCGCACCTCGTCGTCGTCACCGCCGGCGGCAGGCCAGAGCGCGCCACCTATTGCGCAACTCGACGTCAACGCCCGCCACCGCCGGCGCCGGGGCGTCGATCACCGTGGCCATCGAGGATACGCGCGCGTCCGCGTCGCCGGACGTGGCGCCACTGCGCGCGCTGGAATCCGGCGCGGAGAACGATCGCCGGCCGCGCCGGCGAAGCCTGCGCCGAAGACATCCCGCGCGAAGAGCGGATGGCAGGATTCCTCGGCAGTGTCGTGGGCCTGCTGCAGGGCGCGATCGCCCGACCGCGCCGGTCGAGGATCATGATGTACGGCGCTCGCAAGTCTGCGCCGCAGAGCCCGATGCCCCAGCGTCCCGCAGCGGTCGCATGCCAAGGCCGCCTTCCAGCCAGCTTGCGCTCGCGGCGGCAACACCGGGCTGCGAGCCCTAATCCGGCATCGCCCGCGCCCGTGCGAAGCGGCGCGGCGCCGTGTGGCCGCCGAGCGGTGCGATATCGCTCGCCGCCCTGAGCTCGTCCGGCGTCGAGTCGCGCGCGCCGGCGAGGCCGTCCCGCAGTCGCCGCCCGCCAGCGCGCGCTCGTCGAGCCGCCGATCGTGCCGAGCGTCCGCTCCGCGACGCGTCGTCTGGCGCGGCGCGCGCTGATCCCGATCCGTTGACGACAGAGGCGAAACGGATGCTCGCGAATGCCGTCCCGCGCGTCGCAGCGCAGGCCCAGCACGACGTCAGCTCTGTGCTGCGGGCGGCGGGCCTCCCCGCATCCGATGCAGGCGGAGACGATCGCCGAGTTCGCGCATGCGAAATGGGTGAGTGAAGACGAATGGATCTCGGCGAGCGATCTGTCCCCCAGTTACGCGCGCATTCTGCACAGCGATGCGCGACAGGCGCTCGCGTCAGGACGCGGGCGGCGCAGCGCCGCGAACATCGAGTTGCGCGCGTTCGGCGCCAACCCGCACGATCCGGAGATCGCGGCGTATCTCGCCTATCTCTACCTGCGCGCAGATCCCGTTCAACCTGAAACGGCCCGGCGCGCTCGCGCTGCATGCAATCGTCGTCAGCGGCCCGCGACGTTCCACGCGCGCCGGGATTGGGGCGTGCTCGCCGTCGCGAGCGCGCTCACCGGTCGCGAGGCCGATGCGACCCGCGCGTTGCCTCGTCGAGGTCGCACTGACCAACGATCTGACGCGACCTGCCGCGCCGCGCTGAGTGCCTACTCCGTACTTCGGCGAGCGGCTTCAGCGCACCGGTCGCAGGCGATGTTGTCACGAGTTCACGCGCTCGGAGGCGCCTACGCATACCCCTCGTGCGCATCGCCTTCGTTCTGGGCGAACGCGGCGCGCCGGCCTCAGCCTATTGAACTGACGATTCGGAACGTCGCGCGTTGCAAGCTAAGACGTCGGGGCTGTCGGTCTAAGAGCGGCGGGGGCGATCCCGACGATTCCAGGAGAAACCCAATGTCCGTTGATGGCGACAGCAGAAACGCAGTGACCTCGGCGACGAGCGCGATATGGGATAGTCACGTACGAAAAGACGGGACGCCGGAGGGCTTCACGGTTCAGGACGACATACCCAGCCAATCCGAACGGAGTGGAGGTGATGCTCGAGCGCTGGGAGCCCGGCTTTGCGGAGTGAGCCGCCCCACTCGCACCCGGGCGACGATATGACCGTGGTCGTCGAGGGGAAGATGTCTTTCCAATACAATTCTACCGGAAGGAGGGGCGAGCCCTCGTGCCGGATGGGGAGAGGCTGTTTCTGAGCGAAGGAGTGACGTCGGGTTTGCGATGCGCGCGAATCGAATTCACGACGCGAAGTACATCGAGCTGCTGCCAAGCTTGTGTACGTGCACGATAAGGCCTTCGGCTTGAATTTGCACGCTGAGCGGCGCTTTCCTCGGTGCCGAGCGCCGTCGCGTCTCGATGTCGGTTCAGAAAGCCGGCAGCCTTCTACTTCCGCGTGGCCTCAAAGGCTACCGGCTACGTAGACAATTGATCTGTTGGTAGGCCGTGTACTGGACTCCGAACCAGTGACCAACGGACAAAAGTCCGCTGCTCTACCAAACTGAGCTAACGACCCAAGGGGCGCGGATTATAGCGAATCCGACGCGCTCCCGCAAAGGCGAGCGCCGTTCGCGCGGACGCAAAACAGGACCGCGTGCCGCTAATTCAGATCGCGCGTCAAAAAGCCGGGTAGCGACATGAAGTCGATGCCTTCGTCGCGCAGCGATTCGGCTTCTTCTGGCGACGCCTGGCCGCGAATGCCGCGCTTCGGCGCTTCGTCGTAGTGGATCTTGCGCGCTTCCTCGGGGAACGCGCGCCCGACGTTCTCGGCGTTGGCCACCAGGCGACGCATCAACTTCAGCGCCTCGGCTTCGCCGGACGTTACCGCTTCGGTTTCACTTCGCTTTCGGCCGCCGGCAGCGCAGCGCGTCCGACCTGCACATTGGCCGAAGGCCGGCGCTCGATCGCGGCGTCGTCGCACACCGGGCAACGAATCATCGTCTGCTCGTGCTGGCGCGCGTAATCCTCGGTCGAGGCAAACCAGCCCTCGAACCGATGCTGCTGCGCGCACAAATCAAATCGTAAACAATCATTGCAGCGCTTTCATGCGGCGAGGCTCATCGTCCATTGCACCCGCCAATACTGGTACTTCGATGCCGCCACGCACCCGGCGACGATCGCCCCGAAGGCCAGGAACGATCCCAGCGCCAGGGTCGAAATGCCGGTCAGCCCCTGGCCGATCGTGCATCCGAGCGCGGTGACGCCGCCAAATCCCATTAACACTCCGCCGGCGATATGGTTGACAAGGTCCTCGGTCGAGGCGAAGCCCTCCCAGCGGAACGTCCCGGTCGCAAGCGCGGTGGCCGCCGATCCTGCCGCCATGCCGAGCACGCCGGCAATGCCGAACGTGACGAGCTTGGACTGATCGCTCCACAACAGCAATAGTTCCAGCAAATAGGCCGACCGGCGCGACAAAGCTGAACGATTCGGCGCGCCCGGAGTTGGTGGCGACAAAGGCTTCTTCCAGCGTCCTCGGATCCTCGGCGACATAGCCGATATGGCCCGACACATACCAGCCGCCGACGATCACCGCCCCGATGACGATGCCGCCGATGCGAGCTCGCGGCTGCTGCGGAAATCGCGGCTGGCGAACACGAATACCGCGATTGCCGCGGCGACCGCCAGCGCGATACCCAGCCGGGTTGCCGCGCCGCCGCCGCCCAGACGGGCGGCAAAGCTGCCCAGATCGGAGCGCGCGATGCCCAGCGGGGCGACGTCCCAGCGCACGACGTCCAGCGCATTGACGCGCCAGACGGCGAATAAGCCCTTCAGCGTCATGTAGGCCGATATCGCCAGCACGATCAATACCACCAGGGACTTGAGGCTGCCACCGCCGAGCCGGATCAGCGTCTTGCTGCCACAACCCGAAGCAAGCGGTCATGCCGAAGCCGAACAGGAATCCGCCGACCAGGTAGGAAAGCCAGGCGATCCGCGGCGTCGTGTAGATCGTCTTCGACAAGTCGACGAGGCCTGCCGCCTCCAGCGACGCCGCGCCGGCGATCGCGACGGCGATCGCGAGCAGCCACATGCGCATCCGGCGCCAGTCGCCGATGTGCACGATGTCGGTGATCGCGCCCATCGTGCAGAAGTTGACCCGGTTGGCGACGGCGCCGAAGACAAACGCCAGCGCGAAGGCGAGCCAGGCGACGAGTGCAGGAAGATGGCTCGAATCCGGCATGGCCGGCGATTATCGCATGCACGTCGCTCGGCCAGCCGCGCAACCTCGCGCTTAACCCCGATCCGCGGCCGCTCGCGTTTACAGTCCGGACCGCGACGTTCAAGCGGCAAACAGGAGACACGATGAAGCGAATCGGAAACGTACTGGCGACGCTGGTCGCCTCGGCCGTCGGCGCGACGATGCTCGGCGCCTGCGCCGCCGTCGAAGCGCACTGGCCGCGCCGAGCCGGCGGCCGTCGAAATCTACGACCGCACCGAAGGCCGCGTGCTGCCGAGCTACATGCACCAGGGCCGGCGCTATGTCGTCGGCAAGCCGGGCAACGAATACTCGATCCGCGTGCGCAACCAGAGCGGCGGGCGGGTGCTCACGGTGATGAGCGTCGACGGCGTCAACGCGATCTCGGGCGACACCGCATCGACGGCGCAGACCGGCTACGTGCTCTCGCCGTACGAAAGCGCCGATATCGCCGGATGGCGCAAGAGCATGTCGAACACCGCGCGCGTTCTACTTCACGACGCTGCCCGATTCGTACGCCGCGCGCACCGGCAGGCCGGACAATGTCGGCGTGATTGGCGTCGCCGTGTTCCGCGAGCGGCCGCGCCGGGTGGTCGAGCAGCAACTGGAGCGCCGCGAAGCCGCGCGCGATGCCGCCGAGCCGACGGCCAAAGCCGCCAAGCCCAGCTCGGCTGGCGCGCTCAACTCCGACGCGGCAGCCGCACCGCAGCCGAGTCTCGGCACCGGGCACGGCCGCAGCGAATCGTCGTACGCGAGCTACACCCAGTTCGAGCGCGCCAGCACGGTGCCCGAGCAGACGATCACGATCTACTACGACTCGTATCAGAATCTATCTGGCGCAGGGTGTGCCGGTCGGCGCTCCGCGCGTTGCGCGCTGGCAGCCTGATCCGTTTCCCGATCGCGGCCGATTCACGCCGGACCCGCGCTGAATTCGCAAGTCCCCGGCCGTCGTCCGATCCGGCTCGCGCGGTCGGGCGGCGGCCGCATCCAGCGATGCGGACAGCCGCGCAGACGGATCTCAGCGCGGCTCTCGACGATGGCAGGCGGTTGTTGCGCGCGCAAGCGGCGGGGCATACTGGCCCCGCGATGCCCGCCGGTGCCGACTCCAGCGACGAAGACCTGATGCTCGCCTATGCCGCCGGCGATGCCGCGCGCGTTCGACGCGATCTATGCGCGGCACAAAGGCGGCGTCTATCGATATCTGCTGCGCCAGTGCCGCGACGCCGGCATCGCCGAGCAACTTTTCCAGGACGTGTGGATGAATCTGATCCGCGTGCGCACTACCTACCAGCCCAGCGCCAAATTCACCACTTGGCTGTACACGCTCGCCCACAACCGCCTGATCGACCACCATCGCGCCAGCGGTCGCGTTACGCTGGTCTCCACCGATGACGAAAACCACGCTGACGTCGTCGCTGCGCTGCCCGCGAAGCCGCCGGTCCGAACCGGAATCGCGCGCGGCCAACCGCGAGCTCGGCGAGCGGTTGAAGGATGCGGTGGCGGCGCTCCCGGCTGCCCAGCGCGACGCCTTCTGCTGCAGCAGGAAGGGGGACTGACGCTCGAGGAAATCGCGGCGCTGACCGGCGTCGGCGCCGAGACGGTCAAGAGCCGCTTGCGCTACGCGACGAATAAATTGCGTGCCGAGCTTGCCGACCTCTCCCTCAGCTGCGCGAGGACACCGGATGAATCCTGCCGACGACCATCGCGATCCCGACGTCGATGCCGCGTGGCGCGCAGCCAATCGCGACCAGCCGCCGCCGGCGCTCGACGCGGCGATTGCCGCCGCGGCGCGGCGCGCGGTCGGCGCCGGGCCGAAGAGCGCGCAGGCGCCGCGCGCCTGGTGGCCGGTCGCAGCGCGCGGCGGTCGTCGCGGTCGTCGCCATCGGCATTGTCGAAATGACACCCCCCGACGAGGTCGCGCCGACGCAGATAACACCGGCCGGCGCCGCAAGCCCCGGCGCCCGCGGAATCCGCGCCTGGGCAAGACACGTTGCGCGACGAGCGCGGCCGCGCCCGCCGCGGCACCGCAGCCAACACCATCCTGTCGCGTCGAAGCGACGCGCAGGTCGACGCGCGCGTCGCCGCCGATCCGCACCGACGCATCTGCCGGCCGAATCGCAAGCGCCGCGCCAGGCCGCCAAACCGGGCGTTCCGTTCCCGCGTCGCCGTCCGATGCGAGCCCGGCGATGAACGCAGCGGCACCGCCGGCCGATAAGCTCACCGCCGCGCCGGCCAGCCCGAAGGCGCGGCAGCAGACCGCACGCCATCGAGCGCTGGCGCCAGCGCGCAGCAAGCGCCGGCACCGCTCGCGGAAGATGAGCGCAAGACGTCACCCGGCGCCGCCGCGGGTGCGCTGGCCGCGCACCGCGAGGCCGCGCCCCAACGCCGCGGCGCTCGCCAAGCGCGCGCAGGACAGTGCAGCGGTGCAGGACGAGTCCCAGCCGCGGACGGTCGACGAATGGATCCGGTTGATCCGCCGCCTCAAGGCCGAGGGCAGGAACGATCTCGCGGCGAAGGAGCTCGCCGCGTTTCGCGCGCGCTATCAGGAGCGCGCGGATGCCTTGCTTCCGGCCGATCTGCGCGAGGACGAAGCCTTGAGCGGCCCGCGCTAGAGCGATCGTCGTCGCGCGCGAGCGCAGCAGCTTCTGATCGGCGCCGGCAGCGCAGCGCCGCCGGCGTCCGCCAGCGGCAGCCACAGCAGTCCCGGCTCCTCGGCGCGTCGCGGCCAGTGGCGCACCGCGCAGGGCAGCGGCTCGAGCGTCAGCCGGAAGTGGGTGAAGCCGTGCTCGATCGACGGCAGCGCGGCGCCGGGCATGACGTCGGCAGCAAAGCGCGCGCGGCAATGCGCGGCCGCGTCGGCGCCTCCGACGAGCTCAGGCAGACTCCACAGACCCGCCCAGATGCCGACGTTCGGCCGGCGCTCGAGCAGCACCTCGCCGTGCCGTTCGAGCAGCAGCACCGTGGTCGCACGCTGCGGCAGCGTTTTTTTGCGCGCCGGCCCGGCAGCTCGGCGATCCGATGCTCGCGGCGGGCGACGCAATCGGCGGCGACCGGGCAGACATCGCAGCGCGGCCGGGTGCGCAGGCACACGGTGGCGCCCAGGTCCATCAGGGCCTGCGTGTAGGTTTCGATATCGTGCGCCGGCAACAGCGCCTCGGCGCGCGCCCAGCAGTGCGCGCTCGACGGCCGGATCGGAGGCGACGCCGGCGATGCCGCGTGGCGCGCCAGCACGCGCTTCACGTTGCCGTCGAGAATCGCGCCGCGCGCGCCGAACGCGAAGGCCGCGATCGCCGAGGCGGTCGAGCGGCCGATACCGGGCAGCGCCGCGATCGCCGCCGCTTCGCGCGGAAAGACGCCGCCATGCTCGGCGACGATCGCCTGCGCGGCGCGATGCAGCATATGCGCGCGGCGGTAGTAGCCCAAGCCGCTCCACTGCTCGAGCACGCGCTCGACCGGCGCCGCGGCAAGGCTCGCCACGTCGGGAAACGCCGCGATGAACCGTTCGAAATACGGGATGACGGTCGCGACCTGCGTCTGCTGCAGCATGACCTCGGACAGCCAGATCCGATACGGATCGCGCGTGTTCTGCCAGGAAGGTCGCGGCGTCCGGCGCGCGCTGCCATGCGATCAGCCCGGTCGCGAAGCGCGTCACGACGTTCAGGCGAAGCGCGCCGGTTCCGGCGTGCCTCGCCTCACCGCGCCGACAAGCGCTGGCGCGCGCCTTGGTCGCCGCTTCCGAGGTCGGATACTTGGCGACGACTTCCCGAGCGTGCGCCTGGCCCCCGGCACATCGGCCAGCTCGACCTGGCAGCTTGCGATGTTGAGCAACGCGTCGGGCACCTTCTGACTGTCGGGATAGGTCGCGATCAGTTGCCGCTGCGTGGCGATCGACGCGCGGAACTCGCGCTGCGCGTACTGCGCGTTGCCGGCCCAGTACATCGCCGACGGCGCGAGCGGGCTTTTCGGATAAGCGCGGATGAACGATTGAAAGCCCGCGACCGCGGCGCCGAAATTGCCGCTCTTGAACGCTTCGAGCGCGACATCGTAGCTTTTCTGCTCGGACGCCGGATCGGCCGCCGCCGGCGCGCCGGCGGCTGGCGCGGGCGCTCCCGCATCGCCCGAGGCTGGCGGCGCGCCCGGGGCGCCCGGCCCACCTTCGAGCCGCCGCACGCGACCGTCGAGATCGATGTACAGGTCGCGCTGGCGTTTTTGCGCCTGCTCGAGCTCGTAGGTCAGCACTTCATACTGGCCACGCAGTTTGGCGATATCGCTCTTGATCTGCTCGACGTCGCGAAGCAGGTCGGCGAGCTCCCGCGCTTTCGCTTCGAGCGCGTCGAGCCGCTGCGCCAGCGAGCGCTCGACCTGGTCGACGCGGTTCTTGAGGTCCTCGATGCGGCGACGCGCCTCGTCGTCATCGAACAGCGCGCCGCGCGCCGGCGCCGCGAGTTGCGCGGCGAACAGCAGGATGGCGAGCGGCGCGAGCCTCGCCCGCAGCGGGAAACGCCTCGTGTGCGGGCCGTGGGACGGAGCTGTCGCCGGACACTTAGTCGCCGCGATAGCCGATATCGTCGCGCCGGTTCTCGGCCCACGCCGATTCATCGTGGCCCGGATTCTTCGGCTTTTCCTTGCCGAAGCTGACCGTGTCGATCTGCGCTTCGGTCGCACCGACAGCAACATCATCCGCTTGGCGGCGTCGGCGCGGCGCTGCCCCAGCGCGATGTTGTATTCGCGGCTGCCGCGCTCGTCGGTATTGCCTTCGACCGTCATGACGCGCATTGCGATTGGCCTGCAGGTAGCGCGCATGCGCCTCGAGCAGCGCTTTATAGTCGTCCTTGATCGCGTATGCATCGAAATCGAAGTAGACGCTGCGCTTGGACAGGATGCTGCTCGGATCCTTCAGCGGATTGGTCCCTCCGCCCCGGGCGGTCCCGGCGACCGATCCTGTGGCTGCGCCGGAGGTCGCGGCGCCCGGTGTCGTCGCGCCCGGGGTGCGTTCGTCGACGGGCGCGCCGCCTTCCTGCTTCGGCGTTCGTCGTACATGCGGCGAGCGCCAATGCGGCCAGTACACCGATCAGAATTTTGTTCATGGGTTCTCCTTTCGTCGTTGCGAATGCGAGCGGACTCTACTTTTGCAGCGGACCCCACGCGGGTTCGCGCACATCGCTCGCTGTTGCGGTCAGCCTCTGCTTGACGCGACCGTCGCTGGAGACCGCGGCCAATATACCACGGCCTCCGACTTCGGACGCATAGAGGATCAGCTTGCCGTTCGGTGCGACGCTGGGCGATTCGTCGAGACTTCCCTGCGTCAGAATCTGGACCTGCCGCGTCGCAAAATCCTGCAGCGCGACGTTGAGCCGACCACTGTCGCGGCGCACGAACACGAATCCCTTGCCGTCGGGCAGAAATCGCGGCGACACGTTGTAATTGCCGTCGTAGGTCATGCGTTCGACCGCGCCACCCCCGAGGGTGAGGCGATAGATCTGCGGGCTGCCGCCGCGGTCGGAAGTGAACAATATCGACCGGCCGTCGGGCGAGAACGTCGCCTCGGTGTCGATGCCGGCCGACGTCGACAGACGCTGCGCATTGCCGCCGTCGGCGCCGATCAGGTAAATCTGCGAGCTGCCGTCCTTCGACAGCGTCACCGCGAGCTTGCTGCCGTCGGGCGACCAGGAGCGGCGCGCTGTTGCTGCCGCGGAAATTGGCGATCAGCTGCCGCGCCCCGGTGGTCAGCGACTGCACGTAGACGACCGGCTTGCGATTCTCCATCGAGACATAGGCGATGCGCGTGCCGTCCGGCGACCATTCCGGCGAAAGCAGCGGCTCCTTCGACGTGACGATCGACTGCGGATTGTAGCCATCGGCATCGGCCACCAGCAATTCGTAGCGAGCGCCCTGCTTGGCGACGTAGGCGATGCGCGTGCTGAACACGCCGACGTCCCCGGTCAGTTTTTCATAGATCACATCGGCAATACGATGCGCGGTGGCGCGGAACTGCGCCGGCGGCACCACGTAGCTGAACGAGGCGAGCTGCGCCTGCTTGACCGCGTCGAGCAGGGTGAAGCGGACCTCGGCGCGGCCATCGGGAGCGCCGTCATGCTGCCGATGACGACGGCGTCGGCGCCGCGTCCGGTCCAATCGCCGTAACGCACGTCCTCGGCGCGCGCCGGCCGGGGACGACCCCGCCCGGATCCACCAGGCCGGAACAGACCGCTGCGCGACAGGTCCGCGCCGACGATGCCGGAGACGCCCAGCGGATAGTTCGACTCGCCGGCGAACGGGACGATCGCGATCGGAATCGTCGTTGCGCCGCCGCCGATGATCTCGATCGTCAGCTGCGCGTGCGCGCTGAAAGCCGCCGCACAGCAGAACGCGAAAAGGGTGCGCATCAACAATCGGGGCATCGGGGTCCGGGTCTTTGGCATGTGGGGAACCGCTGCGGCGGGTGATCGATTCAGGCGCTCGCGCCGGCCGTCGACGCGAGCGTCGGCGCAGCGCAACGATTATAACGAACGTCTGGGCGCAACCGGGTCAACGCATCACTGCGCCGGCGGTTCAATGCGTACCGTCGAATCGAGCCCCAATGCATCGCGCAGCCGGTCGGCGGCCCGGCGTGCCTCCTCCCTGGTCGAATAGGGACCGACATAGACGCGGAAAAAGGCCCGCGTCCTGCCGGACTCTTGGTTCGACGCCGAGACTCCCGGTTTGGTTCGCCAGCCGGGCGACAAATTCCTGTGCGTTCGCATAGTTGGCGAATGCGCCGAGCTGGAGTGACGTAGCCGCCGGCTTCCTGGCCGATCGGCAGCGCGATCGCCGGCGGGACCTCGCTCGCGGCCACCGGCGGCAGCGGCCCGGCGAGCACGGCGGCGCCGCGCCCGGCAGAATGCTTTCGACCTCGACTTCGCCGCTGCCCTTTTGCGCAATGCCCAGGCGGTAAGCCGCCGCGTACGACAGGTCGATAATGCGTCCCGGATGAAACGGGCCGCGATCGTTGACGCGCACGACCACGCTTCTGCCGTTGGCCAGATTGGTCACGCGCGCGTACGAAGGAAGCGGCAGCGTCGGGTGCGCCGCCGTCATCGCGTACATGTCGTAGGGCTCGCCGATGGCCGTCTTTTGCGCATGGAACTTGCGGCCGTACCACGACGCGAGTCCGCGCTCGCGGTAGCTGGTGAGTCTCGTTGCCGGAACGTAGTCATGGCCGAATACTGTGTACGGCCGGTTGGCGAACCGGATGCAGCGGTTCGAGCCTCGGCAACGCATCGGGAATCGCTTCGAGGTTGTCCGGCGGATTGGCGCCCGGTCCATCGTCCTGATAGTAGGCGCCGGGCCGCGGCGGTGCGATCGACGGCGGCGCTATCGCCGGCGCCGCGATCGACGGCCTCCGGCGGCTCGCGCTTGAGCGCGGGCGCGCACGCCGCCACCACGCCGGCCAACGACGCGATCAACGCGGCGCGCAGGCAGCCGACCGCGCTTTGACCGGTCGAAATCGGCGACATATAGTCGCGGATTATACGTCGGCAACGAACGTCCCCGCGCACACGCGCGCGGTCGCCCAATGTTCTTGCACTGGGAGGTGGGGTGAAAAAACTGCGCTCATTGCCGGCATCGTGCTGGCCGGTGCCGTAGCGGCGCTGGTGCTGGCCCTGCGCGCCTTCGGCAAGGCGGACACACCCGGTTTTTTCGGTCCCGGCACGCTGCTCGCCGACATCAACATCACACTCGAATTGCTGCTGGTCGCGGGGCTTACCTTCGGCATGATGCTGGCGCGCAGCGGCAATATCGAGGCGCACTCGCGTCAACCAGACCGCGTGGGTGCTGGTCAATGCAGTCCTGGTCGCGTTGATCATGATCGCCTCGATCCGCACGTTCAAGCTCGCGCATCTATCCGATCTCGCCAACAGCGGCAACCTGATCATCGTCATCCACGCGGCGGTCGGCGCGCTGACCTTGCTCGCGGGCCTGTGGCTGGTGCTGCAGATGAACGATATCCTGCCGGCGCGCTGGCACGTCCGCGGCTGGAAGACGCTGATGCGCACGACGCTGGCCGGCTACTGGGCGGTCGCGCTGCTCGGCATCGCGACGTATCGCGTCTGGTACGCCTGACGGCCGACGCGCGGAAACGCCTAGTGTCCTGTGCCGTAAGTTCCGGAAGATAAAAGAAGCGGATGAAATCGGGTGCCAGGCAAGGCGCGCGGCCGAAAGCGTACCCCGTGGTACGGTGAGGCCGCGCAACGCCGCATGGCAGCCGCGCATTGGCCAATGAGCGCCGCGAACTATCGAGCGAATTTACGGGACAGGACAGTACACTGTGCTGACCAGCTTGCGGTTCGCCTGCACGCTCATCAGGATGCCCAACCCGATGAACAGGCTGATCAGCGCAGTGCCGCCGAACGAGACCAGCGGAAGCGGCACGCCGACGACCGGCAGCAGGCCGCTGACCATCGCCATGTTGACGAAGGCGTAGGTGAAGAACATCAAGGTGATCGCGCCGGAAACCAGGCGCGTGAACATCGTCGACGCATTCATCGTGATCGCCAGCGCCCGGCCGATCAGCAGCACGTAGAGCAGCAGCAGGACCGAGGCGCCGATCAGTCCGAACTCCTCGCCGAAAACCGCGAAGATGAAGTCGGTATGCGCGCTCCGGCAGGAAATCGAGATGTGTCTGCGTGCCGTTCAGCCAGCCCTTGCCGATCACGCCGCCCGACCCCAGCGCGATCGACGCCTGCGAGCTGTGATAACCGGCGCCGAGCGGATCCCGGCTCGGATCGAGAAACGTCAGTATGCGTTCCTGCTGATAGTCGTGCAGATGCGGCCAGATCAGCGGCGCGGCGGCGGCGCCGACCGCCACCAGCCCGATGATGACCTTCCATGACAGTCCCGCCAGATAAAGGACATAGAAGCCGGTTGCGCCGATGATCAGCGCGGTGCCGAGATCAGGCTGGCGCCGCACCAGGACGACCGGCACCGCGATCAGCACCAGCGCAAGCGCGTAGTCGAACAGGTGAATCCGGGTCTCGCGCCGCTGGAAATACCAGGCGAGCATCAATGGCAGCGCGATCTTCATCAGCTCGGAAGGCTGGAAGCGGCGCGATGCCGATGCTCAGCCACCGCCGCGAGCCGTTGACCAGCGTGCCGCCGACGGCAACCGCGACCAGCAACGCCACGGCGACCAGATACAGCGGCAGCGCGACGCGCGCCAGCCGCTGCGGCGCGATGTTGGCGATCGCCCACATCAGCACCAGCGCGAAGCCGAGCGACAGCGCCTGGCTGGTCAAGCGGCCGACGCTCTGGTCGGACGCCGATACCAGCGTGATCATGCCGACACGCCGGCGATCGCCAGCGCCGCGGCCATCAGGTAGCTGTCGATCCGGCGCACGATCAACTGCCAGACCTTGCCGAGCAATGCGCCGAGTTTCTCCATCAATCGGACTCGTCGTCGGACTCGCGCGGCGGCTCGACCTTGCCGCCACCGGAGCCGCACCGCGGCTTACTGCCCGAGCAGGTAGTAGTCGAGCACGATCCTCGCGATCGGCGCGCGCCGCCTGCGCGCCGAATCCGCCGTTCTCGACCAGCACGGCCAGCGCGATCTTCGGCTTGTCCGGCCGGCGCGTAGGCGGCGTACCACGCGTGATCGCGCAAGCGCTCATCGATGCGCGCCGAGTAGCGCTCGCCTTTCAGCGAGAATAGACCTGCGCGGTGCCGGTCTTGCCCGCGGATACGTACTTGGTGCCGACGGAATGCCGCCGCGCTGGTGCCTTCGCGCGGCACACCGATCAGCGCCTTCTTGATGACGGCGAGATCCTGCGGCTTGACGGCGAGCGCGTGCGTCCGCTCCGAGGGCAATTCGCGCAGCGCGCCAGTGCGGGTATTCTCGATGCGCCTTGACCACGCGCGGGCGCATCGCCACGCCGTCATTGGCGATGATCGCGATCGCCTGGGCCTGCTGCAGCGGGCGTGAAGGCGTTGTATCCCTGGCCGATCCCGGCCGAGATCGAATCGCCCGAGATACCATTTGCGATGCTCTTCGCGGTAGTTGCTCCCGGAGAAGCGCTCGCGCTTCCATGTCCGCGACGGCAGCACGCCCGGGCAACTCGCCCTCGAGATCGATGCCGGTCTTCTGGCCGAATCCGAACTGCGACATGAATGCGTAGGTGTCGTCGATGTCGGTCTCGCCGGCCAGCATGTAGTAGTAGGTATCGCAGGACGCGACGATCGACTTGGTCATGTCGACGCGTAGCCGTGACCGCCGGGCTTGTCGTCGCGGAAGCGGTGCGCGCTGCCGGCGATCTGGTAATACCCGGGATCGAAAATCGTCTGCGTCGCCGTCCGCTTGCCCGAGGTCAGCGCGGCCGAGCGCCAGGATACGGCTTGATCGTCGATCCCGGCGGGTACGCGCCGCGCAGCGGCCGGTTGAGCAGCGGCTTGTCGGGCGAATCGTTCAGCTGTTCCCAGGACGACGGATCGATGCCGTCGACGAACAGGTTCGGATCGAACCCGGGCTCGGAGACGAAGGCGAGGATCTCGCCGGTTGCCGGATCGATCGCGACCAGCGCCCGCGCCGGTCGCCGAACGCCGCCTCGGCGATTTTCTGCAGCTGGATGTCCAGTGCAGAGTCGCAGGTTGTTGCCGGATACCGGCGGCGTGCGCGACAGCGTGCGCACGGCGCGCGGCCGCCGGAATCGACCTCGACTTCCTCGACGCCGGTGCCGCCGTGCAGCTCGCGCTCGTACGACAAGCTCGACGCCGACCTTGCCGATGTAGTCGGAGCCCTTGTAGTTGGCGGTCTCGTTCCATTCGTCGATGCGCTCGAGATCTCGGTCGTTGATGCGGCTCACATAGCCGATCAGCTGGGAAGCGATCTCGCCGAACGGATATTGCCGGAACAGCCGCGCCTTGATGTCGACGCCGGGGAACCGGTATTGATTGACCGCGAAGCGCGCGACTTCCTCGTCGGTCAGGCGCGTGCGCAGAGGCACGCTCTCCAGGCGCTTCGATTCGTCCAGCAGGCGCTTGAAGCGCTTGCGGTCGCGCGGCTGGACCTCGACGATCTTGGCCAGCTGGTCGATCGTCGCCTCGAGATTGGTCACGCGCGAAGGCATGATCTCCGAGCGTGTACGCCGAGTAGCTTTGCGCCAGCACGACGCCGTTGCGATCGGTGATCACGCCGCGGTTGGGCGCGATCGGGACGATCGCGACGCGATTGCTCTCGGCCAGCGTCTGGTAGTGGCCGTGCTGGATGACCTGCAGATAGAAAAAGCGGCCGAACAGCCCGCCGAACGCGGTGAGCATCAGCGCGCCGGCGATCAACGAGCCGGCGGCGGAAGCGGAGAGCTTTCGCGCTCGGGATCGCTTGAGCTCCGGCGGCGAGAAGGCGCGGTCGCGGCGCCGCGTTGGCTGAACAGGCGTCGCATGAGGAGTCGGTCTTCGCTAGCGCTCCGCGGACGAGCGCTGCGGGCGCTGCGGCCATTGCAGCAGCGACGGTCACCAGCGGCCAGAGCAGCGCGCCGGTCAGCGAGCCGACGACGTAGGTCCAGCGCGGCGGCGGCGCGCCGCCGACGATGCGCACCAGGCAGCACCAGTCCCGGACAGAGCAGCAGCAGCACCGCAACCTGCGCCGCCTGCTGCCAGAGCGGAAAGCGCAGCACGCGCCGGCGAAAATAGTCGGCGCCGTAGGCGAGCACCGCATACGCCAGCGCATGCTGGCCGAACAGCGATCGCATCGACGACATCCATCAGTAACCCCAGGCACCACGCGACGCCGACGCCGATCGAATCGCGGCTCCTGGATGCACCAGTAAAGCAGCACCAGCGCCAGGAAATCCGGGCTGCAGCGTCAGGGCCATCCCCGATACGCGGCAGCGGTATTGGCGACCAGCCCGACGAGCAGGCGTCAGCACGATGAACCACGGCCGGACCGGCAGCAGGATCTCTTCGGGGCGGGCGGCGGCGAAGGCGGCATACTGTGTTCAGGCCTGGTCGGGCCCTCAGCCTCTGCGCCTGCCGCGGCCCTTGCGCGGCGCGGCGGTGTCGGACGGTTCTTCGGGCGCGCTGGCAGCAGCGGCTGCGGTCGACCGAGGATCAGCGACGTGCGCGCTGTTGGTCGATGCCCGCAAGCGCCTTGCAGGTCACGTGCGCGAAACTCAGCCCGGTCTCGCGCTCGACCGAGACCACCTGCGCGACCGCGAGGCCCGCCGGATACGTGCCGTCGATGCCCGACGTGACCAGCAGGTCGCCCGGCTCGATTTCGACGCTGGGCGACAGGAAGCGAAGCTCCGGGCGGTCGCGCCGGCGCCGGCGCCGTACATGACGACTGCGCACGCCGCTGCGCTCGACCTTGACCGGCACCGCGTGATCCTTGTCGGTGACCAGCGTGACTTCGGACATGTGCGGATACACGCGCGTGACCTGACCGACGACGCCGATGCTCGTCGATCACCGCCTGCCCGGCCTGCACGCCCGCCGCCTCGCCCTTGTCGACAAAGATCTTCTGCGTGAACGGGTCGCGGCCGGAATAGAGGACCTCGGCCGCGGTCGCATCGCCTGGGATGCGCGTCTCGAGTTTCAGCAGCGCGCGCAGCCGCGCGTTTTCCTGCTCGAGCCGCCGGGTAGCCCTGCACCAGCAGGCGCCTCGGCTCAGCAATTGCTGCTGCAAGCGCGCGCGTTGTCGTCGGCCAGCGCGCCGCTGCGACGAAAAGTAGGTCGCCGACATAGGCGAGCGCCTCGCCGGGCATCTGCACGATGCGCTGCATCGGATAGAGCACGATCGCCGCGACGTGCCGGACGTTCTTCGAGATAGCGGTAGCGCGTGTCCGGCGAACAGCAGCGCGCAGCGACAGCAGCGCGAAAACCGCAAGCCGCGTCAGCGGCGACGGGCCGCGGTGAAAAACGGCGGCGGCTCGACCGAGAGGTGACGCATCAAACGGGCCGGCTGGTCAGCGGCGGGGAAGAAGCCCGACGGTCAGGCAGCGGAAGACGGGATGCGTGGCAGCGGCATGCCGTCGCCGACACGATCCGATCAATCGGAAGTGAAGATCGTCGACAGCTTTTCCATGTTCTCGAGCGCCTTGCCGCAGCCGCGCACGACGCAGGTCAGCGGGTCGTCGGCGACGATCACCGGCAGCCCGGTCTCCTCCATCAGCAGGCGATCGACGTCGCGCAGCAGCGCGCCGCCGCCGGTCAGCACCATGCCGTGCTCGGCGATGTCGGCGCCGAGCTCCGGCGGCGTGCGCTCGAGCGCGCTCTTGACCGCGGAGACGATGCTGTTCAGCGGATCGGTCAGCGCTTCGAGAATCTCGTTCGACGACACGGTGAAGCTGCGCGGGATGCCTTCGGCCAGGTTGCGGCCCTTGACTTCCATCTCCTGCACCTCGGAGCCGGGAAACGCCGAGCCGATCGTCTTCTTGATCGTGCTCGGCGGTGGTCTCGCCGATCAGCATGCCGTAGTTGCGGCGGATGTAGTTGACGATCGCCTCGTCGAACTTGTCGCCGCCGACGCGCACGCTGCCCGCGTACACCATGCCGCCGAGCGAGATCACGCCGACTTCGGTCGTGCCGCCGCCGATGTCGACGACCATCGAGCCGGTCGCTTCTGAAACCGGCAGGTCGGCGCCGATCGCCGCGGCCATCGGCTCCTCGATCAGGTAGACCTTCGACGCGCCGGCGCCGAGCGCGGACTCGCGGATCGCGCGGCGCTCGACCTGCGTCGAGCCGCAGGGCACGCAGATGATGATGCGCGGGCTCGGCGCTGAACAGCCGCGAGTCGAGCACCTTCTTGATGAACTGCTTGAGCATCTGCTCGGTGACGGTGAAGTCGGCGATGACGCCGTCCTTCATCGGCCGGATCGCGGTGATGTTGCCCGGCGTGCGGCCGAGCATCTGCTTCGCCGCGAGCCCGACTTCCTGGATCACTCGCTTGCCGTTCGGGTCCGCCTTCCTGCCGGATCGCGACGACCGAGGGCTCGTTCAGCACGATTCCCTTGCCGCGCACGTAGATCAGCGTGTTCGCCGTCCCCAGATCGATCGCGAGATCGGTGGAGAAATAGCCTTTGAACATTTCGAACATGGGGCGCTTTCGTTGCGACTCGCGCAGTGGGCGGCCGTGCTTATGACAAGTGCATTATGATACCCTATTCAGCTTTGTTTCTGCACCGCAATTTTGCCCGCCGAGCCTAAAACAATGGCGCTTTCCCTCGATGAAGTGCGGCAAATCGCCGTCTGGCCCGGATCGAGATCACACCGGCCGAAGCCGCCGACGTGCGCGCGCCAAGCTCGAAGCATTTTCGAACTGATCGGCCGCATGCGCGCGGTCGACACGACCGGCATCGTTCCGATGTCGCATGCGCAGGACTCGTCCTGCTGCCGCTGCGCGAGGATCGGGTCACCGAAACCGATCGGTCATGAGCGCGCTATCAGCAGAGCGCGCCGGCGGTCGAGGACGGCCTGTATCTGGTGCCGAGGTCGTCGAGTGAGAAAGCCGGGCCACTGACCGCGCCGAGGCAAGCGTCGCGTCGACTGCCGCCGGCCTCGGTGCGACGTCGCCGCGGCAAGCCGCGGATCCTGATCTCGCTGCCGATGATTACGCGCCGCTCACCGAGCTCTCGCAGGCGCTCGCCGCCAAGCGCTTGTCCAGCGTCGAACTGGTCGAAGGATTGCTCGCCCGCATCGACCGGAGCAACGGCCGCCTCAATGCCTTCCTGACGATAGACCGCGAGGCGCGCGCTCGACGCGGCCACGGTCGGCTGACCTCCAGCGCTCCCGCGGTCACGGCCGGCCCGCTCACCGGCATCCCGATCGCGCACAAGGACGTCCTCTGATGACCGCAGGTCTGAAGACGACCTGCGGCTCGCGCATGCTGGAGAACTTCATTGCGCCGTACGAGCGCCTTTGTCGTCGAGCAGCTGACGACCGCGGGCATGCGTGCTGGTCGGCAAGACCAACATGGACGAGTTCGCGATGGGCTCGTCGAACGAAAACTCGCTTTCGGCCCGGTCAGGAACCCGTGGAACGCCGACTATGTGGCCTGGCGGCAGCTCGGGCGGATCCGCCGCCGCCAGTCGCGGCGCGCTTCGTTCCCGCGGCGACCGGCACCGACACCGGCGGATCGATTCGCCAGCCGGCGGCGCTGTCGGGCGTCTGCGGCATCAAGCCGACCTATGGCGTGTGCTCGCGCTACGGGCTCGTCGCGTTCGCGTCGAGCCTCGACACGCCCGGCGTCTTCGCGCCAGACCGCCGCGCGACTGCGCGATGCTGCTGACCGCGATGGCCGGCCACGATGCGCGCGACTCGACCAGCCTCGACCGGCCGCGGGAGGACTACGCGCGGCTGATATCGACGGCGGCGGCGACGGCAAGCCGCTCGCGGGGCTGCGCATCGGCTTGCCGCGCGAGTACGCAGGCGAGGGAACCGACGTCGCCGTCGCGCGGGCGATCGAGACGGCGCTCGCGGAATTCCGCCGCCTCGGCGCGGTCACGGTCGACGTCACGTCTTCCCAACGTCCACCTGTCGGTCCCCGTCTATTACGTAATCGCATCCGCCGAAGCCTCGTCGAACCTGTCGCGCTTCGACGGCGTGCGCTACGGCCATCGCGCGCGCGAGCTACAGCGACCTCGACCGACATGTACCGCAAGACGCGCGCCGAAGGCTTCGGCGCCGAGGTCAAGCGCCGCATCCTGGTCGGCACCTACGTGCTGTCGCACGGCTACTACGACGCGTACTACCTGAAGGCGCAGCAGGTCCGCCGGCTGATCGCCGACGATTTCCGCCGCGCTTCACGGCAGCTGCGACCTGATCGTCGGACCAACCGTCGCCGACGGCCGCATTCCGGCTCGGCGCGAAGAGCGACGATCCGGTGCAGATGTACCTGAACGACATCTTCACCATCGCCGGCAACCTGACCGGGCGCGCCGGCGATGTCGATTCCCTGCGGCTTCGACGACAGGGGCCTGCCGATCGGGCTGCAGCTCCAGGGCGACTACTTCGCCGAAGCCGCGCATGCTCAACGTCGCGCACCGGTTCCAGCAGGTCGACCGACTGGCATCGCTCGCGATTCGCGCCGCAGGAGGCTTGCAGCCGATGACGCTGGGAAGTCGTCATCGGTCTCGAGACGCACACGCAGCTGTCGACCGCGTCGAAGATCTTTTCCGGCGCGTCGACCGCGTTCGGCGCGCGCGCCGAACACGCAGGCCTCGGCCGTCGATATCGCGCTGCCGGGCGTGCTGCCGGTACTGAACCGCGGCGCGGTCGAGCGCGCGATCCGCTTCGGCCTGTGCGGTGGGCGCGGACGATCAACCGGAAGAGCGTGTTCGCGCGCAAGAACTACTTCTACCCCGACCTGCCGAAGGGCTACCAGATCTCGCAGTACGAAATCCCGGTCGTGCAGGGCGGATCGATCGCGATCGCGTCGCCGACCGCGCGGCGAGAGCCGATTGCGCTGACCCGCGCGCATCTCGAGGAGGACGCCGGCAAAATCGTTGCACGAGCGAGTGCCTCGCACGGAACATCGGGCATGACCGGCATCGATCTCAACCGCGCCGGCGCGCCGCTGCTCGAAATCGTCTCCGAGCCGGACATGCGCTCGCGCCGCCGAGGCGGTCGCCTACGCGCAAGACGCTGCACGCGCTGGTGCGCTGGATCGGCATCTGCGACGGCAACATGCAGGAAGGCAGCTTCCGCTGCGACGCCAACGTCTCGGTGCGCCGCGCAGGGCGAGGCGAAGCTCGGCACGCGCTGCGAGATCAAGAATCTGAACAGCTTCCGCTTCCTGCAGCAGGCGATCGAGTTCGAAGTGCGCCGGCAGACCGAGCTGATCGAGGACGGCGGCACGGTCGTGCAGGAGACGCGGCTCGTACGACCCCGACCGCGGCGAGACGCGCTTCGATGCGCAGCAAGGAAGACGCGCAGGACTACCGTTACTTTCCCGATCCCGACCTGCCGCCGCTCGTCCATCGACGAGGCATGGATCGAACGGATACGACGCCGAGATGCCCGAGCTGCCCGAGGCGGTGCGGACCCGGCTGGTGCGACGAGTACGCGCTTGCGCGCGGAAGCAGCGATGTTGGCTTTCAGCAGTCGCGAAATGGCGCAGCTGACTTCGAAACGGCTCGTCGCTGCGGGCGTCGATCCAAGGCTGGCGGGCAACTGGCTCGCTCGGCGAAGTGTCGGCTGCGCTCAACACGGCGGAAACTCGACATCGCGGACGCGCCGGTATCCTCAGGCCTTGCTGGCCGGCTATGCTGAAACGGATCGTCGATGGCACGATCTTCGGGCAAGCTCGCCGAAACAGGTGTTCGAAGCGATGTGGGCAGGGCGAAGGCGACGCCGACGCGATCATCGCCGCCCGGGGCCTGCGGCAGATTTCCGACGCGGGCGCAATCGAGAAAATCGTCGCCGACGTGCTCGCAGCCAACGCGGCAATCGTCGCCGAGTACAAGGCCGGCAAGCGACAAGGCGTTCCAGTCGCTGGTCGGCAAGGCGATGGCGGCAAGCCGGGGCAAGGCGAATCCGATCGAGGTCAACGCCGCGCTGAAGAAAATGCTCGGCTGAAGTCTGCGTGCGGCTGGCGGCTGGGCACGCATCGTCGGCCCGCTGTATAGTTCGGCCCACGTTGCCGAACAGGGGGAAGCAATGTCGACCATTCCGGCTGCCGCGAGAAGCCTCGGCGTCTGCGCGCCAAATACCTGCTGTTCGGCGTTCATCGGACCTGATGATCGTGTATGTCATCCAGAACAACGAGGCGTTTCTGCTCAATCGACGCCGATCCGGTCTGGGAACGCTACCAGCCGATCAAATGGTGGCTGCTGCCGCATGGGATCCGCCGGCGCCCATCGCTATTTTCCTCGCGATCTCCCAGTTCTCGAGCCGCATTCGCGCCCGGCACATTACCGTGCACCCGGACGCTCGGACGGATCTATGTCGGCCTGGTCGCCGTCGCCGCCGCCCTCGGCGTCACGATCCAGTATCTGAACGAGCGCACCGGCGATCCGCGCTCGTTCACCATCGCCACGGTGGTCGACGCTTCGTTGTGGCTGCTCGCGACGGGAATGGCGTTCTGGTGCATCCGCGGCCGCAGGATCGAGCAGCACCGGCAGTGGATGACGCGCAGCTTCGCGATGGCGATCGTCTTCCTCGAAGTCCGCGTGATTCTCGGCCTCACCGGGTGGGAGACGCTTGGCGTCGCGGTCGTCGAGAACTGCGGTCTGGACCTGCGTCGCGTTTGCCTATCCGCTGGCCGATGTCGTGCTGCTGATTGAAGATCGTTTGCCGCGCACGCAACGGTGCAGCGTGAGCGCGATACCGGCACCATCGATCGTCCCGCAGCGCCTGCCGATCCGGCTAGTCATACGTACGTCTTGGTCGGACCCGCGAGAGACATCGCCTTCCTGTATGCCGGACGCGCCTGATGCGCGCCAGGTAAGCGACGATGTTGGCGTACGGCGCCAGATCGTAGTCGAGGAAGCGCCGCAACGTCGTGAACGGGAACACCATCATCACGTCGGCGGCGGTGAATGCTTCGCCGGCGAACCACGGGCCAGCCGCCGAGCTCGGTGTCGACGAAGGTCGAGCATCTGCTTCATCCGCTCGCGCATTCGCGCGCGTGACCGGGCTCGCTGCAGCCTCCCTGCACGCGGCTCAACACGAGCGCGATCAGCAGCAGCGACATCAGGCTGCCTTCGGCGAAGTGCAGCCAGTAGACGTAACTGCGCATACGCCGGGATCTCGGGCGGACAGCGCCAGCCGCCCGCCGCCGTGGCGATGGACGATATAGTCGACGATCGCGCCCGACTCGGCGAGACGATGTCGCCGTCGCGGATCACCGGCGCCTTGCCGAGAGCGTGGTTTCTCTTCAACGGGTGCGGAGCTGCGCCTGTGGTCTCGCGCGGAAAGACCTGCAGGTCGTACGGAAGACCGGAGCTCCTCCATCAGCCAGACAATGCGCTCGGAGCGCGAGGTCTCCAGATGATAGACGGTGATCGTCATCTGGCTCTCGATCGGAAGGCGAAAGAGTTTGCAGCGGTTTGAGCCTAGCCGCAATCGCGAGCGCGCCGCAGACGGACGACTTCGCTGGCGCGGCATCGCGTTAGATCGTGCTGTCTGCCGCGCCGAACGGCCGCATCGCGTGACAGAATTCACCGTGAATGATCGCTGTCCGACCTCGAGCGCGCGCTCGATAACCCCTTCTGGTCGAGCCTGACGACAGGGCATGCACATTTCGCGCTAGGGCGGAACGCTGGCGCGCCGATATCCGGTCGAGACATTTCGCCTATCGCCGGATTGGCCGCGCCGGGACCGGCGAACATCACCGCCCTGGAAGCGGTCGTGGACGTCGGCGATGACATGGCAACCGTCGCGCGATTGGTGCCGAAGCTGCCACCCGTTGGGAGATCCTGTACGAATCACGGGTCACCCAGATGCGGATTGCGAGCGGGCGCCGTTGCCGGAGGGGCGATGTCGACGCAATCGATTCTCGGTCCGGCCGATGTTCCGGAAATGCTGGCGTTGGTCGAACTCTCACGAAGCCGGGACCGTTTCGACCGCGCACCATCGAGTCCGGGAACGTATATCGGCTTGCGGCTGTCGGGGCGCCTGGTGGCGATGGCGGGCGAGCGGCTGTGGATCGGCGATTTCCGCGAGGTGAGCGCCGTACGCCGCATCCCGATGTGCAGGGCCGCGGATACGCGCGGCGCTGATACACCGGGTGATCAATCGGATGCTGCGCGCGGGACAGACGCCGATCCATTCATGTCGAGGCGCGAACAAGCGCGCGAATCGAGTTGCTTACGCCTCGCTTGGGCTTTGCACGGCGCTCGGAACTTTCACCGCTGTACGCCAAGCGGGTCGGCTAGCGTCGCCTCGCAGTACGGTTCGCAGGTAATCCGGGCGAGGCCAGGTCCCGGTCAATCGGCGACGCGGGACGGCTCGATCAGGCCATCAGCGCCTTGTACCGCATGCCGGTGCGGGCGCGCGCCTTCCTCGCCCAGGCGCTTTTTCTTGTCGGCTTCGTATTCCTGGTAGTTGCCCTCGAAGAACACCACCCGCGAGTCGCCTTCGAAGGCCAGGATGTGCGTCGCGATCGCGGTCGAGAAACCAGCGGTCGTGCGAGATCACCAGCACGCTGCCGGCGAACTCGAGCAGCGCGTCCTCGAGGGCGCGCAGCGTCTCGACGTCGAGATCGTTCGACGGCTCGTCGAGCAGCAGCACGTTGCCGCCCTTGAGCAGAGTCAGCGCGAGATGCAGCCGGCCGCGCTCGCCGCCGGAAAGCGCTGCCGACCATCTTCTGCTGATCGACGCCCTTGAAGTTGAAGCGCCCGAGGTACGCGCGCGAGGGCATCTCGAACTTGCCGACCGTAAGGATGTCGTGCCCGCCGGAGATCGCTTCCCACGCGGTCTTGCCGTCGGGCAGCGCCTCGCGCGACTGGTCGACGACGGCGAGCTTCGCTGTCGAGCCGATGACGATCTTGCCCTTGTCCGGTTTTTCCGCGCCGGTGATCATGCGGAACGAGCGTCGTCTTGCCCGCGCCGTTCGGGCCGATGATGCCGACGATCGCGCCCGGCGGCACGCTGAAGCGAGAGATCGTCGATCAGCAGGCGCTCGCCGTAACCCTTTGCTCACGCCGTGCAGCTCGATCACCTGGCCGCCGAGTCGCTCGGCGACCGGGATGAAGATCTCCTGCGTCTCGTTGCGTTTCTGGTGCTCGTAGGCTGGACAGCTCTTCGAAGCGGGCGATGCGCGCCTTGCTCTTGGCCTGGCGGCCCTTGGGATTGGTGCGCACCCATTCGCAGCTCCTTCTGCATCGCCTTGATGCGCGCCGATTCCTGCTTGGCCTCGATCTCCAGCCGCTGCTCCTTCTGCTCGAGCCAGGAGCTGTAGTTGCCTTTCCACGGAATGCCGTAGCCGCGGTCGAGCTCGAGAATCCATTCGGCGGCGTTGTCCAGAAAGTAGCGGTCGTGGGTGACGGCGATCACCGTGCCCGGAAAGCGCTGCAGGAACTGCTCGAGCCAGTCGACGCTTTCGGCATCGAGGTGGTTGGTCGGCTCGTCGAGCAGCAGCATGTCGGGCTTGGACAGCAGCAGGCGACACAGCGCGACGCGGCGCTTTTCGCCGCCGGACAGCTTGCCGATCCTCGCGTCCCACGGCGGCGAGTCGCAGCGCATCGGCGGCGATTTCCATCTGCACTTCGGTGTCGGCGCCGGCCGCGGCGATGATCGCCCTCGTAGCTTCGCCTGCTCGGCGGCGAGCTGCGTCGAAATCGGCGTCGGGCTCGGCATACGCGGCGTAGATCTCTTCGAGCTTCTGCTTGGCTTCGAGGATTTCGCCCAGGCCCTCTTCGACGGTCTCGCGCACCGTACTTGCCGGCGTCGAGCTGCGGCTCCTGCGGCAAGTAGCCGATGCGCATGTTCGGCATCGGCACCGCTTCGCCTTCGTACTCCTTGTCCTACGCCGGCCATGATCGCGCAGCAGGCTCGACTTGCCCGAGCCGTTGAGTCCCGAGCACGCCGATCTTGGCGCCGGGGAAGAACGACAGCGAAATGTCCTTGAGGATCACCCGCTTGGGCGGCACGATCTTGCCCACGCGGTTCATCGTTGTAGACGTACTGGGCCACGGAATTCCTGACGTTCTTGATGGAAGGCGGCGCGAAGAACGCCGCAGCGGTGTGATTATCGCCGATGCGGCGATAATCCGCGGGCCGCTGGCGAGGCGAGCCCTAACGCAGGACGCTAGCGCGTCGTGCCGGGGCTGCGGCTGCGGCGCTCTTGCCGCGGGTCTGCGGGGACGGCGCGCTGGCCTTCTGCGCATCGACCGCGCGTTGCCGTTCCGCCGCCTGATCCTGCTCGCAGCTTGATTTCCTGCCAGCGCTGCTTGTCGGCGTCGTACTTCTTGCCGACGGCGGCGGCGCCTCTTTCTTCTGGGCGAGCAGCGCGGTTTGCCGCGTCAGCTCCACTCGGTCACCGAGTTGAGTTCGTTCTCCACCGCCGCGGGCACCAGGCTTGGTGCCATAGCCAGCCTTGCGCTTTCCAGATCCTCCTTGCGGCGTGTCATGTCGGCGATGTACGCGCTGATGGTCGTCAGTTGCGCCTCCATCGTCGACACCGCCCGCGCGCCGGGCGACGTCGATCTCCGCTTCGCTGCTGAAAGACTGGGTCAGCGCCCGGTCGCGTCGCGCCCGCTCGGCGTCTGCCTTGGCGAGTTCGCGCTGTCGCTCGGCCTCGACCTCGATCGCCTTGCGCTGTTCCGCCGTCGGCGCCGGATCGATCGTCTTGACCGATCGCCCCTGCCGGTCCAGCACGGTCGGCTCCCTTGCTGACCGAGCTCCGCCGGTATGCGATCGGTGTAGTGGACCACCCCTGGTCGTCCACCCATTTGTACATGCCACCCGCGCCGGCGGCGGTGCTCGAGCCGCAGACGAGGCCCAGGACGGCGATCGCACTCGCCCATCCGGAAGCCGACAACCGTAATCCGCTAAGTTTCACAATAAGCCTTTTTCCGTTTCCGGTGATTCGCGCCGCCTCACGCGGCGGCGCCATATTGCTCGCGATACGAGATCACTTCGCGCCTTTGCTGCGCCAGGTCCTGGCGCCGCGCCAGCAACCCCAGCAAGTCGTCGAGCGTCGCGATCGCGACGACCGGGATGCCGACCTCCTGCTCCAGCTCCTGCACCGCGGAGCGTCGCCGCGGCCGCGTTCCATCCTGATCGAAGGCGATCAGCACGCCGGCGGGGGTCGCGCCGTGCGCCCGGATCAGCTCGATCGCCTCGCGCTTCAGCCCCGCCGTCGGTAATGACGTCGTCGACGATCAGCGACCCTGCCTTTGAGCGCGGCCCCGACGATCGCGCCACCCTCGCCGTGATCCTTGAGCTTCCTTGCGATTGAAACTGTACGGCAGATTGTGACCTTTTGCGGCGAGGGCGACGCGCCGTCACCGCGGCCAGCGTTATGCGCTTTATAGGCCGGGCCGCGACAGTTGATCGCAACGCACCTCCGAGGCCAGATACGCCGTGGCGTAGTACCGACCCAGCTCGCCGCAAACTCGCTCCGTCGTTGAACAGACCCGCGTTGAAAAATAAGGTGTCTTGCGGCCCGCCTTGGTGACGAACGCACCAAATCGAAGCACGGTCGCGTGCCAAGGCGAACTCGAGAAACTCTGGCGGAAATCGGACATGAAGGGCGTTGCGCGCCGCGGAGATCGACCTGCAAATTATACCGCGCGACCCTCGTGGCCGAGCGCTCGACGCGGCGGGGGCGGTCTCGTGTAAACTCCGCGCCGCGGCGTACCGAGCCGGCCCCACTCGACATGCGCATCGTCCACACTCAACGTCAACGGCATCCGCTCGGCGGAGCGCAAGGGTCTTGTTCGATGGCTCGTCGCGGATCGAGCCGTGGGACGTCGTATTGCCTGCAGGAGATCAAGGCCCACCCCGACGATATGCCGAAGGCGCTGCGGGCGCCGCGAAAATCGCACGCCGCGTTTCATCACGCGCAAAAAGGGTTACAGCGGCGTCGCCTTGCTACGCCCGCCGCGCGCGTGCCGGTGCGCAGCGGTTTCGGCAGCAACGAGTTCGACGCCGAGGGCCGCTACCTCGAAGCCGACTTCGGCAAGCTCACCGTCATCAGCGTCTACCTGCCGTCCGGGTCGAGCGCGCCCGGATCGCCAGCTCGCCAAGTTCCGTTTCCTCGCCGAGTTTCTGCCGCATCTCGAGCGCGCTGCGCGCACGCCGGACGCGAAGTGATCCTTTGCGGCGACTGGAACATCGCGCACCAAGCCGATCGACCTGAAGAACTGGCGCAGCAACCAGAAGAATTCCGGCTTCCTGCCGGAAGAGCGGGCGTGGCTGACGCGCGTGTTCGACGAGCTTGGCTTCGTCGACGTCTTTCGCCGGATCAACCCGCGAGCCCGATCAGTACACCTGGTGGTCGAATCGCGGCCAGGCCTGGGCGAAGAACGTCGGCTGGCGCATCGATTACCAGATCGCGACGGCAGGCATCGCCGCGAGCGCGCGGACGGCGGCGATCTATATGAACCGGAGATTCTCCGATCACGCGCCGCTGATAATCGACTATGACTATCGTGCTGTGACGCGCGATTCTGGCTTCGGCCGCGCTGATCATCGGCCAGTGACTGCGTGCAGCGCCTGACGATGCTGCGACCTTAGCGATCTCGACACTGTCACGCGGCAACAAGCGCCTGCTCGAGGGTGCGTCGCTGACCGTGCACCCGGACTAGGGTAGGCCTTATCGGGGCCAACGGCGGCGGCAAGTCGTCAGCTTTCGCGCTGCTGCGCGGCGAGCTCTCGCAAGACGCGGGCGAAGTCGCGCTGCCGCCGGCGCTGGGTGATCGCTCACGTGGCACGGGAAACGCCGGCGGTCGCGGCGCCGGCGATCGACTACGTCCTCGACGGCGACGCGCGAGTTGCGCCGGGTCGAGCGCGCTGCTGCCGGACGCCGAAGCCCCGGCGGAAACCGATCCGCATGCCGGCGGCGAGCAGCTGGCCGAGCTGCACCACCGCTTCGAGGCGATCGGCGGCTACGGCGCTCGGGCCGCGAGCCGCGTCGCTGCTCGCGGGCCTGGGTTTCAGCGCCAGCACGGCAACGCCAGCCGGTGGCGAGCTCTCCGGCGGCTGGCGCATGCGCCTGAATCTCGCGCAGGCGCTGATGTGCCGCTCCGATCTCTTGCTGCTCGACGAACCGACCAATCACCTCGACCTCGACGCCGTGCTCTGGCTGGAGGACTGGCTGGCGCGTTATCCGGTACCCTGCTGCTGATCGCGCACGATCGCGACTTTCTCGACGCCGTGGTCACCGAGATCGCGCACCTCGAAGGCAACAAGCTCGCGTCTCTACACCGGCAACTACGCGCAGTTCGAGCGCGAGCGCGCGCTGCGTAGCTGGCGTCGCAGCATTCTGCCTATCAGTCAAGCAGCAGAAGCAGATCGCGCACCTGCGCTCGTACATCGATCGCTTCCGCGCCCAAGGCCGCCAGGACCAGGCAGGCGCAAAGCCGGATCAAGGCGCTCGAGCGCATGGAGCTGATCGCCGCGGCGCACGTCGACAGTCCGTTCTCGTTCGAATTTCCGGCGACCGCATCCACGCGCGACAGCTGCTGCGAAGCTCGATCACGTGACGCTGGGCTATGGCGAGCGAGGCGATACTCACCGACGTCGACTGGGCGATCCTGGCAGGTCGCGCGGATCGGCCTCTCAGGCTCCAATGGCGCGAGCAAGTCGACGCTGTTGCGACGCGATCGCCGGCGAGCTCAAGCGCCGCGAGCGGCGAACGCCTGGCCGCGCCAGGGTCTGTCGATCGGCTATTTTGCCCAGCACCAGGTCGACGCAGCTTCGCCTCGACCAAAACGCGCTGTGGCATCTTGCAGCAGATCGAGCCGGCGCACGCGAGCAGGCGTTTCGCGACTTTCTCCGGCGGCTACGATTTCCGCGGCGACCGGGTCGGCGCGCCGGTCGCGGAGATTCTCCGGCGGAGAAAGGCGCCTGACGCTACGCGCTGCTGGTGCGGCAGCGGCCGAACCTGCTGCTGCTCGACGAGCCGACCAATCATCTCGGACATCGACATGCGCGAAGCGCTGACCGAGGCGCTGCAGGATTACACGGCGCGCTGATCGTCGTCGCCCACGACCGCCATCTGCTGCGCGCCACCGCCGACGAGCTCTGGCTGGTCGCCGATGGCGCTGCTGCGCATTCGACGGCGACCTCGACGACTACCGGCAGCGGGTGCTGGCCGGACGCGGGCGCGAGGCACTGCGGCGACGGTGGTCCGATCCCGCAGCCCCAGCGACCCGACCGCAAGACGCAAAAGCGCGCGCGAAGCCGAGACGAGGCAGCGCGTCTGTCGGCTGCGCTAAGCCGCTGCGGCAGAAGATCGAACGCATCGAGCAGAGGATCGATCTGCTGTCGACCGCAGAAACGCGGGCTCGACGAGTGGCTCCGCGACTTCCGACGCCTACACCGAAGAAAACAAGGAGCGGCTGATCGCTTCGCTCGCCCGGCGCGGCGACCTGGCCTGGGGAGCTCGCGCGCGCGAACGTGGATACCGAGCTGCATCGAGCGCTCGAGCGCGCAGCCGGCTAAAGGCGCGGTCGCGCCGTGGCGCTAGCTATGCCTTGATCGGCGTCGGCGTTTCCGCGCCGGGCCGTCTGGCCATTCCACGGCGCCACGCGCACGCAACAACGCCATGCCGGGCAGCGCCAGCGCCATGCGCAACAGATGAAGTCGGAACCATCCGATGGCGTCGACGATCCCACCCGAGTCGTCGCATTGATCAGCGAACGCGGCACGGCGGCGAGGCTCGTGAACAGCGCGAACTGTGTCGCCGTGTAGCGTGGGTCGGTGGTGCGCGCGATGAACGCGGTGAAATGCCGCGGTGCCGAGCCCGCACGCCGAGCGCCTTCGAGCGCGATGACGCCGGCCAGCAGCAGCCGGTCCGGGCTGATTGACGTCGCAGCACGCAAAGCCCAGGATCGAGAAGACCTGGACCGCGCCGAACAACCACAGTCCGCGATTGATGCCGATCCGGAGCATCCAGATGCCGCCGAGCAAGCCGCCGAATACGCTCGCCCACAGCCCGGCGTTCTTGGCGATCAGGCCGATCTCCGACATCGTGAAGCCGATGTCCAGATAGAAACGGCGTCGCCAGCGCGGTCGCCATGCTGTCGCCGAGCTTGTAGAGAAAAATGAAGCCGAGCACCAGCAGCGCCTGCGCCAGCCGGAGCGCGTGATGAATTCGTGAAACGGCTCGACGACCGCCTCGCGCAGCGTGCGCGGCGCCGCGCGCGACAGCGCGGGCTCGCGATCAGCAGCAGTGTTGACGATGCCCGGCAGCATGAACAGCGCGGTGATGAAAAAGACACTCTGCCAGGGCAGCCGGTCGGCGAGGATCAGCGCGACAGCGCGCCGGGAACGAGGCTCGATATCCGATAGGCCTGCACGTGGATCGCGTTGCCCAGGCCCGAGCTCCGACTTCGGGCAGCAGCTCGCGGCGATAGGCGTCGAGGACGATGTCCTGCGTCGCGGCGAAAAAGGCCACCGCCGTGGCAAGGTAGACGATCGTCCATAAATCCTGCTGAGGCTGGAGCGCGCCGAACAGCGGCAGCGACGCGATCAGCGCGACCTGTGTGACCAGGCATCCAGCCGCGGCGGCGCCCGGAGCAGCGGCAGCGCGTAGCGATCGACCAGCGGCGACCAGATGAACTTCCAGGTGAGCGAACGCGGCAGATCAGCGCGAACAGACCCGATGCGCCTTCAGGTCGACGTGCTCGGTGCGAAGCCACGCCGGCAGCAGATTGATCAGTATGTAAAGCTGGAAGCCCGGAGCTGAAGCCGGTGAAGACGCAGATCAGCATCCGGCGGTTGAACAGCGCTGTGTGCCAGCGGCGGCCTCGAGTCACCCATCGCCGGCATTGTAGCGAAGCGCCGCGCTATGCAGGCGCGGCAGGTTCAGCCAGCGCCTGCGCCGTGCCGGAAGCGATAGATGGCGAGCGAGCCGAACAGGTTCGGCAGCATCGACACGCGCCGCGCGTCGTTGCAGCACGACGCGCTCGAGCAGCGTCGAAACGCGGGCGGCGCAGAACGCGTCGAAATCGGCCGCAGTGCACAGGTGGATATTCGGCGTGTCGTACCACTGGTACGGCAGGTTCTTCGACACCGGCATGCGTCCTCGCGCAGCACCTGCAGCCGGTGCGACCAGTGACCGAAGTTCGGGAAGGTGACGATCGCCTTCGCGCCCGACCCGCAGCATCTCGAGCACGATCTCCTCGGTGTGCCGCATCGCCTGCAGCGTCTGCGACAGAATCACGCTGTCGAACGACCGGCTGTCGAAACCGGCGAGGCCGCGCTCGAGGTCGCTCTGGATCACATTGACGCCGTTGCCGATCGACGCGCAGCACGCCGGCGTCGTCGATTTCCGATGCCGTAGCCAATGCCGCCGCTGCGACTCGCGCAGCGTACGTCGAGCAGGCTGCCGTCGCCGCAGCCGAGGTCGAGCACGCGGGCGTTCGCCGCGATCCGTACCGATGCGATCGTCGAGGAAGTCGGGCGCGCTGAATAGCTCACGCGCGGCCTCGCCAGGTCGCGTCCACAAGTCCGGCGGTGCGTGTCGGCCGCCTGCCGCCTTCGAGCAATACGTAACG
>ERZ1370068.290-contig-10261_pt1 | contig 43511 bp, 69 predicted proteins | sample MGYA00561227_ERZ1370068 | MGnify/ENA primary metagenome ERZ1370068 (study PRJEB38410, sample SAMEA6850437) | metagenome | study: Metagenomic assessment of the ecological functions of the soil: analysis of the soil microbiota associated with the... | reverse complement strand
GTCTCCCGCAGCTGGCGCAGATTCACGAGCGTACCACATCGATTGATCGCTCAGCTGCCCGAGGAGGAGGTTGACCTCGTCGCTTCACGAGCAAACCAACCTCCTCGATAACGCGATCGTTTCGTGGGTGATGTCGATCGCCTGACCGCCGATTCGGTAATCGACGCGACGGCACGGTCGATGAAGTGAAAGCAGAGCGCGCGTCGGCATCTATCGGTTTGGCAAACGCCGCATCGAGGTGCTGTGCCGGTCGGAATGACCAACCGGTCACCGCACAAGATAAAAACGGCTCGCACGACAAATCTTTAGCCGATCTCGGCTGGTTCAGCAGCCACCGGAGTGCCGGACTGATAAAGATCCTCGATCGCCATGGTTTCGGCGAGTTTCCGCAGCAGGCGCTAATCGCGGCGTCTTTGAGGCGTGACTACGCCCGTCGTCAACGTCAGCGTTGGATCGTCCCGCGTTGTGCAACAATTAAGCTGGCGCAGTGAGACACGCAGCACGGCAGCAGCCGGTTGCGAGGATGAGCGCGCTGAGGGCGTCGATGGGACAAAGGTCTACTCCAACCGCCTGACAGCTTCCGTCGCGACGACATCGTCAACGTCGCCAGATCAACCTGAACAGCGTCACGATCGATCTCGATCGATCAGTGTGGACGCAGCATCGCCACCGGGGAGACGTTCGGGGCCTCGCTCGCGTCGGTGATTGATCACGAACAGCACCGAGTTCCAGCCGCCTGGCACAGTTTATGGGACAGCCCAATCGTCATCGAGACTGCCTGAGTTTCGACGATCGCACCGGCGCAAACGAGGAGATCAGCGCCATGAGGCGAGCGTCAGCACAAGCTTCCAGATATCGCTTCATATCGCCAAAGCCGCGAGGTCGGCCGGATGATTACGCCTTCGCTCGCGCCCGGACAAGACTTGAAACCGGATCGACAGCGGCGCGATGGCGAACGAAAGGCAAGGCGTTAACGGTCGTTCCATTTCAACAGCGGAGGCAGATAGCCGTCATTTGACCCAGAGCCGAAGATGGCCAGATCTTCGAGCGATCGTGCCTGACGCGCGGCGATGATCAGCGTCACGGCCGCTGTCTTACCCGGCACTGATCCAGCTCACGCACGCCGCGGCACGATAAACCGTCGGCGCCACCGGCCGACGTCGACCGACGCGATTCACGACTGCATTCGCAGCTCAGTGATCGACTGTTCTGGACAAACAGAATCACATCAGCTGAATGGACGTTTTTCTGACGACACCGATATTACGATGGAAATCGACGCTTCTGATCTGCTGGTCGAGGATCGTCGCGAGCTGAGTACCCGCCTTTCGTCGTTACCATCGATAAAACACGCGATGCGCAAACGCCTATCATGTTGTTCATCCTATTTTGGCGGTGGCCGAGACGTGCGCCGAGTTTCGCGCCGGCGATCTCGATCTCGAAAATGACTTTATGCCGAAGAAGCCTTCGAACCAATTAGTTCTACCAGGATCGAGAGGCTAATTCCCACAACGTTGAGCTTCTGCAGCGCTATAGCATAGCAGCAGACTGGTTTCCACAACTGTTGGCGAGCCTGAAATTTTTCACTGAGGATTACGCCCCTGATCATCAATAAAACTCGAGTCTTGTTAACACAGCATGACACTTTGGTTGAACGACATGATTTGAACCTGATTGAGCTGAAGATAACCTTCCTCATGACTACAGAAGCGGGAAAATGTTCGAACAGCTGATCCGATCGTGACTCCCTATTTTCATGACTCCGTCACAGGAAGACGGCCGACGTCGACCGGCCTCGATCGGGCAGCTGGAACCGTAGACAGACTGAATTTACCAGCACCGCAGTGACTTCAGCATGATATATGACTGCTTGAACTAACATGCCTGACATCTGTAGCGACCGAGCTACGAGCTGCCTGATCATCCGTGATTTGCTAAATTCTTTCTTTCGTCCGGGCTCCATACTGACGTTGATGCCTGATCTCTGTAATGCTGATAGTCTGTGTGAAACGCAAGGCCATGCAGGTGCTCAGAGCAGTCAGCTACACGATGCACCTCAGATCACCCCAGGCACAAGTGAAAGATGTTGCCATGCCAGATTCAAAGTGGGCGTCCCCTTTCTCCGAGAAATGCACCACACTGAGGCTGCCGGCGCCATGAATCACACACTGTGAACTGGGAAGAACTACACTGGCAAGACCTCGGCCACGACAAGAATGCCGTGAGACACAATGTTGTTCATGGTCTGACTACAAAATGATCATGATGGGCTTCCTCTAACAAGTCGATTCCCAAGCCACATGAACTGACCGCCTGGGTCAACATGTTCACTGTTGATTCTACCAGAGATCTCATAGGAATTCAGCAATTTCAGGAGAACCGGGCAGCAGATTAGCACATGGGTACTCTGTTTGGCTGGCGTGAGTCGCGAAAGGTGAACCCCCCGTGCCGCCTAAATTCAGAATGGCATTGGTCTGTCAGCATTCGTGTGATTACCGTCATCGGATCGAAACTGCTGCTGATTTTTAACGCTTGCCCGATAAAAATGTCGCTGGTTTCCATTATTCCGCATTCGTAACCGCCCTTTTCACATCCGATAGCCGTAGCCTTGCCCGAGTCGAACAGCGGGTTGAGATGAAAGTTGTTGATGCGGCGGTCTGCGAGGTGACATGCCGACGCGACCGATCTCGGCAGGCTGCGCAATCGAGTTTCAACGAACCGTTGTCCAGTTGTCAGCCCTTGTCGGTAGTCATGTCACAGCCTAGCACTCGCACATTACCGGAAGCGGGCACAGTGGTCGCCGAACGCCGCCGGCGTTGCAGCCGGTCGATTTATACTGCTCGGTGTCGAGCCGACGATTTGTCGACACACCACGGTTTCGGCTTTGCGAAGACGCGGTCGCCCACTGTTTGTCGCTAGTGTCGTCAGATCGCTGAACGCGGCGATGATCGCGATGGTCGCCGCGCACGAGAGGTTCGGGAGAGATCCGCTCACCGCTTAAGATGTGGCGTGGTGCCGGCCGAGATGGAGAGAAGCTCGCCGCACTCTCACGCCACCGCAGCTGCCGGAGCGATGGCGACACCAATGATCCGCAACGCGAATGATGGCGGCGGCACCATCGGCGGAAGAGACCGGGTCGACCGATAATCTCGACGCGACACTTTCATAACAATGCCGCGCAGCAGATGGCGCGATCGCGATTATTGCTGGGATTGCTTCCGGCTGCGGAAGCCACATATCCATGCTTCATCTTCGCCGAGGTGAGAGCGCCGATCCAGCACTGGTCTGAACATCAGGTGCGGGCATCTCGCTCGCGCGTCACACCTTTGCGCTTTTGGCAGCGACCTGAGGCTGGCGTCATAGCACCGGCCTGGGCTGACTCCAGCTGCATCCGGATCGACGTCGGCTTGCACCGCCAGCCAGGCTCGCTTACGATTTTACGAGGCAGCGCGCTCACCTGATCGACGCGGTGTTAACTCCGCCGGTCGCCGCCGCGCAGGTCGCCTGTTGATCATTACAATATGGTCGGATCAGCCTGACGGCCGATGGGCAGGTGATAGTCGTTCCGATCACGCTTTCGCCACAGGCGTCGAGGCCGAGTTCGATACCGGTGTTGATGACTGGGCCGTTCGGAAAGCGACGGCGAGATGGTGCGATACGCGCCAGTACCTGCCGTCCTCCCGCCATGCGCCGAGGTCATCTGCGAAATGCTTTTGTTGAAAAATTATCCTTTTCAGTTCTGCTGTCTCATGCATGCTCGACGATCGTCAATGGCGCGGAAGTAATAGTGGTCATCCCGATCACACGATCTCGCACCAAGAATATCGAGGAGTAGGTTACCAGATGATTTTGTCGACATGCCGACACGCGTGGAGCTACACGCGAACGCGTATTCGACGGTGCCGCCTCTTTACCGGTGGTGGGCTTCGCCCGCGATCGCCAATGACGGTCATCGACGCCCGAGGCGGTCACGATCGAGTCGGGCTGACAGAGCTGGAGCAGGCCACACGCGTTATCGGGTAACACTATGCGGCGAATGATGCTGGGCGGCGAGCTGCGCCGACCTCGAGGCGAGGTTAAAGCGGCGATAAAAAGAAAATTGTCGGAATATTTGCTCGAAAGATCACCGATCTCAGGCGGCAGCGGCATCGACCGCACCGGCATGTTTCGGCGGACGGCGACGCGCAGTCTCCACTGCGGGCAGAGCAGGGCGGACGCAGTGGACACGTGCCGAGGCTATGTCATGCTGGCGCATATTCCTCCAGCCTAACGCCGAGCGTTGCACCTCTCAGGCGCATTTGTTACTGGTGCCAATGACGGTACTGCGCCAATACATCGCCGATCGACAGAAGCTGCCTGACACCCGAAGGTTCGCGCCACACGAGCTCAACGATATACGGCGACCATTCAAGCGAGGCGATACTGCACACGCTGGCATCAAGAATCACGCCGACGTGGATCACTGTCGATGGCGCATGATCGCCGCACATGCGATATATGCGTTCGCCCTGATCGCGCAGCTGATCGCCATGCCGGCGGCTGGACACAGGAATCGCAGCCCGCCTTGTTTTCCTCCATGCGATGGATGATAACGGGCGCAAGCCACGCTGCCGTCGCATACGCCGCGCTGGTGACCGATATGGTCACGCGTGGCTGAATGAAACGTTGTGAGATCATAGTGTCATCGACGTTGATCATCGCCTTTGTCGCGCGATATACGGCTTTGGGCCGTCGCTTACGAGTGGAGTTTATCGCCAGGCTGTGAAAAGACGGCACGTGATTCACATCTGACGCCTATTTATACACAGCAAACATTGAATGTCTTTATAGCTTATTTCTTGATCACGGCCCAGATTATAAGGCCTGATGAGGTCTCGCTCGGTGCCCGATTTGCCGAGACGGGTAAGTTGCGCACGAGGTCGCCGGACAAGTGGAACATTCTCTCACAGGCGCTCGAACATTTCGATCACCAGCAGGGCACCGGAGACGAGGGGTCCAGTCCTCACCATATGGCTGTGCTCGCTGCGTGTCTCGCCTTCCGGGCGAACGCGAGCAAATTCGCGGCCTGCCAAACATCTAAAGCACTCGGCCTTCGAACTCAGGCGTGGCATCCATGATCGATCTGCGGTGGCCTGAGTGACCACGCTCAGCTTTTCTGACAAACACAGCTGGCGGTCTGACACGCCGCCTTCCTGTCTTCACTGCCAGACTGAGACTACTGACGCTGAGCGCAGGCAGCAGCTGTCACGTCGATTTTATCAGAACATGGCGATATCGAGTCACTGATCGAAATGGCGGGGCGTGCATTGGCGGCGATGCCGTTTCTCCTTCGGTGTTTGTCGAGGCGGACGACGCCGCGAATTTTGAAACTGCCGACTATCTGATGCGCGTTTATCTCTGCGCCACCGCCGGCACTGGCACGTGACTCGTACCGATCGATCGCGAGAGCCGCCCGTGGATTGAATTTTGCAGCGACGGCCGTAGCTGGCAAGCGCATCGTCGAGGATCTCCGACTCGAGGATCAGATGCACGCTCCGAAAGCGCAGACGCCGATAGAGTATCCGCAAAGAAATATTGTCTCGAGTTATTTCGGCCGCCAACAGTACTACCGGAGCTCGTTCAGGAACTGGAAGATCATCGCGAATGGCCGCGACGAGGCGCTTGAGGGGCCCGCAATCGGTTTTTCCGCCGCTGGATCAGATCCGACTGAAGCCGCGAACATCGACGTTCAACCACATTCGATCGTGACGGCGCCGTCAGATCATCGGTTTTTACGATTCAGCAGGTAAAAAGAAATGATGATGTTGTTGCCAACGAGTTTTGATGACGATGGTGGGAGCTGATTAACGCGCTGATCGGAGACTTGTGGAGGTAGCGGCCCAAAGATGGTGGGCTGCATGGTTACCACGTCAGCTTTTCCACCGGATCGGTGTTCGACCTGAACTCTGCTGGCTGACTCACGCTGCCGGTAGCACCAGCAACTTGCCGCAGTTTACGCGGTCGGGGCAAATGCTCGATCGCAAAGCGCCTCAACAGATCCACCGCCACTGGCTGTATAGCGGCAGCGACTGAGAGCAGCAAACCGAACGCTTGTCGATATGCCGGATGTAATTCACGCCCAGGTGCCGCGGAGAGGCCCCAATTCCCTGCCAGTCAGAGAATACCCAGCGACCTCGCTTCACAGAAACACGTATATCCAGTCTATCAGGTACCATGCCCAGGCTGGAATACTTATAATTTTGCCTGCAGGGAACTTGACGACCTCGACCGCCAAACCAAAGAAGACGCGCCGGCGCCGCAAAACTGAGACGGTAATTCGTTAATGACCAGTTTTGCTTGCTCTTCTTTATCGCGCAACGTCGCCGATAAATGGGATGGTCGATTGTTCACGATATCGCTCGTCGATCGATTACAGGAACCCGGCGCCTGATTTATCCCGACCGATCATCTGCTTATCGTCACACAGATCATATCGCTCATCGACATTGATGATTCCACATCGCCTGGTTTACGACAGTACATCGGTTGATGTTCCTCGACAGATTTGGTCACTGATAGACTTTGCGAGCCAGATAACGTCGCGGTCTGGTCAGCGCTGGCGAGCAGACAGACGCGATCCGGAGAAGAGCAGACGTCGGTACGCCGTCGCCGACGCAACGGCGATTTGGCGTCAGCCGCCGATCCCGTTACGGCGGCAAAGCCCAGGAAGCAGGGCGCGGCGCAGTCTGCCGCGATTGGTCAGCGCGCCGTTTGATGATGCGCTCTGCTTCGACCGCTTCTTTTCAATTACCGAGCTGGCGCCAGAGCGATAAGACGCTGCGATGACGTTGATCTGTTTCAGAACTTGATGTCGTCGATGGTCCGGGCGTACCTGATGTTCTCACATCTTGTCTGGTATTTTCCGAGTCGGCAGATGGATCGGTCCGGGCTAATGGCATGGTACATATCGGCAGCTTTCGCTCTCGGAAATCCGGACCGAGCGAAAAGCTGCCGACAATACGTACCGTTAACCCATTTAACTCGGATTGTGCTGCGCCCGTGTCCATTCCGAGAAAGCGCCGGGCATGCCGGTCAACCACCGCCGTGTCCGGATCGCCCAGCTGTGCCGGCCTCCCTCGACCTCGGGAAGGCGCAACACCGGGTGGTCAGGGTCGAAGGCGAATACCCGGACCAGAAAGGTCTTGCCGTCGGACGGGTTCTTCCAGAAGACGTCAAACCAATCCGCGTAGAACGGCCAGGCGCTCGCAACGCCCGAGACCGTGCGGGCGGCATCGAGTTCACTGCGGGGAAACGGATCGCGTGTCGCGAAGCGGTATTTGCTCGCGCTCTGCAGAAAAATATCGCCGTCGAGCCGGTGAATGATCTCGAGCGAGGCGTTGAAGAAGGCCCGTTCGAAGCCGAGCTGCATCAACATCAGCAGCACTGCGAACCCAATGCCGCCGCTGGAGCGCAACAGGCGCGGCTTGTTTGCCAGAAGATTGCGCCACGCGAGCGGCACAAAACTCGCCGGTGGCCAAAAGCGTCGGAGAAGGGACGTGTCGGGAGGCAACGACAACACGCCCGCCGCTCAGAACAACTCGACGGGATCGGCACGCCGCAGGCTACTCAGCGAAAGTAATGCCGAAATCGACGCCACTGACGAGAGTGGCGACAAATACGGCGGCGAGGCGCGGCCAGGTCATCGCAACCGGGAGCAGCGTCTCTTCTCGGATCACAGAATACAGTCCTACGCGCCGCTGCGAGCGCTGGAACAAACGCGACGATCACAATCAGCAAAGATATCGTGATGACCGTCCCATCGAGGGAACGATCCCGGTAGCCGATCGCCTTCAACGTCGCAAATTGAGGCAATTGTCGGCTGACCTGGGTCGCCAATGTCTGGTAGACGACCATGATGCCGACGACAAACGAGATGATCAGGCCGGATCCGAAGATCAGGCCCACCGAGGTTCGTGTCGTCCAGTAGGCGACCTCGTGGGCCTCGAGCTCACCGCGGGTAAAGATCCGGGCATCCGGACCCAGGCCCTGCGCAATTCTGCGGCAGCCCGATCGGGGTCGACCCCCGGCTTCAGCTGAATCGGACCGAGAGTGACTTGGTCGAGGCTGCGGTAAGGAAAGAGCCGAGCAAAGTTTTGGTCGCTGACCAGGATGACGCCGAGGCCCATGAACCCGGTACCGAGGACGTAGCGCCCGGCGATCGTCTCGCTTCGATCACCGATCTTGACGACGCGCCCCGTGGTCAGGGGACCGAACATCGGCCGTGTCCCGCTGTCGACCAGCGCCGTGTCGGCCTGCTCGAGCACCGCGAGCTGACGATTGATGGCGTCGACTTTAAAAATGGGCCGTCGAGGATCGAGGCCAATCACAAAGACGTCGGGCCACTTGCCGTCCACACCGCCCCGCCATTTCGCCGAACCAAAATAAAGCGCGGTTGCCTGCGCCACCTCCGGTGCCGCCCGCGCCCGGTCGAGCTGGCCGCGCAGGAATTGGCCGGGCTGCGCCTGATATTGGTAATGGTTCGAGGACATTAGCAAATCGAATTGCAGGTTGTCGTAAAACAGCATCCCGCCTTGCGGGACGGCGAAGAAAGCCAAGCTCGACGAAGATCAGCAGGATCGCCATAAACACACCGGCGATCGCGAGCAGCGTGCGTGAGCCTTATCGTGCGTCAGTATGCGCCAAGCAGCCAAACCCTCGCCGGCCGGCTGACACGGCCGAGGCCGACCTCCGCCTCTGTCATTTGCCGGATTTCACCCCAGAACGAAACCTTCTCCAGCGATCCACGCGTTCGCCGCCATCGAGCGACCACCGGGAGCGTTGCCCCAGATGGCAGAAGAACACCCTAACCTGGACACCCGTACACCGGCTATGGGATTATAGGCGAGGATGTTTCCGGCTCGTTTTACCGTCGTGGCGGCGATCGCGGCCACTAGTCTTGGTCGCCCTTGCCGCGCTGGCAGCGCCGGCGCGGAAGTGGATCCCGTCGAGCTGCGGATCGAAGTTTACGGCTTCGCCGGTTTCCACGTGTTGACCAATCGTACCCGGGTTGCCGCGTCGGGGGACCGCTACACGATCGCGACGGATCTCGACACGCGCGGCATTGCCAGCGTCTTCGTCGACCTGACGAGCCACTCCGAGGTTCACTGGAAGGCTTGTCAAAGACGGAGTTCAACCCGCTGGATACCATGCCGAGGTGCGACGAAACGGCACCGATCGTAATTACCGGATCGATTACCGTGCCGACGGCTCGGTGGCGAGCGACCAGACGCCGCCCGTGGCCGCCTTACAAAGTGCGGCGGCGGCGGATCAGATGCGCGGGACCGTTGACCAACTGACGGCGTTTTACCTTCTCGAGCGGCAACTCGCGCAACGCGGCGCCTGCGCGCTCGTTGTTCCGGTGTTCGATGGTCTCAGCCGCTACAATCTCCGCTTCACCAACGCCGGATCGGAGACGCTATCGCCGGAGGGCGCCAGCACTTCAGTGGGCCAACGCAGGCCTGCAACGTCAAGCGAGAGGACGTAGACGGGTTTCCGACAGATCAAGCCTCGGGGACCTATAAGCGGGGCAAGATCTGGTATGCCCGCCTAGGCGGCGGCGACAAGATGGCACCGGTGCGGATGGAGTTCGACACCGAGTTCGGCAGCGTCCAGGGCTATCTTGGCGAGCTGCGCGGGCCGGCCTCAACCTCCGTTTCATAGATTGACCCTCGACCGAGCGCTCAGGGCGTGATTCCGTCCGGGTTTCCTCGACAAAATCGGCTACGGGTCGCCGACCCGCGTCTCGTCCCCGGCTGTTGACAAAAACGCAATTATGTGATAGGAATAGCCGGTCATCCGACGTCAAGCACGAGGGTACCTTGGCAAGACAGGCGTCCACGAAGCGAAATTGGCAGCCGCGGCCGGCCTAATCTCAAACTCCGGTCGCATCATCCTCGCGGCAGCGGGCGCGAGGCACGCCTGGAATTCCACCTGTGAAAAGCAGGCCGAGCGTGCTGAGATCCGACCCTTCAACTGCCGCACCGCGCAACGCGTCTTCTTCAGGGATTTTGGCGTCCGTCAAAGTCTCCCCTGCCGAGCGCGTCCTCAAAATGTCCGACCTGGCGTCATAAGTACCTGATAGACTGGATATTTTCCGAGCTGTTCCGGGCTCCGACGAGGTCCTTTCGGGTATTCCTCCCCGACTTGGCAGGAATCGGGGGCGTCTCCGCAGCCCCTAAGGCGTCATTCCGATCCGGGCATCTCGACGAAGCGTTCGGTCGCGCTATCGATCGCGCGCCCTTTGCGACCCGTGGCGGGTGGATGTAGAGCGCGCTGCGATCGAGCGATTTGCCCGACCGCGGCAGACTGCGGCAAGGGTATTTGGTACTCCACCGGCAAAGCGTGGTCAGCCAGCAGAAATTCCGGTCGGAACACGCGATCGAGGTGGAAAGGCTTCTGACGAAGTTGGTCTGGCCATGCATCAAATGCCCGGCGATGACCCCCGCCGTGTTCATGACCCGCCGCCAGCCCAGGTGTTTGCGATAGAAGGCGCGCTGAGTGGCCACCAGCTCGTCGTAGAACTCGGCCAGCGGCAGCCGTGTCGGCAGCACCGCATGCTGGATGTCGTAGAGGCGGTAGTCGCGGCTGGCGACCCGGCCGCCCTCGGCCACCCAGCTTTCGGTCCCCGGATAGGGCGTGTTGACGCTGATGTTCACGACTTCGGGCTACCTCGACGCCCCATTCGCGGACCATGCGGAAGCGCTCGTGGTCCCAGTCCGGATCGGCGATCAGATTGATCGCGATCATGATCCCGAGCGAGCGGGCGATATTCGAGCGCCTCGAAATTGCGGCCGAGCGAGACCCGCTTGCGATGTTTGCGCAGGCCCTCTTCGTCGATCGCCTCGAGGCCGATGAACATGTATTCGAGCCCGAGCTTTCTCCAGAAGCGAAATACCTCCTTGTTGCGCAGCAGCACATCGCCGCGGGTCTCGAGGTAGTATTTCTTGCGGATGCCGGCGCGGATGATCGCCTCGCCGATCTCCATGCCGTGCCGCTCCTGCACGAAGGCGACATCGTCGACGATGAAGACACCCGGCTCGCGGATCGAGCGAAGATCCTCGACGACGCGCTGCGGGCTGACCACCCGGTAGCTGCGGCCGTAAAAGGTCCAGGCGCTGCAGAAGGTGCAGTCCCACGGGCAGCCTCGCGAGAACTCGATCGAGGCGCACGGATCGAGCGTGCCGAGAAAATATTTGCCGGCGGTGGCGCAGCAGGTCGCGCGCCGGCATCAGGTCATCGAGCGAATGGACAAACACCGGGCGGCGGTCCCTCGCCCGCCGCGGTGACCGCACCGGGAACCGCTGCGACATCCCGTCCGGCCTCGATCGGCGGCGAGGAGCAGCGGCATCGCCGCCTCGCCCTCGCCCTTGAGCACGCAATCGATCGCCCCCGCCCCGTGCTCGATGATGGCGGTCGGCGGTGAACGAGGCGCTGTGCCCGCCGACGCAGACAAACGTCGCCGGCAGCCGAGCCTTCGTCGCCTTCGCCAGATCGACGATCTCCGGAACGTTGGCGAGGTAGTTGCAGGAAAAGGCGACGACGTCCGGCCGCCAGCTGTCGAGCAATCGGAAAAAGGCGGCGTGGTCCTCGACCTGCAGGTCGATCAGCCGGACCGCGTGCCCGGCGCGCCGCGCCGCCTGGGCGACCAGCTCGAGGCCGAGCGGCTCGAGCCGCAGGAATATCTTCGAATAGAGCAGCGGGCCGGGATGGACGCCGAGGAATCGCACGAGGTTTCCTCCTTTCGCCGTTCGCCCGCTCAGCCGGGATCGCGGGCACGGGATCAGGCGCGAGACAACCGATCATAGCGAGACTAATGTGCCGACCGAACACCTCGTCGAGAGATGACCATATGAGCGATGACTGGACCCGGCTTGTCGCCGATTTGAACGCCTGCTGAAACTGCGGCGCGATCCCGTTCGGCATGAAGCTGTTCGAGCGCCGCGCAGAAATGGAGGCGATCCCGCGGATCCGGCGGCCGAAATCGGTGCACACGCTCGACCAGATCGTCGCGCAGGCCGCCCGTCTCGGCTGGACCGTCGGGCATCACGAGCGAAGACCTGGTCGGCGCGCAATGCCGGGCGGTGGTCGGGCTCGGGCTCGCCAAGGACGACAAATGGCGCTCGGGCGAGCACATGGTGGGCGTGTGGTACAGCACGCCGGAAGATCTGCGCTGCGCACCAGGCGGCGATGGAATGCGTGCCCGACGGCCGCTACGAGGCGCTGGCGGTGGCTCCGCTCGCCGGCGGCCGGCCTCGACCCGCCCGACATCGCGCTGTTTCTACGCCACGCCCGGGCGCCATGATCTATTTCATCAACGGCCTGCAATGGTCGGGCTACAAGCGTTTCGACTGGAGCATCGTCGGCGAGTCGGCCTGCGCCGATCCTGGGGCCGCGCGCTCAAGACCCGCGAGCCGAGCCTGTCGATCCCGTGCTTCGCCGAGCGCCGCTACGGCGGCGTGCTCGACGACGAGATGCTGATGGCATTGCCGCCCGAGCACCTCGCAAAGCGCCATCGCCGGCATGGAGGCGCTCGCCAAGAACGGGCTGCGCTACCCGTTCCCGCAATACGGCATCCAGCAGGACGTGCGCGCCGGCATGGCGGTCGAGCTACCCGGCCGGGGATCCTGACCGGCGCTGCCTGCGCTACCGCAGCGCGGCGGCGATGTTGCCGCCATCTGACGGTGGTCGAGCGTCGGCGGTGGTCTTGAGCGCCAGCGCGTGGTGCAGGAAGGCCTGAGCCACGTCGTCGGCCGTCACCCGCGGCCGAGGAGATTGCCCGCCATGTAGGCCTGCTCGCCGACGCCGCGCGCCTTGGCGCGGGCGGCGATCAGCTCCGGGCGTCAACAGGCCGCTCCTGATGCGGTCGGCGTTGACCGCGTTGGCGCGGATGCCGTCGGCGCCGTAATCGAGCGCGTACTGGCGCACGAGCGCAAGTGTCGCCGCCTTCGGCAGGCCGTAGGGGCCGAAATTCGGGCCCGGGTTCACCGCCTGCTTCGACACGTTGAACAGCAGGCAGCCGCCGGTCCCCTGCGCCAGCATGATGCGGACGGCGTTCTGCGCGACGCGTCTGATGGGCGAAGAAGTTGAGCTCGAAGCTCCGGCGCAGCACCGCGTCCGTCGACCTCGCCGATCCGGCCCTGCCAGGCGGCGCCCGCATTGGAGACCACGATGTCGACGCCGCCGAAATGCTCCGCGACGCGGTCGAATGCCGCGCGCACCGCCGCGGGATCGGTCACGTCGCAGGCGAGCGCGAGCGCCGACCGCCGAGCTTCTTTGCCGCCGCTTTGCCGCCTCCGCCGTCGATGTCGAGCAGCGCCACTTCCGCCCCGGCGCCGCTCATGGCGCGCGCCGTGGCGAGACCGATCGTTCCGGCGCCGCCGGTGACGACCGCGATCTGGCCCGGCGAGCGGCTTCTCGCTGGCCTGGCCGAGCTTGGCCTGCTCCAGCGACCAGTATTCGATGTCGAAGAGGTCGGCCTCGCTCGACCGACTCGAAGCGGCCGACCGCCTCGGCGTCGGTCACAGTCTCGATCGTCGATTCGCGCGATGATCGGCGGCGATCCGCGCGTCCCGGGCGCTGCGCGCCGAGCCCGAAGAGCCCGAGCCCCGGCACCAGGATGACCCGCGGCATCGGGTCGAGCTCGCGCTTCGCTACCTCCTGCCGCGGCATTGTGGCGGGCGAAATACGCGTGATATTCGGCGACGAAGCGGTCGACCGCGTCGCGCACCGCCTGCTTGAACCCATCGAGCCTGCCCGGTTCGGGCGCCGGCACGATCAGCGGGTAGTTCTTGGTGCGGATCGTGTGATCCGGGGTGGCGACCCCGGCCTGGCCGTAGCGGTCGAAGCTCGGCGCCGTTGACGTAATCGAGGATCGCCGGGTCTGAGCGGAACTCGAGGATGAAGCGCTTGTAGGCGCCCGACCCGCTCGGATCGGCGATGGCGCAGGCGCCGCGCAGGATCGGCGCCACCTCGGCCGCCGCGGCCACTGCTGCGGGAGGCGGGCGGCGGCAAACACGGTCGTGCGGCGCCGCGCGAGCCGCTCCTCGGCCAGCGAGACCGCGGCGATCATCCGCTCGTAGGCCTCGCGCGCCGTCTCGCCGAAGGTGAAGATGCCGTGCTTCAACAGGACCAGCCCCTCGACCGCGGGATCGGCCTCGAAGATCTCGGCCGCCTTCTTGGCGAGCTGGAAGCCCGGCATGATGTAGGGCACGAGCCCCATCCGCCTGCCGTAGAGATCGGCGCAGCGCTCGGCCGCATCGGGCTGGTCGGCGAGGCTCAGGACCGCCGTCGAGTGCGTGTGATCGACGAATTTGTGCGGCAGGAAGGCGTGCAGCAGCGTCTCGACCGACGGGTTGGGCGCGCCGGGATCGATCAGGTTGGCGCGCTGCACGCGCACCATCTCCTCGTCGGACAGAGCCGCTCGCGCCGCGCAGCTTGCGCAGCGGCGCGAGCCGCACGGCGGGCAGGCCCGGCGGGCTCGATCGCCGCCATGTCCCAGCCGCTGCCCTTGACGCACAGCACCTCGACCTCCTCGTCGAGGAGGTCTCTGCACGACGGTCTTGACCGAGGTGTTGCCGCCGCCATGCAGCACGAGCTTCGGTTCGCCGCCCAGAGAGGCGCGAGGTGTAGACGCGCAAGGCGAGGTCGCGCCCGACGCCCTGCTGGGCATAGCGCTCGACCATCCGCTCGGCATCCGCATCCGACCACAGGCTGCGCATTGGCAAACCTCCTCCCGGGGCATCCATGCCGGCGCCGGGATCGCGTGCAGGCTTTTGGGCAGCTGCTCCCGCTGTTTCTGCTGATTCTTGCTCGGAAAATATCAGCGAGCCATCCCTCCGGCGCCGCGGAACTCCGCTTCCTGCACAACCTGGCTGCAGAGAAGTTAGTCAAGCATAGGTCAGCTTCGTTACCGGCTGATATTTTCACAACATCTGATCCTGCGCATCTTTAGTAAAATAGTCATCGATCGCATCGGCAATTTCGTCAATCCGGTCAGCTGACGGGTAGTGCGGATCACACTCTCGGCATGGGCGTAGCGTTCCTTTTGAAGAGCCCGCGCTGGAACGCCAGGTAGCCCTCCTTGGTCATCGCCGGCTCGAACTTCGCGAGAGATTTCTTCGCCGGGGCGGCGTCGCCGTGCAGCAGGTCGATCGCGGTCATCGCCAAGAGCTTGGCCGGCGTCAGATAGCCGTGCTGCGGCTCGTTGATCCGCCAATCGGCACCATGGGCCTTGCCTTCGGCGGCGACGACGTAGGGGTGGATCACCGGCATCATATGGGCGAGGTCGCCCATATCGGTCGACCCGGTGCGATGCCCGCCGATGTCGAAACTCGCCCGGTCCGAACAGCGCCTCGATGTTGCCGCCGAAGATCTCTCCCATATGCCGGTCGTTGCGCTGCGGCAGATAGCCCGGGATCGTGTGGATCTCGACCTCGGCCCCCATCGCCATCGCGCCGGCGCGCAGGCAGCGGTCGACCTTGCGGTTGGCGTCGAGGATCGCCTCGAGCGAGCCGCCGCGCACGAAGGTCTCCATCGTCACCTCGGCCGGCACGACGCTGACCGCATCGCCGCCCTTGGTGATGATCGGATGGATGCGGATCGTATCCTTCTCCCAGAAGGTCTTCGCGCTGGGCGGCGATCGCGTTCATCGCGATCATCGCCGCGTTCAGCGCGTTGATCCCGAGCTGCGGCAGGCCGCCGGCATGCGCCGGCCTTGCCGAGAAAGCGGATCTGCTTGACCAGGGCGCCGTTCGAGGACTCGGCGAGGATGGACCGCGTCTTCTGCCCGTCGCGCGAGCCGGTGTGGATCATCATCGCCATGTCGACATCGTCGAAATGGCCCTGGCGACGAGCTCGGGCTTGCCGAGCATGAACTCGATCTCGCCCTTGGCGACGCGCGCCATGCGCTCCTCGACATCGATGAACTCCTCGGCCGGCACGGCGAAAAAGATGATCTCGCCGGCGAGGTGCTCGGCGGCCTTGGCGATCGCCGCAGCCCGATCGCCGCGCCGAGCATGCCGGCGATCTGGGCGTTGTGGCCGCAGCTGTGCGCCGCCCCGGTAGGCGGATCGGCGAGCGGATGCTCGGAGGTGCGCAGGCTGTCGAGCTCGCCGATAAACGCGAGCCGCGGCCCGGCGGCGTGGCCGGCGAGCCGGCCCTTGACCCCGGTCAGGGCGAGGCCGGTCGCGCGGCTCGAGCCCCAATGCCGACATGCGCTGCGCGACGAGGGCAGCGGTCTTCGCCTCGTTGAAGCCGGTCTCCGGGTGGTGCAGGATCGTTTCGCCGAGATCGATGATCGCGTCGGCGTGGCGATCGATCGCCTCGCAAACCGCGCGCTTCAGTTCATCCTTGCTGCTCATTTCAACTCCCGACCGTTCAGATCCGCCGTGTCCGCCGGACGAACGGCGAGTATCGCGGGCTACATCGATCACCGGCGCGCCCTTCAGCTGGCGCAACCGTCGATACGTCCGGCACCGCGCTGAAGCTGACCGCCAGCGGCAATAGCCGCGATCGCGGCTACAGCGCAAGTCGGCCCAGTCCGGCATCGAATGGTCACCTTGCGGCTGATAAAACAATGACAGAGTTCTCAAGTCGGTTTCGAATTGCAGAATTCTTCAATAAATATAAAATTTTATGTCATTGATTAATACTCGATGTGAAGGTTAACATTTACCTTCTTTTTATTTGACATTTTTCGAACAACGTTAAAAATCGATCAACGTCTTAACAAGTGTTAACGCTAAAAACCCCGTTCATCGCGAAATGATATGTTTTTGTCAGGGTGTATCCGATGACGCTGATCCTATCCGAACATCGTCCCCGAGAACAACCTCCGACTACCGGATGCCTCTGACCATCAAGCACGGCCCAGCACGCCTGCTCGCCCATTTTGTCCTGGAGGGAGACAAGGCGGCGCGGCGCAAGGGATCGGCTTGCGCCTTCGATATGATTTCCCGGAACTCCTATACTTCAATAAGCAACAAATTGCCGCATGGTAACTTGGTATCGCCTGCCAGACAACTTTAATCCTGAGTACTCGGATTTACTCCCTGAGAATTCCTACTGGATCTCTGGTGAGAATGAGAACGGTGAGATTGTGTTGACCCAGGCAGGTCGGATTTATTATTGGCCGGAATCGACCTTGGAACAGGAAGCCCGCATGATGTTTTACGCGGGTGAAGACACGGGCCAACGTTGTGTCATCACCGCGGCGGCTGCGAAGTCGATAACCGGGGTCGTCTTCTGCGCCGGTTCGCATTGGATTCGCCCAGATTTACGTGGCCAGCGGTTCTGCATCTGCTGGCGCGGCTCGGAAGGGCGTATGCGGTGTCTCGTTGGCCGGTTGACTGGGGGTCGCATTGGTCTCCCCGTTCTTGTGGAGAAAGGAGTTGCCGCGGGTTACGGATACAAGCACGGCAGCCGTAGCATCTTTTTCCCGCGTCACCCTGGGGTGATGTCGAGTTTGTCGTCTCTTATTTGACTGCTCCTGGAGGCCTACGCCGACTTCGCTGATTTCCTGGACCCAAAGCTCACTACCTCGGAAGTCGAAGGTTCGGATAGCGATTCGAGATCGGCATCAGCGTCGATATGGGTTGACGAAAGGGTCACAAGGATTTCATCGGACTGAGTCTTCCACGGCAGCAACAATCTCTCGTAGCGCAACTGAGTCGCTACCGTCTCGGGCCGCCGTTGGATTGCGGCGGTAACATAATCGTACCGGGGCTCTCCCTGTTCTCGCCACGTTCTTGTAGTACTGAGAGAGCCAAATTCCGTAGTCCTTGTCTGGAAAATTCTCTAGTTTGTCGCCGATTGCTCCGAAAGCGATATTCGCTGTCGAGCCAATTGGCGTGGCCATCGCCGATGAAGCGGAATACCGGTTCTGATTTGCCCGGGGTCACGCCAGCGATCATCAAACGCGAAAGAAGACCGTGCTTGATCGCGAAGGAAATCACGGTCGGATCGAAATGACCGAACGACGCCCGCCACTTTTGCGCCATTAGCCGAAGAGGATTTTCTTCGCTTTCAAATAAGGTTCCGAAATGCTGGTGGTTCAACCAGGAATTGTTCTTTTTGGCGTTGGCGCAAATTTCGGGGCACACAATTCCGACAATCGGGAGACAGCGTGCTCCGCCGACGAAAAAATTTCAGATTTCCATGACAAGTCAAAGAACTTAACACGGAACAATTTGGCTTTGTTGGAAATGATCTGCTGCTGTACTGCCAGCAGCGCCGCAAGCTCACACGTTGTGCGGATGCAGCTCGATCTCGATCAGCGAGTCGGCAAAGAGCTGAAACCTGACGAAACCGAGGTTCTTCACCGCGAACAGCGCCGCGTCGTAATCCGGATCGGGGATCGCCCAGCGCCGCCAGGAAACTCGGCGCTGTCCTCGAGCACCCACCGCCCGTCGGACGTGACCAACATGGTAAGGCGTTTCACGAAAGCCCTCGCAAGATTAAATCTCAAATGTTTCTACACCCGCGTCGGCGATGGTAGCCGCTAGGATGTTAAGGGATGTGAACTGGCGAATGGTCTCTCAAATGCGACGATCCTCGACTAGCAAGATCGGATAAGCATCAGATTTTATCTTGTTTTCTATTAATTGTCGTCGAAAACATTGACCATTCGACGTGTGTTCTGACGTGGTAATAGACGATCTGCTGACTTCCTGACCTAGTCTACCCAGACTCTGGAGTGCGCAAGATCGCGCGACATCCGGTCGACGCCCAGTCTCCGGCCGGGTGGTCGGAGCAGGGCTGCACCCGAGCCGACCAGCTGTCAGGTACGCGAACGGTTCGTGCAATAGGACTGGATGACCGTCGAAGCCACCATTCTCCCGACGCTCAGGCCGAACGACAGGCAGCCGTGGCGCTGATGATCGCCACCGCGATGCAGGCCTTCGACAGCACGATCGCAAACGTTGCTTTGCCTGCAGCTCGAACAAAGTCTGGGTGGCGGACTCGATCTCGGCTCCTGGGTCATGACGAGCTATCTCTGCGCCTCCGCCGTAATGGCCACGCTGACCGGATGGTTCCGCCGGCGCTTTGGAGCGCGGCAAGCCTTCGCCGGCGCCATTGCCCTCTTTGTCGTTGCCTCGCTGCTCTGCTCGGTTGCGCCGTCGCCGGCGGCGCTGATCCAGTTCCGCGTGCTCCAGGGCGCCGCCGCGGGCATCATCCAGCCATTGGCGCAGGCGATCCTCCTCGACATCTACCCGAAGCGACAGCACGGCCGCATGCTGGCGATATGGGGAGCGACGATCATGGCCGGCCCGATCATGGGTCCGGTGCTTGGCGGCATCATCACCGACCTCGCCTCGTGGCGCTGGATCTTCGTCCTGAACTTGCCCCTCGGCGCGATCGCGATGGCGGGGCTGGGTCAGGTCCCGGCGACCGCCGAACTGAGCCGCGAGACGCGCATCGACGGGCTGGGGATTCTTGCTCGCTGGTTATCGGCGTGGGATCGCTTCAACTGTCCCTCGAACGCAGCATCGGCCAGACATGGCCTCCCTCGCCGGAGATAACGGTTGAAGCGACTATCGCCAGTCCCTCGCCTTGTCGGCCATTGCGGTCAGAAGCATCCGCAGCGCAGTTCTCGTTGTTCAGATTTGAGGTGTTTCGAAACGTTAATTTTGCGACCTCGGTATTCTACAACTTCATGGTCGGGGCATTGGTGCTTTGCGACGATCGTCTTTCTACCGTCACTGAGCGAAGGCCCGCTAGGGTATGATGCGACCTGGGCCGGTCTGGTCATTTCCCCTCGCGGCATCGGGACTGATGGCGACGATGCTCGCCGTCGGGTACCTGATCGACAAGATCGATCATCGAGCGCTCTGCTTGTTACCGGGATGGTGATCACGGCAGGCGCGTTCGAGCTGATGTCGCAAATGCCGCACGACGGAAGCGCAATCCTGGTTGGCCGGAGCAAGTGCTGTCCAGGGCGTCGGCGTCGGGCTGCTGTTCACGCCCCTCAGCACGCTCGCGTTCTCGACCCTCACAGCCGAGCTGCGCACCGATGCTGCGGGGTCTAGCTAGTCTCCTGCGCCAGCTTGGCTGCGCGACCGGTGTGGCCGTGATGACCGGCTCTGCTGCAGGCGAAGATCCAGCATGAGCGTTGCGGCGACTCGCCGATCAGGGCTCCGATCGGCGACGGGCCTTCGTCCCGCCTTCAAGACATCGCGATATTCGGCGCCTACACCGGCTGTTTCCGAACCATGGCGGTCATCACTGCGGTCATCATTCCGGGATCTTTCTGTTCCGCGTGCTGCGTCGGGATCCGGCGATCCCGACGGCCGTCTAAACCTCCGGCTCGTCCAGTGGCTGCCGCTGGGCGCCGAGATCTAAGCAAGAGACGCCGATGCCGGCCGTTTTGGCTCTCTTGGCAGAACGACCCGGACGGTTGTTCCGTGACCGGCACGGCTGCTGATCGTCAGCGTTCCCCGTGCGCCTCGACGAGGCCTTTGGTAATGGGCAAGCCAAGCCCGGTGCCGCCATAGGTGCGCGTCGTCGCCGGCTGGGCTCTGCCCGAACGGCTGCAGCGCCCGCTCCTGCTCCTCCTCGTTCATGCCGATGCCGTGATCTTCGATTTCGAATACGGCGAGGTCCGGCCGGTCGGCCATCACCCGCACCTCGACGGTGCCACCCTCCCTCGAGAACTTGATCGCGTTGTCGAGGAGGTTGAGGAAGATTTGCTTCATCGAGCGCTCGTCGGCCCAGATGTCCAACCTCCTCCTTCGACATTTGCGCGATCAGCTCGATATCGCGGCACTGCGCGCGCTCGTGAACCATGCGCATGACCTCGCCGATCAGGCTTTGTGCATGGGCACAACTTCTTGAGCGAGCTCCACCTTTGCCTGCTTCGATCTTCGACATGTCGAGTACATCATTGATAATCGACAGCAGATGCGAAGGCTGCTGGCATGGATATCCCTGATATATTCGAGATATTTCTCGTTCGCGATCGGACCGAAGAGTTCGTTGGAGATCACTTCGGAAAAGCCGATTATGGCATTCAGTGGGGTGCGCAGCTCGTGGCTCATATTGGCGAGAAAGCTCGCCCTTCGGCGCGGTTGGCCAGTTCGGCCTGACTGCGCGCTTCGATCAATTTTCGTTCCGACGCTTTGATGTCGGTAACGTCCGAATAGATGTGAGACCACCGCGCCGTTCGGCATGGCTCTCCGGCGGATCTGCAATAGGCGGCCCGCCGGTGTCATCCTCTCCTTTGTCGTCGGCACATCGCGATAAAACAGGTCCAGACGGCTGGCAACCTCCAGCGTCCGGCTTGCCTTCGCCAAAATCCCCGCGAACCGTCTGCAGCATCAGGATGTCCCGCAGCGTCGCATCAGCGACAGCTTCGGCTGGCAGATCGAGCAGCTCGCAGAACCGTGAATTCCATCGCGATCAGCCGTCCCCGGCTGTCGAAGCACGCTGAGGCCCTCTCCGATGTTTTCCAAGGGTGCTTTGCAGCAGCAGGTTGCGGCGCTTTAACCGCAGCTTGTTGCGCCTGCAGCGCGCCGCGGCGAGTTGTTGGCGCCGCAGAGACCGAACTGCGAGCCAGTGCGAGGGATCACCGCAGTCGCCGCCGACAAGGCATACCCGGCTAACCGGAGGCGTAACCTGCCCGTACCAGATGAAAGTGCCTTCGTCGCGCAGCCGATCTGAAGCACTGCGAAGAGCACTGATTGCGGGCTATCTCGAGGCCGAATAGCCGCCATCTCGGCTCGATGCAGCGAGACGGAGCGCGCGGTCCGCCGCCGCGGTCGGTCCGAGCAATCTTGCGATACTCGTTCCAGCGAGTCCGCGCATTCTCCCGCAGTGTGTCCGTCCCTGCCAGCAGCGATCGTTCCGCGGTGCCGGACTTGCGGCTCACCGGCGCGAATGTAGCCGGTCGGCCTGGGCAACACTACCCTACTCCGCGCGGCAGGGCGCGGCTCCCGTCTCTTCCATCAACGACCGCATCGGCGCTCACCAAAACCCTCGGACATCAGAATCCTGACAATGCCGGGGACTGGAACGGTCCAGCGCACCGCACTGAGTCGGCACGCCCAGCTTCAGCTCTCGTCCCGGCTGAACGACGGCACATCGCGATGATGTCAGGCGAAACCGTGGCCTATTTACCGAGATCAACCAAAAATTTCGGAACGCATGCAGAAGCCCAACCAGTGAAACAGCTGGATCTCGGTGGTCATTCTCTTATGATTCGGCGCGCCGGTCGCCCGCATCGAGCGTCAAGAGTGCGGCCTGGCGACGCGTGCCCTGCGATAACCGGGATCGCCTGCAAGTGTGACGATCATCATCCGGCGCTGTTCGAACGGCATCTGGTTCCAGGCGCCCGCGGTCCGGCGGGCCCCGTGATCGCGCGGGCGCGGATTCTCGGGTGATGATGGGAGTCGACACTCGATGACCGGCGAAGCTGACGAGTCACCTGCCTACCGTGGGCGCCCCGCTCGGCGGCCTCGACCTTCCCGGTCGGGCAAGCAGGAGCTCGCTGCCGAGCTGGCGCCGCTGCGCACGGCCAAAGAGATGGCGCTGCTGACCGAGAGTCTGCGACTCGCGCTGGCAGTGATCCCGATCTGCTTCGAGGCCGGGTTCTGCCTCCTGCTCGGCTCCATGCCCACGCGCGCTCGCGCGCATGCTGGATCGGGACCCGCTGCCGACGCTTACCCGCAGGATCAACGACCGCTTGCAGCTGCTGCGTGAAAAAGCAAGGGTTGTGAGCCCAGGCCGCTCACCCAGTAGAGGTGGCAGGCGACGATGTGCCCGGCGCGATCTCTTTGGCCGCCGGAGTTTCGATCCGCGCAAACCGGCATCGCGCGCGGACAGCGCGGGTGGAAATGGCAGCCCGGCGGCGGTCGGATCGGGCTCGGCAACATCGCCTTCGAGCATGATCCGCCGGCGCTTGATCGCCGGATCCGGGATCGGCAACCGCCGACAGCAGCGCCTGCGTGATAGGGGTGCAGCGGCGCGGTATAGAGGTCCGCGGCCGGGGCGATCTCGACGATCCTGCCGAGATACATCACCGCGACCCGCGTGCTGATGTGCTCGCACGACCGACAGGTCGTGGGCGATGAACAGGTAGGTCAGGCTGAATTGCTGCTGCAGATCCTCGAGCAGGTTGATGACCTGCGCCTGGATCGAAACGTCGAGCGCCGAGACCGGCTCGTCGCAGACGATCAGCTTCGGCGACACCGCGAGCGCGCGAGCGATGCCGATGCCGCTGGCGCTGGCCGCCGGAGAACTCGTGCGGATAGCGGCGCATGTGATCGGCGCTGCAGCCCCACCCTTTCGAGCAGCTCGACGACCCGCTCCTCGAACTCGCGCCGGATTTTCGCCAGCTTATGGATGATCAACGCTTCGCCGATGATCGCGCCGACGGTCATGCGCGGATCGAGCGAGGCGATACGGGTCCTGGAAGATGATCTGCATGTCGCGGCAGCAGCGCGCGCAGCGCGCTGCCGGACAATGCCGTGACGTTCTTGCCCGTCGAACCAGACTCTCGCCCGAGGTGGGCTCGATGAGCCGCAGGATGCAGCGCCCGGTCGTCGACTTGCCGCAGCCGGACTCGCCGACCAGACCCATGCGTCTCGCCGGCATCGATCTCGAAACTCACCCCGTCGACCGCGTGACGCGCTCGACCTCGCGCGACAGCAGCCCGCCTTTGACCGGGAAATGCTTCACCAGATCGGTGACGCGCAGCAATGGCTCGCGCATGGCCTCCGGCACTCACAGGATGCAGGCGACCTTGTGGCCCGGCCCGACCTCGCGCAGATCGGGCGTGGCCCGGCTGCAGGCGCGCCATCGCGAAGCGGCAGCGCGGCGCGAAGCCGGCAGCCTGGCGCGCGGGTCGAGCAGGCTCGGCACGACGCCGGGGATCGCTTCGAGCCGGGTCTTTGCGGCCCGCCCGGTCGACGCGCGGGATCGAGCGGATCAGGCCCTGCGTGTAGGGGTGACGCGGGCGGGCGAACAGCTCGCCGACCGGCGCCTCCTCGACGACCTTGCCGGCATACATCACCACGACGCGTTGCGCGGTCTCGGCGACGACGCCCATCGCGTGGGTGATCAGCATCACCGCCATGCCGAGCCGCGATTTCATCTCGCTGAGCAGATCGAGGATCTGCGCCTGGATCGTCGACGTCGAGCGCCGTCGTCGGCTCGTCGGCGATCAGCAGCTTCGGGTTGCACGACAGCGCCATCGCGATCATGACGCGCTGGCGCATGCCGCCGGAGAACTGGTGCGGATAGTCGCGCACCCGGCGCTCCGGGTTCGGGATATGCACGAGCCGGAGCATTTCGACCGCCTTGTCGAGCGCTGCCCGCCGCCCGAGCCCTTCATGCTGCCGGACCGCCTCGGCGATCTGCTCGCCGACGGTGTAGACCGGGTTGAGCGAAGTCATCGGCTCCTGGAAGACGATGCCGATTTCCTTTGCTCCGGATCCGGCGCATCTCCTCTTGCCGCAGCGCGACGAGATCGCGGCCCTGCCAGAGGATCTCGCCGGCGACGATCTGCCCCGGCGGCATCGCGATCAGCTTCAGCACGGAGAGTGCGGTGACGGTCTTGCCGCAACCGGATTCGCCGACAACCCCGAGAGTTTCGCCGCGATCAATGGTGAGATCGACGCCGTCGACGGCGTGCAACCATCGCCGTCATCGGTGGCGAAGTGCGTCTTCAGCCCGCGAATCTCGAGCAGATGCTCCACACGCTAGATCACCCTGCGGGGATCGAGCGCGTCGCGCAATCCATCGCCGATGAAGTTGATCGACAGCACCGCGAGAAAGATCGCGCCGCCGGCGAACAAGCGCCCAATGCGGGGCGATGTCGAGGTAATCCTTGGCGTCGAACAGCAGATGCGTCCCCAGGTCGGAATATCGGGCGGAAAGCCGAGGCCGAGAAACGACAGGGTCGATTCGAGGATGATCGCGACCGCGACGTCGACGGTCCCGGCGACGATGACGCGGTCCCAGCGAATTGGGCAGGATGTGGCGCACCACCTGGCGCAGCTTTGTCGCGCCGAGCGCGCGCGCCGCCTCGACGAACTCCTTTCGCGCAGCGACAGGAACTGCGCGCGCACCAGCCGCGCCACCGGCATCCAGCGGAATGCCGCCGATCACCGCGACGATCAGGATGAAGACGCCGAGTTCCGGCCCGACCATACTGCTTCAGCGAGTCGCGAAACAGATAGATCACGAGCAGCAGCACCGGCAGCTGCGGCAACGCCAGGAACAGATCGGTCAGCCACATCAGCGCCGCGTCGACGCTGCCGCGCGAGATTCCGGCGATCGCGCCGACGAGCGTGCCGACGACGACCGCCACCAGCATCGCGGCGAGCCCGACCGCGAGCGAGATGCGGCCGCCATACAGCATGCGCGCGAGCAGATCCTGGCCGAGATCGTCGGTGCCGAGCGGATGCGCCCAGGACGGACCGGCGAGCTGCGCACTGAAGTCGATGTCGTTGATCGGCACTTGCCAAACGAGCGGGCCGAACGCCACCGCGAGCATCATCAGCGCCAGGATCCCGCACCCGCCACCGCCAGCCGATGCCGGCGGAACCGCCGCCAGGTTTCCAGAGCCGAGCGAGGCGTGCCGCGCTCCGCTGCCGGCGCCGCCGACCCGCAGCGCTAGCGATAGGCGATGCGAGGGTCGAGCCAGCCATAGAGGATATCGGCGATCAGGTTGAACAGGATCACGAGACAGGCGAAGCACGAAGGTGACGGCCATGATCACCGGCGTGTCGTTGGCCAGAATGGAGCTGATCAGCAGCGATCCGATGCCGGGAATGCGGAAGATCTGCTCGGTGACGATCGGCGCCTCCGAACACGGCCGGCATCGACAGCGCTACCAGCGGTCACGACCGGGATCAGCGCGTTGCGGACGACGTGCTTGACGATGACGACGCGCTCGGCGAGCCCTTTGAACGGGCGGTGGTGACATGGTCGAGGCGGATCACGTCGAGGACGGCGGAGCGCACATATCGCGTCCACGAAGCGCCCTGCGCCAGGCCGAGCACGGCGACCGGCATGATCGACTGACGGAACTGCTCCCAGTACCAGTGCCAGCCGGTGGCGGCGATGTCGGCGCGAAACACGAACGGCAGCCAGCCGAGATAGATGCTGAACACCAGGATGAACAGAAGACCGGTGAAGAATGTCGGCAGCGAGAAGCCGATGAAGGCTAAGCGTATTGGCGATCTGGTCGAAGATCGAGTAGGGCCGGGTCGCCGCATAGACGCCGACCGGCAGGGCGACCAGCAGAGCCAAAACCTGCGACGAGCCGATCACGAACAGCGTCGCCGGCAGGCGTTGCAGGATCAGTACATCCACATCCACGCGGCTGGTGAACGAAAACCCCAGTCGCCGTCGCAGCATCGCCATGAGCCAGCGCAGGTAGCGCAGCGCGATCGGGTCGTCGAGCCCAAACTTCTGCGCGCAAGGCGGCGCCCACCTCGGCCGGGACATTGGGGTTGGTGGCGAGCTCGCCGAACGGGTCGCCGGGGCGCGAGGCGCCAGCACGGTGAACGAGCACTGATGCTGATCCCGAGCAGGCTCGGGATCGCGATCAGCAACCGCCTCAGCAGATACCGGCTCACGCGCTCACGCTCTTCGATCCCGGTTGTGCACGTACCCGATCGCTCCGGTCAAACTGCAGCGAACTCCATGGCTCGGCCCCATGATGGTCCAGGCGTGTGAGGCAATCCTCGTGCCGCGCATTTCTGTCATCCCAGATACGCCAGGCAAGTGCTTCGCAGTGCATTGTGCTGGCCAGCCGCTCAGAGATTCTGCATGCATCGATCTTAGGTTGACAGCCCAGCGTACATCCTGCAGCAGGTCTGCAGGCGACAGCTCGTCTTGACAGTGGAAGCCGTCGAGATGCGTGCCTCCAGGCTCGCAGGCACGTTTACTCCATCGGCATCAAAACTGCCTTCGCCTGCTGCGCTGCGTGACCGGCCATAGGCGCCGCGGTTGTCGCAATACATCCTACGCATTGCCAATCGACGCCTGCCCGGAGATCGGCTGGTGTCCGTGATTGACGCGTCGCCACAAACCTGCCCCTGCACCCGCCATTCAGTCGCGAGCACCCGGACAGGGATGATCTGGCGGTAGCGAGGCCGAGCGCTATCACGCCTCGCGGTACCAGTCCTGCAGGTTCCAAAAGCGTGTTGTCCCAGCCGCTCAGGGTCGCCCTGAGGCTTGCGCGACACGCATAGACTTGCGGGCGAGATACGATGGGGATGACCACCCCGTCTTCGACCACCATGTCGTTCATGCGCGATGAACAGAGCTGCTCGCTTGACCGGGTCGAGCTCGCCCTCGGCCGCGCGAAAGGCCTGGTCGTAAGCTTCATTGCGCCAGCGCGTGACGTTGCGGCCCTGCCACTTGTTTTCTTTGGCGGCAATTTCCGACGAGAGGAATTGTCGCATGAACCCTTCGGGATCGGGAGGCGCGTTCACTCCAATCGTATACATCTGGATATCTGCGTAGAACTTTCTCGTGGTATCGGGATTTGCCACATCCGATGAAAAATACACCGAGGCCGTTACCGACTTTAGTTCCACCTCGATGCCGGCCTTCTGGCAGGCCTGCTTGACGATCGCCTGGGTCTTCTGACGCGGCGCATTGGTCGAGGTCTGGAATACCAGCTTCAGCTGCTTGCCGTCCTTGGCGCGGATGCCATCCGGTCCGCGCTTCCATCCGGCCTGCTCCAAGAGCTCGGTTCGCTCTCGTCGATATTGAATTCCCATTTCGTGTTCTGCGAGACGAAGCGCTCCGGGGCGTTGATGAAATTTCCGGTCGCAATCCCGGTACGCCCATAGATGTGCGCCTGCACCGAGGCGCGATCGACGAGCAGGCGAAGCGCCTGCCTGACGGCCGGATCGCTCAAGCAGCGGATGCTTCGTTTTGACGCTCGAGCGCTCGCCGTCGACCTCGGTCCAGGGATCGGTGGTGTTGATCTGATGTGCTCGACGGCCATGCTCGGCACGATCTCGACGCGACCTTGAGCATTGCCGCTGTTTTCGAGCTTGAGCAGGATCTCGTCCTCGACCTGCATGTTCCATGCAAAGTCGTACTCGCCGGTCTGGATCACCGCGCGCGCCGCCGAGACGGCATCGCCGCCGCCCTTCATCTCGATGGTGTCGAAGTACGGCCGGTTGGGCACATGGTAGGACGGATTGCGCTCGCCTTGACCAAGTCGCCGGGTTTGAAGTCGACGAACCGGTAAGGGCCGGTACCCACCGGCTTCAGGTTTGCCGGCGCGTCGCGCGAATTGGCGCCTTTGTAAGGCTCGAACAAATGCTTCGGAATGATCATGCCGTTCAGCGCGACCCGCCCAGAACGGCGTCGGTTTTCGAAGAGAACGCGCACCGTGAGCGGATCGAGCTTTTCGACCTTGACGTCCTGGTAGCTGCCGATCGTCACCGCCGCCGTGGCCGGGTCGGACGCGTATTCCCAGTTGAACACGACATCATCGGCGGTGAACGGCCGCCCGTCGTGCCATTGCACGTCCTTCTTGAGCTTCCAGGTCACCGACATGCCGTCGGCGGCGATCCCGCCATTCTCGATGTCCGGGATCTCGGCGGCGAGCACCGGCACCAGGTTTCCGTCGGGATCCCACGCCGCCAGCGGCTCGTAGAAGATCCGGCACCCTCCGATCCTTGGCGCCGACGGCGAAATGCGGATTGAGCAGAGGTCGGCGCCTTGCCAGAACAGCGTCTTGAGCGCCCCACCGCCGCCGGCTCTGGTCGGCTTGTATTCGGCGTGCGGTCGTGGCCTGCGCCAGCCCGATCGGGCCAGCAACAGATGCGCAAACGGCGCTGCGAGGCCGAGACCGACCAGCTTGGCGACGAAGGCTCGACGCGACACTCGGCCGGCTCGCACCGCTTCGAGCAGGTCGCGTAATGCTGCCTCGTCCATAAGACCTCCGCGGCCGGCGAACCGATTTCGGATCACCCCTCCCTATACCAGTTTTTCAGATCCCACAGATCGTTATCCCAGCCGCTCAACCGCACCCTCAACTGGCGGGAGATTGCCGACACCCTGGGCCGGTAGACGACCGGGATCACCACCGGGTCGCCGACCACGAGGTCATTCATCTTGATAAACAACGCCGCGCGCTTGACCGGGTCGAGCTCCGATTCCGCCGCTCGATAAGTCCTGTCGTATTCTTCATTGCGCCAGCGCGTGATGTTGCGGCCCTGCCATTTGTTCTCCTTGGACGCGGCCTCCCACGAGTTGAACTGGCGCATGAAGATCCCGGGGTCGGGCTCGCCCATCGTCGTGGTAAACATCTGCAGATCAGCGTAAAACTTTGCATAGGTGTCCGGGTTGGCCACGTCCGATGAGAAATAAACCGAAGACGTAACCGACTTCAGCTCGACATCGATGCCTGCTTTCTGGCAGGCCTGCTTGACGATCGCCTGGGTTTTCTGGCGCGGCGCGTTGATCGAGGTCTGAAAGACCAGCTTCAGCTTCTTCCCGTCCTTGGCGCGGATGCCGTCCGCGCCCGCGCTGCCAGCCGGCCTCGTCCAGCAATTTGTTCGCCTTGCCGACATCGAACTCCCATTTCGTGTTCTTCGAAGCAAAGCGATCGCGGGTTGTTGACAAAATTTCCGGTCGCGATGCCGGTGCGGCCGTAGATGTGCGCCTCCACCGACGCGCGATCGACCAGCAGGCCGAGCGCCTGGCGCACGGCGGGATCACTGAACAACGGATGCTTGGTCTTTAGGCTCGAGCGCTCGCCATCGACCTCGGTCCACGGATCGGTGTTGTTGAGCCTCGATGTGTCTCGATGTTGCCGCCCTCCACGATCTCGACGCGGCCCTTGGCGCTGCCGCCGCTTTCCAGGCGGAGGAGGATCTCGTCCTCGACCTGCATGTTCCACGCGTAGTCGTATTCGCCGGTCTGAATGACCGCGCGCGCCGCCGATACCGCGTCGCCCCCACCCTTCATCTCGATCGTGTCGAAATAGCGGCCGGTTCGGCAGGTAATAGGCGGGATTGCGCTCGCCCTTGACCAGGTCGCCGGGCTTGAAATCGACGAACCGATAGGGGCCGGTGCCAACCGGTTTGAGGTTGGCCGGCGCGTCGCGCGAATTGGCGCCCTTGTAGGGTTCGAAGAGGTGCTTTGGGTATGACCATGCCGCGTTGGCCGACAAAGGCGTCGGCCCAGTTCGGCGTGGGCTTGGCGAACAGGACGCGGACGGTGAGCGGGTCGATCTTCTCGACCTTCAGATCCTGGTAGCTGCCGATCGTCGTCGCCGCGGTCGCCGGGTCGGCGGCGTATTCCCAGTTGAACACGACGTCATCGGCGGTGAACGGCCGGCCGTCGTGCCAAGACACATCCTTTCTGAGCTTCCAGGTCACCGACATGCCGTCGGGGGCGAGCCCGCCGTTTTCGAGGTCCGGGATCTCGGCGGCGAGCACCGGCACCAAATTGCCCTCGGGATCCCAGGCCGCGAGCGGCTCGTAGAAAATGCGAGAGCCCTCCTGGTCCTTCGTGCCGACCGCGAAATGCGGGTTGAGCAAGGTCGCGGCCTGCCAGAACAGCATCTTGAGCGGCCCGCCGCCGCCGGCTTTGGTCGGCTTGTACTCGGCCTTGGTCGGCGCTTGTGCCAAACCGGCACTGGGCGAGAAGCTGTGTCGGCAAACGGTGCCGTCAGACCCAGACCGACAATCTTGCGCGACGAAGGCGCGACGCGGACATCCGGCCCGCCTTCACCCCGCGATCAGATCTCGCAACTCGTGCTCGTCCATCGAACCCTCTTGCCGCCGATATCAGTAAAGATGGCAGGCGACCATGTGCTGCGGGGCGACTTCTTTGCGGATCGGCGCCTCGCGTCCGCATTGCGGCATAGCATGCGGACAGCGCGGATGAAAGCGGCAGCCCGAGGGCGGATCGAGCGCGCTCGGGACCTCGCCGCTGATCGTCAGCTTCTCGTGCTTGTCGTCGGGATGCGACGGGCAGGGCCGCGGTGAACAGCGCCTGGGTGTAGGGGTGGAGCGGCTTGGCGCACAGTTCGAGGCTGTCGGCGAGCTCGACGATTTGCCCGAGATACATGACGGCGATCCGGTGGCTGATATGGGCCACCGTCGCCAGATCGTGGCCGATGAAGAGATAGCTGACCCCGAGCGTCTGCTGCAGATGCTCGAGTTGGTTCATGATCTGCGCGCGGATCGACACGTCGAGCGCCGAGACCGGCTCATCGAGCACGATCAGACGCGTGTTGCGTCGCCAGCGCGCTGGCGATCGCGACGCGCTGGCGCTGCCCGCCGCTGAACTCGTGCGGGAACAGCCGCGCCGCCTCCGGCTGCAAGCCCGACGAGCTCGAGCACCTCGGCCACGCGCTCGTGCATGCGCGTCGCGCGAGAGGTCGGTGTGGATCTCCAGCGGCTCGGCGATGATGTCGCCGACCCGCATGCGCGGGCTGAGCGAGCTGTACGGGTCCTGGAAGACCACCTGCACCTCGCGGCGGTAGCGCATCAGCTCCGCGCCCCGCAGTCCGGCGATGTCCTCGCCGTCGAAGCGGATGGTGCCGGCGGTCGGGCGTCTCCTGCAGCAGGATCAGCTTCGAGGTCGTGGTCTTGCCGCAGCCCGACTCGCCGATCAGCCCCGAGCGTCTCGCCGGCGGCAGATCGCGAAGTCGATCCCGTCCACCGCCTTCACCCAGCCGATCTTGCGCTGCAAAAAGCGTCCGGTGCTGACGGGAAAGTACTTTGTGAGATTTTCAACTTCAAGCAGTGGCGCGGACATGCATTCCTCCTTTGCTTGGCGTGCTGCGGCGAGCCAGCACTGCGCCGTCCAATTCGGGCCGACATCGGCGATCGTCGGGGCTCTTGCGTGGCGCAGCGCGGCATGCGCATGGACGCAGCGCGGGTGAAAGGCGCAGCCCGGCGGCAGGCTGCGCGAGGTCGGGAGGCTGGCCCGGGATCGCATAAAGCGGCTCCTTGCTGCCGAGCTTGGGCATCGAGCCGAGCAGCGCCTGGGTGTAGGGATGCTTGGGCGCGTTGAACAGGTCGCGCACCGCGCCGTGCTCGACGATCTTGCCGGCATACATCACAGCCATGCTTGTCGCACATCTTGGCGACGATGCCGAGGTTGTGGGTGACGAAGATCAGCGCGACACCGGTCTCCTGCTGGATGTCCTTCAGGACGTCGAGGTATTGGGCCTGGATGGTGACGTCGAGGTTGGTGGTCGGCTCGTCGGCGATGATCAGCTTTGGTCCGCCGGCCATGCGCGATCGCGCCGACGATGCGCTGGCGCATGCCGCCGCTCATCTGGTGCGGATACTCGCGCATCCGCATCTCCGGCGAGGGAATGCGCACCGCCCGCAGCAGTTCGCGCACCCGCTGCCGCAGCGAGCGGCCGCGCGTGCCTTGATGGTAATAGGCCGGCTCGGCGACCTGGCGGTAGATGCTGAACAGCGGGTTCAGCGAGGCCATCGGGTCCTGCAGGATCATGGCGATCTGTGCGACCGCGGATGCGGCGCATCTCGCGCTGGCCGATTTGTCGTCAGCTCCTGCCCGGCGAAGTCGATGCTGCCGCCGACGATCGCGCGCTGCCGGCGGCAGCAGACCGACGATCGACAGGCAGGTCGTGGTCTTGCCGCAGCCCGACTCGCCGACGAGGCCGAGCGTCTCGCCCTCGCCCAGGGTAAAGCTGACCCCGTCGACCGCCTTGACGACGCGGCTCGCCGCCAAACGAGACGTAATGCGTCTGCAGGTCGGACACCTGCAAGCAGAGAGGCCATGCCGGCGCCGCTCACAGGTTGCGCAGCTGCGGGTCGAGGCGGACGCGCAGCCAGTCGCCGAGCAGCTGCGTCGCCAGCACGACGAGCAGAATGCCGAGGCCGGGAAGATCGGTCAGCCACCAATCGCCCGACCATCAGCATCGACCGGCCGTCGGCCAGCATCGAGCCCCAGGCCGGCTCCGGCGGCGGCACGCCGACGCCGAGAAAGCTCAGCGAGGCTTCGGCGATGATCACGACGCCGATCGTCAGGCTGGCCAGCACCATCGCCGAGTTCAGCACATTGGGCAGGATGTGGCGGAAGATCACCCGGGTGCGCGAGCCGCCGGCGATCTCGGCCAGCTTGACGAACTCGCGTTCGCGCAGGCTCAGCACCTCGCCGCGGATGACGCGGGCGTAGCGCGTCCAGTAGACCGCCCCGAGAATGATGACGATGTTCCACATGCTGGGGCCCGACCATCGTCGCCAGGAAGATGGCAAAGACCAGGGCCGGCAAGGCGAGCCAGGCGTCGGTCAGCCGCATGATCACCTGGTCGACCCAGCCGCCGAGATAGCCGGCGAGTATGCCCAAGCGCCGTACCGATGCTGCCGGCGACGAGCGTCCCCGTCACCCCGACGATCAGCGACACGCGGGCGCCGAAAATCAGCCGGCTCAGCACGATCGCGGCTCTGGAAATCGGTGCCGAGAAGCGCGCGCGCGCTGCCGCCCTCCATCCAGAACGGCGGCTCGAAGATCTTCGCCCCGGGATCGGCTCGGTCGGGTCGTAGGGGGCGATCAAGTCGGCGAATAGCGCGATCAAGACGAACGGCACCAGGATGGCGAGCGGCAGCACGGGCAATTGCCGCGCCAGCCGCAGTCCAGCGTCGCCGGGACGCTCGTGAATTCTCGGGACCGACTGCTATCGCAGGAACGCGTGTCTCTTCGAGTGGTGAAGACCATGGCGCACCTACTTGGTCAGGCGGATGCGTGGATCGATGTAGGCGTAGAGGATGTCGATCGATCAGGTTGATCACCACGATCATGATGCCGGCCTCCATGACGACGCCCTGCACGAGCGGGAAGTCGCGCTGGAAGATGCCCTCGTAGAGCAGCCGGCCGATGCCCGGGCCAGGCGAAGATCACCTCGATGATCACCGCCGCGTTGATCATGACGACGAGGTTGACGCCGGCCAGGGTCAGCACCGGGATCAGCGCGTTCTTGAAGGCGTGGACAGCGATCACGACGTAGCCCGGCAGGCCCTTCAGCCGCGCCAGCTTGATGTATTCGCTGCGCAGCACTTCGAGCATGCTGGAGCGGGTCAGCCGCAGCAGCGAGGCGGCGAAGTACCAGCCGAGCGCCACCGCCGGCATGATCAGGTTGCGCCAGCCGCCCTGCCCGCTCGTCGGCAGCCAGTGGAGCCACACCGAGAACACCAGGATCATCACCAGCCCGAGCCAGAAGCCGGGCACCGACAGCCCGAGCAAGGCGACGACCTTGCCGACATTGTCCCAGCGCGCTGTTGACCCTGCACCGGCCGAGATGATGCCGCGCCGGGATGCCGATGAAGAACGAGATCAGCGTCGCGGCCGAGCGCCAGCTCGAGCGAATTGGGCAGCCGCTGGAAATAAAGCGTGCTGACCGGCATCTGGTAGTTGAACGACTTGCCCAGCTCGCCGGTGAAGACGTTCTTGGCGAAGGCGAGGTACTGCACCGGCCACGAGCGGTCGAGACCCCATTCGGCGCGGACGCGGTCGAGGATCCTCGGCGCGCGCGCCGGGCTCGGCCAACAGGTCACCGGGTCGCCGGTCAGCCTGATCGACCGTGAAGATGGTCAGGCTGAGGATGAACAGCGTGACGAGCGCGTAGAGCGTCCGCCGGATGATGAACTGGCCCATCGCCGCTCGCTCCTTGCCACTGCGCTCACTTCTCGGCCGCCGCGGTTTCCTTCAGCTCGATGTCCTCCCACGGGTAGGCGATAGCCGGACGGTGAGTACGTCGGGAACACGTCCTGCCATTTCGCCGCCGCGATCCGCGGCCCGATCGCGTTGACGAAGGCGTGCCGGAACACCGGCACGAAATAATATTCCTCGAGGATCTCCGTCTGGATCTGCTCGGCGAGCTTCTTGCGCTCGGCTCGGATTGATACGACGCCGGGTACTGTCGAATTTATCGTCGAGCGCCTGTGACGCAGAAGAAGTCTCTTGGCTCTGGAAGCCGCCGCATTTGAACATCGCCGTCGTACCAGTTCGACCAGCGTGCCGCCGATGCGGGTGGCGTTCATGATGATCTGGACACCCGGCCATTCCTTCAGCCCGCCTTCCATGCGTTTCAGGAAGACGCCGCGCTCCATCGACTTGCAGCTTCGGGTCTGGATGCCGATCGCCTGGAGCTGCGAGACGACGCGCTCGCCGCGCGGATAATAGTTCGGCACCGACGGTCAACCAGTCGACCTTGAACCCGTCGGGATAGCCGGCCTCGCTTCATCAGCTCCTTGGCCTTCGGCGATGTTGCGTTTCCAATTTCGGCCAGTCGAGCGCGTATTCGACATCGTCGTTGATCCAGTTGCCGCTCGACCTGTGCCCATCCCGCCGCTCTCGGCGTCGTTGATCGCCTTGCGGTCGATCGCGAGATTGGCGGCCTGCCGCACGCGCAGATCGTGCCACGGCGATTTCGGGTCCCATTGCTCGGGGAAATAGATCCAGTTCGGCGCCTGCAGCACGACCGGCTTCAGGGTGAGCCCCGGCGTCTTCTGCAGTTCCTCGGCAAGCTCGCCGCGGATCGAATAGGCGATGTCGATCTCGCCGCGCTTCAGCGCCGGCGAGCCGCGTCGTCTCGTCGGGGATCACCTTCATGACCAGACGCTTGACGCTCGGCGGCTCTGCGCCAATAGCCCTCGAACGCTTCGAGCACCAGCTCGACGCCGGGCGTGAACGAGACGAATTTGTAGGGTCCGGCGCCGATCGGCGCCTTGCTTGAAGCCGTCGTCGCCGACCTTCTCGACGTATTTCTTCGGAACGATCCAGCCGGCGCCGCTGGCGCTCGAATAGAAGGTCAGGAAGTCGGGCCACGGCTTCTTGAGCTTGAAGCGGACATGCTGCGGATCGGGCGTCTCGATCGTCGCGCACCCGGTCCTTCATCAGATCGTGCGAGGTGCCGCGATAGCGCTCGAAGGAGAATTTGACGTCCTCGGCGGTCACCGGCTCGCCGTTGTGGAACTTGGCGCCCTTCGCGCAGCACGAAATCGTAGCGTCAGCCCGTCCTCGGAGGCCGACCAGGACTCGGCGAGGCACGGCGCCATCGCGCTTGCCCGGCATCGGCTTCACCATCGCGTCGTGCAGCGCGTAGAGCACCATGAACGGGGTGATGATGCCCTGCGTCTCCGCCGGATCGAACCAGGACGGCGCCAGTGAAACATGCACGCCAGTAGGTCAACTGACCGGCCGGCGCGGCACGCCAAAGCGCCGCGCGTGCGCGCCGGCGACGAGGCTCGCGGCAGCGGCGGCGGCGAGAACCTCGCGCCGGGTCAGGTTGGTGCTGGTGCCGCCGGAGGCGGGTGACACCAGTAGACCTTATCCTCCTTGCGTGCTCTCGTGGCGGAGCTTGCCGCGAATGTAGCGGAGACAGGCAGTGGAAGTCTCCGCGATTCTCTGACGATGCACCCCACACCAAAGGGTTAGGCGCATGCAGGCAGGCCGCCGGGCTCGCTTCACGCGGAAGGCCCGGTCAGGTGCCGCTAGGCAGCTAACCCGATTTCCAGCGTGAGATCCTCATAGGGACCGGTGCAGCGCGAAAGACGACGGATCAGGCCGAACCCGGATTCAGCGACGCGCGGGCCGTATCCGTTGATGAAAGCGAGCTGCCAGATCGGCGCATAGATCGGCCTTCTCGTGGAGCAGCTGCTGGATCTTTGTCGAGGATTGCTCCGCGCCGCTTTTCTGATCCAGCTCGGCCGCCTGCTGCTGGAACAGCTCGTCGATAGTCAGGGTAGCTGCCATAGGCATAGGTGCCGCCCTTGACGACGAACGCCTCCAGGCGCGTCGCGGCGTTGCCGAACGCACCGCTGCCGCTCTGAGATGATGTTCTTCAGCTTTTGCTCGCCATACGCCTCGAAGAACGCCGCCCGCTCGAGCGGCCTCAGATCGGGTGCGGATGCCGACCTCACGCAGATTGTTGACGACGCGCCTCGCCGAGATTGGCAGTAGGAGCTGTCGCGAAGAATACTCGCCGGCGTCGAAGCCGTTGGGATGCCCCGCCTCGGCCAGCAGCTTCTTGGCCTTGGCCGGGTCGTAGACCGGTGGCGGCGGCTGCCAATAGAACTCGAAGCTGTCCGGAATGAGGCTGCCGGTCAGCTTGGAGCAGCCGAGGTCAGCGCCTGGTTGATGCTCTCGCGGTCGATCGCCAGGCTGGCGGCCCGCCGCACCCGCTCGTCATGCCACGGCGATTTCGGGTCCCACTGGTCGGCGAAGTACAGCCAGAACGGCGCCGGCGGACTGGACCGGCTTCGAGGGTGAGCCCCGGCGTCTTCTGCAGCTCCTCGGCGAGTTCGCCGCGGATCGAGTAGGCGATGTCGATCTCGCCGCGCTTCAGCGCCGCCAAGCCGCGTCGCCTCGTCGGGAATCACCTTGAACACCAGGCGCTTGACGCTCGGCGTCTTGCGCCAATACTCGTCGAATGCCTCCATGACCAGTTCGACGCCCGGGGTTGAACGAGACGAACTTGTAGGGCCCGGCGCCGATCGGCGCCTTCTTGAAGCCGTCGTCGCCGACCTTCTCGACGTATTTCTTGGGTACGATCCAGCCGGCCCCGGTGGCGCTCGCGTAAAACGTCAGAAAATCGGGCCACGGCTTCTTCAGCTTGAAGCGGACATGCCGCGGATCGGGCGTCTCGACCGCGGCCACGCGGCTCTTCATCAGATCGTGCGAGGTGCCGCGATAGCGCTCGAACGAGAACTTGACGTCCTCGGCCGTCACCGGCTCGCCGTTGTGAAACTTGACGCCTTGGCGCAGGACGAAGTCATAGGTGAGGCCGTCCTCGGCGGCCGATCAGCGACTCGGCCAGGCTCGGCGCCAGCCAGGTTGCCCGGCATCGGCTTCACCATCGCGTCGTGCAGCGCGTACAGCACCATGAACGGCGTGATGATGCCCGGCGTCTCGCGCCGGGTCGAAACCAGGTCGGCGCCAATGTGACGTGAATGCCCCAGCTCAATTCGTCCTTGCGGCGCGGCGGCCCGGCGATGCCCGGTGCGCCGGAGAGCGAGCCCGAGCGCGGCGAGCGCGAGCATCTCGCGGCGAGCTGCAGCGCCTGCCTGGTCATCACGAATTGGTCGCCGCGTGCGGCGAGGTGTCGTCTCCATCGATATTCCGTCTCCGTGAAGCCCTCGCTGCGGGCCTTTCGGCCAAATCTCGAGTCGCAGCCGCGCGCCGCTGTCGCGGCTCTCTCGATGGAGGTCGAGGCTCGCGCAAAGGTCGAGCGCGTCGCCGCCTAGCCGGATTTCGAGCGTGATGTCCTCGTAGGGCCGCTGTAGGCAAAGCCGTCGGATCAGGCCGAGACCCGATCTCACCGACCCGCGGCCCGATCGCCGTCGCATGATGGCCAACTGCCAGATCGGCGCGGAAGATCGCCCGCTCGTTGACCAGCTGCTGGATCTTGTGCAGCGTCGCCGTGCGCCGCTTGTGGTCGAGCTCGACCGCCTGCTGCTGGAACAGCGCGTCGATGGTCGGGATAGCTGCCGTAGACATAGGTGCCGCCCTTGACGACGAAGGCCTCGATCCGGGTCGCCGCATTGCCGAAGGCGCCGCTGCCGCCCTGGACGATGTTCTTGAGCTTCTTTTCGGCATATGCCATCGAGGAACGCCGCGCGCTCGAGCGGCCGCAGCTCGGCGCGGATGCCCACCGCCTGCAAGATTGTTGAGCACGGCCTCGCCGAGGTTCGCGATAGGAGCCGTCGCAGCTAGATATTCGCCGCGCGTCGAAACCCGTTCGGGTGACCCGCTTCGGCGAGCAGCTCCTTGCGCCTTGGCCGGATCGTAAGCGGCGGCCGGAGGCTGCCAGTAGAAGTCGAAGCTGTCCGGGATGATGCTGTTGGTCAGTCCTGAGTAGCCGAGAGTCAGCGCCTCGTTGATGGTCTTGCCGATCGATAGCGAGGCTGGCCGCCCGCCGCACCCGCTCGTCGTGCCATGGCGACTTCGGGTCCCACTGCTCGGGGAAGTAGAGCCAGACCGGCATGGCGGCGTAGACCGGTTTGAGGGTGAGCCCGGCGTGCGCTGCAGCTCCTCGGCGAGTTCGCCGCGGATCGAGTAGGCGATGTCGATCTCGCCGCGCTTGAGCGCGGCCAGCCGCGTCGCCTCGTCGGGGATCGACCTTGAACACGAGGCGCTTGACGCTCGGGATCTTGCGCCAATAGCCCGTCGAACGCCTCCATGACCAGCTCGACGCCCGGGCGTGAACGACACGAATTTGTAGGGGCCAGCGCCGATCGGCGCTTTCTTGAAGCCGTCGTCGCCGACCTTCTCGACGTATTTCTTCGGTACGATCCAGCCGGCCGCCGGTGGCGCTCGCCGTAAAAGGTCAGGAAGTCGGGCCACGGCTGCTTGAGCTTGAAGCGGACGTGACGCGGATCGAGGCGTCTCGACCGTGGCCACCCGGTTCTTCATCAGATCGTGCGAGGCACCGCGATAGCGCTCGAAGGAGAACTTCACGTCCTCGGCCGTCACCGGCTCGCCGTTGTGGAACTTCGCGCCCTGGCGCAGCACGAAATCGTAGCTGAGGCCGTCCTCGGAGGCGGTGAACGACTCGGCCAGGCACGGCGCCAGCGGATTGCGCCGGCATCGGCTTCACCATCGCGTCGTGCAGCGCGTACAGCACCATGAACGGGGTGATGATCGCCGGCGTCTCCGCCGGTTCGAACCAGGTCGGCGCCAGCGAGATGTGCACGCCCCAGGTCAGCTGTCCCTCCGGTGCGGCGGCGCGCTTTCGCCAGGCGCCGCGGCTGACCGCCAGCCGCGCGGCGGCGAGCGCAGATCAGGTCCGCGCCGGGTCAGGCCAGACTGATCACCACCTGCGGCGGGTGTCGTCTCCGTGACGCATTCCTCCCGTGAAGGCCTCGTCGCGGAGCCTTGCGGGAATTTGATGCAGACCCGATGTATCGGTCGGTTGTTCTTGCGTGCACGATCGTGACGGCAGGGCCGGATCCATGACATGGGCCGCTGAATATGGATCTGGTTTCGCGACCGCAGCGCACGCCGCGCGCTGAGTGCGCATTTCGATGCGCGGAGCCGGATGACACAGCCTAAATGGCCGCAACGGCCTCACCCGGATTTCAGCGTGATGTCCTCGTAAGGTCCGGTATAGGCAAAGCCGGGATCAGCCGAAGCCGGATTCACCGACCCGCGGTCCGATGGCCGTTGATGAAGGCGAGCTGCCAGATCGGCGCGAAGATCGTCCGCTCATGCAACGATCTGCTGCATCTTTTGCAGGATCGCGGCGCGCTTTTCTGGTCGAGCTCGGCGGCCTGCTGCTTGAACAGCTCGTCGAGGTCGGGGTAGCTGCCATAGGCGTAGCGTGCCGCCCTTGACCGCCACGGCTTCGAGCCGGGTCGCGGCATTGCCGAAAGCGCCGCTGCCGCCCATGGATCAGGTTCTTGTACTTCTTCTCGGCATAGCCCTTGAAGAAGGCGGCGCGTTCGAGCGGCTGCAGGCGGCGTTGGATGCCGACCTCGCGCGAGATTGTTGACGCATCGCCTCGCCGAGATTGGCGTAGGAGGAATCGCAATAATAACTCGCCGGCGTCGAAGCCTTTGGGATGACCCGCTTCGGCCAGTAGCTGCTTGGCTTTCGCCGGATCGTAAACCGGTGCTGGCGGCTGCCAGTAGAAGTCGAAGCTGTCCGGCACGAACGGGTTGCCGGTCAGCCGCGAATAGCCGAGGGTCAGCGCCTGGTTGATGCCCGTCGCGGTCGATCGCGAGGCTGGCGGCGCGCCGCACCCGCTCGTCGTGCCACGGCGATTTCGGGTCCCACTGGTCGGCGAAATACAGCCATTGCGTGCCCTGGATCACCGACGGCTTCAGGGTCGAGCCCTGGCGTTGCGCGCAGCTCTTCGGCCAGCTCGCCGCGGATCGAATAGACGATGTCGACCTCGCCGCGCTTCAGCGCGGCGAGCCGCGTCGCCTCGTCCGGGATGCAGCGTGAAGACCAGGCGCTTGACGCTCGGCTTCTTGCGCCAATAGCCGTCGAAGGCTTCCAGCGCCAGTTCGATGCCGGGGTTGAACGACACGAACTTGTAGGGGCCGGCGCCGATCGGCGCCTTTTTGAAGCCGTCCTCGCCGACCTTCTCGACATATTTCTTCGGCACGATCCAGCCGGCGCCGGTGGCGGTGGCGTAGAACACCATGAAGTCGGGCCACGGCTCCTTGAGCTTGAAGCGGACATGCCGCGCGTCGAGGCGCTTCGACCGAGGCGACGCGCGCCTTCATCAGATCGTGCGAGGTGCCGCGATAGCGCTCGAACGAGAACTTGACGTCCTCGGCGGTGACCGGCTCGCCGTTGTGGAATTTGACGCCGTCGGCGCAGCGACGAAATCGTAGACCAGCGCGTCTTCCGACGCCGACCAGGATCTCGGCGAGGCTCGGCGCCCATCGGCTGGCCGGGCATCGGCTTCACCAGCGCGTCGTGCAACGCGTACATCACCATGAAGGGCGTGATGATCCCCGGCGTCTCGGCCGGGTCGAACCAGGTCGGCGCCAGCGAGATGTGAACGCCCCAGGTCAGCTGTCCCGATGGCGCGGCGGCGAGCCGCCCGGGCATGCCGGCGGTCAGCGGCAAGACCGGCGAGGGCGATGATTTCGCGGCGGTTTACGTGAGATCCCGTTACGGCCGGGCGCACTGCTCCCGGCGTCTCTAAAGACGTGGCCATATCCTGCTCCATTTGGCTCCGGTTTGAGAGAGGAGCCTTGCGGACAGAATAGGCCGGCGGCGCGCGCGCGTCTCGGCTCTTCTGGGGCGGGGCTGTACCCGAAGGGTTAGCCGCCGCTCAGTATCTGGCGGCGCTCAGCGCTTCAGCGTGATGTCCTCGTAAGGCGAGGTCCAGGGATAGCCGCGGGATCATGACCGAACGTCGACTCGCCGACCCGCTGTCCGACCCCGCTCAACGCCGCCAATTGCCAGATCGGCGCGGCGATGACCCGCTCGTGCACCAGCTGCTGGATCTTGTGCAGCAGCGCCTCGCGCTTTTGTGGTCGAGCTCGACCGCCTGCTGCTGGAACAGCGCATCGATATCGGGATAGCTGTCATAGGCGTAGGCGCCGCCCTTGACGGCGAACGCTTCGCAGCCGCGTCGCGGCGTTGCCGAACGCGGCGCTGCCGCCCATGATCAAATTCTTGAACTTCTTCTCGCCATAGCCCTTGTAGAACGCCGCCCGCTCGACCGGCTGCAGATTGGTGCGGATGCCGACTTCGCGCAGATTGTTCACGACCGCCTCGGCGATGCTTGCGAAGGCCGCGTCGCAATAGAACGCGCCGGCCTCCAGACCGTTCGGATGACCCGCCTCGGCCAGCAATTGCTTCGCCTTCGGCCACGTCGTAGACCGGCTCCGGCGGCTGCCAGTAGAACTCGAAATTGGCCGGCACAAAGGCGTTGCCGGTCAGCTTGCAGTAGCCGAAGGTCATCGCCTCGTTGATGCCCTTGCGGTCGATCGCGAGATCGACGGCGCGGCGCACCCGCGCGTCGTGCCACGGCGATTTCGGGTCCCATTGCTCGGGGAAATACACCCACCACGGTGTCTGCGCGACCGCCGCCTTGAGGGTCAGCCCGGGCGTCTTCTGCAGTTCCGCGGCGAGCTCGCCGCTGATCCAATAGGCGATGTCGACCTCGCCGTTCTTCAGCGCCGCCAGCCGGGTCGTCTCGTCCGGGATGGCTCTTGATCACCACGCGCTTGACGCTGGGCGGTCTTGCGCCAGTACGCCGTCGAAGGCTTCGAGCACCAGCTCGATGCCCGGCGTTGAACGACACGAACTTGTACGGCCCGGCGCCGATCGGCGCCTTCTTGAACCCGTCGTCGCCGACCTTCTCGACGTATTTCTTCGGCACGATCCAGCCGGCGCCGGTGGCGCTGCCGTAGAAGGTCAGGAAGTCGGGCCACGGCGTCCTTGAGCTGGAAGCGGACGTGCTGCGGATCGAGTGATCTCGACCGCGCCACCCGCGCCTTCATCATGTCGTGCGAGGCGCCGCGATACCGCTCGAAGGAGAATTTGACGTCCTCCGCGGTCACCGGCTCGCCGTTGTGGAAGATGACGTCCTTGCGCAACACGAACTCGTAAGCTGAGCCCGTCCTCCGACGGCGGTCCACGACTCGGCGAGGCTCGGCGCCATGGCCTTGCCCGGCATCGGCTTCACCATCGCGTCGTGCAGCGCGTAGAGCACCATGAACGGGGTGATGATCCCCGAGGTCTCCGCCGGGTCGAACCAGGTCGGCGCCAGCGACACATGCGCCGCCCAGGTCAGCTGCCCCTGCGGCTCGAAAGCGAGCGATACGCGCCGGCGCGCCGGCGGTGAAACCGGAGCGCGCGCGAGGGCGAGGAGATCGCGGCGGCTTATGCCGTTCCCGCCCGCGTCAGGTTTGGCGCTCTTCCTGGTGGAAGCGATGAGTTCATGACGCTCCCTCCGAGTAGCTTTTGTGTGGCAGCGGCGTTCAGCCTCTTTATCGTGATGTCCTCATAGGGGCGAGGTGTACGGGAACAGCGCGATCTTGCCGAGCAATACGTAACTT
>ERZ1370068.6312-contig-5302_pt1 | contig 43521 bp, 54 predicted proteins | sample MGYA00561227_ERZ1370068 | MGnify/ENA primary metagenome ERZ1370068 (study PRJEB38410, sample SAMEA6850437) | metagenome | study: Metagenomic assessment of the ecological functions of the soil: analysis of the soil microbiota associated with the... | reverse complement strand
GGCGATGTGGGTCAGAGGGAGCGTCCTTCATGAGGTCGTTGGCGGCCAGCACCACCTGCGTCGGCGTCGGCGGGAACTCCGTCCGGACGAAGCCGCTGTGCGCGAGGAAGCAGCCACCGCCGAGGATCGCGCCGACGGTGAGCGTGCTGGCGGTGATGTAGACGGGGCGCGGGGATCGGGTCCTTGGGCGAGAGCCAGCCGGCCGACGACCTCCGCAGTCTCGCGGGAACGGCGCCGGAACGGTGTCCGGCGCCGTCCGCAGGACGCGGTCACGGCGCTGCTATTCCAGGAACGACGGATCGATGACGTCCGCGGCACTTGACCTCCGGCCAGACGAGCTTGCCGGTCTGCCGCCAGAAGTCGATCGCGCCCTGGACGGTCTGGTACATCGGGGCCGGGCTTGGCCTTCGTCCCCATGAACGGCCGGTTCTCCTGGATGCCGTAGAGGCGCCGCGCCGGACAGGGCCTCCTCGAAGTCCTTGGGCTCCTTCAGCCAGCCGCCCAGGCCCTTCGTCATGATCTCGGTCGCGTCCTTCGGGTTCTGCCGCCAGTAGTCGACGGCCTGCCCGATCACGCGCGCACGACCTTGCGCACGTCGTCCGGACGGTTCTTCACCACGTCCTGGCGGAACGCCAGCGTGTCGATGATGAGCCCCGGAGTCTTGCTCGAGTCGATCAGGAGGTGGCCGTGGGGCGCGCTCTTACCCTTGCTGAGCCACGGCTCCCACACCACGGGCGGCGTCGACCCGGCCGGCCACGAAGGCGGCCCCGGCGTCGCCCGTCGAGCCCATGTTCACCGGCGTCACGCGTCCTTCTCGGAGAGGCCCTCGCGCTTCAGGAGGTAGGCCAGGTAGAACTGGGCGATCGAGCCTCCAGGAACGCCACCGCGCTTCCCCTTGAGCTCGGCGATCGACTTGATGTCCTTGTTGGCCACGACGCCGTCGCCGCCCTTCGAGTCGTCGAGCGTCATGGACCATGACGAACGGGTTGTCGGCCTTGGCGTAGAGCAGGACGGTGTTGGGCGTGGCGCCGAGGCCGTCGATGCGCTTGGCGGCCAGGGCGGCCATCCCCACCTTCAGTGTCGTCGATCACCTGCAGGTCGACGTCGACGCCCTGCGCCTTGAAGAAGCCCTTGTTGTGCGCCAGGAATATGGGCCCGAACCCTACCCAGATCCGGATACCCGATTTTGATCGGTTCCGCCGACGCCCCCGACGACGGACGCCGCCACGAGCACCAGCACGCACACCAGCGATCACCCAGAGCCGTCTCATGACTGCCCCTCCTCCGCCACGCCCGTTCATCGCGCACCCATGGGTCGGCGAGCCGCGCTCGGCCACCCGGCCGAGAGCCGACGTTACGAGGACTTCCCGGAGGCTGTCAATGAGAGCCGTGCGGCTACCGACTGCGGAGTCAGGAATGATTCACCAGGTCCCGGGCCGTGAACGTGCGCGCGGAGCTGCCTGGACGCGGCGGCGATGTCCATCGCGTTCTGGACCACCCTGTAGAGGGGCCGGGATTCTGCGGCGTCCCGAAGAACCGCGCGTTCGCCCGGCCGGTCGTAGAACTTTCACGCCCGTCAGCACGTCGGCGAAGAGCCGCGGGTCCTGGAGCCACTCCCGACCGCTCGCGCCATGATGCGGTTCGACTCGGCCGGGTTCTTCTCCCAGTAGGCCACCGCCTTGTGCCACGCGTCGACGACGCCCTGAACTCTCGCGAGCCCTCTTCTCCAGGACATCCGCCGGAAGATCAGCACGATCGGTGATCAGGCCGGGCGTCTGGGAGGAGTCGACGAGCATGTGGCCGTGCGGCGCGCTCTTGCCGTTCGAGAGCCACGGCTCCCAGGTCACGGCGGCGTCGACCCGTCCCGCCACGAACGCCGCGCCGGCATCCCCGGGCTTCATGTTCACGACCTGCACGTCCTTCTCGGAGAGGCCGGCGTCCCGGAGAAGCACGTTCAGGAAGAACTGCGAGACCGATCCCGCCTGGACGGCCACCCGCTTGCCCTTGAGGTCCCGGACGGACTTGATCTCCTTGCGCGCGACGATCCCGTCCCCGCCCGCCGAGTCGTCGAGCGCCAGGACGTACTGGAACTCCGCGCCGGTCCTGAGATGCGGAATCAGCGTGTCGATCGTCGAGACCGATGCCGTCGAGCCGGCCGGCGCCCATCGCCCCGTAGCTCTCCTTCGGATCCTCCATCCTGACGAGCTGGACGTCGACGTTCTCCGCCTTGAAGTAGCCCTTCTCCCTGGCGAGGAAGAGCGGGCCGTAGCCGACCCAGACCGAGTACCGGATCCTGAGCGGCTCGGCGGCCGCCCCGCCGGCCATCGACTAGGAAGAGGAGCAGGGCGGCGAGGGCCCGGCACGACAGCCTGCCTGCGCGGAGATGCGGCATCCGCCGGCCCGCCGTCGATTCCGGGTCGCTCAGCTCGGTGATGGGCGGAGCCGACCGGCGCCCAGGAGCTCGCGCGCCCGCTGGAGCGCGGCGGTGAGGGCGGCGATGTCGTCGACTCCCGTGTGCACGAAGAAGCTCGCGCGGGCGGTCCCGGCCACGCCCAGGCGCCGCATCAGCGGCTGCGCGCAGTGGTGGCCCGCCCGCACCGCCACGCCTTCCGCGTCGAGCGCGGCGGACAGGTCGGCGCGGTGGACGCCCGGAAAGTTGAACGAGAAGACGCCGGCGCGGATCTCAGGATCCCGGGGTCCGTAGAGCTCGAGGTCCTCGACCTCGCCGAGGCGGAGCGAGCGCCTCCTGGACGAGCTCCATGTCGTGCCGGCGCATCGCCTCGCGCCCCAGGCCCTCGACGTAGTCGATGGCCGCGCCGAGGCCGATGGCGCTCGGCGATGGGAGGCGTGCCCGGCTCTGAATCGCCACGGCAGGTCGTTCCACGTCGCGCGGTCGAGCCACACCTCGCGGATGATCTCGCTCCCGCCGAAGAACGGCTCGAGCGGCTCCAGCACTTCCCGCCGCCCGTAGAGAACGCCGATGCCGGTCGGCGCGCCCAGCTTGTGGCCCGAGAAGGCGTAGAAATCCGCGCCGAGCGCGGCCACGTCGACCGGGAGGTGCGGAGCCGCCTGGGCGCCGTCCAGCAGGACCCGGCGCCCGCCGCCTGAGGCGCGCGCTGACGATCTCGGCCACCGGGTTGATCGTGCCGAGCACGTTCGAAGACGTGGGCCAGCGCCACGAGCCGCGTCCGCGCGGGTGATGAGGCGCTCGAACGCCGGAGGTCCGAGCGTCCCCTCGTCGGTCGACCGGCACGTGGCGAAGGCGGAGCTTCCGCTCGCGCGCCAGCAGGATCCACGGCACCAGATTCGAGTGGTGCTCCATCTCCGACAGGAGGATCTCGTCGCCCTCGACGAGCGCGCGCGCCGCGCCCAGGTGTGGACGACGAGGTTGATGGCCTCCGTGGTCCCCTTGGTGAAGATGATCTCCCTCGCGATGCCGAGCCCCGAGAAACGCCCGACCCGGATCCCGGGCGGCCTCGTAGAGCTCGGTCGCTTCCTCGCCCAGCGTGTGGATCGAGCGGTGGACGTTGGCGTTCGACCGCTCGTAGAACAGGCGCACCGCGTCGAGACCTGTCGCGGCTTCGGGCGGTCGCCGCCGAGTCGAGGTACGACGAGGCGGTCGGCCCGCCGACCGTGCGGAGAGTATCGGGAAGTCGCGCGCGGACCTGCTCCGGCAGGCTCACCGGCGTTCTCCCGCTCCCCGAGGCCGGCGGGCCCGGCGCGCGTCCGTCCCGGCGGGCGGCGGCGATCTCGCGCGGCGCCTGGCGCCGAGCGCGCCGCGCAGCACGGCCAGCGGCAGCGAGACGCACGACAGACGCGAGACGCGCGGATCGGCGCGCCTGAGCGCGGCCAGCGGCGCGTCCGCGCTCGACCGAGGCGCGTCGGCCGCCGGGCGGCCTTCCACCATCTCCGCCAGGAGGTCGGCGGAGGCCGTGGCGATCGCGCAGGCGTCGCCCTGGAAGCGGATCGCCTCGATCTCGCGGTCGGCGCCGAAGCTGAAGCTCCGACGCGAAGGCGGTCGCCGCAGAGCGGGTTCACGTCCTCGTGGACGGCGTCGGCCCCGGGCAGATCCCTGAAGCGACGCGGATGCCGGAAGCGCTCGAGGATCACGCCGCCGTAGAGCGGTGCCGTCACGCGCGCACCGTAGCACCCGGCATCGAGCACAGTGTAACCACGACGCTGAGTTTACGCATCGCATCCCTCGTGAACCGGATGACCCGTCGCGAGCGCTACTCCGGGAGCGTCCCGCGATCGCGACCCGCCCGGTAGGGCGGGAATCGGAAGGCCATCTCCCGCCCGAGAGGCCGCCGTGACCGAACGCGGCCAGTCCGTCCGTCGCCGACGGTCTCCCCTGCCAGGAGACGCGGCGAGCAGGAGGTCGAAGAGGGTGGCCTGGGAGAACATCCCGCAACCGGGCATGCCCGAGGAGGGGAACGGCTCCCACCCGAGCGATCCACAGGAGGCTCCCGGGGTGCGCGGGCACGCCGTTCCGGACCAGCTCCCCCGATCCGCTCGAGGGCCGTGAACACGGGAGTCGAGCGGGTCGAGCGCGTTTGCGCCCGCCACGACGACGACGCGCGCGCCCGCGGCGATGGCGCCCCTCGACCGCCTCCCCGAACGCCGCGGTGTCGGCCTCCGGGATAGGTGAGGCGCACCAGGGGCGCCCCGAACCAGTCGAGCTTCTCCCGCAGCACCGACTCGAAACGCGCGCGCGCCCGGGGCGTGAGGCTGGCCGGCGACGACCGCGCCCACCGGGCACCGGCTCGAAGCCGCGCAACCGAGATGCAGGGCCCGGCGCGAGCCGAGATCGCCTCGACCTCGCGAACCACTGCCTCCGCCGATCACCAGCGGCGTGACCTTGGCACGGGCGACCACCTCGGCGGCGTCGACCACCTGTCCGTCAGAACAGGGAGTAGACCGATACGCCGTCCAGCCGGTTCACGGCGGCGAGACGTCGATGTGGCCACACGCAGGATGCCCGCTGGCCCGAGACGATCGCCCACTGTCCGGATCGCCGCATCCCGGACCGAGACGCCCGCGCCCGCGACGGCCCGGGCCACCCGCTCGCCCGCCGGATCCTCGTGGAGATCGCCCGGCTCCATCTCGATGAGGTGAACCTCGCGCCGGACGGCTCGCTACGAACCGCGCCGCCGCCGGCCGCGTCGAGGCCGCTCTCCCTTCCGCGCGAGGAGCGCGCCGCCGGCGTCACGGACGTCGTGGGCGGGGACCCAGCCGACCAGGCGCTCGGCGCTCGTGTCGCGACGGGACGAGAGCGTGGGCCTTCACGCGCGCGTGTTCGGCGACGGCAGCCGGCGTCGGGCGCGTCGGCGGCGGAGGTCGGCCTGCGCCGGCTTCGCGAGCGCCATGGGCCGGCCCGTTCCGCCGTACCGGGAGGCGATGATCTCGGCGAGGATGGCCAGCGCGATCTCGGGCGCCGTGCGTCCGCCGAGATCGAGGCCGATGGGCACGCGGATCCTGGCGAGCGACTCCTCGACAGGCCCTCCTCGCGAAGCATGCGCAGGATCGCATCGCCGCGCCGGCGGCTGCCGAGCATGCCGATGTACCCCACCTCGCCGGCCAGCGCGTGGCGGAGCACCGGCAGGTCGTACTTGTAGTCGTGCGCCACCAGAACCAGCGCGGTCGTCGGGCGCAGCGGAATGCCGCGGACGAGCTCGATGGGATGCCGACCTTCAGCTCGTCCACGTCCGGGAATCGTTCGCGGGTCGCGAGCCGCGGGCGCCCGTCCACGACGATGGTGCGATACCCGAGCGACCGGGCCAGCGTCACGAGCGGCATCGCCACGTGGCTGCCGCCCACGACCAGGAGGGTCGGCGGCGGGAGATGCACCTCGACGAACACCCTGCACCTGCTCGCCCGGGCCGAGCCCCACGGTCCGCGACACGCCCGTCGCCAGAGGGCCGCGCGCCGCCGCGGCGGCCGCCTGGTCGAGGGCCGGATCGGCCAGCGAGCCCTCGCGCCGCCCGTCGTCGAGCAAGAGGAGCTTGGCCCCGGCGTCGGGGGATCCATCCGCGTGAGGATTGCGCCGGAGCCGCCGACGGCGACGTGGCTCCGGAGCTTTTCGTAGAGGGCGAGCGTGCCGGCCGACGCCGGGCTCGCGCCGAGCACGACGGGCTCGAGGAACACCTCGATCGTGCCGCCGCAGGTCAGCCCGATCTCCCAGGCGTCCTCGTCTCCGAGGTCCATCGACAGAAGCTTCGGGCGCGCCCGGAGAGGACGTCCTCGGCTTCCGCCATCACCTCGGCGTCGACGCAGCCGCCGATCGTAACCGAGCCCAGGATTCGACCGTCCTCGCCGACCCACATCTTCGCCCCTTCCTTGCGGGGGTGGTGCCGTGGGTGCTGACGAGGGTCGCCAGGCCGCCCGGCCCTCGACCTGGCGGAGAGCATCGATCTGATCGAAAAGCTCGCTCATGGTTGCCTATTGTAGCAGCGCCGACCGCAGGCTCGCGGACGTCGGAATGGCAGCCGGGCCGGCATCCCGTCCGGCGCCCTGGAGCCGTCGCTCGCGCCGGGCGACGGTGAGCCTCGGCCCTCGCGACAGGTGGCGCCCGCGGCAGTCGGGCGGGCCGGTCCGGTTGGTCCGGCGCGCGCGCCGAGGGCTGGTCGCCCACCTTCCCGCCGATCCTCGCGGTAGATCGCCACGACGCTCGGTCGCGGCGGCATGTCACGGCCGGTAGTCCGGCCAGCGGCTCCGGGGTTCGCGTACGTCGCCTTGTCCACGAGGCCTGGGTGCTGGATCGCCACGAAGAACGTGCGATTGTCCGGCGTGAAGGCCGGCCCGCAGACCTCGCAGCCGGTCGGGGCCGACAGGAACTGGAGCGCGCGGCCGCGAAGCGGCCCCTCCGTGTCCACCATGAAGACCGCGTCGTTGGGGCCCAGCGTGTCGTCCATGCCGTCCGTCGCCACCCAGAGCCGCCTGATCGTCGAAGGCGAAGTTGTCGGGCGCGGCCAGCGGGCTCACATCGGTCCGCCCCTGATAGTTGGCGCCGTGGCTCGCCTCGCGCGGATCCCCGCCCAGGATCAGGATCTCCCAGCGGAACCGGAGGCTCGCGTGGTCGCCGCCGTCCTCGACCGACGCTCGAGGATGTGGCCGTACTTGTTCGCGGGCGCTGGATTGGCCTTGTCGACCTGCTCGGGCTTGCGCATGTCGTTGCCGGTGAGCGCGCAGTAGACCTTGCCGGTCCGTGGGCTCGGCTCCACGTCCTCAGGCGGTCCATCTTGGTCGCGCCGAGGAGATCCCCACCCGCGAGCGTTGATGACCACCTCGGCCTGCGACGGGAACCCGTTGGCCGCCGTCAGAGGCCCGTGGCCCTGGACGAGCGCGGGAGCCACTCACCGGTGCCGTCGTCGTGGAACTTGGCCGCGTAGAGAGCGCCGCGGTCAGGAGCGCGGTAGCGGGCGGCCCGGTTCGCGGGATCATAGCGGTCGGCCGCCACGGGCTTCCAGAGGTACTCGAAGCGCGCATCGTCACCCGTGTACACGACCGGACGGCCGTCCTTGGCGAGGATCACGGTGGCGCCCTCGTCGCGCGAATCGCCCGAGCGCCGCTGTGCTTGATCGGGTCGCCAAAGGATCGTAAGGGATCGATCTCGACGACCCAGCCGAAGCGGTTCGGCTCGTGTGGCTCCTTGGCGAGGTCGAACCGGCTCTCGTAGAGGCCCCACGACGTGTAGCGTCCGCGCCCGGCGATGCTGTACCGCTGGTGAAGGTTCCCTAGGCTCGCGTCGGCGACCGCTACGGAAGTAGTTGTAGATGTTCTCTCGCCGGTGAGGATCGTGCCCACGGCGTCACGCCGCCCGCGCAGTTGTTCAAGGTGCCGAGGATCCGCGTGCCGCTGGGATCCGCGCCGGTTCGCATGAGCGGGTGCCCGGCGGCGGGTCCCCGGACCGTCATGGGCGTCGCGCCTGTGATCCGCCGGTTCAGCGCGGAGTCCCGGACGACGCTCCACTCGCCCTGAGGCCCGCGCGCGATCTCCACCACCGTGAAGCCGTGAGCCGCCACCTCGACGTCGCACATCTCGCGCGTCCGCTCCGCCTTGCCGTCCCACGCCGGCCACATCAGCTCCGGGCGCGCGTTCTCGTGGTTCACTCCCAGAAGCCCGCGCGCCGCTCCGTCACCGCCCGCGGGGAGCGGCACGAATCCGATGAAGTCGTTGTCGTACCCGAACTGGCGTTCCTGATGCGCCGCGGTCTGGGCGTTCGGGTCCAGCTCGGCGGCGCCCGGAAAGAGCGGGTCGCCCCAGCGGACGACCACGGAATGCTTGTAGCCGGGAGGCAGCAGGAGCCTGTCCTCGTTGGAGCTCTTCACGGGCGCGAACGCAGTCGCGCCCTGGGCCTCCGACCGGGCGCCGCGGGGCGAGCGTCCCTGCTGCTGCCGCCGCCAGCCCCACCCCGGCGCTCGGCCAGGAATCCTCGGCGCGAGAGGCGCGCGGCCAGGATCGACTGGAAGGTCGGGTTCGAGCTCGGATTGACCGGCGCCTCGTCATCCATGGTGTCGCGATCGGGCTCCATTCTGGGCCTCCGTCTCTCTCCGTGGCGGTTGCTGGCGCGAACCGTCCAGTCAGGGCTTGAGGTGCCGGGCGAGAGCCCGGAAGGAGCTCGAGGTTGTGGGCGGGGAGGAAGGCGTCGATCTCCGGCAGCGCGGCCTGCATCCCCTGCGTCAGCGGCTGGTAGTCGGGGCTTCCGAGAAGCGGGTTCAGCCAGATCACCTTGCCGCGCGCGGCGGCGCATCGTCCGGAGGGCCTCGGCCAGGATCGCCGGCTCCCCGGTGTCCCAGCCGTCGGACAGGATGAGCACCACGGTGTCGCGGTCGATGAGCTTCGGCCATCCGACGTTGAACGCGCGAAGGCTCTCGCCGATCTTCGTCCCGCCCGACCAGTCCCTGACGTCGCCCAGGCGGGGCCAGGGCGCCCCGGTACGAGGCGTGGCGGAGGTCCTCGGTGATCCGGTGGAGGCGCGTCGAGAACACGAAGGTCTCCATCCGCCCGAGGTTGTTCTGCATCGCGTACAGGAACTGGAGCAGGAGCCGGCTGTAGAGGTCCATCGACCCGGAGACGTCGCAGAAGATCACGAGCTTGGTCTTCTGGATCTTCCGCTCGCGCCGCGCGAGGTCGATCAGCTCGCCCCGCGTGATGGAGAGCCGCACCGTCCGCCGGAGGTCGACGGCCGCGCCGGCCGGACGGCTTGAGCCGGCGGCTCCGCCGCGTGGCGAGCCGCCGGGCGATCTGCGCCGCCAGGCGCTCGACCTCGGCCAGATCGGCCGCTCCGAAGCTCGAGAAGTCCTTGCCCATCGTCGAGTCGAGGTCGGAGACGCCGCGGAAGCCCGACGGGCTCTCCTTCGCCCTCGGCGACGTCGGTCCAGCCCGAGAAGTCGAGCGCGGCGTCCTTGGCCTTCGGGAAGTGGGCGTTCAGCTGCGGGGCGTCCGGTGACGCCATCGCCGTCGGCCGGCGGCGACCCGCCGCGAGCCAGCCCGCCCCAGAAGGCGTCGAAGGTCGCGTCGAAGATCGGGAACTCCTCGGGACGGGTGGCGAGCACCGTCCGGAGCGCCCGGTGGACCTCGGCGCGATCGCCGAGATCGACCACCTCGAGCGCGCGGATCGCGTCGGTGGCTCTCGGACGGCGTGATCGCGAGCCCGCGGGCCCGGAGGAGGCGGCAGAACCGGACCGTCCCGGTCAGGAGATCCCGTGGGCGCGGGACCGACGCGACCGTCATCGTCTGGGCCCGCGGCCCCGGGCGGTGGTGCCGCGTCGTCGGGCGCCGGTCACGCCGGGATCCGGCTCAGCCCTCGAGCAGCTCGGACAGCCGGCCCGCGGCGAGGTCGGCCTCGATGCGCTTCGACGTCGTCGACCTCCTTCAGCACGCAGCCGAGCGTCTCCCGCGCGAGCTCGGCGTCAGGTGGTCGGCGTGCGGGGCGACGAGCGCGCCGCGCCCAGTCGAGGCTCTCGGCCACACCAGGCACCTTCTGGAGCTGCCGACGCCGGAGGTTCTGCATGACTCGCGCGATCTGGCCAGCCAGCCGCTCGTTGATCCCGGGCACCTTCGTCCGGAGAATGCGCACCTCCTTCTCGAAGCGAGGGGTAGTCGATCCAGAGGTAGAGGCAGCGCCGGCGGAGGGCGTCCGACAGGTCGCGCGAGCGGTTCGAGGTCAGGACGACGTCCGGCCGGTGCGCGGCCGCGATGGTCCCGATCTCCGGGACCGTCACCTGGAAGTCCGACAGGACCTCGAGGAGGAAGCTCTCGAACTCGATCGTCGGCGCGGTCGATCTCGTCGATGAGGAGCACGGGGGCCCGCTCCGTCTGCGTGATGGCCTGGAGCAGCGGGCGCTTCAGGAGGAAGGCCTCCGAGAAGATGTCCGCCTCCTTCTCGCGACGCCGACCGCTCATCCCGCTCCTCGAGCCGGATCCGCAGGATCTGCTTCGGGTAGTTCCACTCGTAGAGCGCCGTCGACGCGTCGAGGCCCTCGTAGCACTGGAGCCGGATCAGGTTCGTCTCGTGAACGCGGGCCAGCACCTTGGCGATCTCGGTCTTGCCGACGCCCGCGTGGCCCTCGACCAGGAGCGGCTTCCGGAGCGTCGTCGCCAGGTGCACGGCCGTCGAGATGGCGGGATCGGTGATGTAGGCAGCCCCTTCCATCAGGGCCTGGATGTGCCGGATCTCCTCGCGCATCGGGTCTCCTCGGTCGACGTGGTGTGGGGCGGCAGCCCGGGCCGCCCCAGCCAGCCATTGTATCAGCGGGCGCTACGGCGACGAGGGCCCGGATGCCCCGCGTCCGCGGGCGGCGTTGTGAGTCCTCCGGCGTGTCGATGTCGGCGGGCATCGGCGCGTCCACCGGCACCTCGGCGACCCGCGACGGGTCGTGCGCGATCACCCGGCGTCCGCCCTGATCGCCGGTCGACCGGCACGGAGCTCGTCGAAGAGCGCCGCCGCGAACAGGACCGGGTTGCCGCGCCCGTCCCGGTAGACCGGCGCGACGATCGGACGGCCGACCGTCCTGGAATGTCGCGACGAGGCGGCGGATGACGGCGCGGATCAGGCAGCGGCTGGTCCCCGAGGGCGACCACCGCCGCTTCGGTCCCCGGGCGAGCGCGTCAGAGCCCGCGCGGAGCGACGTGGACTGCCCCTCGGCGTAGCGCGGGTTCGCGACCGTCCGGATGGGAAGCGCGGCCGCGGAGCGCCGAGCGACGGCCTCGGCATCGCGCCCCGGGACGACGACCGACGTCATCAGGCCGGCCGCGACGCACCTGCTCGACCGCCATGCGCACGAGAGGCCGCCCGTCGGCCGATCGGCAGTGTGAGCTTCTGCCGCGCCATCCGAGACGACGTGCCCGCGGCGAGGACGATCGCGGCAATCATCCGTTTGGCGAGCTCGAGTTGGCGACGCGGCCGCCTGAGCGTCGCGCCGAGCCGGAGCGCTGACGGCTCTCTGCGACGATGTGCCCCACAACCGCGCCTGAGCACGATGGTCCCGCCGACCATCGCGGCCGTTGTGGGCATCTCGCCGAAGGCGAGCCATACCCAAACCGGCCCCAGGGGCGTTTCGAGGACGCTGACGAGGGCGGTCTCCGTCGCCGGAATCCGCCGCGACCCCATGGTCAGGAGCAAGAAGGCAAGGCCCGTCTGGCGTGCGCCCCGAACACCATCAGGTAGAAGAGGTCCCGTGCGCTCACTGCCGCCGGTGCGGCGCCTGGCAAGGTCACTGCAGCCCCAGGAGAGCCGCGAGAACGCCGCGGGACGTCATCGGTACGTTCCGATGCCATCGCAGCAGGACGATGTATCCCGGCGTAGGCCACCATCGTGGCGAACGCCATGGCGTCACCCCCACGGGTTGCCGGCCAGGGACGTCCCCGCGAGCATCACCGCCACGCCGATGGTCGCAAGCGCGCTGGCCACGGAGGGTGGGACGGGACGCGTCGCTCTCGCATGACGAAGCCACGCGAGCCCGGCCACCACGAACGGCACGGGTCGCCTGGATGATCATCACGTCCGCAACCGCGCGTGAGGCGAAGGGCACTCAGGTAGGTGAGGTATGACGATCGTCGAGAGGATCGCCACCGACCACCCCGGCCAGCCCATGGCACGAATCGCACCGAGCGCGCCTGCCTCTCCTGGCAGACCAGCGCGATCAGGAGGAACAGCGCGCCGAACACGCTGCGCCAGAACAGGAGCGTCCACGTGTCGGCGGTCGATGAGGCGCGTGAAGCAGCCCGCCGTGCTCCAGATCACGGCGGACAGCATGACCTGCGCGACTCGAGGCGATTTGCCCGGACCTCGGTGCCACTCATCGGTCGGCCCGCGGATTCCGGCTGCGGCGGGAGCGCCAGGCGCGGCCGGCGTCGCTCGGGTCCGCTAGCCCGCGTGTCATTCACTTGCCCATGGCTGGATCGGCGCCCACTCGGACGCCGACCACGATGACTCCCTTCCGGCGCCCGATCGCGGAAGCGCTCGGTCTACCGCAATTCTAGGGGTTGGCGCCGCGAAGCCGCGGGTCAAGCGCGTCGCGCAGGCCGTCGCCGAACTGGTTGAACGCCAGGGCCGCAATGGACGATGGCGAGCCCCGGGAAGACCACCAGGTGCCACTTCGGGATCAGCATGGAGGCCGCGTCGCCCAGCGCATGTTGCCACGTCGGCGTGGGAGGCGGAATCCCCGCGCCGAGGAAGCCGAGCGTGGCCTCGAGCACGATGGCGATGCCGAGGGAGGTCGTGATGAGAATCAGGTACGGCCCGATGCACTGGGGCGCGATGTGACGGAACATGAGCCGCGAGGACGAGGACCCGAGGCCCCGGGCGGCTTCGACGTATTGGATCCCCTTCACGGCCAAGGCCTGGGATCTGACGTGATCCGGGCGCCATAGCCGACCCGGGTGGCGGCAATGGACAGGATGACCGTTCCCGTACTCGCTCCGAGGGCCGAGGCGAGCAACAGCGCCAGGAGTATTGGGGGAAAGGACAACAGCACTTCGACCACACGCTCGGCCAGCAGGTCGAACGTGCCGCCGAAAAGGCACTGGCGACCCCCCACACCGCCCCAGCGTGGTGCCCAGAAGCACCGACGTGACGGCGACGAACAGGGACCACTTGGTGCCGTGGACGATGCGGCTCAACACGTCCCGGCCGATGAAATCCGTCCCCAGCCAGTGCTTCCCGCTGGGCTCCTGCGCTCGGGCGAGGGGGTTCGGCCTGAACGGATCATCGGGGGCCACCACCGGGGCCAGGACCCCCACCAGGGTCATGACCACTGCCACCACTCCCCACACCGCGGGGACCGGGGAGCGCCGGGCGAATGCCCTCAGCTGCTGGAGACCGCTCCTCACGGACTTCCTCACGGCCCTCGTCTCGACGCCGGCCCGGACCGTCATGGGTCGTCCGGAGACCAGCCCGGTGGTCCCTCGCCGAGCCGCGCATCTGCTACGCGCCCGTCCCGATCCGAGCCGGTGACGGCTCCGTCAACCGCGCACCGCAGAGGCTCAGCCGCTCCCGTCCTAGTCGTAGCGGATCCTAGGGTCGAGCCACGCATAGCTCATCGATCCGTGATCAGGTTCACCACCACGAAGACCACCGCGTACAGAAGCACCAGGTTCTGGACCACGGGAAGGTCCCGGTCCAGGATGGCGTCGATCATCGTCAAACCCAGCCCCGGGACGCCGAAGGCCTTCTCGACGGCGACCGAGACCGCCGAGCGCGACCCCCAGGAAGAGACTGCTCCACGTGATCACCGGGAGGAGCGCGTTGCGGAGGGCGTGCCGGATGATCACCAGCCGCTCCTGGACGCCCTTGGCTCGGGCCGTCGGACGTAGTCCTCCCCTGGACGGTCTCGATGAGCGAGGAGCGAACAATGCGGGCCACGAATCCCGCGAATCGAGACCCAGGACCATCGCGGGGCCGGCGACCATCTCGAGGTTCTTCCGGAGGCTCTCCCAGGGATAGACGGGCAGGATCGGCGCCTTGTAGTCCGAACCAGATGATCAGGGCCAGGACCGCCACGAGGCCCAGCCAGAAGCCGGGGATGGCGACGAAGAGAATGGAGAACGTCCGGCTGGGCGTGATCCAGCCAGGAATTGGGCCTGACGACGCTGATGATCCCGACGGGAAAGCCGACCACCCACGAGATCACGGTCGCGACGAGGGCGATCTCCAGCGTGATGGGGCCGCGGCGCACCACGAACTGCGTGACCGCTGTCCCCCGCAGGAGCGACTTGCCGGAACTCCCCGGTGGCGATGTCACGGAGCCACTTAGCCGTATTGCTACCACGTACGGGTCGCGGAGGCCGAGCGCCTGCTCCAGGTTCGCGCGCTGCTCCACGGTCATCCGCCGTGCTCCCTCGGAGGCCGAAGATCGCCACGAGGCGGATCGCCCGGCAGGAGCCGCATGGCGATGAAGATGATCATGCTGACGCCGAGCAGCGTCGGCACGACGAGCAGGAGGCGTCTGGTCAGGTACGTTCGCATCGTGACCGCTCCCTACGCGGAGAGGACCAGCCGGGGCGGCGCCTCGGCGCCGCCCCGGCATGCGGCTACTTGTCGATCCAGACGGTGTCCCACTGGTAGGTGTTGTAGTCGGAGTTGCCGCCGGTCCGGGGCAGCCCCTTCACGTAGTTAGTACCAGCCGTACGCCCGGCCGCCGTAGGTCACGCCGGTGTTGGGCATCTCGTTGTTGAGGATCTGGTTCAGCTGCCGCCCGAGCTGCGTCTTCTTCTGCTGGTCCAGCTCCATCGGAGAACTGGTCCAGGATCTTGTTGAACTCGGCGTTGCTGAAGTTGGTGAAGTTGCTGTCGGACTTCTTGCCCGTGGTCTTGTTGATGCTGAAGCACGCCCGGATGGTGGCGCTCAGGTCCGCGCCGCCGAGGCACTGGGCGTGGGAGATGATATCGAAGGTGCCGGCCACCTGCCGGTCCACCATCGCCGAGACCTGCACGACCTCGAGCTTGGTCTTGACGCCGAGGGCCGCTCCCACTCGGCCTGCGCGTAGGCCGCCAGCTGCCGGTTCTGGGGGGACTCCCGGACCACGGAAGTTGAAGGTCTGTGGCATGCCACTCCGCGAACCCCGCGTCGGCCATGAGCTTCTTGGCGTCCGCGACGGCCTTCTCCCGGGTGGACGTCGCGTTGGGATACTCCTTGATCAGCTCCTCGTAGCTCTTTCCGAATGGCGGCGGCAGGTAGTCGCCAAGCTGCTGTGGTCGCGTCGAACTGCTGGGTGATCTTGCTGAGCGCGTCCTGGTCGAGCGCGAGGTGGAGCGCGCGGCGGACCCGGCTGTCATTGAACGGTGGGCGCTCGTTGTTGAAGCCGATCCACGCGCCCAGGTTCGGCGCCATCCAGACCAGACCGGACATGTTGTTGCTGGCCTTCACCTTCTGGTAGGCGCTCGGGTCGAGCCACATCGCCCAGTCCACCTGCCCGCCGAGCAGCGCCGAGGGCGACTCGGGCGTCCAGCCGCTGAGCCACACGTGGACGATGCGGTCTGACGTACGGCGCGTTCGGGTTCCAGTAGTTCGGGTTCCGGACCTGCTCCCACGACTCCGGTGGTCGGTTCTTGTGCATGAAGGGGCCCGTGCCCGGGAAGTTGTCCACCTGCTTCAGGTCGCCCTTGTGCTGGTCGAGGGGCCTTCTTGCTGGTGATGACGTTCCAGCCGCCGGCAAGCGAGGCCAGGAACGTGTACGTGTCCCGTGGCTCGGAGAGCTTCATCTCGACGGTGTAGCGGTCCTTCACCACCGAATCTCCTTGATGGGCGGGATCCGGAGGCTGATGGGAGGCCCTGCGGGAGAAACACGATCCGGTCGAACGTCGCCTTCACGTCTTCCGCCGTGAAGTCGGTCCCGTCGTGGAACTTGACGCCCTGCCGGAGCGTTGAAGGTGTAGCCGTCATCCCGTCAGGGAGATCGTCAGCTGGTGGCCAGACTCGGGATGATGGGCAGCTTCGGGATCCGCGGGTCCTGCCGCGCCGAGGAGGTCGTACATCGGCGCCTGGGCGCCGACGTTGGCGATGGTCCCGGACGCGTAGATGTCGAACATCGAGGGCGGCCCGTGCGCCGCGAGCCAGGCGTGCCGCCGCGCTTGGCTTCTCGTGGTCGACGGCCTTCGGGTGAAGGCTCGCCGGCCTTGGCCGCCGGCGTCTGAGCATCCGCGGGGCGCGCGGTGATCAGCGGCGCCGGGCCCATCCGCCCGAGACTCAGGGCAGCGCGGCACGACGACGAGGCCGAGGATCCTGACACTCCGACGAGGCACTTTCTCATGACTTACCTCCAGCCAGGGTTGACATCACGTCGCGCCGAGCAGCCGAGTCAGCACGACTCCGGTTCTTTCGCGCCACAGTCTCACGGCCGGAAGCCGACAAGCGATCGACGCCTTCGGACGACATCGTCCGAGGGGATTCTGGAGGGGGGTCGCGGGCCTGTCAGAAACGCCGCGGGGCACGGCGACCGCGCACGTACCGCCCTCTGGCTCAGGACAACCGCCGCCGCGAGCACCGTGCAGCGTCGCTCCGAGATTTGGAGAACGCCGCTATCGCCTGGTGCCCACATCGTCCGAGGCTTGAACTGCCGCGGCCCGGTGACAGGTCTGCCACCGGGCCGTCGCGATCATTCCCGGTCCGTTGACCGGGTAGATGCCTGCTCGAGAGCTACTTCGCGCCCTTCGCTCGCTCGACAGCGTTCTCGAGCGCGCGGCGCGTGTACGCGCGTCAGATGCGCCTTGTACTCGACCGAGCCCTGGAGGTCGGCGTTGATCTCGATGCCCTCGGCCGCCTTCTCGGAGGCCGCGGCGATCGTCGCCGCGTCGAGCGCCTTCCCGGTGAGGGCCGCCTCGACGCCCTTGGCCCGGATCGCGTGCGAGCCGACGCCGGTGATCGCCGACGCGCGCCGCCGTGCGCGCCGCCGCTGGCAGTCGAGCGTGACCGCAGCCGCGACCCCGCAGCACCGCGAAGCGCGAGACGCCGGATGATGGGTGCTTCATGTACGCCGGCGCCGCCGTGGCCGCCGATCGGGATGCGGATCTCGGTCAGGATCTCGTCGAGGCCCGAGCGCCGTCGTGAAGAGAAGGTCCTTGAAGAAGTCGTCGACCTTGATGGTCCGCGCGCCCTTCGGGCCGACCGCCTTGATCTCGGCGCCGAGCGCCGAGCATGAGCAGCCGGCCAGTCCGCGGCCGGATCCGAGTGGGCCACGCTGCCGCACGACGGTCCCGTAGTTGCGCACCTGCGGGTCGCCGATCAGCGCCGCCGCCTCGGACAGCATGGGGCACTTCTGGCGGACCGCCGCGCTCGACTCGACCGCGTAGTGGGTCGGTGAGGGCGCCGATCACGAAGTTGCCGCCCTCCTCCTTGATGCCGGCGAGGCCGCCCCGACCCGCCCGATGTCGATCAGGTGCTTCGGCTGGGCCAGGCGGAGCTTCATCATCGGGATCAGGCTGTGGCCGCCCGCCAGGAGCTTGGCGTCGTCCTTGTAACGGGTCAGGAGGCCCGCCTGCCTCCCGCTCGCCGCCCGGTGGTACTCGAAGCTCGCAGGGTACATGGCGTCCCTTCGGGGTCGGGCCGGATTTCCATACATCCGTCGCGCGTCGGCGGGCGAACTGTATGGAGTCGAGGTCTGCTGACCTGGATGGCCGCCCAGATCCGGGCCGGCGTGAGTGGCATGTCGAGGTGGCTGATCCCGAGCGGCGCCAGCGCGTCCATCACCGCGTTCGCCACCGCCGCCGTCGAGGCGATGGTGCCGGTCTCCCCCGCGCCCTTGATACCCATGGGATTCACGGGCGACGGCGTCATACGGTCAGGTCCCGTCTCGTAGGAGACGAGATGTCGTCCGCCTTGGGCAGCGCGTAGTCCATCATGCTGCCGCTCTGGAGCTGGCCGTTCGTGTCGTACGCCGCGTACTCGTAGAGCGCCTGAGCCGACGCCCTGGGCGATCCCGCCGTGCACCATGCCGTCGACGATCATCGGGTTGATGACGTCGCCCGACGTCGTCGCACCGCGACGTAGCGCACGAGCTTGACCTTGCCGGTCTCGCGGGTCTGACCTCGACGACGGCGATGTGGGTCGCCGAGGGAAACGTGAAGTTGCTCGGGTCGTAGAAGGACGTCGCCTCGAGGCCCGGCTCGAGCCTTCGAGCGGATGGTTGTGCGCCAGGTACGCCATCAGCGCGACCTCGCCGAACGTCTTGACGCGGTCCGGCGACCCGCTGACCGCGAACTTCGCCGTCCTGGTACTCGATGTCGGCCTCGCTCGCCTCGAGCAGGTGCGCGGCGATCTTCTTGCCCTTCTCGATCGATCTTGTCGACCGCGCTGTAGATGGCGGAGCCGCCCACGGCGGCCGAGCGGCTAGCCGTAGGTGCCCATGCCGAACGGGATACGGCCCGGTGTCGCCGTGGACGATCTCGACGTCCTCGAAGGGTACCTGCAGCTCGTCGGCCGCCAGCTGGGCGAAGGTGGTCTCGTGCCCCTGGCCGTGGGAGTGCGAGCCGGTGAAGACCGTGACCTTCCCGGTCGGGGTGACGCGAACCTGCGCGCTCTCCCAGAGGCCGGCCTGGGCGCCGAGCGCGCCCGCCACCGCGGAGGCGCCGGGCCGCAGGCCTCGATGTACGTCGCGAAGCCGATCCCCAGGGTAGCGTGCCCTGTTTCGCGCGCGGCTTCCTGGTCGGCGCGGAACTTCCGGTAGTCGATCATCTGGAGCGCACGGTCGAGCGCCGGCTCGTAGTTCCCGCTGTCGTACTGGAACGCGACCGGCGTCTGGTGCGGGAACTCCGAGGCCGGCACGAGGTTCTTCCGCCGGAACTCCGCGACGTCCACGCCGATGGCCTTCGCGGTCAGGTCGCACATCCGCTCGAGCAGATACGTCGCCTCGGGACGGCCCGCGCCCCGGTACGCGTCGACCGGCGTCGTGTTGGTGAGGAGCCGATCACCTCACAGTAGATCTCGGGGATCTTGTACGCGCGCCGAGAGGAGCGGCGCCGTGAGAGGAAGGTCAGGGATGAGCGGCGCGAACGTCGAGAGTAAGCGCCCAGGTTCGCGTTCGTGTGGACCCGGAGGGCGACGATCTTCCCGTCTCGTCGACCGCCATCTCGGCCTCGGTGATGTGGTCCCGTCCGTGGGCGTCCGTCATGAACGATTCCGGCGCTCCGCCGTCCACTTCGCCGGACGTCCGAGCTGCTTCGACGCCCAGGAGACCGTGACCTCCTCCGGGTAGAGGAAGATCTTGGATCCGAAGCCGCCGCCGACGTCCCCGAGATCACCCGCACCTTGTGCTCAGGCATCCCCAGCACGAACGCCGCCATGAGCAGCCGGTGCACGTGGGGGTTCTGGGAAGGTGACCCAGCAGGTGAGCTCACCCATCGCCGGAGTTGTACTGAGGCCATCGGAGGCCCGCGGCTCGATCGCGTTGGGGATCAGGCGGTGGTTGATCAGGCGCTGCTTGACGACCTTGTGCGCTCCCTTGATGGCGGCGTCCGGTCTTGGCCTTGTCCCCGATGTTCCAGTTGAAGGCCACGTTGCCGGGAGCGTTGTCGTGGATCTGGGGCGCTCCGCGCTGGACCGCCTTCTCCCCGTCGGTCACCGCGGGCAGCACGTCGTAGTCGACGACGACCTGCTCGGCGCCGTCCCGGGCGGCGTAGGGCGTTCTCGCCGATGACGACCGCCACCGCGTGCCCCACGAAGTTGACCTTGTCCGTGGCGACCCCGCGGAACTCGGGGATCTTGATGTCGGGAAGCAGCCAGCCGCACGGCAGCGGGCCCACGCCGCCCGCCGCCATGTCCTGGCCGGTGTACGCCGCCACCACCCCGGCACGCGCTTGGCCCGGGAGAGATCCACCCGCCGCACACGCGCGTGGGCGTGGGGGCTCCGGACGAACGCCGCGTACGTCTGACCAGGCAGCTTGACGTCGTCGGTGTAGAGGCCCCGCGCCGGTGATCATCCGGGGGTCCTCGCGCCGCTTGATGCTCGAGCCGAAGAGCTTCGCCTGTGCCATGGCCGCGTCTCCCCGTCCTATGACCATCTTCTCCGCCGCGTACTGGATCGCCTTGACGATGTTGTGGTACCCGGTGCAGCGACAGAGGTTGCCCTCGAGGAAGTGGCGGATCTCGGTCTCGCTCGGCTTCGTTGCCGCTGGAGGAGCTGGTAGGCCGTGTCATGATCATGCCCGGCGTGCAGAAGCCGCACTGGAGCCCGATGCTTCTCCCAGAAGCCCTTCCTGGATGGGGTGGGAGCTTCCCGTCCTTGGCGAGCCCCTCGATCGTCATGATGTCGGCGCCGTCGGCCTGCACCGCGAACATGTTGCACGCCTTCGTCGACCGGCCGTTGACCATGATGCGTGCACGCCCCGCACTGGCTCGTGTCGCATCCCACGTGCGTCCCGGTGAGATTCAGGACGTCGCGAAGGTAGTGCACGAGCAAGAGGCGCGCCTCCACCTCGGAGGTATGCGCCGTCCCGTTGACCTTGACCTGGATCTTCACCGCTGGACCCCCATTGGGTTGCGAGCGTGGAGCGCCTCACGCGGTGGCGGACTTGTCGAGCTCCGCCTCCAGCGCCGAGAAGAACTGCGACATGAGCATGCGGCCCGCGGCACCCACCAGAGCGCTGGCCCGACGGCGCGCGATGAGTCCTCCGACCTGGGCCTCCGCCTTGATGGTGGCCAGGGTCCCGCCCTCCTGCTCCTCGAGGGTCAGGCGGCCCTCGCCCTTCGACGAAGCCCCGGGCGGCCCCGCTGCCCTCGACGTGGAGCGATGCCTTACCCGAGAGCGACAAGCTGCATGCATCGGTGACAAACGGCTGCCGCCTGGTACGTCCGCCCTTCGCGGCCGACCACCCCGACGGACTGCGGTCGCTCTGCGATGCTCAGTGTCCGGGCCGAGTGGCCTCCAGTCTTCTCGCACCCCGGCGTAGCCCGCGAGAGCATCTGCCCGGATCGTTGAGACCCAGGGCGCCACGCGCGTTTACGCGGGGCCTTGCCGAGACGGCCACCGTCAGGGGGTCGTCGCGGATCAGCCGGCATCGAGGCGGGCGACGTAACTACCGCCACGCCGCGGCGAGCCTGCCGAAAAGTGCGAACCTCACCTGGCGCAGCGGCGCAGTCGCCCAGGCAGAGCTGCGACCGCGTACAGCCCACGGAGCCACCCGTACCATTGTCCGGCGGCCGACCGCAATCGCCGCTCGATATAGCCACCACCATGTTCAAGGCGCGCCGGTCGCGCGACCGCCGGTTCCGGACGCCTGATCACTCACTGCAAGTCCACCGAGAGCGCGAGTCAGCTGGCAGGAGCCCGCCCCCGGGAGCGCGTCATCGCCAGTTGAGCCCCGCGTACCGCCGTCGACGGAGAACCGGCGCCGCCATGCCCGGGGGATCGGCGTCATCCGTCATCTTCTCCCATATCTCCGTTCGCGCCCACGCGAGCGGACTAATTTCCGAGCCTCAGTGAATTCACTGCGCGGCGCGTCTCTCCGATCGCCCCGGGCGCTCGGAACGCACCGCCGCGCGCACCTCGACCTCACGACCCGGCGATGCCGCGCGCGCGTATCGGCGATCCACGCGCGCCTCCTCGAGACTCAGGCGTGACGCGGCGCCGCCGCGACTCGCCGAGCGTCCAGGACGCCTGAAGGCCGACCGGCCCGAGCGGCGTCGGAGCAAGCGTACCAGCTCCCGGGGCGAGCTTGCCGCCAGCACCACTCGCTCCACCGCACCCCGATCGTCGTCGTCACCGCGGAACAGGACGCCTCTCGGCGAGCCGGTCCGGTGACCTCCGGCGCGGGGCCAGCGCCGTCAAGCACGGTCCCGGGCCGCGTCCGCTTCATGATGACGGGCGACAGGTACACGTCCACGCGCCCGCCGCCGGAGGAGCCGCTCGACAGGCGGCTCGTACAGCTGGGGCGACATGTCGTCGATGGTCGTCTCCCACGCTGACGGCGAGCGTCTCCACGCCGTCCGGGCTCCCGGGATCCCCCGCGCGACCGCCTCGCCCACCAGCACGCGCAGGAGGTTCCGGCACCGGCGGCTTCCGCGCTGCCGCGCGCCCCGACCCCAGGCGCTCGAGGGTCATGGCGGGCAGCCGGCCCGGGCACCCCCAGCGACGTCGTGAGGATCGCGGCGCCCGTCGGCGTGACCAGCTCCGAGGCGATTCCGTTGTCGTGGAGCCGGGAACCCCCAGCAGGAGCTCGGCGGTCGCGGGCGCCGGGACCGGCAGCCGGCCGTGCGCAGTGTCCACGTGCCGCCCGCCGATGGGGATCGGCGAGACGATGCACCCGGTCCACGCCAAGCGCCTCGAGGGCCGCCACCGATCCCACCACGTCGACGAGCGTATCGAGACGCCACCTCGTGAAGTGCACCGCGTCGACCGGGACGCGGTGGACGCGCGCCTCGGCCTCGGCCAGCCGCTGGAGCACGGCACCGCGCGCGCCTTGACGGCGTCGGACAAGGTCGAGCGCTCGATCGGACCGGAGCATGTCGCCAAGCGGTGTGCGAAGTGCCGGCCCAGAATCCGTGCGCACGACGGGTGCGTGCCGCGCAGTCCGCCCGCTCCACCGCGCGCGCTTCGAGCCGCCACAGCCCTCGACGCCGAGAGCTCAGCGCGGTCTCGAGCGCGCCGATCTGCCGCAGCCCGCGTCGACGAGGGCGCCGGGAACCATGTCCCCGCTCGCGCCGGACGGGACAGTCGAAGTGCGCGATCCTTCATCCGCCAGGCCGCCCCGCTCCGTCACGCGGGCGGAAGCTCGGTCGAGCTCGACGTCGAGAGAGTCGGCCACCTGCGCCGCGACTGCCCGCCCAGGCGCGGGGCCGATCGCCCGCCTTCTCGATCCGCTCCGCCCGCACTCCCAGCGACTCGGCCAGCGCACGAAGTCGACACGCGGATCGTCGGAGATCCGCATGGCCGACGTAGCGGTCAGCCTGGGCGGCGAGATCCTTCATCGCGTGCATCGCCGCTGAGGATGCGGTAGGACGGCGTGTGTTCGGGATGACCGAACGTGACGCCGCAGGCGATAGCGCGCGGCAGTCCAGAGCGCCTGGCAGGTGTACATCGCGCTGCCGTCGCCGATCAGCCCGACCACCGGCCGGTGCGGGCAGCGCGAGGCTTGCACGCCGATCGCGGCGGGCAGGCCCCAGCCGATGCCGCCGCCCGCAGGCCGAGAAGCTCTGCGGGTCGTCCGCTCGCGAATGAGTTCGCGAGGCCTCGGCCGCGAGGAGATCGACTCGTCGACGACCACCGCCGTCCTGGGGCAAGCGCCTCGACCCGGCGGCGATCGCGGCAGGCAGTGACGTCATCGAGCGTCCGCTGCGCCTCGACGCCGGGCCTCGGCTCGCGAGATCCTCGCGGTGGCGCGCGTCGCGGCGCCCTGACCGCCGTCGCGCCGGTCCCGCGCCTGCTGGCGCTCGGCGCGGCGTCGAGCCGGCTCTCGCATCGCCGCCGCGAGATCGGGCAGCGTCGCCTTCGGATCGCCCGGGATCGCGACGGTGAGTCGGGATGAGTTCTTTGCCGAGCTCCCGGGGATCGATGTCGAGGTGGATCACGTCGAGTCCCGGCGGCATGGGATCGACGTCGGGACGGGAGCGACAGCGTCAGGAGATCGCCGCCGACCGAAGAACAGGACGTCGGCCTGCGACGGGATGCTGCCGCACCAGCCGGCGCGACCGGGCGAAGGCCCGCCGCGGAACAGCGGATGCGATGCGACGGGAACGACGCGGTGTTCGCGACGACCCTCAGCGTAGACCGGCGCGCCAGAGCAGCTCCGCGACCGCCACCAGCTCGGCGTGCGCGTCGCTCTGGGCGCACCGCGTCGCCGGCGCAGGATCACGGGCTGCGGACGCTCGCGCCAGCAACGTCGGCGGCCGCCTCCACCGCGCGCGCGGTCGCCGCGCAGATCCGCGGCGCGACTGCGCGTCGGCGCCGCCGAGCTCGATCCAGCCCCTCGGCCTCGGAGCACGTCGGCGGGCAAGCGACAAGAACACGGGCCGGTCGGCGGCGCCAGCGCTGGTCTTCGGCCGCGCGGTGGACCAGGCGCGGCAGGTCCTCGAGGCGCCCGCACCTCGGCCGACCACTTCACGAACCGGCCAGCGCGATCGGCGGCAGATCCGCCCACAGGATCGGCTCAGTGACGTTGAAGGTCTGAGTCGTGCTGCCCCGCGGTCACCGAGAGCGGAGTGCCTGCCTTCTGTGCGTCGTAGAGCATCGCCGAGCGCGTTGCCCAGACCCAGCGCCACGTGAACGCTCCACGACGCCGAGCTTGCCCGAGGCCTGGGCGTACCCGTCGGCCACCGGCGACCACCGCGGCCTCCTGGAGCGCCAGCACGTAGGTGAGCGCGGGCTCCTCGCCGAGACCGTCCATGAGCGGCGGCTCGGTCGTCCCCGGGTTCCCGAACATGTACTGCACGCCCTCCTGCCTCAGGACATCAGGAAGGCGCGTTTGCCCGACGTGAGCGGCATGGAGGTCCTCGGAAACGCGAGTGGTGGCGCCGCTTTCGCGGCGCGCCGGTAGTGTATCAGGAACCGCCGGCAGCGTCCGCGCCGGGCCGGGGCACCGCGAGATCCCGACTCGCGAGGCGTCGCCGATCCGAGCGCGGCGGCCCGGCGGAAGTGCTCGGCGGCCTCGGCCTCCGCCCTGCCGCCAGAGCGCGGTGCCGAGGCTCTCGAGGGCCCGGACGGATCGCGGGTCCAGCTCCACCGCGCGCGTGAAGGCGGCGACGGCCTCGCTCGTCTCGTCCGGCGTTGTAGAGGGCGCGAGTGCCGAGATCGACGTGGCCCTCGGCCCAGCCACGGCCAGCTCGACCAGCCGACGGAACGGCTCCACCGCCCTCCGGCGGGACCTCCTCCGGTCGGCCGCGAGGGCGCGGCCGAGGTTCAGGAAGGCGCCCGGCTGGTCCCGCCACCAACCGGCGTTGCCTCGCGATACTGGGCCGCGGCCCCGGCGAGAGTCCCGCCGCTTGGCGAGGGCCGTCCGAGGTTCGGACCGGCGCCACCGGCGACTCGGGGACTGACAGTCAGCGCGCGCGAGTCCAGAGCGCTCACGCCGTCCCGCCAGACGCGCAGCCTGGCGCCAGCTGAGCGCGCTCCACGTGAGCAGGATCGCCAGAGCGCGCCGCCCAGCAGCGCGACTCCGAAGCGTGCTCGCGCGTCCGTCCTTCCAGGCCGCGCCAGCCGACGGCGAAAGCTCCGCCGCGACCACCGCCCAGCCCAGGCACGCCACGTACGCGTAGCGCGGTCGACCACGCCGCGGAGACGGCCGAGCGAGCGCGATCCCCGACGTCCGGGCCGATCGGGATCAGGTAGCGCGACCCACGCGGCGAGGGCTCCACGGCCCGCGGCGACGCGTCGCGATCAGGATCGCCGTCGCCGCCACCGCGGTGCGCCACGCTCGAGGCACGGCGCCGAGCCATCGGGTCCTCTCGCGTCGGCATGCGGTAGAGCGGGCTCGAGCGTTTCGATACCGACCGTCTTCCACGCGTAGAACCCGGTCGTGTAGGCCCCCTGCGAGCGAGATCAGCGGATCCCATCCCGCCCGGTGGACGTCGCCCAGCTCTTCCCCTCGCGCGAGAAAGCCCATCGGCGTCGCGAGCACGCCGATCACGACGAACGCCCACCTTCTCCGCCCAGACGCGGCGAGCCTCCGCACTCCACCACCCCGCCGGTGGCTGGCCGATCCGGCGAAGCGGGTAGACGTCCAGCACCAGCCAGCACCAGCGGCAGGATCGAGGCCGGTCGCCCGCGCGAGGAGCAGAGCGACGAACGGCCGAGGATGCCGCGAGCCACCGCGCGGGTACTCCGCCCGGTCTCTCGGCTGCGCTCCCATCCAGTCACGTACGCGTGAACCGCAAGGATCAGGAGGAGCCCTCCCAGCACCGTCCCGCGGGCGCTGACCCAGGCAACGAGCTTCCACGCGGAGCAGGGTGCAGCGCGAACACGGCGCCGCCACCGCGGCGCTGACGTCGATCGCGCTGTGACCCAGGCGGTCCGCGCCCAGAGCGTGGCGCAGAGACGGCGAGCCAGCGCATACACGGCCAACGCCGCCAGGACGTGCAGCAGCAGATTGGTCAAATGGTAGCCGGGAGCGTGGAGATCCCCAGAACAGGCGGTCCACGGCGTAGCTCATCCACGTCACCGGCATGAACTCGCCGAGAGGTGGCTCGTCCACGCGTACCGCACCTCGGCGAGGAACGGCCCACGATGGCCGGGGTTGCTCGAGGAACATCCGGGGGTCGTCCCAGTCGACGAAGTCGTTCCAGACAGTGGGCAGGAACGTAGCCAGCGTCGACACCGCCACGAGCGCCCCGAGAAGCCACGGAGTCCGCGCGGAGACTCGCGGAGCGGCTGGGCGCCCTACCGCGCACGCTAGAGGGCTCCCTCCGATGCGGACCGTCCTTCGGGGCGCCCTCCCCGGCGATCGGGCCGGACGCCGAGCGCGGACGGAAGCCGCCGGAGGCGGGCTCGGCGTGGAGCGCACCGTGCGCGACCCGGGCTGCGCCGGCTCCCACGGCTCCGGGGGGCCACGGCCTGCCGCTCAGCTCGGCGGCCCGTCGAAGATGGACCTCCGCGTCGCCACGCCGGTTGGAAGCCCAGAGGGCAAGGCCGAGGTACTCGTGGGCGCGAGCGTCTTCGGGATCGAGCCGTGATCGCCCGCTGGAGCTGCCCAGGGCCGCCAGTCGTGTCTCCGTCCTCGAAGAGGACGGAGCCGAAGTCGGTCCGCCCGTCCGACCAGCGGGGCGCGATCTCGACCGCCCGGCGAAAGATCTCGGCCGATTCCTCGTAGCGGCCCTGGGCCGCGATGATCCGTCCAAGCGTCTGCAGCACCGTCGGGTTGTTCGGCCAGGCGTCCGCGGCGCGGCGCGCGTGCACCTCCGCGCGCTTGAACTCCCCCGTACGCCCAAGGCCCACCCGAGATTGTTGTGCACGACGGGGAGTTACCGTTGACATGCTCGGCCCACCCCCAGAGGGTGATGCCGTTGTGCCAGATCTTGGTCTGCTGCCAGCTGAGCACGCTCCAGCCGATCAGGATGCCCAGGACTCCCGCCGCGAGGGCGCCCGCCCAGACTCCCCTCAGATCGCCGTTCCGGTATCGCCGCCAGCCCAGGGTCACCGTGCCCCCGGCCACGATTGCCCAGCCGATGCACGCGGCGTACGTGTAGCGATCGGCAACCCCGCGCAGCCGACCGAACGGCAGGACTCCCGAGAGCGGGCGCCAGCAGGATCAGGTACACGATCCACGCGGTCAGCGCCCCGGCCACCGCCGGCGCAGCACGAGGACGCCGGCCGTCACGGCCGTGGCCACCGGCCGAAGGACAGGAGCAGCGCGGGAATCATCGGGTCGTGCGCTTCCGGGCATCGCGATAGATCGGGCCGAGCGATCCGGGGAGCACTCGTCTTCAGGACGTAGAATCCGATGCTGTAGATGCCCCACGTGAGCGCGATGCTCGGCTCGTAGTCGAAGTGCCAGAAGTCGCCGATCTCCTCGCCGCGCGCCAGGTACGCCATGGGCACGGTCAGGAAGCCGAGCAGCAGGAATCCCAGCTTCTCCATCCACACCGGACGGACCGCGGGCCTACCCAGCGGCCCGGCCCGCCGCCGAGCCTCCCGAGCGGGTAGACGTCCAGCACCAGCAGCACCAGCGGCAGGACGAGGCCGGTGGCCCGCGCGAGCAGAGACGCGGCGAACAGCCCGAGCGAGGCCGCGAGCCACCTCGCGGGGATCCGGACCTCCGCCCCCCGCGCTCCCAGCCGACCACGTAGGCCAGCACCGCGAGCACGAGGAACAGCCCGCCCAGCACGGTCCCGCGAGCGCTCACCCAGGCAACAGCCTCCACCCGGAGCGGATGAACGGCGAAGGTCAGCGCCGCGACGGTCGCGCCGATCCACACGTCCGAGCCGTGGACACCCTCCCGTGGACCCAGCGCGTGGCGAAGGAAGTGGCGGGCGAGCGCCATGACCGCCAGCGCCGTCAGCGCGTGGAGGAGCAAGCTGGTGAGGTGGTACCCCGACGCGGCGTCGCCCCACAGCGAGCGATCCAGCCCGTAGCTCATCCAGGTGATCGGCATGTATTCGCCCAGCCGGTGGGACGCCCAGAGCGCCGCGGAGCCGATCCTCCCAAGGGCCGCGGTGCTGCGCGTTGTGTCGAGGAACATCCGGAAGTCGTCCCAGTTGACGAAGTCGTTCCGGATCACGGGCATGAATGCGAGCAGGGTCCACGCCAGGACGACGCCGATCAGGAACGGAAGCCGGAATGCCCGGGCGCGGCTGAGCCGGGGCACGGGGTCCCTATCGGATCTTGGCGGCGAGCTTTGTTGATGCGATCGGCGAGGCAGGCGGCTCCGAAGCCGTTGTCGATGTTCACCACCGCCGATCCCGGGCACGCACGTCGCCAGCATCGTGAGGAGCGCGGCGAAGCCGCCCTCCGGAGACGCCGTAGCCGACGCTGGTCGGCACCGCGATCACGGGCCGGTCGACCAGTCCTCCCACGACGCTCGCGAGCGCGCCCTCCATCCCGGCGACCACCACGATGGCGTTGGCCTCGAGGAGCAGCGGGTGCTGGGCGAGCCGGTGAGCCCGGCCACGCCCGCGTCGTAGACCCGCTCGACTCGGTTGCCCCGCACCTCGGCGGTCACCGCCGCTTCCTCCGCGATGGCGAGATCCGAGGTCCCCGCCGAGACGACGACGATAGAGGCCAACGCCCTCGGACGGCTCCGGATTGGCGACCAGGATCCGGGCCGTCGGGATGCCAGGCGACGCGCAGCCCCGCCTGGGTCGCCAGGAGGTGCACCTCCGGCGTGGCGCGGGTGGCGAGCACGTTCGCGTGGGACTCGGCCAGCCTGCCGAGGATCGCGACGATCTGCTCCGGCGACTTGCCGGGACAGTACACCGTCTCCGGCGCACCGCCCGCAGGGCGCGGTGGGTGTCGAGGCGCGCGAAGCCCAGGTCCTCGAAGGGCAGCCGCCGGAGCCGTGCCAGGGCGTCCTCCAGCGAGACCTCTCCCTCCCGGACGGCCTGCAGGAGCGCCATCCAGCCGGCTCGGGTCCATCACCCCACCCTGGCCACGGTCGCGCGGACCGTCCGGGTCATGGCGATCCGCCGCCGGCCGCCTCGTGCGCGCGCGAAGGCGCAGCAGGGCCTCGTTGAGACTGCCCGACCGGAAGCCTCGGAGGTCGAGCGTCACGTGGACGAAGCCCACCTCGCCGAGCCGCTCGACGATCGGTGTCGGCCCTCCCGTCCTCCCAGAGGCGCGCCATCTCCTCGCGGGCGATCTCGAGGCGGGCGATCTCTCCGTGGTGGCGCACGCGGAACTCCCGGAAGCCGAGCAGCGCGGATCGCCGGCCTCGGCCCGGTCGACCTGGCGGAGCTTCTCGGCGGTGATGGGCGTGCCGTACGGGAACGCGCGAGGACAGGCATGCCATGGCCGGCTTGTCCCAGGTCGGGGAGGTCGAAGGCGCGCGAGAGATCCCGGATCTCGGCCTTGCCGAGCCCGGCGTCGATGAGCGGCGCGCGCACGCCGCGCTGCCGCGCCGCGGCCATGCCGGGACGGTGGTCGCCGAGATCGTCCACCGTCGCGCCGTACGCGAGGTGATGCAGAGCCCTCGGCCTGCGCGAGCGGCTCGAGCCGCGCGAAGAGCTCCTCCTTGCAGAAGAAGCACCGGTTCGGCGGGATTCGCGGCGTACTCGGGGTTGCTCGAGCTCCCGGGTCTCGATCACCACGTGGCGGAGGCCGATGCGTCCGGCCGAGCCGCCGCGCCTCCTCGAGCTCGCCCTCGGCGTAGCTCTCCGAGTCCGCGGTCACCAGCACGGCCCGCGGCCCCAGGGCCTCCCGCGCCGCCCAGCCGAGGAGCGTCGAGTCCACGCCGCCCGAGAAGGCGACCGCCACGCTCTCGAGCTCCCGCAGTCCGGCGAGCAGGCGGTCGTACTTGGCCCGACGTCTCCGGGGCGACCTGGCGTCAGGGCGTCGGCGGGGCTGCGCGCTTCAGAGCTCAACCTGCATCATCTCCCGGAAGGCGCGATAGCGCGCCTCGATGTCGGCGCGGGTCAGGCGCTTCAGTCGGTTCAGCGAGAAGTCCTCGACGGTGAACGAGGCGATCACGCTGCCGTACACGATGGCGCGACGGAGCGCCGCCTCGTCGGTCGCCCCCTCGCCGGCCAGCACGCCCATGAACCCGCCCGCGAACGTGTCGCCCGCTCCGGTCGGGTCGAACGGCGGACTCGAGTGGATAGGCCGGCACGAAGAAGAAGCGGCTCGGCGGTGACCATCAGCGCGCCGTACTCGCCCCGCTTCACCACGACGACCCGCGGGCCCCACCCGAGGATCGTGCGCGCGGCCTTGACCAGGCTGCGGCTCCCCGCCAGCATGCGCGCCTCGGTGTCGTTGACCAGGAGCGCGTCCACCTCGCCCAGGACCGCCCGGAGGCTCGGTGGGCTTCCCTTGATCCAGAAGTTCATGGTATCGAGCGCCGCCAAGCGCGGGCGCTCCATGCTCCGGAGAACGTCCAGCTGGATCACCGGATCGAGGTTCGCCAGGAACACGTAGGGGCAGCGGCGGAAGTGCCGCGGCAGGTCGGGCTTGAAGTCCGCCAGCACGCCGAGCCGCGTGTCGAGGGTCTTCGCCTCGTTCAGGTCGTACCCGTACTCGCCCTGCCAGCGGAAGGTTCGCGCCGTCGGTAACCTGGACCCCGGCGAGATCCACCCCGCGCCCGGCCAGGAGATCGAGGTGCTCCTTCGGGAAGTCGGGGCCGATGACAGCCGGCGAGCTTCACGCTCGTGAAGAAGGACGCGGCGTAGGAGAAGAACGTCGCCGACCCGCCGAGGGCGTCCGTGCGACCTCGCCGAACGGGGTGCGGACATCGTCGAGCGCGACGGTGCCCGTGACGAGGAGGTCAGCCACGGCGCGTCCCGCTTTCGGCTGGTGGTGGCCTTGGCCGCGCGCCGGGGCGCGCGGAGCGGCGCCGCCGGCCGGCGGGGCGGCGCGGTCGGCGCCGGCGGAGTCGGCGGGAAGTACTTCCCGATCAGGATGTCCAGCCGCCGGCGCGCCGAGTCGGGGAACGCCGCCGGCGACGTGATGACGGCGTTCCGGAGGAGCCCGGGGCACGCGCAGGTCCGGGGCCGTGGAGCCGCGGGATCGACGCGCTTCAGGACGCTCTTCGCGGTGGCGACGTTCTTCATGAGGTTCGCCACGACGGCCTCGACGGTGACCTCCGCCTCGGTCTCGTGCCAGACGTCGTAGTCCGTGACGAGGGCGAGCGTCGCGTAGCAGAGCTCCGCCTCGCGCGCCAGCTTGACCTCGGGGACGTTCGTCATCCCGATGACGTCGACGCCCCAGCTCCGGTAGATCCGGGACTCGGCCTTCGTCGAGAACTGCGGGCCCTCGATGCAGAGGTACGTGCCGCCCCGGTGGACGGTCGCGCCCGGTCTCGGTGGACGCCGCCTGGAGCGCGGCCGCGAGGTCAGGGCAGACGGGATCCGCCATCGACACGTGCGCGACGATGCCCTCCTCGAAGAACGAGGGGATGCGGCGCTTCGTGTGATCGTAGAACTGGTCGGGAATGACGAGGTCGAGGGCGCGATCCGCTCGCGCATGCTGCCGACCGCGCTCACCGAGATGACCCACTCGACGCCGAGCGCCTTCATCCCGTAGAGGTTCGCGCGGAACGGCAGCTCGGAGGATCAGCCGGTGGCCGCGGCCGTGACGCGGGAGGAACACCACCTCGCGGTCGCCGAGACGGCCGATGCAGTAGGCGTCGGACGGATCGCCGAACGGCGTCCGCACCCGGTGCCACCGCACGTCGCTCAGACCCTCCAGCTCGTAGAGCCCACTGCCGCCGATCACGCCGACTCGCGGCTCACCCATCGCTGACGAGCACCCCTTCCAGTCTCGCCCCGTCCTGGCCGGTGGCCCGGACGCGCACGAGCCGGCGCATGAGCGCCTCCGGCCCGGCAAAGGCGAGCTCAGGTAGTTGTCGGAGAGACCGACCAGCCGTCCGGCCTCGCGCCCTCGGCGCTCGAGCACGAGCGCCGGCAGCTCCCGGCCGATCTGGGCCCGGCGGAACGCCAGCTGCTTGACCGCGCCGAGGGTCCGGAGCCGGGCTGTGCGCTGCCGGATCGTCCCGGGCGCGATCCGGGAGGCCGATCCCGCGGGCCGCCTCGGTGCCGCGGCGGTCCGAGTACGAGAACACGTGGAGATAGGAGAACGGCAGGGCCTCGACGAGCGCCGCGGTCGCCTCGAAGTCGGCGTCGGTCTCCCCGGGGAAGCCCGCGATCACGTCGGCGCCGAGGCCCAGGCCGGGGATCGCGCCGCCGAGGCGCTCCACGAGCGTCCGGTACATCCGCGCCGTGTACGGCCGCCGCATCGCCCGCAACACCCGGTCCGACCCCGACTGGAGCGGCACGTGGAGGTGACGGCAGATCCGTCGCTCGCCGACGATCAGCTCGATCAGCTCCTCGGTGAAGTAGGCGGGCAGCACGGACGAGAGGCGAAGCCAGGCCAGTCCGCGGACGTCGAGCAGCCGCCGTACCAGGGCGGCCAGCGTCGTCGCGCGGGCTCAGATCCCAGCCGTAGTGGCCGAGGTCCACGCCGGTGAGGACCACCTCCAGGTGGCCGGCGCTCACGAGCGCCTCGACCTGGTCGACCACGGCCTCGACCGTCTGGCTCCGGCTCCCGCCCCGGGCGAACGGGACGATGCAGAAGCTGCAGCGGTGCTGGCAGCCGTCCTGCACCTTCACGAATGCTCGCGTCTGCCCGGGAGCGACTCGCCGGATCGGGATGGCCGGAAGCGTCCGCGCCTGGAACACGTCGCTCACCCGCACGAGCGGGCGGACGCGCTTCCGGGCCTGGTCAGGAGGCCCGGGCAGCGCCTGCCGGTCCTGGGTGCCGAGAACCAGGTCCACGCCGGGGATCGCCGCGACCGCGTCCGGATTGGTCTGGGCGTAGCACCCCGTGACCACGACCACCGCTTCCGGGTTCCGCGCGACCGCGCGGCGGATGGTCTGCCGGTCCGAGTAGTCGGCACGAGCCGTCACGGTGCAGGTGTTGATCACGTAGACCTGCGCCGGTGTCTCGAACGGCACCGTGAGGAAGCCCTCGGCCTCGAGAAGAGCCTGGACCTCCGTCGTGTCGTACTGGTTCAGCTTGCATCCGAGCGTCGCGAACGCGACCGTCACCGGAGCCCGTCCCTCACCTTCACCTTCCCCGGCCGCACCGGGAGGGCCACGGGCTGGAGCGAGGTCACGGCCTGACCCCTACGAGGCGAGCTGGCCGCACGCGGCGCCGACGTCCTCGCCCTTGGACCAGCGGATCGTCGCCACGAGGCCGGCATCGAGGAGCGCCCTCTGGAACGCGAGGATGCGCTCGGTCGCCGGCCGCCGGAAGGCGGCGCCCGGCCACTCGTTGAAAGGAATGAGGTTCACCTTGGCTCGGAGCCCGCGGATCCGTCGGACGAGCCGCTGGGCGTCCTCCGGGGAATCGTTGACCTTGTCGAGGAGCGTGTACTCGAACGTCATCCGCTGCCGGACCGGCAGCGGAAACCGCCGGCACGCCGCCAGGAGGTCGTCGAGGCCCCCACCCTCGGTTCACGGGCATGAGGCGGCTCCGCACCTCGTCGGTCGCGCGCATGGAGCAGAGATCGCCACGTTCACCCGGAGGTTCTCCCGGGCCAGCCGCTCGAGCCCCCGCACCAGGCCGACCGTGGAGACCGTGATGCGGCGGGCGAGAAGCCGAACCCGAGCGGCGCGACGAGGATGCGCAGCGCCTTCACGGTCGGCCGCGTAGTTCGCGAGCGGCTCGCCCATCCCCATGAAGACCACGTGGGTGAGCCGCGCCCCCGGTTCGAGGGCTCGCTCGTGCTGCCCACACCTGCCCGACGATCTCGCCGGCGGTGAGATTCCGAACGAGTCCCATCGTCCCGGTGAGGCAGAACGCGCACCCGTAGCCGCAGCCGACCTGGGTCGAGAGGCAGAGTGTCAGACGGTCCCGGTCTGGCATGACGACCGACTGGACCATCTGGCCGTCGGCCAGGCGCAGCACGAGCTTGGTGCTCCCGTCCCGGGAGACCTGGCGGCTGGTGGATCGTCGGCGGCGCGACCTCGGCCACGGCCGACAGCTTCGTCGCGCAGCTCGCGGGAGAGGTCGCGTCATCGCACCGAAGTCCGCCACGCCCTTCACGTAGATCCAGGTGGCGAGCTGCCGGCCGCGGTACGCGGGCTGCCCGAGGTCCTCGACGAGGCTGACGATCTCGTCGGGAGCCAATTCCGAGCAAGTTCGTCGCGGACATGGCGCACTCAAGATACCGAAAGGGTGCAGGCGAGGTCAAACCATCCACGGTTTGCGTGCGTCGACTGTGGATAACACGTGGGCAACCGTGCGCAACTGTCACGTCGCAGAAGGGCGAGAGACCGCTTCGCCCAATTCGTTGGCAGCGCGAGTCGGAGGTCTGGCGAAAAACGCCTCCCTCACGTTCCGGCGACGATCGGGCTTCGCTCTCGGAGAAACCGATGGCTCGAGACGGGATCTGCGGTCGCCCGAATCAGGGCTCTGGCGCCCAGGAGTCGAAGCGGTCCAGCCAGCGGCGGATCCTCCCCGGCGTCATGCAAGAGTCGTGATGGAGCGCGATCTTCTACAGGACGTGCCCGGAGCGCGTCCGGCGGACGCAGAACGGCGGCGACATGGGTCTGATCCGTGCTCGCATTTCAGGATTCAGGCGGTCCGCGCGCAGGGCCGTTCCGCGATGGCGTTCAGCCGACCAGCCCGACGTAGAGGTCCATCAGGTTGGAACCCGTCGGACCGGTCACGACCAGATCGCCGAGCGCGCCGAAGAACAGGTAGGAATCGTTCTCTGCCAGGGCTCGCCGGGCGTCGAGGCCCAACCGCGCGCCCGGTCGAAGCGACGTCGGATCCACGACGGCGCCCGCCGCGTCGGTCGGTCCGTCGCTTCCGTCCGTGCCGGCGGCGAGGACGACGACGTCCGCATGGCCGCCAGCTCCGGCACGAGGGCCAACGCGAACTCCTGGCATCGTCCGCCCTTGCCCCGTCCCCGGATCGTGACGGTGGTCTCGCCTCCGGCGATGAGACACGCCGGCCGGCCGACGGGCGAGCCAGCTCCGGACGATCTCGTCGAGCACGGCCAGGAACACACGCGCGACCTCGCGCGCCTCGCCCTGGAGGCTTCGGGTGAGGAGGCAGGGGGTGAACCCGAGCCGCCGCGCCTCGTCGACCGCCGCCTGCACGACCAGCCCGTTGTTCCCGATCACGACGTTGGTGACACCGGCCAGGACCGGGTCGCCGGGCTTGGGCGTGTCCGCCATCTCGCCGCGCGAACCCGCCTCGAGATGCGCCCGCACCGGTGGGCGGCACGCGGGCCCGGAGCTCGAAGCCGGTCCAGCACTCGCGAGGGCGTCGTCGTAGGTGGTGGGATCGGGAGCGGTCGGCCCCGAGGCGATGACGTCCAGGGGTCGCCGATCACGTCGGACAGGAGGAGCGCGACGATCGGCGCCGGATGGGCGGCCCGCGCCAGCTGGCCTCCCTTGAGGCGCGAGAGGTGCTTCCGCACCGCGTTCAGCTGGTTGATGGTCGCGCCGCACTCGAGGAAGGCGCGTCACCGCCTGCTTCTCCTGCGAGTGTGATCCCGCGAACCGGCGAGGGCGTGAGCGCGGATCCCCGCCGGAGATCAGGCAGAGGACGAGGTCCTGAGGGGCCAGCCTCCTCGGCGATCCGGAGAATCTCTGCCGCAGCGGCCTCGCCCCGCGAGTCCGGGATGGGATGCCCCGATTCGACGATCCGGACGCCTGCGCGGACCCGAGCCCCGGCGCTCCTTCACGGCGACGAGGCCCTCCAGGGCGCGTCCGGGAGGACGGTCCCCACGCCCTCGGCCATCGTCTCCGAGGCCTTGCCGGCGCCCGACGACGAGGACGCGCCGCACACGGTCGAGATCGAACGTGCGGTCCCCGATCCGGAGACGACGCCCGTCCCGCCGGAGCGCCTGACGGGTGAGGCGGTTTGCGTCCCCGGCGGCGATCCCGGCCTCGAGGATCCGCCGGGCCCCGCGCCTGAGCGCGGCGAGGTCAGCCATGCGCGGACGCGCGGCGCGCCGGCCGGTCGAGGACCGGCTCAAGAAGCGGGCTACCGGCCCGGCGGAAGGCGCTGGAGCCGCTGGCCCGCGTCCAGGAGCACGTCGTCCGTCTTCGGGAAGCAGAAGCGGATCTTCGTGCGCCCGAGCTCCGGGTGCGCGTAGAAGGACGAGCCCGGCACCGTCGCCACGCCCACCTCCTTGATGAGGTACATGGCGAAGGCGGTGTCGTCCGACAGGCCGTAGCGCTCGAGGAAGTGCGCGCATTCCGTGAGGATGTAGTACGCGCCCTGCGGCTCGAACGTGCGGAACCCCGCCTTGTCGAGCTGCTCCACGCAGGAGATCGCGCCGGGCCTGGTACGCCTCCCGGAGCGTCACGTAGTAGGAGTCGGGCAGGTGGAGCGCGGTGACCGCCGCCTCCTGGAGGGGCGCCGGGGCGCCCACCGTGACGAAGTCGTGGGCCCGGCGGATGCCGACCGCCAGATCCGGCGGGCTGATCGTGTAGCCGATTCGCCAGCCGGTGACCGAGTAGGACTTCGAGACGCCCGAGATGGTGATGGTGCGATCCGCCATGCCCGGAAGCGTGGCGATCGGGATGTGCCGGAGGCCGTCGTAGACCATGTGCTCGTAGATCTCGTCGGTGATCGCGAGCACGTCGTGCCGCTGGCACAGCTCGGCGATGATCTCGAGCTCGCGGGCGAGAAGACCTTGCCCGTGGGGTTGTTGGGGCTGTTGAAGACGATCGCCCGCGTGCGCGGGCTGAACGCCCGCGCCAGCCGGTCGGGGTCGAACGAGAAGTCCGGCGGCTCGAGCGGCACGAAGACGGGCTTGGCGCCGGAGATGATCGCCCCCGGCCCGTAGTTCTCGTAGAACGGCTCGAAGATGATGATCTCGTCGCCGGGGTCGAGGACGGCGAGGAGCGTCGGCAGCATCGCCTCGGTCGAGCCGCAGCACACGGTCGACCTGGCGCTCCGGGTCGACCCGGGGCCGTAGAAGCGCTCGAACTTCGCGGCGATGGCTTCCCGGAGGTTCCGCGCGCCCCACGTGATCGCGTACTGGTGGAAGTCGCCGTCGAGCGCCCGGTGCGCCGCCTCCACCAGCACGCGCGGCGGCGGGAAGTTCGGGAACCCCTGGGCGAGGTTGACCCCGCCGTGCTGGGCGCTGACCCGCGTCATCTCGCGAATGACCGACTCGGTGAAGCCCTGAACGCGCTTGGAGATCATGCCTGTGCTCGCTCCTTCGGAGGCAAGGTACCGCAGGCCGGGCACGTTGGGTCCGGCCGCACCGTGATCGCGCGAATCTCCGCCACCGCGCCATCGTACAGCGAGGAGACGCCCGACGGCGGCGCTGGGCAGGCCGAGACAGAGCTTGAGCGCCTCCACCGCCTGGAGGCTGCCGACGACCCCCGCGACGGGCCCGCACGATGCCCGCCGCCTCGCAGGTGGGCACGGTCCCCTCCGGCGGCTCCCGGCGGTAGACGCACCGGTAGCAGGCGCTCGCGCCCGGCTGCACGACCAGGAGCTGCCCATCCCAGCGGAGGATGCCCGCCACGACGAGCGGACGGCCGAGGGCGCACGCAGGCGTCGTTGACGACGAGCTTGGTCGCGAGGTTGTCCGAGCCCTCGACCACGACGTCGTACTGGTCGAGGAGGTCCCGGGCGTTCTCCCGGTCGACACGGAGCGCGTGCGGCACCACGCGCACCTCCGGGTTCAGCTCCTCCAGCCGGCCCTGGGCGGACGTGACCTTGGGCAGGTCGAGGGCCTTGGTGCCGTGGAGGATCTGGCGCTGGAGATTCGACAGGTCGACGCGATCGGAGTCGACCGAGGCCCAGCGTGCCGATGCCGGCCGCCGCCAGGTAGAGCGCCGCGGGCGAGCCCAGCCCGCCAGCGCCGACCACCACCACTCGCGCCTGGCGGAGGCGCGCCTGCCCCGCGCCCTCGATCTCCGGCACGATCATCTGCCGGCTGTAGCGGCGGATCTCCGTCTCGGAAAAGGGGATGCGGAGGCTCACGGCCGGCCAGCCTTCGGACAAGCGGCTACCGACCGCCCGCGATCGCCGAAACGATCGAGACCTCGTCGCCGTCCTTGAGCAAGCTTCCCCGCCCGTCCAGGAAGCGCACGTCCTCCTGGTTCACGTAGATGTTGATGAACTTCCGGAAGTCGCCCGTCTCGTCGCAGAGGCGGTCACGCAGCCCGGAAACTGGCGCTCGAGATCATCGACCAGCTCCCCGAGGTCCTTGCCCTTGGCGTACACCTCTCCAACTCCCGCCCGTGTGCCGGCGGAGCGGTGTGGGAATGCGGACGAGCACTGGCATCCTCGGATCCTCCCTAGCGCGTGGTGATCGACTGGAGATCGGGCAGCACGGCCTCGACGGCGGAGAGGCTCGCGCTCACGCGCATCGGCTCGGCCAGCCGATCTTCCAGGGCTTCGACGGTCTTGAGACCGCTTCCTGTGATGCAGACGACGACCGGCTCGTCGCGGCCGATGCGGCCTTCCGCGACGAGCTTCCGGGTGGCGGCCAGGGTCACGCCCCGGCCGTCTCGGCAAAGATCCCCTCGGTCCGGGCCAGGAGCTCCATCGTCTCGACGATCTCCTCGTCCGTCGCGTGCGCGGCCCAGCCGCCGGACTCCCGCACCGCCTGGGCGGCGTAGTAGCCGTCGGCCGGGTTCCCGATGGCGAGCGACTTCGCGATCGTCCGTCGGACGAACCGGAACCAGGGTTTTGGGCCCCTTCCCGGATCATGCGTGACGATCGGCCCGCAGCCTTCCGCCTGCGCCGCGTGCATCCGCGGCGGCCGCCCTCGACGAGACCGAGGTCCGTCAGCTCCCCGAACGCCTTCCGGATCTTGGTGAGGAGCGAGCCCCCGCGCACGGGACGACCACATGTGCGGGAATGCGCCACCCGAGCTGCTCGGCGATCTCGTAACCCACCGTCTTGGATCCCTCGGCATAGTACGGCCGGAGGTTCACGTTGACGCAAGCGCCCACGGGTGGCGATCGGCGAGCTCGGGCAGAGACGGTTCACGTCGTCGTAGGTGCCTCCACCGCGAAGACGACGGGCCCGTAGACCAGGGTCCCGAGCACCTTGCCCGCCTCGAGGCCCACCGGGATGAACACGCAGGCGGGCAAACCTGCCTCCGGCGGCATGGGCGGCCACCGAGTTCGCCGAGGTTCCCCGTCGAGGCGCATGCGACCGTGTCGAGGCCGAACTCGCGCGCGCCTTGCTGACGGCGACCGAGTACCACGCGGTCCTTGAAGGACCAGGTCGGGTGGCAGACGCGTCGTTCTTCAGGTAAAGCTCGCGAAGCCCCCAGGCGTCTCGAGGTTTCGCGCGTGGACCAGCGGTGTCATGCCGACGTGCCGCCCCACGATGGGCTCCTGGTCAGAGCGGCAGGAGGTCGCCGGAGCGCCAGATGCTGGGGGCCCGCGGCGATCCGCTCCCGCGTCAGACACCGCGCGGATGGCGGCGTAGTCGTAGTCGACCTCGAGGGGGCCGAAGCAGTACTCGCAGACGTGGATGGGGCCTTGAGGAACGCCGCGGCCACACTCGCGGCGAACAAGCCCACGGACATGAGTCATGAGCCGGGTCCTCCGGGGATTTGAGCCCACTCGGCAAGATCGAGGTCCCGACGCGGACCAGAGACATTTACCACGCCCCTCTGGGGCGTCAACGACCGCTTCATGCCTCTGCAACATGGCCCCGCACGCTCCGCGGACCCGCCAGGTTCGCGCGAGACCGGCCACACCGAGCGGCGGTTCCCGTCCCCGTCGATAGTACGATGCCCCCATGAGGGCCCTGCGGCGCAGGCGCCCGCTCATCTTGCTCGTCCTCTACGGGAGCACCTTCGCCTACGCCGCGTTCGGCCGGGGCGTTCCGCCTTCGACGACCACCCGGGGCAGCTCTTCCGGCTCTGGCACGCGCTCGATCGCTCCATGCCCTCGCTCCTCTGGACGGCCGATTGGAACCCCGACTGGTGGGCGGGCGGGTATCCCGAGCTCCAGTTCTATCCTCCGGGGTTCGCGCTGCTCGGCGCCGCCGTCCGCGCGCTTCTCCTCTGGCGGCCCTCGGTGGAGCGGTCTATCGCCTCCTGGTGCGCGGTCGTCTTCCTCGCGCCCGGTTTGACGACGTACGCGCTCCTCGTGCGCGTGTGGTCGGCAGCCGGTGGCTCGTGCTGCCTGGCGCCTTCCTCGCGCTCACCCGCTCCGCGGACCTCCGAGGAGGTGGAGGCCGGGCTCCGATGGGGGACAGCTGACAACCCGCCTCGGCCTCGCCTGCGCTGCCCCTCCTCGCTCTGGCCCTGCGTCCGTGGGTCGAGGGCGGCCAACTTCCCCGTCCGGGCCCCGCCCTGGCCGCCCTGGCAATCCTGTCCCATCCCTCCACGCTGCCGTCGGTGGCCGCCCCTGCTGGGGCTCGCGACAGCCCTGGCCCTCCTCGGCCAGGCCCGAGGCGGCGCACGCTCTGGCAAGCCGGCGCGACCATGAGCCTTGCGTTGGCCCCTGACGGCCTCCTGGGTCTCCCTTCGCGATTCGGCAAAGCTGGGTGGTTGCCGCTGGCGTGGGGCGACCTCTCGCTCGGGTTCCCGGCCGACCTGCCGGGACGGCCGTGCTCCTGGCGCTCGGCATGATCGCGCTGACCGCATGGGTTGCCGTGGGGATCCGGCGACACCCCTTCGACGCCTTGCTCGCCGCGCTGCCTCTCGTATTGGGGAGCGCTCTTCCTCACAGACGTGTGGCTCTTCCCTCAGGGCTGGCTCCAGATCGAGCCGCAGCGCCTCCTCGACGGCGTCGTGCAGGCCTCGCTCTGGGCCGGCGGGCTCGGTGCCGGCGTCATCGTCGATCGGCTCCTGCCCGCCCCGAGCGGACCCGCGCAGCCGGCCCTCGTCGCGCTGGTGGCAATCGGCTGGCGATTGCCCTGCCCGATGGTGACGCGATCCACCCACGCTCGCGGTGTGGCCGACCGCCGCGGGTGGCCCACCCTGGACGACGTGTCGGGCGCCACCACCTGGATCGGCTCTGGAGCGCGCTCCGCGGCGGCACCGACCGCGTCCTCTTCCTCACCTCGTCCCTCAAGCTCGATCGCAATCCGGCGTGGTACGCGCCTCACAGCCACATCCCCAGCCTCACGCCTCTCGGGCCGGCCGCGAGAATCGTCAGCGGCACCTTCACCCATCCCTCGCCGATGGCCGCGCGGTTCTACTCGGGCCAGGAAACCGTGCGCCCACCCGTATCGTGACGCTGGTCGAGGCGCCCTCGACGGCCAGCGCTTGCTCGGCGAGCCGTGGGAGCGCCTCTCGGCATCGACCTTCGACCGCTTCGCACGGAAGCTCCGCGTCGGCACCGTGGTCAGTCCCGACGGGCGACGCGGCGCGGGTCCGATTCTAGCCCCCAGTACGCGCCGGCGGGCAGGCGGCGAGCTATGCGCTCTTCGAGCGGCGCGACGGCGGCCGTGGCCGCGGGTCGAGCGGATCACCTGGCGGCGCTACCGCGTCCTCGTCTCGCCCACAGGGGGCGTGTGGATCCCGACCGGCATCGCGGCCTACCCGCTCTGGCGAGTCAAGAGCGCGGCGGGGCGGCTCGAATGCGGGTCGACGACTGGGGGCTCCTCGAGTTCCCGTTCCCGTCGATCTCTTCAAGCGGAACTGGTCTACGCCGGGCTGGCTCGAGTGGACCGCGCTGGCGCTGTTCGCGATCCGGGAGGCGCGTCGTGTGGGCTTCCCGCGCGGGGGCGCCGGCGGCCGAGGCACCGGCCGCGAAGGCCCGCGTCGGACGAGGGGTCGTAGCTGAAGTGCTGGGCCGAGCTCTCGAGCGGCACCAGATGGTGCCCGAGGGTGCCGCGGAAGGTCTCGGCCAGGCGCTCGGGCGTCAGCCGTCGTGCCGGTGGATCGCGCGCACCGGGCGCGGCTGAAGAACAGGAAGATCTCCGCTTTCCCCGGACGAACCGAATCTGGCCGTTCACCTCACCCGCGTCGTCCGACGCCAGGTAGACGGCCAGCGGCGCCGCGTCGCAGGCGACGTCTTCTCGAAGCTTGGCGACCCGGGCCTTCTGCTCGGGCGTGTCGGTCGGGATGGTGCCGATCAGCCGCGTCAGGCGAACGCGCGAGATGCAGTTCTGCGGTCACGGCGCGTTGTACCGGCCCATGTCGAGCGCGGGTGACCCGCGTGAGCCCGACTGATCCCCATCTTCGCCGCGGCGTAGTTCGCCTGGCCCACGTTCCCCGACGGGGCGCGGTGGTCGGACGCATGTTGATGAACCGCCCCACCGCTGCTCGCGGAGCGCCGGGCGACCGCCGGTGAGCGCGCAAGCCGCCCTTCAGGTGGACCGCGATCACCGCGTCCCCATTCCTCTTCCGGTCATGTTGAAGATCATCCGGTCGCGCACGATTCCGCGTTGTTGACCACGATGTCTACGCGCCCGAAGCGGTCGACCGCCATCTCGACGATCCGCGCGCCGCCCACCATCGTCGTGACGGACTCCGTGCTCGCCGCCCCTGTCCGCCCGCGCGCTCGATCTCGCGCGACCTCCTCGGCCGCGGACGCGGACCGCCGCTGCCGTCGGCGGCTCCGCCGGGTCGTTCACCACGACGCGCGCCCCCGACGCGGCCATGAGGCGCGATCTCCCGGCCGATTCCGCGGCGCCTCCCGTCACGACGGCAGCCCGGCCTCCAGCATTCGCGTGCTCACAGCCCGACCTCGATGGTCCCTTCGGGATCCTCGGCACGATCTCCCGATCTGGGCGGCGCCCTCGTTCCGGCCGCCTCGAGGCCTCGCGGGAGCGCTGCGCCATCCGGGGTCGCGATCAGGAGGCCTCCGGAGGTCTGCGCGTCCCCGATCCCGAGGCGGCGCGTCTCCGACGAGGTTCGGGTCCCACTGCACCGCCCCTTCGACCGCGTGGAAGGTTGCGCTTCGGTGCCCGCGGAACCAGCCCGGCCGCGGCGGGGACGATCACGTCCCGAAGGAGGCGGGATCGTCTGCCGCCGCGGACGCCCGCCTTACACCTTCAGCAGACCCTGGGTCATCTCGTGAGAGGTGCCCGCGGGCCAAACGCCCGTCGTCCGTCACCGCGCGTGGACCGGCACCGCCGCCGCGGCCGCGGCCGCGGACGGTTGAGCGCGGACATCGTCGGACGGCCGTACCGCCACCGCTCCGCTCCGGCGCGCTTCTCGCCTGCTGCGATCGCCGTCGAGATGATGCCGGTGCCGAGCGGCTTCGTGAGCTTACGAAGCGCGTCACCCGGGCCGGGCCCCGACGTTCCGCCAGACGCGCCCGGGATACTCCAGCCCCACGACCGCGTAGCCGGCCTTCGGCTCGGCGTCGTCGATGGAGTGGCCCCCGACCACGCCTGACGCCCGCCTCGCGCCCCCTTCTCGGCGCCTCCCGGAGGACTTGGCCAGCACCGTCATTGGAAGCGTCCCGCGGAAGCCGACGATCGTTGGCATGGCGATCGCCGGCCACCATTGCGTGGACGTCGGACAGCGAGTTGGCGGCCGCGATCTGGCAATACATAA
>ERZ1370068.408-contig-10369_pt1 | contig 43523 bp, 69 predicted proteins | sample MGYA00561227_ERZ1370068 | MGnify/ENA primary metagenome ERZ1370068 (study PRJEB38410, sample SAMEA6850437) | metagenome | study: Metagenomic assessment of the ecological functions of the soil: analysis of the soil microbiota associated with the... | reverse complement strand
TATTACGTATTGCCGATCATCGCGATCGGCAGCCTCGAGCGCAGAACTGCACGAACCGCATGCCACGGTGTAACCTCGCCCGGTCGTGCCAGACTGCGTGATGGCGCTCAACTGTGTCGCCATCACCGAAATCCCCGCCGCCCACCACGGAATGGCTGCGCTTGGCGAGCAGGTAGCCGTCGAGCTCGTTGCTGTCTCTTTGGTCCCGTTCCAGGCCAATAAGTAGACGATCCACACGTGAGGAACCCCGCCGAGGAGCGTCCAGTCGATCCGGCGCAGCACGGTCGGTGATTCCCGGCGGTCAGAGCAGCATGCCGGTGATGGTGGCGCACGAAGTTGGCGAAGGTCCCGGGCCAGCATCGCGCCCGACGCCGAGGCCGCGCCAGGTCGTGGCGGCGCTCGTGGCGCCGACGCGACCGATGCCGATCTGGATGCCGATCGAGCTGAAAGCTCGCGCAGCCGCACAGCGCGTAGGTGGCGATCGTGAAACGTGACTTCGGGTCGAGCGAGTTCCGGAGCGGCCCCGAGCTGGCGGCTGCGTAGGCGATCGAACCGCGTTCAGCACCACGCGGCGCGCCGAGCAGGCCGCGCCGATGGTCGGCGCGTCGCGCCATGGCGCCGCAGGCTCCACGCGATCGGCGCGGGCGCCCACCCCGAGATTGCTGTGCTGGGCCGCCACCGACGCCGAGCCACTGCCGCATGCCGTCGCAGCCTCGGCCACGCCGAGCAGGGCGTTGACGAGCGCGATCAGCGCCAGGAACGAGATCGCGCATCGCGCGCTCGACGTTCAGCGCGCAGCGCAGGCCTTCGCCGGTGCCGCGGCCGATCGCGTCGATCACGCTGACGCCGGTGCGCTCCACGTCCACCTCGACGGCCCACCGCTGCCACCGGCCGTGCCGGTTTCGCGGGCACGAACATGCTTGGCCAGCCATCCAGCGTCAAAGCCCGGCGCCGCCATGATCACCGCGGTGAGCAGGGTGCCGCGCCCTCGACGCCGAAACAGGATGCAGCCTTCGCCATGACTTGCGCCCGAGATGTGCGCCATGCCCGCCGTCATCACGGTTCAGCTCGGACTCGGTCATCCGGCGGCAGGAAGGGACGGATCGTGCAGCGGCGCTCGGTCTGTCCCATGAAGATGCTTGCGCGCGACGTTCAGCGACTCGGCGCCGCTCGCGCGCGCGAAGCGGCGCATGATGACCGCGAACGCGCGAACGACGGATCTGCATGACCGCCGTAGTAGAGCATCGCGAAACAGCGCCGCGATGAAGATGATCGTCGGCAGCACCATGAACGCGAAGATGTTCGTAGCGCGATCCTTCGTCGCCCGGCACGCCGTAGCACGCTGATCCTCGCCACACCGGCGGCGGGATCGCCGAGCGCGGACCGGAACACGAACGACGAGCCGGACGTAGGTGAAATTCAGGCGGCGGCGCCATCAGCGCGCCGAGCTGCTGGAACACCTGGCGGCCGTGGCTCTCGGTCTTGAGCACGATCACCGCGAAGAGCCCCCGGCAGCGTGAGCCCCCACGCCACGGTGCGGTAATCGACGCGTGGCGCGCCGCCGGACAAGCAGTAGGCGATCGCCAGAATCAGCGCCAGGCCGGCGATCGCCTGCAGGCGCTCGGCGCCCGCCACGCCCGCCGCGATCGCCAGCGCCGCCACACGAGCGCCAGCGCGCGCTAAGCGTGCCGGCCAGATCGCGCCGCGCTCCAGACCGACTGCGCGCACGCGGCTCCAACGTCCTTCACTTCGCACAGAACCTCCATTGCGCCGCTGGTCGTTGCGCGAACGTCTGTATCACAGCACAGGCAGGCCAACACGAAAGCGCGGTTACAGCCACGAAGGCGCGAATCAAGCGAGCCACGTAAAGCTCGAGCACCCAAGACTCTTTGGGCTGCCTTATCTCGTGCCGTCGTTTTCGTGGCTTTCGCTTTCTCGTGTTCTCGTGGCGTTTCTAGTGGGACAGCGCGCAGCGCGACGCCGGTCGACGCCGAGCGCGCAGCCGCCGGACGAGAACCGCAGGAAGAAGTCGCGATCTTCAAAGCCCTCGCGCTCCCTGAATGAGTCGCCGACGCCGGCGTTGCGGCGTCAACAGGACCATCACGCGCCCCGCGCTGCGTCGGCGATCATCCGGAAGCTGGCAATGCGGGCCGTCCGCGCCGCTGCCCCGACGTCGTCCCGCCGCTCCGGCGCCGTAGTTGACGCGCTGGTGACCTGGCGGATCTCGCCGGAAGCTGGAACATCGCCGGAACGGGTGGCGTGATCGGCAGGGGACGTCGACGATCGAATACTCGGGCAGCACGCGGCGCATCTGGCGCCCGACCAGCCCTGCCAGGGCGCGCGCCCAGAAGTCGTCGACCCACAGGAATCCGCCCTTCGGCAGCGGCACTCGCGCAGGCGCGCCACCTCCAGCCTCGAGAACCCGGACGGTCCCTGACATCCAGGAGGCCATCGTGAACGGGCATTGGAACAGCGTAAGGTCGTCGAGCGCCGTCACCACCCAGTAGTTCGGCTCGCCCCTCTTTATCCCTGCTGATCGGCGTCTTGGCGAGCTCACGCGACGCGGGTCATCGGGTTGATACCGCGCATGCGGATAGTCAGTCGCCCAGCCGATGCCGTTCTCCTCGGTGCGACGCTGAGTGTACATCAGCTGCAGTGGAAGGTGCCGTCGCTGAAACGCGCCGGTGGGAAGCGCGGCGGCACCTGCGGGCCCTCGGGCGAGGCGGAATCCGCTGCGCGCGAATGCACTGGCCGCGACGATGACCACCAGGGTCGCCAACAGGAGCGATGCGCGAATGCTTCGATCGTTCCGGCGGGCGCCGCCGGACGCGTTCAATCATATACAGGCCGGGCGGGATCATGCTTCGCTGAGGGGCACGACCTGCACGGCGGCATCCGGCACGGCGCTGAGGAAGCGGTCGAGGGTCGATCCCGCGCCAGAGAAGCCTCCCATCGACCCGCGCCGACTGCCTGAAAATGACGTGCGTCACCCCTTCGCGCTGGGCGAACGCCACGCGGCCTCTCCGCCGGCCGGTCCGCCTTGACGCGAACCACGGTTGCACCTGAGGCTCTCGGCGAGGCGGATGTTCTGCTGCAGGGCATCGGCGTCTCCCGCGGATGATGCGGTCGGGCTGCTCGCGCGGCGTCTCCACATAGACGGCGCACGCACTTCGAGCCCAGCCGGCCGGCGATGCGGGCGCCGGTGCGAATCACGCGAGGCGCGAGCGTGTTTCGGAGCTCATGCACACCATCACCCGCCTCGGGGATGAGTGCCGGCTCCAGGCCCTCGCTGCCGGTGGTAGCTCGCCGCTTTTGCCGACTTCACTTCGGCTACGGCTACGCAGCGCCAGCTCGCGCAGCGTCGACAGGTTGCCCTTCGCGGAAAAGTTCGAGAGCGCCCGCTCCACTTTCTCGGGCTGTGTCACCTTCCCGGCGCAGCCGGTTGCGCAGTTCTTCGACGGTGACGTCGACGTTGATGACTTCGTCGGCGCGGTCCGAGGAAGGTGTCGGGGACCGTCCTGCCGCGCGGACTCCCGTCAGCCGGGCACCGCATCGTTCAGCGTTTCGATGTGCTGGATAGTTGACCGCTGTCATGACAGCGAATGCCGGCGTCGAGGATCCGAGGACGTCGTCATAGCGCTTCTCGTGCCGGCTGCCTGGCACATTGGTGTGCGCGAGCTCGTCGACCACGCACACCTGCGGCTTCCTGGCGGATGATGCCGCCTGGCGTCCATCTCCTCCATCGTCGCGCCCCGGTAGTCGATCGTGCGCGCGCCGGCACGATCTCTCCAGATCCCCATCCGCAGGCCTGAAGTGTCGCCGGCTGGGCAGGTCCGGGACCAGTGCCGTGACCACGACGTCGCGACCGTATGGCGCGGCGAGCGCAGCCTCCTGCAGGCATCGCGTAGCGTCTTGCGCGACGCTGGTGGTGCCGCCTGATGGATGCCGCGCAGCCAGCGTGGTCCTGCCTGGTGCGGGCCAGGTGCGGTGGCGCGCTGGCGCGGACGGTCGCCGACGGGTAGATGGTCAGCGGGCGACGACCGGGCGGGCGGACTGGCAGGCTGACGGCCGTGACAGATGACCGAAGCGCGCAGTCGATGGAAACGCATCGTCGACCGCGGTCCGCGACAGGTGCAGCGCACGACGCCGCGCACCACGACATCTCCCCTGACGCTGGCGGAGCGTCAGATCGTTGAACATGGGTTCGAGCGTCTAACGCCAGATGCTTCGTTCATCGATCGACCCGGGAAAGACGCCCTGCGCCGCTCCCGTCTTCCGTAATCTAGCCATGCCACTTCGCGCCACCCGGACTTCACGGCATACGCATCCTCGACCGATAATCAGCCACGACGCCCGTCGCTGGCGAGGCCGGTCCGGCCGCGTTCAGCAAAATCGCTGACGATCCTGTCGACGCTGATCCTCGAGGCGAGCACCTGGAACACACAGACATCGGCCGGAGGGCGGCGTGCGTGGTAAGCCACACCCCGGGGCAGGCGGCGCGACAGGTACCGCCACAGTCGAACGCCTCGAGACGGTGGCCCCGCGGCCCGGCCGTTTCCAGCGCTGACGATCGCACCTACCTGCTCCTCCCGAACGAACGCTTGATCACGATCACCGCCGCCACCGCCAGCGTCGGATGCTCGCAACCGAGCGCCAGGATTGAGCTTGCCAGCACGCCTCACCCGCGGCTCGCCCAGGGAACGCGAGCTGCCGGCCTTCGGTAAGGGCGACTCGACCCAGACGGCTGCACGTCGGCTCGCTCAGTGACGTGCCGTTCCTGCGCGCGCCGCGCGGCACCCGGAAGTCCGCGCCGCCGGCGAGGTGAGATGTGCGGTACCGTGAGGCCCGACGCCGACGCGGTGACCAGATCGACCGGGATGCCGCGCCGTCGGGATTCTCCCTTCCGCGCGCGCTCGACATTAACGCCCGGACCGGCCGTCTCGAGCAGCTTCCTTGTTCGTCGGGCCAGAACTGGCTGCCCGCCGAGTCTTCCTGCGGCGTCGCACGGTAGCGCTCGTCGCCGAGGGCCAGTGGCCGGAAGTAGCCGGGCTTCGAGAATCCCCGCGATCTGATGACATCCGCGACCCACGCGACCGGTGCCGTCGCGCTCGATCAACTGCCCCGCCGAAGCTTTTGGTCCGAAGGCCACGACCTGCAGCGATCCCGGTGATCGCCAGCGGATACACCACAACACCGAGCAGGATGGTCGCGCCACGACGGTCATCAGGACAGCGATAACGAGATTGGCGTGAGATGTTCATATCCGCACCCAGCCAGCTGCAAGGTGGTAATCACCACGTCGATGATCTTGATGCCGATGAACGGGACGATGACGCCGCCGACGCCGTAGATCAGCAGGTTGCGCCGCAGCAGCGCCGCGGCGCCCATCGGCGCGGTACTGCACGCCGCGCAGCGCCAGCGGCACCAGCGCGACGATGATCAGCGCGTTGAAGATCACCGCCGACAGGATCGCCGACTGCGGCGTCTGCAGGCCCATGATGTTGAGCGCGCTCGAGCACCGGGAACGTCGCCAGCGAACATCGCCGGGATGATCGCGAAGTACTTCGCGACGTCGTTGGCGATCGAGAACGTCGTCAGCGCGCCGCGCGTCATCAGCAGCTGCTTGCCGATCTCGACGATCTCGATCAGCTTGGTCGGGTTCGAGTCGAGATCGACCATGTTGCCGGCTTCCTTGGCCGCCTGCGTGCCGGTGTTCATCGCGACGCCGACGTCGGCCTGCGCCAGCGCCGGCGCGTCGTTGGTGCCGTCGCCGGTCATCGCGACGAGCTTGCCGTCGTGCCTGCTCGCGCTTGATCAGCGCCATCTTGTCTTCGGGCGTCGCCTGCGCCAGGAAGTCGTCGACGCCCGCTTCTGCGGCGATCGACGCCGCGGTCAGCGGGTTGTCGCCGGTGATCATCACCGTCCTGATGCCCATCGCGCGCAGGTCGGCGAAGCGCTCGCTGCATGCCGCCCTTGACGATGTCCTTCAGGTGGATGACGCCGAGCGCGCCGCGTCCGTTCGGCGACGACGAGCGGCGTGCCGCCCGATCGCGGCGATGCGATCGACGATGCCGGCGAGCTCCGGCCGGCACGGCTGCCGCCGCTGCGCGGCGACGTAGCTCTCGATCGCGTCCGCCGCGCCCTTTGCGGATCTCGCGCCCGTCGAGGTCGACGCCTGACATGCGCGTCTGGCGCGGTGAACGGCACGAACGCGCCGCCTTGTGTCGGCCAGGTCGCGGCCGCGGATGCCGTATCTCTCCTTCGCCAGCACGACGATCGATCGCCCTCGGGCGTCTCGTCGGCCAGCGACGGCGAGCTGCGCCGCGTCGGCGAGCTCGCGCGTCGGTCGACGCCCGGCAGCGGCAGCGAACTCGGTCGCCTGCCGGTTGCCGAGCGTGATCGTGCCGGTCTTGTCGAGCAGCAGCGTGTGCACGTCGCCGGCCGCCTCGACCGCGCGGCCCGACATCGCCAGCACGTTGTGCTGCACCAGCCGGTCCATGCCGGCGATGCCGATCGCCGACAGCAGCCCGCCGATCGTCGTCGGAATCAGGCAGACGAGCAGCGACGACCAGCACGAACAGCGACTGCGGCGCGCCCGAGTAGATCGCGAACGGCTGCAGCGTGACCACCGCGAGCAGGAAGATGATCGTCAGTCCCGCCAGCAGGATGTTGAGCGCGATCTCGTTCGGCGTCTTCTGCCGCTCGGCGCCTTCGACGAGCGCGATCATCCGGTCGAGGAACGTCTCGCCCGGGATCGGCCGTGATCGCGCACCTCGATCCAGTCCGAGAGCACGCTGCGTGCCGCCGGTCACGGCCGAGCGATCGCCGCCCGACTCGCGGATGACCGGCGCCGACTCGCCGGTGATGGCCGACTCGTCGACCGACGCGACGCCTTCGATGATCTCGCCGTCGGCCGGGATGAACTCGCCCGCCTTGACGCATGACGACGTCGCCCTTGCGCAGCGCGGCCGCCGGCACCGTCTCGCGTCCGGCCGTCCGGCGCGATCGCGGTTCGCGATCGGTCTCGGTGCTGGCCTTGCGCAGCGTGTCGGCCTGCGCCTTGCCGCGTCCTTCGGCCATCGCTTCGGCGAAGTTCGCGAACAGCACGGTCAGCCAGAGCCAGAACGTGATCTGGAGCTCGAAGCCGAGGTCGCGGCCGCCCGCTGACGACGTCCATGACGAGCCGCAGCGTCGTCAGCACGCTGCCGACCTCGACGACGAACATGACCGGGTTCTTCGCCATCGTGCGCGGGTGCAGCTTGCGGAGCGAGTCCCACGATCGCGCGGCTGCGACGATCTGCGGATCCCAGATGGAGTTTGACTTGTGCGTGTGCGTCATCAGAACACCTGTCCGTGCGTTCATCAGGAAGTGCTCGACGATCGGCCCGAGGCTGAGCGCCGGGAAGAACGGTCAGCGCGCCGACGATCACGATCACGCCGACGAGCAGCGCCGCGAAGAGCGGCGTCGTCACCGGGAACGTCCCGAGCGACGGCGGAATGCGCTTCTTGCGGCTCGAGGCTGCCGGCGATCGCGAGCGGCGGGATGATCATGAAGAACCGCCCGAACAGCATCGCCAGGCCGAGCGTGGCGTTGTACCCACTTCGTGTTCACGCTGATGCCGCCGAACGCCGATCCGTTGTTGGCGGCGGCCGACGAGTAGGCGTAGAGCATCTCGGACAGCCCGTGCGGCCCGGGATTGAAGATGCTCGACGTGCCGAAGCCCGGCGACACCGACGAGATCGCCGTGAACGTCGAGAATCAGCAGCGAGAAGATCAGCACCGTCAGCATCGCCATCTGCACCTCGAACGCCTGAATCTTCTTGCCGAGGTACTCCGGCGTCCGGCCGACCATCAGGCCGGCGATGAACACCGACAGGATGATGTAGACGAGGACGCCGTACATCCCGGCGCCGACGCCGCCGAACACGACCTCGCTCAGCTGGATGTTCGCCAGCGGCACCAGGCCGCCGAGCGGCGTGAACGAGTCGTGCCAGCCGTTGATCGCGCCGCAGCTCGCGTCGGTCGTCGCCGTGGCGAACAGCGCCGTGTTCGCGATGCCGAACCGGACTTCCTTGCCTTCCATGTTGCCGCCGGGCGACGTCGCGGTGGCCGTCTGATCGGCGCCCGCCGCGGTCAGCATCGGGTTGCCGCGCGCTTCGGCCCAGTAGGCGACGGTGACGCCGGCGAGGAACAGGAACGCCATCGCGCGCCCAGACCGCCCAGCCGTGCCGGCGCGACCCGGTCATGCGCGCCGAGCGTGTAGGTCAGGCCGGACGGAGATCGCGAAGATGCCGAACATCGCCAGGAAGTTCGACAGCGGCGTCGGGTTCTCGAACGGATGCGCGCTGTTGGCGTTGAAGAAGCCGCCGCCGTTGGTGCCGAACTGCTTGATGATCTCCTGCGACGCCGACCGGGCCCTGCGCGATCGATCTGCGTTGGCGCCCTCGACGCGTCGTGCACGCCGTGTCGTAGGGCTTGCAGGTTCTGGACGACGCCCTGCGAGACGAGGAACAGCGCGCCGACGATCGCAGATCGGCAGCAGCACCCAGAGCGACGCGCGCACCAGGTCCACCCAGAAGTTGCCGAGCGTGTCCTTCTCCTTCTGCGCGATGCCGCGGATGAACGCGATCGCCACGCGCGATGCCGACGGCCGCCGACACGAAGTTGTGGTACGCGAGGCCGGCCATCTGCGTGAAATAGCTCATCGTCGATCTCGCCGCTGTAGGCCTGCCAGTTCGTGTTGGTCGTGAACGACGCGGCGGTGTTGAACGCGAGATCGCGGAGCGACGCCGCCGAACCCCTGCGGGTTCCACGGCAGCAGCCGCCTGCAGCCGCTGCATCGCGGTAGAGCACGAGCATCGACACGACGCTGAACAGCAGCAGCGCGACGGCACATTCGTCCAGCGCATGCTCGCGCGTCTCGTCGACGCCGGTCGATGCGGTAGATCAGGCCGCTCGACCGGCCGCAGCACCGGGTCGAGCCACGGTGCGCTGCCGCGTGAACACGCGGGCCATGAACGCGCCCAGACGGCGGCGTCACGCAGCAAGACCGCCAGCAGGAAGAACAGAATCTGCAGCCAGCCGTTGTTGGCCGCGTCAGCGCCCTGTCAGAACTTTTCTGGTTCTGCATGCCATCGAGTGAGGTAGGTCCAGCGTCGCGATGCTCACGAGCAGGCCGATCGAGCACTCCGCAGTCCACGGTCACCCCGCTTCATCAGCGTCGGTCGCGGCTATGCAGCACGGTAGTCGGTGATGGCCAGCGCGAAGAACGTGCTGACGATGCTGGCGGCGACGATGCTCGACCAGGAACGCCATGGCACCAGCGCGTAGACAGCGCGGCCTGAAGAGGGGACAGCACAAGAAGTGCCCGAAGAAACCTCTCAAGCCTGAAGCTTCAGGCTTCTCTTGAGTGACTTCCCGTAGGCTGCACCTCGTCAGGAGGCGGAGCGCTACAGCCGTGGGGAGGATCAACGCCCAGCCCGCGCTGCGGTTCAGCTGGATCAGCCTGACGCCTCGCGGCCGGACCGCCCGCGGCAAAGCCGCCGGAACGGCCTGCGGAGATCGCCGCCGCGGCCTTCCACCTACAGCTTGTCGAAGCGCGTCGGATCGGATCGGAGCTGCACGTCGAGTTCACCAAGGCATCAGAAGCCTCCAACCGTGCGGTGATGGCCGATACGGACGACGCATCCACCGCGGCCGCGGAGGAGGCGCGCCGGTCGCGTGGAGCTGGTCGAGAAGCGATGTTGAGGCGCTGGGGCGCGGCTCTGCAAATGCTCGGTTACCGTGGAGGATCAGCGAGCGCTGGAGACGTTCAGGGCGCGCTTCGACGAGCATCGGAAGCTGGACGACGAGGTGCTGCCGCTGGCGGTCGAAAACACCAATCTCAGGCGCCCAGCGTCTCGCTCGTGACTCGGCGCAGGAAGCGGCGCTGGCATTCGGTGCCGCGGTCGAGCCGCGGGACGCAAGACGAACGGGGCCTGTTGCGGCGAAGCGGCCGCGAACCGGGCGCGTGCGGCGCTGCTTGAAATTCAGGTCCTGCAGGCGCCGCACATCGCCGAGTCCGGCGATGCCGCGATGACGAAGGTTGAAAATCGAATGAAGGAGCTGGCCGGGACCGCACGGGCGGCGCTCGAGGAGCTCCATGCTCCGGCCGCCGCTGAGGCGCTCGATCGCTTCATGGCCGTGAACGACGAGATCGTCACCTTGTCACGCCGCAACAGCAACGTGCGCTCGCTGGCACTGTCGCTCGGCCGGAAGCGCATGGTCACCGCGGAGTGCGAGGACGACCTGCGCGCGCTCGAGAAGCCCTCGCGAAGCACGAACTCTCCGCTACCCGATAACGTCACGATGATTCATCGGTCGCGAAGCGATAGCCGACCCACGGCTCGCTGAGCAGATACTTCGGGCGCGTCGGATCGGGCTCGATCTTCTTGCGGAGTCTGCGCCACCAGCGTCCACAGGTGCTCGGGCTGCTCGACCGCGTTCGGCCCCCACACCTCCTTCAGGATGACGCGGTGCGTCAGCACCCGATCGTGGTTGCGGGCCAGCAGCGACAGGAGCTCGAATTCCTTCGGCGTGAGCCGGACCTCGGTCCTGATCACGAACCACGCGCCGCCGGTCGTAGTCGATCGTCAGCGCACCGGCGCGCAGCACACCGGTTTCGGGCTGTCCTCGGATCGCCACCCGCCGCAGCGCGACCGGATGCGCGCCAGCAGCTCCTCCGGACCAAACGGCTTGGTGACGTAGTCGTCGGCGCCGACGTCGAGCGCATTGACCTTGTCGGCTTCGCCCGCGCGCCGACAGGACGATGATCGGCACGGCGGATTTCGCACGCACCTGCCGGCACACCTCGGTGCCTCCAGATCGGGCAGCCCCAGGTCGAGGACGATCAGGCCGGGCGGCGCCTGCGCGAATCGATCGAGGGCGTCGGCCCCGGTTGCCGCGACCTCCACCTCGTAGCCGCGGGAGCGCAGCAGTGGACCCACCGCGCGTTGAATGGCGGCCTCGTCGTCGACAAGCAGGATGCGAGGGCGATGCGTCATCGGCCGCGGGAGCTGCCGGTTCGGTCTCCTTCACGGAGACCGGGCACGGCCATCGTAAACTGCGCGCCGCCGCCGGGACTGTTTTCCGCCCAGACGCTGCCGCGCTCCGGCCGCCAGCAGTCCCCGGACGATCCACAGGCCCATGCCCGTGCCGGAGGCCCGCGGTCGTCGCCGCCTCACCGCGATAGAAGCGCTCGAACAGATGCGGCAGGTCGGCCGGTGCGATGCCGGCGCCACGATCGCGAACGCGAACGGTGAGCTCCTGGTCGGTCACGCTCGCGGACGACCTCGATCGTCGATCCCAGAGGGTACTGCGCGGCGTTTTCGAGCAGGTGGGCCAGCGCGGTTGCGGTCAGGCGCGGATCCAGCCGCACCGGGACGTCGGGCTCGATCGCGACTTTCACGGGGTGGCTCTTGCAGCGTGTGCTCGACCTGATCGCGAGCGGCCGCGACGATCTCCGATGGATGCGCCCAGCGCGACTCGGTCGCCACCGCGCCGGCATCGATGCGCGCCATCTCGAGAACATTCTGGAATAGCCGCGTCAGGCGCTCGACTTCCGACAGGATGAGATCGCTCTGCTCGAGACGGTCCTCGCGAGTCAGATCCGGGTATTGAGATTGCCCGCCGCGATGCGGATGGCGGTCAGCGGCGTGCGGAGGTCGTGGCTGAGCGATGCCAGCAGCGTGGTTTTCAGCTGCTCGCTCTGCCGCGTGAGCTCGCCGGCCTTGCGCTCCTCGAGGAGTTCGGCCCGTTCGATGGCGATGGCGACGACCCCCGCCAGGGTATCGAGCGTTCCGGCCTCGATCCGGCCGTCCGGCGGCGGCGATCAGGCCGACCGGCTTGGCGCCGACGCGGAGCGGCACGAGCCGGACGGTTCGGCCCTCCACCGTCATCGTTCGATGACCGGCATAGTGCGGGCATGCGCGTCGAATTCGAGTGTCGTCTGCGCGGCCGCGAACGCATTCCGACAACTCGGCGACGATCGAGCTCGATTGTCTCTCCCGCCCGCCTGATGGACGTCCCAGTCGGGGCCGCGCGGGCACCGCGATGGCGACGAATTCGAGGTCGAACCGGCGGCCCACCGACCGCGCCAGCGCCGCTAGCGCCTGCCGGCTGTCGGTGGTCATCATCACGTCCCGGCTGAGATCGAAGAGCCGCGCGAGCTCGTCGCGGCGTCCGGCAGCTTCCTCGGTACGGGCTCGGGCGACCGGCGGACAGGTTGCTGGCGACAAGACTCACCGCCAGGAAGGCAAACAGGGCAATCCAGTTGTCCGGGTCGGCAATCATGAACGCGCCAACCGGTGGCAGGAAGAAGAAATTGAAGCTGAGCATCGCGACCACGGAGGTCAGGATCGCGGATCGATAGACGAGAGGTCGCCGCGACGACCAGAACGACCATCAGGTAGCTGGTCGAGACGGTCGCGGCGTTCGAGACGCGCAGCCACCGGCTCAGGACGAGCGTCACGAGGGCGACGGCGAGTATCGCGCCCGCGGAGCGCGCCGCGTCGCTACGGTCGAACCTGCGCATAGAGATCCGCTCAGATTTCCACTTGCACGCCGAGTTCCACTACCCGCTCCGGCGGCAGTCTGAAGTAGGTCGTCGCACGGACGGCGTTGCGGGCCATCAGCACGAACAGCTTGCTCCCGCCACAGCGCCATCCCGGGCGCCTTGGTCACGATCAACGTCTCGCGGCCGAGGAAGTAGGTCACGTCTGCCTCGTCGAGCTCGAGCCCATGGCTGCCGGCGACAGCGCAAGCGCCTGCGGCACGTTCGGCTCCTCCATGAAGCCGTAGCGTGACGACCACCTCGAACAGCCCGTGGCCGAAGCGGACGGACTGTCACGCTGATCCTCCGGCGCCACGTGACGGAACGGGCTGCGTCGTGACCATCAGTGATCACGACGTGCTCGTGCAGAACCTTGTTGTAGCGCAGATTGTGAGCGAGCGCGGGCGGGGTGCCCGTGCGCTGCGCCGTCATGAACACCGCCGTGCCGGGCACCCGCGCCGGATGGCGTGGTCTCGACGGTCCCGAGAACGTGCTCGAGCGGCACCGCCCGCGCCGTGAGGCGCGCCGCGACCAGCCGGCGTCCGGTCTTCCAGGTCGTCATCAGCGTGAAGAGCACCGCGCCGATGACCAGCGGCAGCCATCCGCCGTGCGTGATCTTCAGGACGTTCGCGCCGAAGAACGCCAGGTCGATCGACAGGAAAACGCCCGGTCACCAGCAGCGCCACGACCGGCGGCCACTTCCAGCGTTCGGTCGCGATCGACGTGCAGCAGCACCGCGGTGATCACCATCGTCAGCGTGACGGCGATGCCGTAGGCGGCGGCGAGGCGCGGTCGACGAGCCGAAGCCGATGACGATCGCGATCGTGCTGACCATCAGCGCCCAGTTGACCTGCGGCACGTAGACCTGTCCGATCTCGTGCGACGAGGTGTGGTCGATGTCGAGGCGCGGGCAGTAGCCGAGCTGAATCGCCTGGCTGCGTCAGCGAGAACGCGCCGGAGATGAGCGCCTGCGAGGCGATGATCGCCGCGGCCGTGGCCAGACCGACCAGCGGCAGCAGCGCCCACTGCCGGCGCGAGCAGGAAGAACGGCTGCTCGGCGGCGGTCGGGTCGATGCAGCAGCAGCGCGCCCTGGCCGAAGTAGTTCAGCAGCAGCGCCGGCAGCACCAGCGCGAACCAGGCGATGCGGATCGGCCGCTTCCCGAAGTGGCCCATGTCGGCGTAGCAGCGCCTCGCCGCCGGTCACGACGAGGAAGACCGCGCCGAGCACCGCGAAGCCGTGCCAGCCGTGCTCGCCGAAGAACGCGCACGGCGTGGCGCGGGTCGACCGCCGTCAGCACGACCGGGTTCCTGCACGAGCCAGCGCGAGCCCGAGCGCGGCGATCACGATGAACCAGACGCACCATGATCGGGCCGAACAGCCGGCCGACGCGGTGCGTGCCGTGCTGCTGGATCGCGAAGACGCCGATCAGGATCGACGACGGTGACCGGCACCACGTACGGATCGAACAACGGCGTCGCGACCTTCAGCCCTTCGACGGCGCCGAGCACGGTGATGGCCGGCGTGATCATCCCGTCGCCGTAGAGCAGCGCCGCGCCGAAGATGCCGAGCGCATCAGCACCAGCGCCGGCCAGGGCCGCGCTTGCCGTTGCGCTGCGGCAGCAGCGCCGTCAGCGCGAGGATGCCGCCCTCGCCCTGGTTGTCGGCGCGCATGACGATGGCGATGTACTTGATCGAGATGACGATCAGCAGCGAGTAGATGATCGAGCGACAGCACGCCGAGCACGTTGTCGTGCGTCGCCGCGCACCGAATGCGATGCCGAAGAAGCACTCGCGCATCGCGTAGAGCGGGCTGGTGCCGATGTCGCCGTAGACGACGCCGATGGCCGTCAGTGTGAGCGGAACGAGCTTGCGGGCGTGGACACCGGTCGTCGCCAGGATGACTCCAATCGAACGGTTGAGGTCTCCGTCCTGATTCTGAGATCGTGAATCCGTTCAGTGACTGAGATGAAACGGCACGCTGGTCACGACCGTTCTCGGGCCGGAACAGCAGCGCGCCCTTGATGAGCAGCGCCCGCTGATTGTGGAACAGATGGTGCCACCAGCGCGCCGGCACGAATTCCGGCAGCACCACGGTGACGTAGTCGCCGGGCGATTGCTGGTTGACGCGTTCGATGTAATCGAGCAGCGGCTCCATCAGCGATCGAAACGGCGATGCGAGCACGACCAGCGGAACGCCTGCGCCCCACTCTGCCCCACTCGCGACTGGAGCTGCTCGGTCGCGACCGGGTCGACGTCCACGTAGACGGCGCGGACGTCGGCCGACAGCGATCGGGCATAGTCGACCGCCTCGACCACCGCCCGCTGGACGCCGCTGATCGGCACGAGGACCACGTTTCGGCGCGGGCGCGATCCGGGCGTCTGGCCGCTGAGCGTAAGCTGCGCCGCGCCACGGCGTCGTAGTGCTGCCGCGTGTCGCCTGAAGATGACGACGTGGATCGGGATGAGCAGCATGATGATCCACGCGCCCTCGTGCGCCTTGGTGACGGCAACCACGATCAGCACGACGCCGGTGACGAGCGCACCGACCGCGTTCATGGCGGCGTGGGCGCGCCAGCCGGGCTCCGCGAGCCGCCGCCAGCGCACGACCATTCCCGCCTGCGACAGCGTGAACGACACGAACACGCCGATCATGTAGAGCGGGATCAGCGCGTGCGTGTCGCCGCCGAAAGACGACGAGCAGGATCGCCGGCGAAGCACGCTCAGGCCGACGATGCCGTTCGAGAACGCCAGGCGGTCGCCCTGGTTCATGAACTGCCGCGGCAGGTAGCCGGTCGCGCGCGAGGATCGACGCCAGCCGCGGGAAGTCGGCGTAGGCGGTGTTGGCCGCCAGCACCAGGATCAGCATCGTCGCCGCCTGGACGCGCGTAGTACGGCACGCCGCGATCGCCGAAGACGCCGCGCGCCAGCTGCGAGACGACCGTCTCCTGATCGCTCGGCACGACGTGATAGGCATGCGCCAGCAGCGTGATGCCGACGAACATCGTGATCGACAGCACCGCCATCATCAGCATCGTCGCCGCCGCGTTGCTCGACTCCGGCGGCTGAAACGCCGGCACGCCGTTCGACACCGCCTCGACGCCGGTCATCGCGGTGCAGCCGTTCGAGAAGGCGCGTGAGCAGGAGAAACAGCGTCAGCGGCTGGCCGGTGACACGGCATCGGCGCGACCGGTGGCGACCGGCTGAATCCGACCCGGTCAGCGCGTGCCAGACGCCGACGCGCGATCAGCATCGAGCATCGTCACGATGAAGAAGTAGGTCGGCACCGCGAAGATGCGGCCCGACTCGCGAATGCCGCGCAGGTTGCCGAGCATCAGGATCGAACGACGAAGCCCGAGCGTCAGCTCGACGCGGTTGACGTGCCACTGCGGAAACGCCGGACGTGATGCGCCGCGACGCCTGCCGCGATGCTGACCGCGACCGTCAGGACGTAGTCGATCAGCAGCGGCGGCCGCCGCGATGAGCGCCGGCGTTTCGCCGAGATTGTCCGCGCGCGACGATGTAGGCGCCGCCGCCGCTGGGATACGCGTGGATCGTCTGCCGGTACGAGAAGACGACGATGGCGAGAATGGCCGCGATGACGAAGGCGATCGGGCTGGCGACGCCGAGCGCAGCCGGCGCCGGCGAGGATCAGGACCGCGCAGGATTTCCTCGGTCGCGTACGCCACCGACGACAGCGCGTCGGACGACAGCACGGCCAGGCCGATCGGCCGTGACAGCCGTTCGTGATGAGCGAGATGCGACGGAATGGGCTTGCCGACGACGCAGTCGCTTGAGCTGGGCGAGAACGACCTTCTTCGGACACGCAGAGCCTTCCAACGGCCGACGGGGTTAGCTGACGGGCTCGAGGTTGGAAGTCCTCTATCGGCTGGCGATCGATCGTCCGCCTGAAGGCGGACACTACGATCGCGCGGCCGAATTCGCCCCGGGCGGAAAGCCGCCCCTGGGTCCCCCGCGCGCCCGGTTCGGGCGCTTAGGCGTATCAACGGTCTCATGTTACACCCGGATTCACCGCCTGAACAGTTCGAGCGGCAGCGACTTGCCCATCTCGTGACAGCCGCGCGGCGTCGGATGAATGCCGTCACAGCTGGAAGGGGCGCCGCGATGAGATCGGCATGGGCCGGATCGCGAACCGCGGCGTCGAAGTCCAGCACGCCGTCGGGCGAAGCGCGCGTTCGAATCCACTGGTTGACCTCGCGGCGGATCGCCGTCTTCGCGTCGTTCCAGCCGGTGTTCGTGCCCGACGGGCGGCACGTTGTGGCGCGGGATGATCGTGGCGCCGAACACCTTCATGCGCTCGCGACTTGATGGCCGCCGCAATCCGGGTCATGGCGTCGGTTACCTGCGAGACGGACGCGCCGCGGCGGATGTCGTTCGTGCCCATGAACAGGATCACGTCGGTCACGCCGGCATGGGACATGACGTCAGCGCTCGAAGCGCTCGAGCCCCGGGGTGCTGTCGGGCGGCGGTTGCAGCCCCCGCTCGTCAGCGTGTTGCCGCCGATCCCTTCATTGACCACCGCCTTGTGCGCGCACGCGCGGTTGCGCTGTCGAGAGCGAGGCGGACCGACAGCCAGTCCTCCCAGCGGTCGTGCGCGTCGAGAGTGGAACAGGTGCCGTCGGTGATCGAATCGCCGAAGGCGACGATGGCCCCGGACGCTGACGCCGAGCGCACGTCGATAGCCTTCAGCAGCGGCATCGTTGTCATCGTTGCGGTAAACGGATCGCCGCCATCTGACGCGGCGACGTCGCCGGCATTGGCCGCCGCGGCGTAGGACGTCGACATCGCGCCGGCGTGCTGGCTGGGCTGCAGGTCCGACTCGGGCAGATACAGGCTGACCACGAGATCCTGCATCGCCAGCGCACGTTCATGACGACCGGATCGCTGCGGACGCTGCCGCCGGCGGGGATGGTTGCCGTCTCGCTGCCGCTGAACACGCGCCGGCCTGTTCGAGCCGGGCACGACAAGCGGTCCGCGAGCGCGGACGCTGACGAACGCGCGGCCGATCTTCACCGCGCCCTTGCCGTACGGTGTCGAAGCGGAGGCGGACCGCGTCACCAGCGATCGTCACGCGTGCGTTGAGCCGGACGGTCGTGTTCGCCAGCGCGGCGTTGCCGACGGCATGCTGCGACGTGCCCCAGGCGGTCACCCAGCGCCCGGCCGCCTGGGACTGCGCTCGTCCGGCCGCGACTCGCGCTGCGACAGTCGCGGCCAGGTCACGGCGACTGATGGGGGCGAATGTGGTTCTTTCATGACGTCAAACCGCGGACCGAAGAGTCCGCCCTGCTGTGAGAACGGATTTTACATGGGCGTAACAAGGCCCGGGCTTCGCCTGGATAGTCTCGCAAAGGAATGCCGCTCGACGCTCCTGGCTGTGCCGCGTCCTGTCCCGCCGACGTCTGCTCCGGCCCCGGTCGGTCCGCCTCGGCCCGCCAAGATCGACGTCGACGGGCATGAACTTCTATTACGGCCTCAACCGGTCCTCGATAGCGATCGCGCTCAAGATCCAGCCCAACCAGGTGACCGCGCTCATCGGGCCGTCGGGCTGCGGCAAGTCGACGTTCCTGCGCTCGCTGAACCGGATGAACGACATCATCCCGGGCGCGCGCGTGGAAGGCGTCGGTCCGCATCGACGGCACAGGACATCTACGCGCCGTCGGTCGACGTCGTCGACCTGCGGCGGCGCGTCGGCATGGTGTTCCAGAAGTCGAACCCGTTCCCGAAGTCGATCTTCGACAACGTCGGCCTACGGCCTGCGCATCAACCGGCTGGCGACGCTCGCGCGACGAGCTGCGCGGCCGCGTCGAGGCGAGCCTCAAGGCGGCGGCGCTCTGGGACGAGGTCAAGCGATCGGCTGCACACGTCGGCGCTGTCGCTCTCCGGCGGCCAGCAGCAGCGGCTGTGCATCGCGCGCGCGCTGGCGGTCGAGCCCGAGATCCTGCTGATGGACGAACCGGCGTCGGCGCTCGATCCGATCGCCACGCAGCGCATCGAGGAGCTGATCTACCAGCTGAAGACGCCGCTACACGATCGTGATCGTCACGCACAACATGCAGCAGGCGGCGCGCGTGTCCGGACGTGACGGCGTTCTTCTGGCTCGGCAAGCTGATCGAGTGCGACCGGACCGACAAGATTTTCACGGCTCCGGCCGAAAAGCTGACCGAGGACTACGTCACGGGCAGGTTCGGTTAGATGCGCGATGGCCCGAGCGAACGCGTCGTCCGGCACTTTCCAGGACGAGCTCGAGCAGCTGAAGGCCCGGCTGCTCGAAATGGGCGGCCTCGCCGAGGAACAGGTGCGCCTGGCGGTCAAGGGGCTCGTCGACCGCGACCGCGACGCTCATCGACGCGCGTGCTCGCCGGCGACGGCCCGCTCAACGCGCTCCACATCGAGATCGACAACCGCTGCTTCACGCTGCTGGCGCTCTACCAGCCGATGGCCGCCGACCTGCGCGCGATCGTCGCGGCGGTGAAGATCAACACCGATCTCGAACGCGTCGGCGACCTCGCGATCAACATCGCCGAGGCGGCGCGCCGCTACGCGGCGCACGCGCCGGTCAAGAAGCTGATCGACATCCCGCGCATGGCGACGATCGCCCAGGCGATGCTGCGCGACGCGCTCGACGCGTTCGTGCCGGCGCGACACCGAGCTGGCGCAGCAGGTGCTCAACGAGGACGATACGCTCGACTCGCTGAAGACGCAGATCTTCCGCGAGCTGCTCACCTACATGCTGCAGGATCCGCGACACGATCGAGCCGGCGCTCGACCTGATCCTGATCTCGCGCCACCTGGAGCGGATCGGCGATCACGCGACGAACGTCGCCGAGGACGTGATCTTCATCGTCTCGGCACGGGACGTTCGCCACCATGCCCAGGAAGGCGCTAGATGCCAGGGATCGCGTGAGCCCCGAATCCGCGAATCCCGAGCCCCGAATCCCGAGTCCCCAGTCCCGAGTCCCGAGTCCCGATAGAATAGAATTCCATGCCCGTTCCTCAGGACGAGCTGTGCCGTGTGTCTGCCGGAAGCGTCCGGCGGACCCGGCGTGGCGTCCCTTCTGCAGCGAACGCTGCAAAAGCTGCAGGATCTGGCCCGCTGGGCCGACGGAACCTACAGGGTCGCGGGTGAACCGGTGAGCGACCGGAAACGGAGAAGTCCGATGGCTGAACTGATAAGCCCCTCAGACTTCTGATTCCGTACTTCGAGACTCCCATGAGCGACCCGCTGACCATCATCGACAACCGCACCGGCAAGAAGTACGAGCTGCCGGTCCAGGACGGCACCATCCGCGCCATGGACCTCCGGCAGATCAAGGCCGGCGCCGGACGACTTCGGCCTGATGACCTACGACCCGGCGTTCATGAACACGGCGAACTGCCGCAGCGCCATCACCTACATCGACGGCGACAAGGGCATCCTGCTCTATCGCGGCTACCCGATCGAGCAGCTCGCCGAGGACAGCGACTACCTCGAGACGGCCTACCTGATTCTGTTCGGCGAGCTGCCGACCGCCGCGCAGCTGCAGGCGTGGACGCAGCGAGATCACGCTGCACACGATGCTGCACGAGAACATCAAGAAGTTCATGGAGGGCTTCCAGTACGACGCCCATCCGATGGGCATCTTCCTGAGCACCGTCGGCGCGCTGTCGACGTTCTATCCCGACGCGAAGAACATCTTCGACAAGGACTCGCGGCTGCAGCCAGACGCACCGGCTGATCGCGCAAGGTGCCGAGCATCGCCGCCTACGCCTTCCGCCACAGCATCGGCCGCCCGTACGTCTATCCCGACAACGATCTGAGCTTCACCGGCAACTTCCTGAACATGCTGTTCAAGATGACCGAGCTGAAATACCAGCCGAACCCGGTGCTCGAGCGCGCGCTCGACGTGCTGTTCATCCTGCACGCCGACCACGAGCAGAACTGCAGCACGAGCGCGATGCGCAACATCGGCAGCTCGCACGTCGATCCGTACTCGGCGCTCGCCGGCGCGGCCGCGCGCGCTCTACGGCCCGCTGCACGGCGGCGCCAACGAAGCGGTGCTGCGGATGCTGAACGAGATCGGATCGGTCAGCAAGCGTGCCCGAGTTCATCAAGCGGGTGAAGTCGGGCGAGGGCAGCGACCGCCTGATGGGATTCGGCCACCGCGTCTACAAGTCGTACGACCCGCGCGCCAAGGTCATCAAGCAGATCGCCGACCTGGTGCTTCGCGGTCACCGGCAAGAACCCGCTGCTCGACATCGCGCTCGAGCTCGAGCGCATCGCGCTCGCAGGACGACTACTTCGTCACGCCGCAAGCTCTATCCGAACGTCGACTTCTACTCCGGGCTGATCTACCAGGCGATGGGCTTCCCGGTCGAGATGTTCCCGGTGCTGTTCGCCATCCCGCGCACCGCCGGCTGGATCGCGCAGTGGGAAGAGATGCTCCTCGACCCCGAGCAGAAGATCGCCCGGCCGCGGCAGATCTACTACCGGACCGATGCAAAGCGGACTACGTGCCGAGGGAGAAACGGCGTAGAATGCGCCGATGGCGAAAGGCGCTCGCTAGCCTCTGCGCGCTCGGCATCCAGTGCCCTGACCCCCGTGGCCAAGTTCGACTCCGGCGCGCGCCTGGGAGCATCTGCGGCAGACTCGTCGCGATCGGCCCCCGGCCCTCAGGGTCTCCCGGCGATCGAACAGACCCGCAACATACATCAAGGGAACAGCTCGCCGCCAACGGCCTCACCGCCGTCGAGCAGGCGTGGGACGATCAGACGCCGCTCGACAAGGTGCACATGGTGAACCTCGTCGTCGACGATCCCCGGCGCGCGCAAGGAGCGCATCGTGATCGCGGGCCACTACGACACGAAGCTTGCACGCCAGTTCCGGTTCGTCGGCGCGAGCGACGGCGGGTCGAGCGCCGCGTTTCTCGCTCGAGCTCGCGCGCGTGCTGAAGGCGCCGCAAGAACCCGTTGACGATCGAGCTGCTCTTCCTCGACGGCGAGGAAGCGCGGCTCCCGGAATGGGGCGGCACCGACAACACCTGGCAGCCGCCACTACGTCGACACCGCGCAGGCGCGACGGCTCGCTCGGCGACCTGCAAGGCGCTCGCTCCTCGTCGACATGATCGGCGATCGCGACCTCGACATCCGCCGCGACACCAACTCGACGCCGTGGCTCACGAACGTCATCTGGGAAACCGCGCGGCGTCAGAACCTCGACGACTACTTCATCGCGCGACTCGACGCGGATCGAGGACGACCACCTGCCGTTTCTCGCGGCCGGCATCCCGTCGGTCGACATCATCGACCTCGACTACGATGCGTGGCACACGGCCAAGGACACGCTCGACGCCGTCAGCGCCCGCAGCCTCCAGGTCGTCGGCGACGTCGTCCTCGGCGCGCTGCCCGACCATCGAAGCGCACTCTCAAAGACGCCTGGTCCTGACCGGCCGTCGCATCGGCGCGCCGTCGCATAAGGTCCTCAAGGCGAACGCGAAGATGAGAACCCTCGCAAACGACTGGTCCAGCACGTCGATGGCCGTTCCCACGGTCACAGAAGCCCATTAGTCTCGCCGTAAGCGTTTTCAGCCCGGCTGTACGTGCAGGCCTTCAGGCCTCCCATCCAGCCTGTCCCGCCTCTCCGTGCCCTCATCCCTGATACCCATTCGGCCCCAGCTGCACGCGCGTCTTGTCCGGGATCGGTGAAGTAGAGCTGATCGCCGCCGCTGGTCCGACCTCGCGGGATTGCGATCGACGCTCGCCTGAATGCCTTGCTGCTTCAGTCGGTCGGCCATCTTGTCCGGATCGAAATCGTCGACGCCGATGGAGAAGTGGTTGACGGTCCCCGGATTCGGCAGCCTGTAGAGGCCGAGAAAGCCGTCGCCCAGACCCGAGGTTGATGCCCGCCGTTGCCTGGGGCTGGCTCACTTCCTTCAGGCCGAGCAGCGCCTTGTAGAACGCGGCCGACTTGTTCGACGTCGGTCGACGGCCATCGAGCACGTGACTTGATCGTCCGTCCCTGCGCGACCTTCGCCACCGTGTCCCCTGCGCCGACAGCAGGCGGCCGCTGTGCGCGGCGACGATACCCGCCAGCGCCGCGACCAGCTCCCGCCGGGACATGCCGCCGCGCCTCGAATTTCCCCACCAACTTCGTCGATTTCAGCGTGCATCCGCACCTCCGCGCCGATCCTAATCCCTAATCCCCACTCCCTAATCCCGACCCCTACCCCCATGCCCAAATCCCTAACCCTCCCGGGCGCTGCCGTCTAACCTAGACAGATGGACGCGACCGAGGCAGCAGCCGTCCTGGCCCGTGCCCGCCAGGGTGACAGCGACGCGTTTCGCGCGCTCGTCGAGCAGCACAGCCGGAGTGTCTTCCGGCTGGCGTTTCGGATGACCGGGAACGAGCAGGATGCCGAGGATGTGGTGCAGGAAAGCTTCTTACGCGCCTATCGACAGCTGGGACGGTTCGAGTCGCGGGCCAATTTCGGCACCTGGCTCTATCGCATCGTCTCCAACTGCTCGGTGGATCTGATGCGGTCGAAGCAGGCGCGCCACGACCAGGTCGCGCGGCGACAGCCTCGACGAAGGCGCCATGGAGCTGCCGGCGGCAGACGCTGCCGGGACCGGAGCGGCTGGCGCAGAGCGCCGAGATCGAGCGGCGCGTGCAGGACGCGCTGCAGCGAGCTGAGCCCGCTGGAGCGCGCGGCGTTCACCCTGCGGCACTACGAAGGACGATCGATCGACGAGATCAGCGCGACGCTCGGGTTGGGAACGAGTGCGGCGCAAGCACAGCGTGTTTCGCGCGGTGAAGAAACTGCGCGTCGCGCTGGCGCCGCTGCGGAGCCAGGAATCGTGACGCATCATTTCACCGAAGACGATCTGACGCTCTACTACTACGGCGAAGGCCGCGCGGCGCCACGACGATCGAGAGACACCTCGAGTCGTGCGCGGCATGCGCGGCGCACCTATCGCGAGATCGCGGGCACGCTCGCGATGATCGCCGCGCCCGACGTGCCCGAGCGCGGCGATCAGCATGGCCTCGAAGTCTGGCAGCGTATCCGGCATCAAGCTGCCCGAACGGAACCGTCGTTCTCGGAGTTCCACGGTTCTCGGGGTTCTGCTCCGGTCCCGAGCGGCTCGGTGTTGCGCGGCGGCCGCCGCGATGCTGGTGCTCGCGGCCTTCGTCGCGCGGCCGCGTCTGGCCGCGACAGCCGGCGACGCCGGCGCACGCCGCCGGCGAGCGGGAACGCCTGCGAACTGCCGGCGCGAGCGCGGCGAGCCTCGAGCCGGCGACAGCCGTGCAGCCGCATTCTCCTGACGTCGGTGGCCGATCATCTCGAGCGATCCGAGCGCGTGCTCACCGACATCATGAACGCGCCGCGCGGCGACATCTCGGCCGAGCAGCGCTGGGCCGACGACCTGCTCGACGCGAGCCGGCTCTATCGGCAGGACGCCGTCGACGCCGGCGAGCAGTCGGTCGCGAGCGTGCTCGACGAGCTCGAGCGCAGCCTGATCGAGATCGTGCACAGCCCGTCGAAGATCAGCGCGGCGGATCTCGAGCAGATCCGGCGCCGCATCGACGCGGCGTCTGCTCTTTTCAAAGTGCGGGTGATGAGCGATGAGCTCCGGCAGCGCGAACAGGCGCCGCGATCGCTCGACCCCGCGAACGTCAACATCAACACGAGTCACAAGCTGACGCATCATGAACACGACACGCAGTATCTCTCTTCGATCCTCGTCGCGGCTGGCGCTCGCCGGCAGCCGCGCAGACGCCGCAGCATCGCCGACGCCGCCGCTGCCTGTCATCGGCGCCGTGCCCGCGATGCCGGCGATCCGGCTCCATGCCGTCGATGCCGTCTGCCGCCTGACCCCGTGCGGTCGCGGCTGGCGCGAGACCGCGGACGACCGCGCCGACGATCTCTACGATCGCGGCGCGCGACCTGATCGAGCAGGGCGAGTTCGATCGCGCCGTCGCGGATCTCGATCGGCTGATCGGCCTCAAGAGCAACCGGACCGACGCGGCGATCTACTGGAAGGCCTACAGCCTGTCGAAGCTCGGCCAGCGCGCCGAGGCGCTGACCGCGCTCGACGACCTCACAAGCAGTTCGCGCGACAGCCGCTGGATCCGCGACGCCAAGGCGCTCGAAGTCGAGGTGCGCCAGGCGTCCGGGTCAGGCGGTCTCCCCAGCCTCGCAGGACGACGACGAGCTGAAGCTGATGGCGCTGCGCGGGATCATGCAGAGCGATCCCGAGCAGGCGCTGCCGGTGCATCGAGAAGATGCTGACCGGCACCAACTCGCCGAAGGTCAAGGATCGCGCGCTGTTCGTCCTCAGCCAGAGCCACTCCGCGCGAGCGCGGGAGATCATCGCCGGCGTCGCCAGTGGCAACGCGAACCCCGACCTGCAGCTGCGCGCGATCCGCTACATCGGCATCATGGGCGGCGCCGGACAACCGCCAGATTCTCGCCGACGTCTACAAGACGTCGCAACGATCCGGCGGTCAAGCGATCGATCCTCCGCAGCTTCATGACCGCCGGCGATCGCGAGCGGCTGTTCGCCGCGGCCAAGAGCGAAACCGACGCGAGCCTGCGCGGCGAGGCGATCCGCCAGCTCGGCGTGATGCACGCCAGCAGCGAGCTCGCGCAGCTGTATCAGAGCGAGACGTCGGTCGAGCTGAAGAAGTCGATCCTCCAGGCGATGTTCGTCGGCGGCGACAGCGACAAGCTGATCGAGCTGGCGAAGAACGAGAAGGATCCCGAGCTGCGCAAGACCGGCCATCCGCAACCTCGGGCTGATGAAGCGCGCCGGCACGAGCCGAAGCGCTGACCGGCGATCTACGCGTCGGACGCGTCGGTCGACGTCAAGAAGGCGGTCATCAACGCGCTCTTCCTCCAGAGCAACGCGACCGGCGCTGGTCGACGCTCGCCCGCGCCGAGAAGAACGTCGAGCTGAAGAAGGACATCGTCTCGAAGCTCTCGAACATGAAGTCGAAGGAAGCGACGGACTATCTCATGGAGCTGCTGAAATGACCAGGAGCGGCACAGGGTGCAGGGCTCAGAGTTCGCGCAGAGTTCATGGACCAGAGTGTCGCGGGTCTCGGGTTCTGGCTGACCTCTGTCTCTGCGTTCTCGTGCCCTGCGTGCCGGCCCGGCTCTCGCGCAGGGCCGCATCACGCAACGCGAAGACCGAGACGCGGTCGGCGGCGCAGGGACTCGAGCGCGAGGTGCGCGCTGCGGCCGCGCGGCCGGCGGCGACCTGGATCGGCTACCGGATGCCGATGGTCGCCGGGCCGCGGCAGATGTGCTGCTTCGACACGATCGTCGGACTCGTCGTTCTCGGGCGGCATGTGCCGCCTCGAGAGCGGCGGCGGCGTGTCGATGAACACGCGGCGACTTGCGCGACCGCGACGCGGCTCGCGCATCGTCGCTCGAGCCGCCGACCGAGTTCCTCGTCGCTGGCGCGCGCTTCGAGGGCGGCGTCGTCAGCCGCGTGACGAACGTTCACGCCGGACTGCGACATCGACGCCACCGCGCATGCCGCTCGTGTGGCTGACCGACGTCAAGCCCGACGAGAGCGTCGCCTGGCTGGCGTCGCTGGTCGACCGCGGCGCCGGACAGCGGCGACGCGTCACGACCGCGTCGGCAAGACGGCGATGAGCGCGATCGCGCTGCACAACGTGCCGTCCGCCGACCGGACGCTCGAGAGCTTCGTCGCGCCGGCGCGCCCCGAATGGCTGCGCGGCGACACGGCATTCTGGCTCGGCAGCACGCGCGGCGAAGCCGGCGCGCGGCTGCTCGCGCGGATGATCGCGCAGGACCCGAGCGACAAGGTGCGCGACAAGGTCGCCTTCGGCCTGTCGGTCAGCAAGGTCGCCGCCGCGCTGACCACGCTGATCGCGACGGCGCGCGACGACAAGAGCACGCAGGGTCCGCGGCCAGGCGCTGTTCTGGCTGGCGCAGAAGGCCGGCAAGGAGGCGGTCGGCGACCATCACCAGCGCGATCGACAACGATCCTGAAACCGAGGTGAAGAAGAAGGCGGTCTTCGCGCTCAGCCAGCTGCCGAAGGACGAAGGCGTGCCGAAGCTGATGGAGGTCGCGCGCACCAACCGCAACCCGAGGTGCGCAAGCAGGCGATGTTCTGGCTCGGGCAGACCGAAGGATCCGCGCGCGGTGAAGTTCTTCGAGGACATCCTGTTGAACGGTAGTGTCCGGCTTAGCCGACGAATCGGCCGGTGATAACATCTGCCGGATGGGCGACCGCGAACAGCTGATCGACCTCTCCGGAGCAGCTGGCAGCCGCGATCGCCCGGCGGGACGTCGCGGCGGTTCGCGGCTTCCTGGCCGACGGGTTCGTGCAGCGCCCTGCGGGCGGCGCTGCCGTCGACGCCGAAGCCTTCTCGCCAACATCACGAGAATTCCGGCGAGATCCTGTTCGTCAGAGTCGAGCAGTTGACGGTGGATATCTCGGGCGACAGCGCGATCGTCACCGGCATTCAGCAGGCACGGCTCGAGATCGACGGATCGGTCGTCGACGATCGCCGGGCGTTCGTCGACTGGTTCGTCCGCCAGGGCGGCTAGCGGCGGCTCCGCGACCGCGATCGACCTGCCGAACGGCGGTGCGCTACCGATTCACTGCAGTGCGGACCTTCAGGTCCGCCTGCGTGGAGCAGGCACTGACGGCCTGGACTACACCCGACTGAAAAACTCCATGCGCAGAGCTCCTGTCAGAAGCCGTGCCGGCGTTCGGGTTTCGTCTCGTGCGCGCTCGGCTTGATCGTCATGTCGGCGCCGACGATGCTCTGAACCTTCTGGTGCGTCAGCATCCGGTTCGACGCCTTGGCGGCGGCGAAGATGCGATCGACGACCTCGTCGGTCGCCGGCAGCCCGCGGCTCTCGAGCCAGAAGATGACGTTCGAGCGGCCCGACATCGGGCCGACCTCGATCTCCTGCTGCGCGGCCGACCAGGCTCGCCGGCACGGCCGCATACACCGCGTCCATCAGCGCGCGATCGCCCTTGCGGAACGCCTTCACCACGGCGGCGGCGTGCACGCCGGTCGCCGTGCGGAAGGCGTCGGCGCCGAGCACCGGATAGTTCGGCGCAATGCGCACGTCGCAGGCCTTGCGACACCGCCTGCACAGTACGCCGGCAGGCCGGTCAGATCGTTGTCGCGATACCCCATCATCACGAGGTTGACCAGCAGCAGATCGATCGGCGTGTTGCCGCAGCGCTCGCCGATGCCGAGCGCCGCGCCGTGCAGCCGCGTCGCGCCCGCTTCGAGCGCGGCGATGCTCGACGCGACGCCGAACCCGCGATCGCGGTGCCCGTGCCAGTCGATGCCGACGTCGACGCCAAGCTCCGCGATCAAGCGACTTCACGAACGTCGACGACCGCGCGCGCGCCGTTGGGCGTCGCGTGACCCGACCGTGTCGGCGACGCACAGGCGCGCTGGCGCCGGCGCGGATCGCGGTCGTGAAACAGCCGGCCGCAGCGATTCCGGGATCGGCGCGCGTCGTGTCCTCGGTGACGTACATCACCGTCGACGCCTTCCTTCGACGGCGAACGCCAGCGCGTCCTCGGTGCACTTCTCGCAGGAAGTCGAGCGTCCAGCCCTCGGCGTACTGGCGGATCGGGCTCGATCCGATGAACGCGCCGCACTCGATCGGCACGCCGGTGCGCTGCTGGATCTCGGCGATCGGCTTGATGTCGGCCACCATGCGTCCGCGCGGCGCAGTTGGCGCGGATCCGCAGACGGCCCTCCGCCGATCGCGCGCGCCAGGCGCTCGACGTCCCTCGCGACCTTCGGCCCGGCGCCCGGCAGGCCGATGTCGGCGGTGTCGATGCCGAGCCCGTCCATGTGCTGGAGGATGTCGATCTTCTGGTCGATGCGTCGGCGACGCGCACCGACGGCGACTGCAGGCCGTCGCGCAGCGTCTCGTCGTCGAGCATCGCGATCGGCTTGCCGGGCCTTCCGGCGACGCGTCGTGGTTCCAGTCGTAGATCAGCGGATGCGGCGCTACGCGCACAAGGTCACCTTGGTTTGTCCGGCATCGCCAGGCGTTCCATCGCCGCGGACGGCACGGTGGATGGCGGCTGCCGCGGCGCGAGCGGATCGGCCCGGCGTCGGGAGCGGCGCCCGGCATAGTTCACGGCGGTCAGCCCGGTCGCCAGCAGCGCGGCGCCCGCGGCCGTGCGCGATCCAGAAACCGCGCGTGACGGCCGGACGCATCCAGTCGTCCATGTTGGCAAATGGACCGGCGGAGAAGCGGCGGCCTGCCCGGCCGCCGCCACGATGAACTGCCGGCCCGCGACGACGATCACGTGATCGAACACCACGTTCCAGACGACGATCGCCCAGGCGATCCAGAGGGCGCGGGCGATGCGGGCGGCCGAACGCGGCTGTCGCCAGCGCAACGACGCGGCGCCGCGCGGCGGCGAGCAGCATACCGTTCGATTATCGCACGCGGCGATCGGGAGGCAGAAGCACTTGACGTCGAGCTGTTATCGGCGCCGGGCGTAGGCCCGAGATGCCGATGATGATCACGGCGGCCGCCGACGGCGACGTAGGTGACCCACTGCTGCGAGACGGCGCCGGAGACGCGCTCGAGGTAGAGAACGGCAGCGACGAGCAATCGCCATCGCGATCACCGTCGGCACCAGCCGCGAACGCGACGCGTTCTGACGCAGCTGCGCCGGCTGGGTACTTCGGCCTCGGTGGTGGCCGTGCCGCATTTGTAGCAAATCAGCGCCTTGTCGGCGATCTCGGCGCCGCAGCTACGACACTGCATTGCGCTGGATGAGGGGACGCACGGCTGCCATGATAACCAACACGAGGCCGAACGTGCACACGATCGTCGCGCCGGTCGGCAGGTCGAGCTTGCAGCGACAGGAAGACCCCCAGCGCCGACACGATCGTCCCCATCGTCCAGCCGATCGCCAGCCGTTTGCCGATGCTGTCGGCATAGAGCATCGCCGCCACCGACGGCACGATCAGATAGCAGAACACGAGCAGGACGCCGGCGATCGACACCGACGAGGTGACCACGAAGCCGAACGACGCGTAGAAGAGGAAGTCCCAGAACTTGACGTTCAGGCCGGTGCTCTCCGCGTGCTCGTGGTTCATCGAGATCGCGAGGAACTTGTGGCGGAAGACGTAGTGGAACGATCGCCGATGGCTCCGTACAGCACGGCGGTCTTCGCCACCTCCGGCCACGACACCGCGAGGATGTTGCCGACGAGCATGTCCTTCAGGTGCTCGCTCTCCGACGTCGCCTTGCTCATCGCCAGAATCGCGGCTGCCGACGCGACGGCGTAGCAGATGCCGATGATGGCTTCCTGCGGAATGCGCCCGCGCTTGCTGCGAATCGTCGCAGAACACGAACGCGCCCATGAAGGTGAACACCAGGCTGACCCAGTAGACGACCGGCGCGTGCGGGTCGCCGTTCGAGAACGGCATCAGCAGTGCGATCGTCGCGCCGAGCGCCGCGATCTGCGCGAGCGACAGGTCGACGAAGATCACGCCGCGCTCGACGACGTGCACGCCGAGGTAGGCGTGGATGCCGGCCAGGATCAGGCTGGCGGCGAAACAGGGCGCGAGAAACGCGAGCATCGATGCGTCGATCATTTACCTCGCCCCGGCTTTCTTGATGGCTTCCACGAAGCAGGTTGATGTCGTAGTCGAACAGCTTGAAGTAGTCGGTGATTTCCTTGACGCCGCCGACCGACGGCGGCATCACCAGCACCTGCGCGCCGGTGTCCCGGCCGATGGCGTTCGGCGTCTTCAGGTCGAAATACGGCTCGACCAGCACGATCTTCACGTTCATGCCGCTTCATCTCGTTGATGAGATCGAGCGTGTGCTGCGGCGACGGCGGAATTCCAGGCTTGCGGCTCGACGTAGCCGACGATGTCGAGGCCGAAGCGCTCGGCGAAATTCGGGAACGACCGGTGGTACGTCACCACCTTGGTGCCCTTGTATGGCGCCATCTGCGCCAGCCAGCCTTCTTCGGCCGCGTCCAGCCGCGCGTTGAAATCGGTCAGCTTCTGCTGGAAGAACGCCTTGTCGTTCGGGACGGAGCTGCGAGAACTTGTCCACGATCTCCTTCGCGACGCGCTTGCCGTTCTCCGGATCCATCCAGTAGTGCGGGTTGCCGAGCGGGTGGACGTCGCCCATGGCGCGCGTCACCTGGCCGGTCGGCAGCTCGAGAATCGATGCCTGCAGCGAGGCGTCGATATAGCCGTCGCGCCCGGCTGAATCTTCGAGTTGCGGCTCTGCTGAATCAGCGGCGGCAGCCAGCCGATCTCCAGTTCCCGGCCGACCACGACGAGCACGTCGGCCTTCTGCAGCTTGAGGATGAAGCTCGGCTTCGCCTCGACGAAGTGCGGGTCCTGATAGCCCTTCGCGATGGCCTCGACGGTGATGTGATCGCCGCCGACCTCGCGCGCGATCGACGCGAGATCCTCGGTCGCCGTCATGACGTTGAGCTTCCCTGCGCGCGAGCCGCAACCGGCGCGAGCAGGAACAGCGGTGAAGAGCAGTGCGAGATGGCGTTTCATGAAAGCACCTTGACCTAGAAAGCGGATGCGCGCCGTGCGCACCGATCGAAAACTGGAATTGGAACAGCAGCTCGTTCGCGCTCGACACGATCGACGGCGCGGTCTCGTAGTTCGTATGGCGGCACTGCGCCCGCACCTGGCTGAACTCGCTCGGCCAATAGGTGATGACGAAAGAGCCGCCCGTGTCCACCAGCGAGCCGTCGGTGGCGTGGCCGGATCGGTCGACTCGCGCGCCGGCGAACCACCGCCGTCCGAGCTGATAGTCAGCCCGACACGTAGAAGCCGTCAGCGCTCTGCAGCCCGCTCGGCTGATCGCGCCGGCTCCAGATCCACTCGCTGCGTCCCACGAACGAGTGGTAGAGCGAGCGCTGCAGCGGCTTCCACCGCAGCGTCGCATCGATGCCGTAGAGCTGAGTCTTGAGCGAGTCGAGCGTCGTGTTCACGGTCGAATCGTTGTGTCCCTGCGAGTAGGAGAAGCCGAGATCGAGGTTGGTCGATTCGCTGATGTCCCCATATCCGCGCAGATGACCGACATAGCTGAGATCGCTGGGCTTGCTCGACTTGTAGAGATCGCCGGAGTCGCCGCGGAACATCTGGCCGGTCGCCTCGAGGAAGATCCACGGGATTCGGAATCAGCCGCGCCACCGAGATGCCCGCATCGTCGATGCCGTCTTCGCCGCCGACCAGGTTCTGCGTCACGAGCGGCCGGTCGGTCCACGTCAGGATGTGATTGTGCAGCGTGTTCACCTTGCCGAACGCCGCGCGCATTTTGCCAACCTTCGTCAACAACCCGCCGGGCAGTTCGGTCAGCGTCAGGAATCCCTCTTCCAGATTGACCCCTTCCTCGCCGAACGAGATGAAGAAATCGGCGCGCGCGTACGGATCGACGACCGCCTGCAGCGATAGCTCGGACTCGTGCATCTCCATCGCGGGAGACGGGTTCACGTCGTTCGTGGCCGGCGGCCCCGAGAAAGTCGCCGATGACGGCCATGTCCGGATTGAACACCTTCGAGCCCGTGACCGCGGAACCCGTACGTCGGCAGCGGGCCTGTCGGACCACCGGCGCCCTCGGCGCCCGGCGGCACCTGCGCAACGGGCGGCGCTGCGAGCGGCCGCCGTTGGCGGTTGCGCAGGCGGAGCGGCTGGCGGAGGAGTTCCCTCAGCAGACGCGAGCTTGGTTTCCAGGGCGGTCAGACGGTCGCCGTACTGCTGTTTCAGTGCATCGAAATCTTTGCGCAGCTGATCGATCTCCTGCCGCAGCGCCTGCGGACTCTCCTGCGCGGCGGCGGTCGACGGCGCACAGCGCGAATGCGCCAGCGATCACCGAGGCGCACACAAATCGCCTGGCTCTCATGAAATGCCTCCCGGTCGGCGGGCCTTCGGCCTGCCGCGGTCTTCCTATAGAGAAGGATGCGCTTTCAGAGATCGGCGGGTGGCGAGCGGCCAGTCGAGCGGACGACGAGAAGAGTGTCTTTGCCGAGACGGTCAACGGCGACGGCGCGCCCGGCGTCGGCGAGCGTGCCACGCGCCAGGGTTCGAGCTGGGTCTGGGGATTGGAACCGAGCTGCGTCGAAGTGCACGAGCGTGCAGTGCTGCGGCGTCTTCAGCTCGCACTGGAGGTCGTGATGCTCGAAAGGCGATGCGATCAGGAACAGGGCATACAACGCCATCCCGACAAGCGCCAAGCGCCGCGAGAGACGACTGCTCCCTCTTCGAATCATCTGCATCGATTATACGCCCTGAACCGGCCAAGCTCGTCAGCGCCCCACGACAACCTTGAAGCGTGCGGCCACGCCGCCCAGGTCGGTCTCCCCGCCTGCTGGGAGACGCGCCGCCAGTGCCCAGGATGCCCGGCACGTGGTGTACTGCACGTCGACAGCGACAGCCGACCCAGCTGGTGGATCCGAAATTCCGCGCCACCGTTCAACACGAAACCGGCGTGGCGTGTATCGAGCGTCCTCACCCGAATCGGAGAACGAGGACGTTTCCTGGTAGCCATAGTGATCCGAAGCCGGCAGCGGCGTACGGCCGCACGCGCGGAAGATTCCGCAGGCGGAAGCGATAGCCGCCGGTCACTTCGAACGGCGTGATCGTGGCGGTCATCGGAATGCCGAGCTTGAACGCCTTCCCGCCGCTGAAATACGCGCGCTCGCCGTCCTGGCTGAAGCGCGACGCGCTGACCTCGACGTAGTAGGTGCCGTTGAACACCACCTGGCCGCCGCCGCCGAAGAACGGAAAGTACGTCTTGCCAAACACCGCATCGAAGGAATCGACCGCGGCGAACGACTGATCCGTCACCATGAAAGAACGGACGGATGGAGAGCGACGGTTCGTCCTGCGCGGATACCGGCGCCGCCAGCGCGAGACCGGCGATGAGTGAAGAGAATCCGTGTCACTTCGCGAGCCCCAATCCGCGCAGCGCCGCGCGCGCATCGACCAGTCCGAAGCCAAACGTGTTGTCGCGACCGGCCGTGCCAAGATCGACCGCCGTGTTTTCCAGGATCTCGTTCAATGACGGCCGGATCGGTCACCCCCTGCTGCATCAGCATCGCGGCGACGCCCGCGACGTGCGGGGCCGCCATCGACGTGCCTTGATACGGGATGAACCCCATCACATCGAAACGCGGCGCGTGATACTGCGCCGGGGGCAGCAGGAACGTATCGGTGAAATTGGGATCGAAGGTCTGCTGCGTACGATCGCCCCTGCGAGGCCGAACCCGCGCACGTCTCCGCCCGGCGCCGACAACTCGATGTAGGTGCCCGTGCTCGAGTAGAACGCGTGGTCCTTGCCGCGGTTGACCGCGGCGACCGACACCACGCCCGGACTCCGCGATGCGATCTCGGCGAGCGATACTGGTCGGGTTCGTGCCAAAAGGCGGCACCGTTGTCTTCGAACTCGTTTCCGCCGGCGACGGTGATGAAGCAGCCCTTGCCGACGGCGTATCGCATGGCCGCCTCGATGACCGGCGAGCACTCGGCCTGATTGGCATTCGTCGGCGCAATTGGCAGGACCGGAACTGCCAAGGCTCATGTTGATGATCTTCGCGCCGTTGTCCGCGGCGTAATGCAGTGCGCGCGCGATGTCGTCGTCGAAGCCGCCCACGTCGCGTGGCGGAACCGAACAGCACGTCCCAGTCGCTGGCCAGCGCCTTCAGCGGCATCAGCTTCACGTTGAAGGCGACGCCGGCGGTCCCGATGCCGTCGTTCGTCAGCTGGCCGATCGTCCCGCTGCACGTGCGTCCCGTGACCTTCGAAGTCGAGCGGCGGCCTCGCGCCGTTGGTCACGAAATCGAACGGCATGACAATGCGACCCGCATTGGCCGCCGTCACGAGTTGAGGGGCGGCCGAATACGGAATCGTGACCGTGCCCAAGCGCGGGATACCTGACGCCCTGATCGTCCTCTGAACGCGGGAATCGTCGCGGTAATCGTCGCGTTCTGGTACGCCATTCCGGTGTCAATCACCGCCACCGTGATCGACGAGCCTGCCGCCGGCTGGATGTCCCAGGCCTTCTCCAGGTTCAGCATCGGCAGGTTCCACTGCAAGGTCGAATACAGCGGGTCGTTGGGTACCAGGTTGGCGCGCGACATGATGGGCGACCTGCGCGTACTGCACCTCAGGCCGCTGGCTGAGCAGTCGCGCCGCAGCCATGGCGTCTTCCGACGGATCGAGTTGCGACGACGTCGAAGTCCGCGTACGACGGGCGCGCCCCGATCTCCGCGGTGCCGCTGGCGCTCGGACTGCGGCGCGGCGCTCGGGCGTGGACGCCTCGTCGCGGAATCTCACGAGGATCCGGCCCGGCCTGTAGCCCGCGACGGCGGTGACCGGCGCTGCCTGCTCGAGCGTAGGGTGAAACGCGGCACGCCTCAGCGATCCTGGCGAACCGGACAGGTGGCTCTGATCGGCGATCACCCTCTCGTCGACGGCTGTCAGCCCGACATTCTGCAGAATCTGGAGACGCGGAACATCGGCTACCTGGCCACGAAGCGTCATGGCGAGACCGCCGGCAATCACTACGGTCGCGCAGGCCGCGCGAGCACGGAATCGACCCATCCGTGTATTCTATCGGCTGACCACCGCTAAAACTGCTCCATACAGAAGTGTCACATGGCTGCCACACTCTTCCAAAAAGTCTGGGACGCGCACACGGTGCGCACGCTGCCGAGCGGCCAGACACAGCTGTTCGTCGGATTGCACCTCGTCCATGAGGTGACCTCGCCGCAGGCGTTCGACATGCTGCGGCAGCACGGATGGACGGTGGCGTTTCCGGATCGCACCGTTCGCCACCGCCGATCACATCGTGCCGACGCGCTCGCAGACGACGGCCGTTCCTCGACGTGATGGCCGAGGAGATGATGGCGCGCGCTCGAGCGCAACTGCCGCGAGCTCGGGATCCGCCTGTGGGCGCCCGACGACGAGCACCAGGGCATCGTGCACGTGATCGGCCCGAGCTCGGCCTGACGCAGCCGGGCATGACGATCGCGTGCGGCGACAGCCACACCTCGACGCACGGCGCGCTCGGCGCGATCGCGTTCGGCATCGGCACCTCGCAGGTGCGCGACGTGCTCGCGTCGCAATGCCTCGCGCTCGACCCGCTGAAGGTGCGCCGCATCGAGGTCAACGGCACGGCTGCGCCCGCGGCGTCTACGCGAAGGACGTGATCCTGACGATCATCCGCCGGCTCGGCGTCAGCGGCGGCGTCGGCTTCGCCTACGAGTATGGCGGCGACGACGCTCGACGCGATGACGATCGACGAGCGGATGACCGATCTGCAACATGTCGATCGAAGGCGGCGCGCGCGTCGGCTACGTGAACCCCGACGAGACGACGTTCGCGTTCCTGCGCGGACGCGCCGTTCGCGCCCGAAGGCGGCGACGCGTTCGAGCACGCGGTGCGCCTGGTGGCGGCAGATGGCGTCGGATCCCGACGCGCGCTACGACGATCGCGTGACGTTCGACGCCACGACGATCGAGCCGACCGTCACCTGGGGCATCAATCCGGGCCAGTCGGTCGGCTGTCTCGCGAGCCGATTCAGGCGCGACGCCGAACGACGAAGCGCTGGCGTTCATGGGATTCACGCCGGGCTCGCGCGTGCAAGGCACGCGGATCGACGTCGCGTTCATCGGCTCCTGCACGAACGGCCGGCTGTCGGATCTCGAAGAGGCCGCGCGGCATCGTCAAGCGGCCACCACGTCGCGCCGCACGTGAAGGCGCTGGTCGTGCCTGGATCGCGGGCGGTCAGCCGCGCGGCGGAAGCGCGCGGCCTGCACGAGGTGTTCATCGAGGCCGGCTTCGAGTGGCGCGGCGCCGGCTGCTCGATGTGCCTCGGCGATGAATCCCGACAAGCTCGAAGGCCGTCAGGTGTCCGCGTCGTCGTCCAACCGGAACTTCAAGGGACGCCAGGGCAGCCCGACCGGCCGCACCCTGCTGATGAGTCCCGGCGATGGTCGCCGCCGCCGCGATTGCCGGCGAAGTCGTCGACGTGCGCGAGATGCTCGAAGGAGTGCCCGCATGAGCACCGATCAGGCCATGTCGTGACAGGCCGTCGGCGCGGCTGCCGCTGCAGCGGCCACGACATCGACACCGACCGCATCATGCCGGCGCGCTTCCTGGTCGCCGTGTCGTTCGAAGGGCTCGAGCAGCACCTCTTCGAGGACGACCGCGAAGGCCAATCCGCGCGCATCCGTTCAACGACCCGCGCTACGACGAGCGCGTCGATCCTGGTCGTCAACGCCAACTTCGGCTGCGGATCGTCGCGCGAGCACGCGCCGCAGGGACTCGTCCGTGCCGGCTATCAGCGCGATCGTCGGCGAGTCGTTCTCGGAGATCTTCCAAGGCAACGCCGCGATGCTGGGCATGCCCTGCTTCGCGGCCGACCACGACGACGATCGAGCGGCTGCAGACGCTCATCGAGAAGACGCCCGGATGTGGTCGGTCGCCGCCGACGTGCGCGTCAGGCAACGTCACCGCCGGACCGCGCTGCGATTCGCGGCGACGCTGCCGGCCGCGCTGCGCGACGGATTCCTGTCGCGGCCAGTGGAACCCGACCGCGATGCTGCTGGATCGAGTTCGACGCCGTCCGCGCCGTCGCGGCCAGGCTGCCATACGTCAGCGGGTTTTAGAATTGATAATCGGATAATCTATAATCGGGCAATCGATCACCCGATTACCCGATCATCCAACTTCACCCGATTCGTCCGAGTCGCATGAATCGCGTGGCCATGGCCACCGTGATCCTCGGCGCGGTCGCGCTGGAGCGCCCGGGCGCAGTCCCCTCGGAGAGTCCATCCGCGCCTGCTCCTCAAAGGCGAGTCCTCAGCGGACGCGCATCGACCGACGGGACAGGCGATCCGAGTCGCCAACGCACGCGGTCGCCCTCGCACTATCGGGTCAGGGCACTCCGGTCGTCATGACCGATCACGACGGCCGCCTTCGCCCTTTCGGGTCTGCTCACGCGCGCCACGATCGCGGCGAGCAAGTCGGGTTACAGCCGCCGTGAGGTGACCTCCACGCTGCAAGACGAATCGATCGAGATCCGACTGTCGCGCGGCGCCGCGATCTCGGGCCGTGTCCTCGATGAGTTCGGCGATCCCGTCGTCGGTCCGCCCGCGTCGTAGCCGAGGCTGCAAAGGCCGGGAAGAACGCGGCCGCCGTCGCGACCGCCGAGGTCGACGATCGCGGCGAGTATCGGCTTGGCGGTCTCGGTCCTGAGCCTGTGGTGATCGCCGTGGTCGTGAGCGGGAGTGGCGCTCGTCCGGGTGAACATCGAAGCGGGCGCCGGATGATGTCGACCAACGAGTTCTACTATCCTGACGGGGCGACGCCGCAAACGCACAGGTGCTGACGCTTCGTCCGGGAGAAGAGCGGCCATCCTCGACCTTCGTCATACCGCGCGAAGCGCCCGGGGACGGACGGCGCGGCAGCGACTTATCGCGTTCGGCCCGAACGGCGCCATGCCTGCCGCCGCCGGCGCGTTCGACGCGCCGCCCGCACCGGCACCAAAGCGGCGTACATCCAGGCCGCGTTGTCAGCACCGACGGACTCCGATCCCGCGGGCGCAGGTTCGACCCTGTCGATGCCGTCGCCGGGTGCGGCAACGGGCGCAGGCACCGCGAACCATCCTGACCAACACCGTCGTGACCTCAGACGACGACGGCCGGTTCGAATTCAACAGATCGCCGCCGGACTCTTCGGATGCTGGCCAACAAGACCGGCTATTCGATGCGCGGCGGACCGCCTGCCCGGATCGTCCTCGCGAGAGAGCGCCCCCGCCGCCCCCGATCGAGCTTCGCCGACGCCGAAACCGATCGAACGGCAGACATCACGCTGGACCGCTGGCTGTTCGCTCGAAGGACATGTGTTCGACGAGCTGGGCGATCCGCTGCAAGGCGTCAGCGGCATGGATGCAGGTGCGGTTTCAGGCGGTCGGCGACGTCTCGTTGGCGCGGGCGGCCCCACACGATCAACTGACGATCGCGGTCGCTTCCGGCTCTACGCTTCCCACCAGGGCGCGCATCATCAGCGCCACGATCGGCGACGCTGGTACAACTGATCTCCCGGATACACGCGTCTCGCATTTCCCGGCACACCTGACGCCCCCGAGGCGCAGTTCGTGTCGGTCGGATCCGAGGAGCTGACCGGCGTCGATTTTCGATGGCGCGCTCGGTCACCGCGAGAGTGTCCGGCACGCTGCTGGGCCCCGATGCGAGGCGACGATGGGCGGCAGCCTGCGGCTGGTGACGAGCCAGCGATCGGCATCGGCAGCGAGCGTGTCGGTCGGCGCGCGGATCGGGAGAGACGGCCGATTCGAATTTCCCAACGTGCCACCCGGTCAGCATCATCAAGGGCGGATCGAGGCCGGCGAAGCCCGTCGACCAAGCCGAGAGTTCGGCGCGCTGCCGGTCATCGGTCGACGGCGCCGACATCACCGCGGCTGATTCTTCAAGCGTCCGCCGGGGTCGACCATCGCGGGCCTGGTGACGTTCGAAACGGTCGCGGCCAGGCGCCCAGGCCTCGCAGATTCAGATTCAGCCGGTGCCGGTCGATCCGGATCAGTCGCCCGATGAGCCGGCCGACGCGGCGATTCACGACGACTGGAGCTTCGAGATCGGCGGGCATCAACGGCCCGCGCGCGCCTGAGGGTGCTTCGCGTTCTTACACTGGATGGCGCTGAAGGACATCTGGTCCGTGGCATCGACGTCAGCGATCAGGCGTTGTCGTTCGGTCAGGAGAATCAATCGTTGACCGAGGTCGAGGTGACGCTCACCGACCGGATCAACGAGCTGAGCGGCACGATCGACGGACGACCGCGCGCGTCCTGGTTCCAGGCTCGCGGCTCATCGTCTTCTCGCCGACCGCGATCGCTGGTTACGCCTCGTCGCGATTTCTGCGGCAGACCGTCGCGCGATCGGACGGGACGATCGCGCGCTGGCGGGCCTGCCTGCCCGGCGTCACACGCTGCTGCGGTCGCGAAACTCCCGCCCGATGGCGTATCGACGCCTGCCAGATCCCGCCTTTACCTGAATCTCTCGTGTGGCGCGCGGAGTCGCCTTCGAGTCTCCGCGAGCGCACATGTGCGCAGGTCCTCAAGCTGAAGCCGTTGCAGCCTCTTTTTTCCTGGGCCGTCGCAAGGAATGCGCCGGTGGCGTGCGAGCGGTGCGCCTCTCCGGCACAGACCTGGCGGTCGGCCTCCGCGCTTGCGCGACGGCGCCGCTTGACGAGCACAGCAGACGAGCCGTCCGCTGGCAATCTCGGTAATCGCACATCGGCGCGCGCAACAGGGCAACCCCGGCTTCAGCTCGAACCGCGCGCTCGATGCCGTCGAGGCTCGGCAGCGCGATCACCATGTCGCAGCGGCACGTGGTGCTCCTCGAACAGCCGCAGCACGCGCTCGCGCGCCGGCGACGGATCGTTGTGCGCGACGACCGGCTCCGCGGCGATGTCGTCCATCGTCACCTGGCGCCGGCCGGCGAGCGCGTGCGACGGCGGCACGAGCAGCACGAGCTCGTCGCTGCCGACCGGCACCTCGAGCAGTCCTTCTTCCGGCCGGGTGAAACGTCAGCGCGCCGAAGTCGAGGCTCCCCTGCTGCACCTCGACCGCGATCTGCGCGCGCGGGCACGCGGCGGACGTCGATCGCGATGTCGGGATAGCGCTGGCGGAACCGCGCAATCAGCGGCAGCAGCGTGTGGACGGCCGCCTCGTTGGCGCCGATGAGCACGCGGCCGCGCCGCAGGTCGCGCAGCTCGCGCATCGGCCGATTCGGTCTCCTCGGCCAGCCGGACGAGCCGCTGCCCGTAGTTCTGCAGCATCTTGGCCGGCTTCGGTCAGCGTGCCGGTCTTCGACGACCGGTCGAACAGCTGTTCGCCCAGCTCGACCTCGAGGCGGCGGACCGCCTGGCTGACCGCCGGCTGGGTGCGGTGCACCTTGGCGGCGGCGCGCGAAAAGCTGCGCTCCTGCGCGACGGCCAGGAAGATCTTCAGCGCGGCCAGATCCATGGCCGGAGACTATAACATGGCGCTTATTATTCGTTAATCATTATCGCTTTGACTTCTACTGCGCCCGGCCGCCACACCATGGAGCCATGAGCTACGACCGCACGCGTCACCATCTTCGACACGACCCTGCGCGACGGCGAGCAGGCCCCGGGCTTCTCGCTGGACGTCGCCGTCGAAGCTGGCGATGGCACGGGCGCTCGACGCGCTGGGCGTGGACATCATCGAGGCCGGGTTCCCGATCGCGTCGCCTGCCGACTCCGAGGCCGTGCGCCAGATTGCCGGCGAGCGTGCGGCGGCCGGTCATCGCGGCGCTCGCGCGCACGCGGCCGCCAGGACATCGAGGAAGCGGCGCGCGCGCTGGCGCCCGCCGAGCGCGTCGCGCATCCACACGTTCCTGCGCGACCTCGGATCTGCACCTCGTCCGCCAAGCTGCGCATCACGCGCGACGAATGCCTCGACGTCCGCGGTCAGCGCGGTCAGCTGCGCGCGCCGGTTCACCGACGATGTGGAGTTTTCGGCGGAGGATGCGACGCGCAGCGACCGCGACTTCCTGTGCCGCGTCATCGAAGCGGTGATCGACGCCGGCGCGACGACGGTCAACCTGCCCGACACGGTCGGCTACGCGACGCCCGACGAGCTGCGCGAGTTCTTCGCCGAGATCATCGCGCCGCGTGCCGAACGCCGGCCGCGCCGATCTTCAGCGCGCACTGCCACAACGATCTCGGCCTCGCGGTCGCCAACAGCCTCGCGGCGATCCAGGCGGCGTGCGCCAGGTCGAGTGCGCGATCAACGGCATCGGCGAGCGCGCCGGCAACGCGTCGCTCGAAGAAGCTCGTGATGGCGCTGCGCGTCCGGCACGATCGCCTGCCGTTCGACACCGGCATCCGATCGCCGGCGCTGTTCGAGACGAGCCAGCTGCTCGCGACGCTCACCAGCGAGCCGGTCCAGGCGAACAAGGCGATCGTCGGACGCAACGCGCTTCGCGCACGAGGCCGGCATCCACCAGGACGGCGTGCTGAAGGACGCGCGCACCTACGAGATCATGCAGCCCGAGGACGTCGGCCAGTCGGTGTCGTCGCGCCTCGTGCTCGGCCGCCACTCGGGCCGCCACGCGGTGCAGTCGCGCTGCGAGGCGCTCGGCTTCACGCTGACCGCACGCCGAAATCGGCGAGGTCTACCGCGCCGTCATCTCGCTCGGCGAGCACCGCAAGGCCATCGGCGACGGCGATCTCCGCCGCATCGTCGATCGCGTCGCGCACGCCAGCGTCGGCCGCCGCGGCCGCGAGCACCGCGCACGTCGAGACCGTCGGCTACGGACACGGCGTGTGACTGGCTGAGATTTCAGATGGCAGAATTCAGATTTCAGATTGAATCTGAGATTGAAATCAAGAATCTGAAATCTGCAATCTAGAATCTGAAATCTCATAGAATGCCCGTGTGATCCCTCTTCGGGACGTCGATCCCGTCCCGCACCACTCCCTACATCACCATCACCATCATCGCGCTCAACGCGCTGGCGTGGCTGTTCGAGCTGTCGCTGCCGCACGACGTGCTTGAACGAGTTTCTCACGCGTCTACGGCGTCGTGCCGGCCTGACTTCTCCGCGCCGACGCTGATCACGTCGATGTTCCTGCACGGCAGCTGGTCGCACGTGCTCGGCAACATGTGGTACCTGTGGATCTTCGGCGACAACGTCGAGGATCGCGTCGGCCACGGCCGCTTCATCGCTGTTCTATCTGCTGTGCGGCATCGCGGCGGCGCTCGGGCAGGTGGCGGTCGATCCGCACTCGACGCTGCCGACCATCGGCGCCAGCGGCGCGATCGCCGGCGTGATGGGCGCCTACTTCGTCCTCTATCCGCACTCGCGGGTGCTGACGCTGATCCCGTGGATCTTCTCTGCAGATCGTCGAGCTGCCGGCGATCGTGCTGCTCGGGTTCTGGTTCGTGATGCAGTTGTTCAGCGCCGGCACCATCGCGATGACTGACCAGCAGCCGCGGCGGCGGCGTCGCGTTCGCCGCCCACGTCGTCGGCTTCGTGGTCAGGAGTGGGCGGCGTGTTCCTGTTCAGGAAACGCGCAGCTCGATCCCCGGGAGCAGGCGAGGCTTACTAGATCACGACTTCGCGCGGATCTGAGCCGAGATGCGGGCGAGTCTCGACCAGCAGCTTTCTCGAGCTCGGCGTCGTATACTGGTCCGGCGGCGTCGATTCCTTGCGCGCCTTCAGCTCCTCGAGCAGCGTTTCCAGCTCGGCGCGCGCGGCGCATCAGCCCGGCAAGCGCCGTGTCGGACGGCAGCGCCAGCACCGCGTCGGGCTCGAGATACGTGACGCGCGCGATGGCGCCGTCGGTGCCGGGGTTCTGCGCTTCGCGGCCGAGTGCCGGCGCCGGTGTCGTCGAGCAGCGGCCGCTCGGTCGGCAGCTGCCCTTCTGTTCGAACCACTGCCGCACCGCCGGCGCTGGCGTAGGTGAACGCCTCCCAGATCGACACGCGGCTGTTCCGGTCGAGATCGGCCGCGCCGATCGTCGAACGCCTTGATGAAGAACTCGGGGAATACGGTCTCGAACTGCTGCGCTGCCGCGTCGGTCGAGGTCAGCACCACCGCCCCTTGCCGGCGAGCTTCTGCAGGAACGGAAAGCTGGCGCCGGTCGTGTTGACGAAGACGAGGCGCCCCGGCAGCGGGCGCAGCAGTTCGTTCCACTCGGTCGCGCTCAGATCGGGACCGACGAGGTTGAACTTGGCTTCGTCGCCGTCGAGCGACGTGCCGTGGCCGATGAGCAGCACCAGCAGCTGATCGTCCTTCGTCATCCGCTTCCGGAGATCGGCGAGTGCCGCCGCGGACGTTCTCGCGGGTGGCCTCTTAGCAATACGTAACTGAACGAAGCACATC